>Ga0308418_1000448_pt1 | contig 24172 bp, 25 predicted proteins | sample HotsprSampleR4cd_FD_203517 | JGI IMG/M metagenome (GOLD analysis project Ga0308418, IMG submission 203517) | Hot spring phototrophic mat microbial communities from Mushroom Spring, Yellowstone National Park, Wyoming, United States - 20090729_R4cd ... | reverse complement strand
CGCCAGCAGTGATGATCGACTGTAGCCATGCCAACTCTGGCGGTGATTTCCGTCGTCAGGAAGCTGTTTGGCAGACAGTACTCGGCTATATGGTCGAGGAGTCACTGCCGATCATTGGGATGATGCTCGAAAGCAATCTCTTCGAGGGCAAACAACCACTGGTCGCCGACCGCAGCGCTCTGCGTTACGGTGTGTCACTCACCGATGGCTGTGTTGGTTGGGATACAACCGAACGGCTGCTCTACGAAGCTCATCTGGCTCTTGCGCGACGGTAACCGGCACGGGCAGGAAGAAAGCAGGGCAGGTTCCCTTCCCGCCCTCTGCGATGCACGATGTATCCCCCATGATGAGAAACAAGCGGGCGCGGCAATGTCGCGCCCCATCGTTATGCATCCATCATCGTGGACTGACGTTATCCGGTGATGATACCGCTATTACACCAGTACAGTCATTCCGATTTAGACAAAACATCCAACCTTCGCTGCACAGATATTAGTACTCCTATCCATTGGCAGCACCATTAAAGCCTGTTATCATACCAGCGTCTACAAAAGCACAAATTGGTGATTGCCACGACGCATTGGTAGTAAGGGGGTGAGCGTGCGTTACGCGGACATCTTCTGCGCTGTTGCAGTTTGAACCGCAGACGTGAGAGAAGATTGCTTTCGAGTAACACCATCATTTGCCCAGTATTCCTTTTACAAGTTCATAGCAAGAGCAATCGGCTTCTTGCAAACGCGATGGCGCCTGTTCGGCCTGCGATGAGGCAGAGGCAGATGGTTTGTGCAAAATGTCCAAATGAATGCTGGTCTCTTTCAGAAGACCTTACATTCATCACATGCAGGAGCTGTTTAAGTGCAGGATACAAGGAGTAGTTCACATGAAGCTTGCATGGCGCACAAAGATCGGTCTCGGTCTCGGCTTCGGCCTTGGTCTCTGGTTCATAGGAAGTGGACGCGCTTTTGCTCAGGAAGGACCTACCACTACCGAGCTGGCGGTAGCAATGAACACGTTCTTCCTACTTGTATCTGCTTTCCTGGTCTTCTTTATGCAGGCCGGTTTTGCAATGCTCACGGCCGGTTTGACCCGCTCGAAAAACACCACGAACATCCTGTTTAAGAATTTGATGGACTTCGTAATGTGTTCAATCGCCTTCTGGGCGGTAGGTTGGGGCCTTGCTTACGGCACTTCGGCGGGAGGATTTATCGGCACCGACCAGTTTTTCCTTTCGGCAATCACTGCTGAGGGAGAGGTACCGGTATTAGCAAGCTGGCTCTTCCAGGTCGTGTTTGCCGGTACTGCTGCGACAATTGTCGCCGGTGCAATGGCCGAGCGCACAAAGTTTACCGCGTACCTGGTCTATAGCTTCATTATCTCCCTCTTCATCTATCCGGTCGTTGTACACTGGGTCTGGAGTGGCTCTGGCTGGCTGAATACGTACAGTGGTAGCACCGAGGGCAACTGGGGCTTCACCGACTTTGCCGGTAGCACGGTGGTGCACAGCGTCGGTGGCTGGGCTTCACTGATCGGGGCGATGATCCTTGGTCCACGCCTTGGTCGTTTCGGACCTGATGGCAAGCCGCGAGCGATCCCTGGTCACAATATGTCACTGGCTGCACTTGGCACCTTCATTCTCTGGCTCGGCTGGTTTGGTTTCAACCCCGGTTCACAGTTGGCAATTGCTTCGCAGGGCGATGCTGATGCAGTTGCTATGGTTGCAGTGACGACCAATCTGGCAGCGGCAGCCGGTGCGCTGGGCGCTCTCTTCACCGCCTGGCTGCGCTACGGGAAGCCCGACTTGGGACAGACCCTCAATGGTGTCCTTGGCGGTCTGGTTGCGATTACGGCTGGCTGTGCTTACGTTGATCCGCTGTCGTCAATTATCATTGGCTTCATCGCCGGACCAATCGTCGTCTTCTCGGCTGAACTCCTCGAAAAGCTTAAGATTGATGATCCGGTTGGTGCAGTGCCAGTTCACCTGTTCAACGGTATCTGGGGTACGCTAGCGGTTGGTCTGTTTGCCTCGATCCCTGGGAATACTGGTACGACGGGGTTGTTCTACGGCGGCGGTTTAACACTGCTCATCTCGCAGATTGTCGGTGTGGTGGCAATCGGTCTGTGGACGGTAGCAACTACAGCGCTGATGTTCTTCGCAATCAAGGCCACCATTGGTCTGCGCGTGAGTAAGGAAGAGGAAGAGGCTGGCCTCGATATTGGTGAGCACGGCGTGCAGGCCTATCCCGATCTGGTTGGCACACCGGCAGGCGGTAGCGTGAGTGGCGCGCTGGCTAAGTAGTAGACAAAATATCCCTCTCCTCCTTGCACCCCGCCTCTGTGATGCAGAGGCGGGGGTTTTTATCCCGTCATCCCCATCTGTACAAACCGTGTATGGTGCTCCTTACCGCTATCCTTCAGCAAATCAACCAGGTGCTCAGCCGTGGATGGTGTTTTGATGTTCTCAGCCTCCCCAGCAGCGATGAGAAGAGTGTGAAAAGAAAAGCGAAACAAGCGCAGCAGTGTGCGTAGAAGCGGCAGAGAAACATCCCCCTAGCAGGGCACGGCTAGGATGGAGGTGCATCCTCGACCGTGAACCAAAAGCGGTCACGAAAGCGACGCAATTCTTTGAGCACAGTACGCCCTAAGAGTGCGATCAAGATTGCATTGCCGATGGCCCGTACCGCATCCCATGCCAGCGACGTCACGAGGTAGAAGGTCATATACTGCTGAATTGTCTCGCGCAGACCGCTGCCGGGTATCCAACCTAACTCACCGGGCGGCGCAAATGGCCAGAACCAGAGATTCATCAAACCACCGAAGAGGAATCCCCAACCGTAACCAAAAGCACTGAGGAAGCCAATTTCAACCCATCCCCCTGCACGTAGATACTTTCCCAATCGACCGAGAAGACCGGCGCTCATTCCCATCCAGCCACTGACAAACATTTGAAATGGGAGCCAGGGACCGACACCACCGGTCAACAGTGCCGAAACGAGCAAGGCTAACGCGCCAAGTAGAAAACCAAAACGCGCTCCATAGGTGTAACCAACCAGAATGATGAGAAAAAAGAAGGTCGGTGAGTCGCCCGGCCCGGCCGGTAGCCGTAAGATGGCGACAACCCCGGTGAGCACTCCAAGCACGGCAACCATGCGCGTGTTGAGCCGGCCAGCGCTGAGTTCGGCAATCAAAACGATCAGCAATGCCGGACCAAGGAGGGCAAAGAAGATGGGAGCAGTAGTGGCATGCGCCGCCGTAAAGCCGGTTTCAGCCCGTCCTAGGAAAAAGGGATAGAGAAAAGCAATCGCGCCAAGCATGCAGATCAAGACCAGCACGAGATTGCTGGTGAATGCTGCTAGTCGTTTGAGCGGTCGTAATGCGGTTGGTAACGGTGCTGTCGTGTTGGACATCGTTGCGCTTCTCCAATACGTGTATCTTCTTCATCGCTCTAAGAGTCTATCCGGAATACCCTGTCGCAGAAGAAGATCGGTTGGGGTGCAGCGGCGCTGCGCCCGTACATCTATTATCAGGTTTCATGGGTTCATCCGCTGTACTGTGAGACAATTATTCGGTTAGGCTCTAAGTGTACCCGCTTTAGCAAGGGAACGGTGCTGCTCGTTCATTGTTCCTGTCACCGCGCTGACAAAAGAGGATTACCGTAGCTTGTCCGCCGATCCCCATCTGCTCTCGCATTCCCGTATTGTCGGCGCACTGTATGCCACCGGCAATCACCGTTTGCCTGCCTATCATCTCATTACCATTATTTTTTAAACTATTGGCAAAAATAGCCATTCCAACTATTGACTTTCTCCATACAAGGTGATAATATTTCATCACAAATGGCAAATATTACCATCTTGATGATAAGAAGGAGGAAAGATGCTCCGAGAACTGTACCACCACGAGAAACTTCACGCACGCGAGCTAAACGAGCGCTATGCGCAGCTTGCGCATCGACATCACCTTCCACCTTCACGCTTCAGGCGTCGCCTTGCCCGCTGGACAGGCTTACTCTTGGTGCGGCTGGGCGCCAGCCTGCTCCGCTACGCCGCTGACCGTCGTTCTCGTCGCCTGACGTATGCCCGTTAAAGGAGGTTCCCGTGTATCCCTTACTTACCCGCGACCCTATCACCGGTGGCGAATTAATCGTCACCCGTCTCGAATCACCTGATAGCGGAATCGTGATTGAAGGACGCTTCAGCCTCGGCTGGATTGGTCGGCTTTCCCCCGAACAACTGACCTTTGTCGAATTGCTTGTTAAGAACCGCGGCAATATTCAGCGGCTCGCTGCTGAACTTGACATTGCTTACAACACTGCCCGTGCCCGTCTCGATGAAATTGTCGCACTTCTGGGGGGTACCCCCGAACAGGAACCACGGCTTGATCGACGCCAGATTCTCGACCGCCTGGCGGCCCGTGAAATCTCGGTCGAGGAGGCGCTGCGCTTGCTAAAAGGAACGGAACATGAACAGCGTAAATGAAGAACGTCATCGAATTTTACAGATGGTTGAGCAGGGACAACTTTCGGCTGCCGAAGCTGCTCGCCTGCTCGACGCTCTCAGCGCTGATCCGCGACCACTCGAACGGTTACAGGCGCGACTGGTACGGATTCGCGTTACCGACTTGTCATCACAACGGCTGAAAGCATCAGTCGCTATTCCGGTGAGCCTGATCAATGTTGGACTGCGTCTCGGTGCACGTCTGGCGCCCCAATTGCAAGGTAGTGCCCTCGAAGATCTGATCCGTAGCGTTGAACGTGGAACAACAGGCCTATTGCTCGAATGGCAAGACTTGGAAGAGGACGAACGGATCGAAATTATTGTCGAATAAACGCTATGCCTGCATTTCAGATCATTAAGGAGTCTTGTATGAAAAAGCAAATTCCCGTCGATGTGCCGGTCACCCTGGTCATTCAGGCAGTTCACGGCGATCTGACGATTCGCGGTTGGGCGGAACCACTGCTCGAATGGCAATGTGACGATGAACAGGTAACAATACAAGCTCAGGAAAGCGGTCTGGCGTTGAGTCCATGCCAGAGCGATCTCGTGCTCAAATTGCCGCAGAGCGCCGAAGTTCACATTGCGACGATCCATGGCGACGCGCACGTGACACATCTGCGCCGCGTGAGTATTGACCATATCAGTGGTGATCTCACGTTACGCCAGATTACCGAACAGGTAACCATCGGCGTTGTCAATGGTGATCTGACAGCTTCCGCCGTCGCTGAACTAATTGTCACGAGCGATATTCAAAGTGATGTCACATTAACCGACGTACCGGTTGTCCGTCTGACAGGCGTGAACGGTGATCTGACCGGTCGTGGTGTGCTGAGTCTGTCGCTCGATCGGGTGGCCGGTGATCTCGATCTGACCGGTTCGATGCAGATCACTCATTGAAAAACTCTGTTCGATTTTATCTGTAAAGACCGTTGTATCATCCTGCTAAAATGGTACTCCATTCGGAGAGCGGTAGACCAATGCGAAGATTGTAACGAGACATGGAAGATGGATATGAAACGGATCAGAACTAATGTTCAATAAAGAATACAATCTCAGGAGACATGCCATAGTTTATTCTGCACATTGTTTATGTCTTCTTGAAATCGCGACAAGATGTATCTTTACTATACTATGTTGGTGTTGATAGCCAAAGCTGAGTTAAGTTAAGGGAAGGAAACTCTAAGTTAACCCCAAGCAGCCTAAGCTTTCTGCTCCAAATCACTTTTAGATAACATTTGCAATAAAGACTGCCGTCGCCATTCAAATAGTACGATAGCTAATGCATGCGTGACATTTATTGAACCATTTACACCAAACATTGGTATGTGAACTGCTTGTTGGCATTGTTCTAGCAATATTGGAGAAATTCCATGTTTTTCATTACCAATTACAAGGCAACATTGAGTCGGTAACGCAGTTTCAAAGATACTCGTCGAAGCGCTTGTAATTTCAATTGCAATCAAGGGAGGTAAGTATGGAATATGATCATTCAGAAAGCGATCATAGGTAATGGATTCCCATTCTACCAAAACATCACAATTTCTAGCTGTTCGACGAATTCGATTCAAGTTTTGATCATTCTGATTATTAATAAGGATCACTTTCTTGCTTCCAGCCGCATCTGCAAGGCGCAAGACACTTCCAATGTTTTCTGGTATACGTAAATTGTCCCCCACTATAACGGGCGCTGGAGGGTATTTGAAGGTGTCGCGCAAATACTTCTGTCGTCGATACAGTGTTTGACCATCAAGTTGAGTTCCAACAGACTTGTTACTCATCATAACCTCCTGTCGGAGAATTCCGAATCAACTATCGAACTCGCTTACAGTCTGATGGAACAGCCTTATTCGGATTAAATCCAGGTGGATGACGGTTTATTTTCAATAGTTTCCCCGAAGCATCGTAGTGTTCTGTCACATGCCCCACTTCAACGCCGTTCATTTTAACTTGAGTCACAATATCTCTGCCGCCGCGGGTAGTAGTGCTGTCATATTCAACGAGATAGACGGTCCAAACATCTCCATTTGGACATTTCCATGTTTCCTCTAGTTTATGCTTCAATGGCATATATCTTTTATCTCAATTTACGTGATCTTCTACTCATAATGATTGTATCACGTGATGCAAATTCTGTCAAAAAGCGTAGAGTTTCACAATAATAATTGATAGAGGATTTCGGCGTTCCTAGCTTTGGGTTGCCTTTAATGACCGAATTATTCAAAAGCGGAACGACACTGACAAGTGACTCCATAAAGACGAGACCTTAGGACCGAAGGTCATTGCCCCCTGCTCGCACGTGCGGACAGGGGGACTGTAATGTCACGGATGACAGGAACCACATGCACGGGAGAGATATGCTATGAGCAGATCCGGCCTGTTTTCATCACGCACTTACAGTGCCGAAACATCCACCTAGTTTCCCATACGCATCAGTTATCTTCGCATAGCCTACCCGAGAATTCACTCTCTACGATGAGAGCGATGAAAACCTCTATGCCATGCACACCACGTTGACGAGCTGCCAAACAAACCTACTGTTGCTGTAGCGCATCAACCTTCATGACCAGCTCAACCAGCGCCAGATTGAATTCAGCCGGTCGTTCAATAGCACTAAGGTGACCTGCTGCCGGGATAACAACGAAGCGGCTCTCTGGAATTGCTTCATGCATCGTGCGCGCCTCAGCAGGAGGCGTGAGCACATCTTCGGCGCCGACCACCACGGTTGTTGGCACGCGAATATTGGCAAGTAATGAGGTCGAGTCAGGGCGTTTGGCCATAGCGTGAAGCGCAGCCGCAATTCCTTCCGGCGGATTGGCGGCCGCAATCTGTAATAGCTCAGCCCGGAGTGCTTCACTCGCTTGTGGTGCGACCAGATTGGGCAATACCCGCTCGGCGAGCGCCGCACTCCCTTCGCGTAACACAAGCTCGGCATTAGCTGCCCGCGTCGCACGTACCTCATCACTATCGGCAGTAGCGCGCGTATCGGCTAGTAACAGACCGCTGATCCGTTCTGGTGCCCGTCGCAACAGGGCAAAGGCAATGTACCCGCCCATCGATAACCCGGCCAGCACAACTTGGTCAAGCCCTAGCGCATCGAGCAGCTCTAGCACATCAGATGCGTAGTCATCGAGCGACTGAACGAGCGGATTTTCTCCTGAGCCACCAAAACCGCGGAGATCAGGAGCAATCATTCGCATTCGATCGCGCAAACTCATTAACTGAACACGCCATAACGCTGCACTCAATGGGAACGCATGCAGCAAGACAACCGGGCGCCCGGTTCCTTCATCATCGTAGCGTAGACGTACACCGCTGGGGAGGGTTATCTGCATATCAACCTCCGTGAGGTACATCAATAGTGTGATAGATATACGGGTAGTATAGCAGATGGCAGGGAAGGATATAAGGATGAAGACCGGATTGACATTTTTAGCAGTTTCATCTTTTAGTGCCATAAAGGCTTCTTGCCACCCCCCCTTCCTCGCCCCTGACGAGAAAGGAAGGAGGCGAGGGGAAGGTGAGGGGCGAAAGATGAAAATACCAGGCTTGGCCATCCCTACCAGTGACATCAAAAAGAGAGGAAGGGCTGAAGCCCTTCCCCTCTCCTTACACCCTCATACAATCCGTATCACGAACGCAGGATTGACAGCAGCCGGTCGAGCGATGGTACGACCGCCGATTGTTGCTTCGGTTGCAATGCTGGCTTATGCTCTCCTCGTTCTGTTGCGACCGATTCAAGACGAACAACCTGTTGCGCAGCCAACTGTGCAATACCTTCAACCACATCTATCGCTGCCCACCGCAGTTCACGGGCAATATCGCTCAGCCGCTTGCGTCCATCTATCACCTCAAGTAAGAGATGCAACGCCACGTTCGTCTTCTGCAATGCTACCTCGCGAGGTACAGTCAACACCGGAACCAGTTCCAGGGAAGGCACCTGATGCCATAAGCGCCGCCAGCGCAGGGCTGTGTGCTCAGCGTTACGCAACAATGTCTCTGCATCGCCCCATACCGATTGCTGTTCGCTGTACGCACCACTGGTAACATTAAACATTCCCTGCTGGACATTGAGCAGCATTCCCAGCGCCTCGATCCCGATTTGTCCGTCACATTCAACGTGATATATCTGCCCATTGGAAAAATAAATCCGTCCCGACCGTTCACCATCGATATCAAGCGAGCCAGATAGCGCACTATATACGGCCAGGTCAATCAATTCACGCAATGGTACTTGCTGCAATGATCCGTGTAATGCCATCGTGGGCCTCCTGGGCAAGAACACAATACGATGGGATGCCCTTTAAAATTGGTTATACTACAATTCTGGCTGTATCACAATATGACTATAGTCCACTCATTATGGAAGTCGTCATAGTACCGGTTCAAGTAACGCAACGTTCTTTTTTCCTGACAGTAGTGGTCGAACATGAGCGGAATGGGTTTATCTGGCTCAGGCGGCCCCTTCCTCTCGCTGAGTGCAGAGGAAGGGGCCGAGAAGTGCGAGGAGAGAGGAGCGTGCTTTACAGCCTTATCGCTCACAATGCACGACAGATCATTCGCGAAACAAAGTTGCTATACCGAACGAGCTGGAGCAGAAGCTGATGTCGCCTGCGCGATCCGCACATCACTCGGTCGGGCTAACAGCGTTGCACTCAGCAAGACCAGGGCTAGCCATGCCAGATCGGCGAAGAGCAGGTGAATCAGTTGCATCCAAACCGGTGCCTTAAGCATTACATTCAACGCACCCAAAAAGATTTGGCCGACAAAGATTGTCGCCGTAGCCCATGCCAGGCGACGGGTTGTCGGTGAGGGATCGTAACGTATAGCTCGTTGCGCCAATGAAATCATTGCTAATCCGACCAGCGTGCCCAGCACCGGATGGATAATGCGCATCAGTACCAGCGGATGGCTATCGCGATTGATCGGCTGCGAGACCCCGCCGGGTAAGACTCCCAATTGCAAGAGAGTGTCGCCCAGCGCTGTCACTGCACCGCTGGAGCCAACTAGTGCGGTACCGACCAGCGCAGCAATGAGCATGGCCAACAATCCACCTTTGCCTCGCAGATCGGGCGCCGGTTTGCCACCGGCATACCAGGCGGTAAGCGCCATTGCACCAATAAGTAGGAATGTATTGATCAAATGTAAGCCTAACGATAGAGCGCGAGTCATTGAGGCATCGTGAGCTACTAGGCGGAACAAGACTAGGGCCGCACCGATCAGCGACTCAACAATCATGAGCACCATCGCGGCAATTGCAGCCCGACGGGCCGGATGACCGGCAGCAAACAATCGTAAGGCCCAAACCAACAGAACAATCGTTAAGAGCAGTGCAATGCCACTGGTGACGCGATGCGAAAACTCAATAAGCTGCGCTACATCAGGCGCACGAGGGATAACCTGTCCGTCACACAACGGCCAGTGATCACCACAACCGGCGCCGGAACCGGTGGCACGGACAAATGCGCCCCACATGATAACCAACAGGTTGTACCCGACATTCAGCCAGGCAAAGGTAACAAAGGTGCGGTGATGGGGTTCCATGTAACTTCCTCCCGCTGCGACCTGACAGTCGCAGATTGCAAGAATAATGTGACATTTCGCACTTTATTCTACCATGGTCATGATGCAGTAGGCAGTAAACACCGTGTTATAATTCGTTCACCAAACACGATATTGATCCTGAGAAAGGGTGCTTGGGTGACTGTACACGCACCGCCGTCAACTGAACAGCTTGTGCAAGTATTACGGCACCTCTGCCGGCGACCATCGACCAGTGGTCAGATCGAAGAGTTGCACGATACCGCTGAATTCATCGCACTCTTCGTCCGACAGCTTGGGATGCATGTGCGCATCGCAACCACCGGTATGGCGCCAGTCGTCATTGCCCGTCGTGCGGGCCGGCGTTCACAGACGATCTTGCTATATCACCATTACGATACACCGCCGACCGGCCCGTGGCGTCACTGGTCGCACGAACCCTTTGATCTTGCCGAGCGTGATGATAAGCTGTTCGGACGAGGTGTGGCCGGCGGTAAAGGTGCGCTGGCTGCTCATCTTGCTGCATTGCAAACCATTTTGCAACGTGAAGGTGAACTGCCGTGTGGTGTCACCCTGGTCATCGAAGGGGCTGCCCTGATCGGTAGCGCCGGTTTAGCTGAAGCATTACGAGCGCACGATGATCTCTTGCAATGTGATGCGATCCTGGCCAGTATTGGTGATCGGGATGTTACCGGCACACCTATCTGTGCCAGTGGCAGTAAGGGATGGATTCGCCTGCGTCTAACCGCTCACGGCCCGGCTTATTCCTTACCACCTGGCTTTGCAGCCAGTGTCGCTAATCCACTCTGGCGTCTGATCTGGGCTGTGGCTTCGCTGAAAGGTGACGACGAAGATGTGCGCATCGAAGGTTTTTACGATGCTGTCGAAGGCCCATCGCGCACCGATAATGCGGTCATTCGTCAGTTGCAACTGGCCGCTGCTACTCGTCGTCAGGCCTGGCAGATCGACCAATTTCTCTTTGGTATCGACGGTGCGGCACTGAGTCGTTCAGAAGTCACTCTTCCCACCTGTAATGTGAGCAGATTAACCGTTGAACCTGCCGGTGATACACCAGCAATACCGGCACAAGCCAGTGCATTGCTCGACATCCAGTTAGTCCCGCATCAGCAACCTGACACCACAGTGACATTGATACAGCAACACCTTCACGATAAAGGGTTTGCCGATATTGCCCTCGAACGGTTGCCCGGCGGATACCCACCATTGGTCACGGCGACTGATAACCCCTTCGTGAGCCGCGTTGCTACTATCGGGGCGACGGTGTTTGAACGTCCTCTATCGGTGGTACCGGCCGGTCCGTATACAGTACCGTTTAGCTTGTTGGTCGGGCAGCATCCCATTCCTACGGCAAGTGTTGGTTTTACGCCAACGGTAAGCGCGCTCTTTGCCCCCGATGAGTATGTTCCGCTCGCAGACCTCATCCGGCATAGCCGACTACTGATCGAGATTCTCGATCGCTGGTGGAGCTAGCTGTTGTTTGTGCACGGGATCAATATTCACCAGTGTAGAGCGTGATCAGAAACTCATGGGTCAGGCGCTCAGCATGGTCGTCGGCTGAAGTGGTGAGTAACGAAGCGCCTCATCAACAATCTGGGCTTTCGATAAGGACCATAGGGAAACGTTGGTGGGGAACGCATACGTCGCTTTGGCGCGATAGAAACAGGTGGCATCGGGTTCAGCACCGATGCTGCGGAGCACGCCTGGCCCCCTCACCTTCCCCTCGGCCCCCTTCCTCTCCCGCAGTGCGGGAGAGGAAGGGGGGATGTTGGCAATCCCGCATACAATGATTGCACGGGTACGGTACGTGCCCGATGAGAAATCTGGGTTTTCAATCAAGCTCTTAGAACCCCTCATCTGCTCCGTTTCCTCTGTGACCTCTGTGGTGCAACACGACGCGAGCCTGATGGATGCAACCCGCTGCTGTCTCTCTTCGAGAAACAGATGACGCGGTGTTCGTTGGCAGGATGAACATGCCCCTCATTCCAGAAGAGGAGCCATTTCAGGCGTGGTTGCGAGAAGGAGTAAAAAAACTGCCTAGTGACTACGATACGCCGCTAACGCAGATTCGCGGTCGGGATAAATCTTGAACAGCGTATCAAACCGGCTTTTACGAAATATTTCGGCAATTTGTGGTTGCAAATGACACAGACGGAGATCGCCACCGTAGGCTTGTACAGCACGCAGATTGGTCAGCAACATTCGCAAGGCCAGACTCGCCACAAAGTTAACTTCGCTCATATCGGCCAGTACTTTCCCGCGATGCTGGTTCATCATTTCAGCTAATTCATGCTCGATTGCTGCAATACCAGCCGCATCGAGACGAGCTGGCAGACTGATAATGAGTACATCATCTACACGATCGGTTTTCACGCCGAAATCTCTCTTTCTAGCGGAGAGTCGCCCGCTTTACCACGTTGCAGGATGCAGGCATTATACCACGCTGACGGGTGATGGTTCATACCTACCACTCTCATTGACCAGCGTGGCAATCACCATCGTACACTCCCGCAGATGAAGAAGATCGCCCTGCCCTACACTCTTCGCCATCCAGTGTATTTCCTAATCGCTCGCTAATCGCTCGACGATCAACAACGTAATATCATCAGCCTGCGGTGCTCCGGCAGCGAATGTGTCAACCGCCGCTACCAGCCCGGTCACCAGATCGGCGGCCGATTGCTGAGCGTGAGTCTGGAGATAGGTTTGTAACCGTTCATCACTAAATAACTCGCCGGCAGGATTCATTGCCTCCGTAATCCCATCACTAAACGCAACCAATTTTTCGCCAAGGTTAAGCTGCAATTCGTGCACATCATACGTCTGTGCGGCAATAATCCCTATAGGTAGGGAACCTTCGTGCAATTCTTCGACCAGCTCACCATTACATCTAATCCGTAGTGGCGGATTATGACCGGCATTGATATAGGTCATGAGACCGCTTTCCGGATCGAGCAAGCCATAGAAGAGCGTGATAAACATGTTGGCTTCGCCGTGCTCACGACAAATATAGTCGTTGGTGAGACTGACTGCATGGCGCAACACTGCTGCGCTATCGTTGCTATCACGTTGGGGCAGACCAACTGCCTGCGAGGCGGCGCGGAGCAATGATCGGCTGAGGGCAACAAACAGGGCCGCTGTTACCCCCTTGCCACAGGCGTCGGCAACTACCAACCCAACACGACCGTCAGGAAGGGTGATCGTATCGAAAAAATCACCACCGACCGCCTGTGCCCCCCGGCTGAAGCCAGCGATTCGCCAGCCTGGCGGTTGGGGAAGGACACGCGGCAAGAACGATTGCTGAATACGACGGGCGATGTCTAACTCCTCTTCGAGACGGTTGAGGCGAATCAACTCGGCCTGCGCTGCCTGTAATTGCTGATAGGCCGTTAGCAACTCGGCATTTTTGCGTTCTAGATCGTGGATCATGCGCAGATTGGTATTGCGCACCCGACTGACAATGCTCCGCAGCATATTCATCGCCAGCGCTGGACTCGAACTGATTAGCGTGGCAAAAACGGTTTCGTTTAAGCCAACGAGACGGCTAGGTTCGATAGCACGGACTGTTGCCGAGCGCGGGCTATGGTCGATCAGGCTCATCTCGCCGATGATTTGCCCCGCCTGAAACACTTCCAGCCGCAGTTCAGTACCGTTCACAAATGTGATCACTTCAACGGCGCCACTCAAGATCACAAAACATTCGTTACCCGGATCACCCTGATGAAACAGGACTTCCCCTGCCGCCAACCGACACTCTGCCAGGCGCGGGGCCAGTTCGGCCAGTACTGATTCAGGCACCACCTGAAACAACGATAGGCTCCGCAAACGATCCAGCATCGTCATCGTTTTCGTGATCACTAGTTCGTTCCAACCGCTTACCGGATCGTGCCGATAATCGAGCGCGTCAGCGTATTCGCGCACAAAAAAGAGACCGAGTCCACCGACGGCCCGTTGCTCGACAACACTGCTGAGATCAGGGGGAGGTGCGTCGCGGGGGTCGAACGAGCGACCACGATCGCGAATGGTAATGGTCAGAGTTCCCTGGTCATACTGACAAGACAGATAAATCTGATCGCGGTTGTTGTCATCATAACCATACTTGATAATATTGGTGGCAACCTCTTCGATGACCAACCGCAGGAGATATACATAATCGTGTGACAACTGCCAGTCAGCCTCCAGTGCATCACTGAAGGCCAACAACGTAGGAATAGCGTTCCAATCTGCAAAGACACTAATTTGCCGCTGCATGCCCATCTCTACACGGCTAGAGGCTCAGTCGGATGCCGGCTAGGGCTAAGCGGCAACGTTGCACGGAGCTTGCGCAGACGGGTGATCGCATCAACGGCCGCTTCGTGCACATTGGGGTCGCTATCGTCAACGGCCTGGGTCAGCGCATTGAGAACAGTAGTTGTGGCGGCAGCGACCCCAAGGCGGCCAAGCGCACGCGCCGCAGCTTCACGAGCGTAAGCATCATTATCGGTAAGCATCGGGAGGAGATGTTCAATCATTTGGGTTGTACCGGCCATCTCCCCCAACTGACTGACAACCAGCGCCGCTGCTGAGCGCACAAAACTATCGGAGTCGTCCAAACACTCAACCAGATAATCAAGCAACTGGGGAGATGCGATGCGGTCACGTAGTTGTCCTAATGTCCGTGCAGCCGCAAAACGGGTCTCCAGATCGCAGTCGTGAATAGCCAGTCGAATGAGGGTCTTCACCAACGGTTGTGGTGGGATACCAGCAATCAGACCCAGCATACGAGCAGCGGCTGCTCGCACGTGTGAGGCACTATCACTCAGACCATCGTGAAGCAGGACAAGATCAGCAGCGGTATAGTGACCTTCGCGCACGCGCAGGCGACGAATTGCTTCGTAACGGCTCTGCCAACCGGGGTCTTGCAATTGACGACGTAACTGTTCAAAATCACCGCTCTCAAAAGTATCAAGTTCAGCGAGCAGTGTTAACCGCAGCCATTCATCCCGCGAACTATTAAGCCGTTGGCGAGCGAGATGAATGACATTCAATGTTAGCAAGATTTCTTCAATGGTAAGGCGCAACTCAGGGCGCGACCGTAGCTCACGTTCAATGAGATGAGATACCTGGTAACGCCAATGACCGGCACGTCGCACGATATGATTAGCGCCAGGTCCACGCGAAATGTCGGCTAGCGTTAAGACAGCCGCTACCGGTTCTTCATGAAATGCAATGAGAAACGGCTCAAGTGTGCGCAGGGCAAGGAAACCGAGCACGGTACTGACCCCAGCAATCTGAATCTCTTGCCGCGGGTTACGGGCAAAGTTATTAAATCGTTCCGCTATCTGCTGCCGCCATGTCTCACGATCAAACATTGGCAGCTCCTTTCCCCTGCGCTACGATCGCAGATTTCTGTCCGTATATACTTGTAGTATAGCATGCCAGCGTACAATGATACAGTACTTTGGTACTATTCTCGGATTGCAAAACTATTACAACTAGCAAGCTCACCGTCTTGTGGTAAGATACTGCAGGAAGCAGATATTTATGAAGGTTGTATGACACAAACACCAGAAGACCCTGACGTTACGACCAGCATTCGCCGTGTACGCCGCGGCTGCATCATGATGGCAATTATCGTCATCGCGATGACGATTTTTCTCATCAGTGCGACGGGAAATCTGGCCTTCTCTCTACTCTTGTTCGTGGCTGCTTCCCTGCTCGCGTTAGCCTTTTTTGTGGTGCGGTGAGGCTTTCCATGTCACCAGTCTATCGCCGTGCGCTCCTGGCCGTTCTTGGGTTAGTGTTCGTCCTTATCTCTGTCGTCGTCGCCTTTCAGCAACCGTTTGGGCTGTGGCATTGGTTTTGGCTGGCGCTGGCCGGATTGTGTCTGTTTGGTGTCCGCCGCCAGTAAAGTGTGGGGTAACAACTCAGGATGCACAGGTTGCGGCGGATCAGACACTCGCTGTCGTGTCCCGACACTTTTCCCCTGGCGCCCTATTCGTCCCTCTTTCCTCCGTTTTAACGTTCGATCATCGCAGAAAAGCCAAATCTGCCTCCCTGTGCACACCAGACCCCATTTGCACGATTGCTCAATCTTCGCTATAATAAGAATTGGAATTTCCCCACCCCATAGGACATACCGAAAAAACGGTGATGTCTTTAAAGAAATAACGAGTTCGTGATACTCAATACATCGCGCAGCGGTGCGTATCTGCTTTGCGCATTATCAAAGAGGATATGCATCATCGATGAGGATCGCATGACACATCATGATTCAACCACGCTACCAGCACCGCAAATGGAGATTGACCACGTCGGGCTGAGCTTTGGTGGCGTGCGAGCGCTCCTTTCGGTCACATTCAATATCTATCCCGGAACAATTCAGGCAATCATCGGGCCTAACGGCGCTGGCAAGACCAGCCTGCTCAACTGCATTAGCGGGCTATACCGTCCGCAGGAGGGCCAAATTCGCTTTGAAGGACGGAACATCATTGGCCTGCCGCCACACCAGATTGCCCGGCTGGGGATTGCACGCTCCTTCCAGAATATTGAGCTGTTTCGCCACATGACTGTTGTCGATAACCTGATGCTCGGTCGACACATCCACATGCGCAGTGGGGTCTTAAGTGGCGGTTTCTATTGGGGACGGGCCCAGCGTGAAGAGGTTGAGCACCGCGAGTTTGTCGAGCAGGTAATCGATCTGCTCGAAATTCAATCGATTCGTAAGAAGATGGTCGGCGCGCTCTCGTATGGGTTGCAAAAGCGCGTTGAACTGGGGCGGGCGCTGGCCATGAATCCACGCCTGTTGCTCCTTGACGAGCCAATGGCCGGAATGAATAGCGAAGAAAAAGAGGATATGGCCCGCTTCATCCTCGACATCAACGAAGAGTACGGTACAACGATTGTCCTGATCGAGCACGATATGGGTGTCGTTATGGATATTAGTGACCGGGTAGCAGTGCTCGAATTTGGGCAACTGATTGCATACGGTACGCCAGCCGAGGTACGGAGCGATCCGAAAGTGATTGACGCTTATCTTGGTCGGGAACACGCGATAGTGTAGGAATCCACAACCTGTCAGTACTGATTACCAGATCTGACACGCGGGTGAGACAATGATCCAAATACCAGAGACTACACTTCCACGGCTGTTGTTTCAGAATGCCGAACGTTTCGGTGACAAGGTCGCTCTGCGTGAAAAGGATTACGGCATTTGGCAGACAGTCACCTGGCGGCAGTTTGCCGATCATGTACGTGCCTTTGCGATGGGCCTCTATGCGCTTGGCGTGCGACGCGGTGATGTGGTCGCCATTCTGGGAGATAACCGTCCTGAATGGCTGTACGCCGAGTTTGCTGCTCAGAGTATTGGCGCTATGTCCATCGGCGTCTACCAGGACTCAGTTGCCGAAGAGGTTTATTACACCGTCTCAGCCGCAGAAGCAAAGGTGATTGTCGTCGAGGATCAGGAGCAGGTCGATAAAATTATCGAAATCTGGCCACGGCTCCAAGGTGTTCTCAAGGTTATCTATTACGAACCGAAGGGAATGCGGAATTACCGTCAACCCTACCTTGCCTACTTTCCTGATATTGAAGAGCTTGGCCGGAAGTTTGATCGCGAGCACCCCGGTCTGTTTGAAGCTGAACTGGCCGCTGGCAAGCCTGATGATGTAGCCATTCTTTCCACTACCTCTGGAACAACTGGTAAGCCGAAGCTAGCGATGCTGACTCATCGCAATATGATCAGTCAGGGAGCCGGTTTGCTCGCCGTTGACCCGCTCGGTCCAGACGATGAGTTTGTCAGTTTCCTGCCGCTAGCATGGGTAGGCGAACAGATGGTGACCGTCGCCGCCGGAATGCAGTGTGGATTCACCATCAACTTCCCCGAATCGGCCAGTACCGTGCAAGAGAATATTCGCGAGATTGGGCCGCGGGTAATGTTCTCGCCACCGCGTATCTGGGAGAATATGCTTTCACAGGTGCAGGTAAAGATCCAGGACTCGACGCCACTGAAGCGGGCAATTTTCGAGTGGGCTATGAAGCAGGGATACGAGATGGCCGATACCCGTTTTAGTGGGAAGCAGCCCGATTTCTGGTTGCGCCTGCGCTATGGTCTGGCTCGCCTGCTAGTGTTCGAGATGTTAAAAGACCATCTCGGTCTGCGTTTCCTCAAACGAGCTTATACCGGTGGCGCTGCACTCGGCCCTGATGTCTTCCGCTTCTACCACGCAATTGGCGTCAACCTGAAGCAGGTTTATGGTCAGACTGAAAGCGCTGGCCTGAGTGTGATCCACCGTGATGGTCAGATTAAGTTTCAAACGGTCGGTACGCCACTGCCAAACACGCAGATACGGATTGCCGAAAATGGAGAAATCCTGGTCAAGAGTCCGTCAGTCTTCGTGGGCTACTACCGCAATCCGGAAGCCACTGCCGAAGCACTGGAAGATGGCTGGTTGCACAGTGGCGATGCCGGTTACTTCGATGAAGACGGTCATCTGATCGTGATTGACCGAGCGAAAGATGTAATGACGCTGCACGATGGCACGAGGTTCTCGCCCCAATTCATTGAAAATAAGCTCAAGTTTAGCCCGTACATCAAAGAGGCGGTGGTGTTCGGCGGCGACTGGCCCTTCGTGACGGCGATGATCAACATCGATTTTGCGAATGTCGGCAAGTGGGCGGAAAATGCGCAAATCTCATATACGACATATACCGATCTATCTCAGAAACCGCAAGTCTACGCTCTGATCCGTAAAGACGTTGAACGCGCAAACGCCGATCTCCCGCCAGCCGCACGGATTCGGCGCTTTCTGTTGCTGCACAAAGAGCTTGACGCCGACGATGGTGAATTGACTCGTACCCGTAAGGTTCGCCGCCGATTGGTCGCGCAACGCTATCAGGAGATTGTCGAAGCCCTGTACAGCGATCAGGATGAACTGGAGATTGAGACGACGATTACCTACCAGGATGGGCGCACAGCATTAATCAAGACTCGCCTACACATCGAGGAAATAGACGATCCAACGGTGTCAATACCGACATCGGCATCACGTGTGGCATCTCGCTGACTGGTTATACGGAGAAGGTTATGGATCGGTTTATCCAACTGGCGCTCAGCGGGATTGCAAATGGCGCAATCTTCGCACTGGTAGCGCTCGGTTTTGTCTTGATTTACAAGAGCAGTGATGTGATCAACTTTGCGCAAGGAGAGCTGTTGTTAATCGGTGCGTATCTGACTTACGCCATGGTTGAGCAATTTGGCCTCTGGTGGCCGGCAGGGGTGATCATTGCCGTTGTGTTAGCGGCAATCGTTGGTGTATTGATCGAGCAGTTGGTGTTACGTCCGCTGATTGGCGAACCGGTGATCTCGGTGATTATGGTGACGATAGGTCTTTCTTCACTCTTGCGAGCAATCGTCGGCGCAATCTGGGGGGTGACACCGCGTCCGGCACCGCAGTTTTTACCCACCGATACAGCGACTATTCTGGGCGCCAATGTTGGCGTTGATCGTATCTGGGCCTTTGGTCTGGCAATTACCCTCTTCGTTGTTCTAACTCTCTTTTTCCGCTACAGCCGTGAAGGTATTGCCATGCGTGCCGTGGCCGATGATCAGCAGGCGGCGCTCAGTATGGGAATCAGCGTCAAGAAGGTGTGGGCAGTGGCGTGGGCAATCGCCGCTATTACAGCAGCAGTAGGCGGCATTCTACTGATGAGCATCTTTGGTGGTGTATCAGGGACCATTGCACGTGTGGGCCTGATTGTCTTCCCGGTTGTTATTCTCGGCGGCCTTGATAGTATCCCCGGTGCAATTATTGGCGGCCTGATTATCGGTCTGCTGCAATCGTTTGCCGGTGGCTATCTCCCCCCAGAATGGGGTTTAGGCGAAGTGGTACCGTTCATTGTCCTCTTGTTGATCCTCTTAGTGCGACCGTATGGGCTGTTTGGACAGCGGATCATCGAACGGGTGTAACCCGACACACAGAGATGAGGGTGTGAACGATGCAAAGTGGAACCTTTCACACAACATACGCCAGTGATGTCAGTCTACGCCCATACTGGCCGCAACGGATACGGATCGTCATGGTGTTGGTGGCAGCGCTGATCTTCCCGTGGTTTGCCGACCGCTACTGGCTAAATCTAGCCAACACCATTGCAATTGCTGCCATCGGTGCTATCGGCTTGAATATTCTGGTAGGTTATACCGGTCAGATCAGTATCGGTCACGGTGGCTTCCTGGCGGTTGGCGCCTACACTGCCGGTCTGCTGGCCGTTCATCTTGGCACCCCGATGTGGTTGACCATTCCTATTGCCAGTTTCTTCACTGCTGCTGTTGGCGCCTTCTTCGGGTTGCCATCACTCCGCTTAAAGGGGTTGTATCTCGCTATCGCCACCCTGGCCTCACAAGAGATTATTATCTGGTTGCTTACCCACGGAAAACTGCTCGGTATCGGTGAGTCGCTTTCCCTTCCCCGATCAACAAATAATCTGTTTGGTTTACCGGTTGAATGGCTAGGGAACAACGACTTCGCTTTCTACTGGATATGCCTTGCGTTTCTGATTTTTACCGTCATTTTTGTCAGTAATCTCTTCCGTACTCGTACTGGACGTGCGTTTGTGGCGATTCGTGATCAAGACATTGCCGCTCAGGTGATCGGTGTCGATCTGTTTCGCTACAAGTTACTGGCCTTTGCCACCTCGTCATTCTTTGCCGGTTTAGCTGGCGCCCTGACTGCCCACTATCGCGGTGTCATTTCCTGGGAACGCTTTACTATCGATACCAGTATTCTCTACCTGGCAATGATTATTATCGGCGGCCTGGGAAGCGTCTCGGGTTCGATCTACGGCGCAGCTTTTATGGTGCTACTGCCGGCGTTCCTCTCTAACATCGCCCGTGCGCTCAGTGGCATTGTTCCCGACATTAACTCGTATTTGCCGTATTTGCAACAAGGAGCATTTGGGTTAGCGATCATCCTCTTCCTGATCTTCGAGCCTGAAGGCATTGTCAAGATGTGGCGGAATGTTAAAGATTATTTCCGGCTATGGCCGTTTAGTTATTGAGGTGTGTAGCAAGGAGGATGGTATGCACAGGTGGAAACGGACGTTCGGTTGGTGGGTCGTACTGGCGCTCTTTGCCACACTGCTGGCCGCTTGTGGTGGCGCCGGAGGTGGTGGTGGTGCAAGTAGCGAGCCGATCAAAGTTGGCGCAATCTTTGACTTGACCGGTGCAACGGCTGACGTTGGGACCCCTTATTCCCGTGGACAGATTGCCTTTATCGAATGGAAGAATGAACAGGGAGGTATCAAGGGACGACGTCTTCAGTTGATCAGTGAAGATTATGCCTATCAGGTTCCCCGCGCAGAGGAATTGTACACGAAATTCGTTACGCAAGATAAGGTATTAGTCTTCTCGGGCTGGGGTACCGGCGATACTGAAGCCTTACGCCCCAAGATTACCGAGGACAAAATCCCGTTTATCTCGGCATCGTATTCGGCAACGCTGGCCAATCCGGCCGAGACACCCTATAATTTCCTGGTTGCCCCAACCTATTCCGATCAGTTGATCATTGCGATGAAGTGGGCCATTGACGACTGGAAAGCAAAAGGCAATAGTGGAATGCCGAAGTTCGCGTATCTGATCAACGACAGCCCCTTCGGTCGATCACCACTGGCCGATGGTACTGCCTTCGCGACTTCTCAAGGCATCGAAACCCCTCTTGAAGTTCCTTCGCCACGTGGCGCAACCGATCTTACACCACAGTTGACCCAGATTCGCGACTACGGCGCTAACTACATCTTCTTGCAGAATGTCTCTAGCCCGGCAGCATTGGCGATTAAGAATGCGAAGAGTCTGGGGTACGATGTGCAATTCGTCTGTCTCAACTGGTGTGCCAATGAGATTCTGATCAAGCAGGCGGGGGCAGATGCCGAGGGTGTGGTGGGTGTTGTCCCCTTTGACCACCAGGCCGAAGGCGCGAAAGTGGCGCTCGAATATGCCCGTAAGAAGAATATTGACTATGGCGGCGCCGATAGCACCTTCGTACAGGGATGGACGGCTATGTCGATCCTAATCGCCGGTATTGAGAAAGTGGTGAACGATGGCAAAGAGCTGACCGGTGAAAATATCAAGAATGCGCTGGAGACGATGGGTGAAATTGACACTAAAGGGGTAACGTTACCGGTCAAGTTCAGCCCAACCGATCACGCAGGGGTGAAGTCAACGCGCATGTTCCGCGTTGAGAACGGCAAGTGGGTCGCAATTACCAATTTCATTAGCGCACGATAGCAAGTCGATCACTGGCGTGTCGTTATCAAACGACACGCCGGAACTTTTTCTCTGCCTATGCTTGTACTCAACAACATTGAAGTGATTTACAACGATGTCGTGCTGGTGCTCAAGGGTTTATCTCTTGAGGTGCCAGAAGGTCGCATCGTTGCATTACTCGGCTCGAACGGCGCTGGTAAAAGTACAACCCTGAAAGCCATTTCGGGCCTGCTCAAACCGGAAAACGGTGAAGTGACCGACGGCGAAATCTTGTTTCAAGGCCAGCCGATCCATAAAAAAGATGCCGCCGAGATCGTGCGTATGGGTATTTTCCAGGTGATGGAGGGGCGACGGGTCTTCGAGCATTTAACGGTTGAAGAGAATTTGCGGGCTGGCGCCTACACGCAATCGCCGCGCCATTTCGGTAACGATCTGGCCCTGGTTTATGATTATTTTCCGCGTTTGAAGGAACGGCGCAACCAGGTAGCCGGGTTTCTCAGTGGTGGTGAACAGCAGATGTTGGCGATTGGGCGGGCACTGATGGCGCATCCAAAATTGATCATGCTCGATGAACCATCGCTTGGGCTGGCACCGTTGTTAGTCGCCGAGATATTTGAGATTATTCAGCGCATCAATCGCGAACAAGGGACAACCATTCTGCTGGTTGAACAGAATGCACGCCTGGCCCTTGAAGCAGCGCACCATGCGTACATTATGGAAAATGGGCGGATTGTGCTCGACGGATCACCTGCCGATTTGAAAGATAATGCCGACGTGCGCGAGTTTTACCTCGGTTTGAACGAAATTGGTAGCCGCAAGAGTTATCGTGAAGTCAAGCATTACAAGCGGCGGAAGCGCTGGCTCTCTTGAGAAAGACGCATACACCACTTCGTTAACGCTTATCACCTATCACCAGCACATCGCCAGCTAAGAGGCAGCGAGGACGGTATGGATATTCAGGCATTTTATGCTGGTTTTGATCGGCGAGTACGGGAGATTGTTGCCTTCGGTTACGAACATTCACCGGCGTTTCGGCGCCGAATGGAGGCGGCTGGTCTGACGCCTGCTGATATTCAGACCACTGCCGATCTCAGCCGACTGCCGGTTTTGCGTAAAGAACAGTTGGTCGAATTACAGCGACAAGGTCCCCAACTCGGTGGTATGCTCACCGTACCTCTCTCGCGTCTCCGACGTATCTTTCAGTCGCCAGGGCCGATCTACGATCCCGAATCGGATGAGCCAGACCCCTGGCGCTGGGCGCCGGCATTTCGAGCAGCCGGTTTTGGCCCCGATGATATTGTGATCAACTGCTTTGGGTACCATCTCACACCCGCCGGGGTGATGTTTGAAGAGGGAGCACGTGCGGTTGGTTGTGCCGTGATTCCCGCCGGTGTGGGTAATCAGGCTCAGCAAATTGAAGTGATGGCCCAACTCGGCGTCACGGCGTATGCCGGTCTGCCAAGCTACCTCAAAGCGCTCCTCGAACGGGCAGTTGAACTCGGCCACGATCCGCGATCCTGGCCGCTCAATAAAGCGTTTGTCGCCGCCGAACCGTTGCCACCATCGCTACGCGCCCTGTTTGAAGAGCAGTATGGCATTCTGGTCTACGATGGCTACGGCACTGCCGAAACGGGGAATCTGGGCTATAACGGCCCTGAACGTCAGGGCTGGCATCTACCCGAAGATGCGTTGGTGCAGATTTGTGACCTTAACACCGGTGAACCGGTACCGCCCGGCCAGACCGGTGAAGTGGTTGTCACCCTCTTCCGGCGAGATTACATTCTCATCCGCTTTGCTGTCGGTGATCTGTCGGCCTTGATGGAAACATCTACGCCAACGGTTATCCCCACACCGCGCCTGGTGGGGTGGCTCGGTCGCAGTGGTGAAA
>Ga0308418_1000432_pt1 | contig 24628 bp, 20 predicted proteins | sample HotsprSampleR4cd_FD_203517 | JGI IMG/M metagenome (GOLD analysis project Ga0308418, IMG submission 203517) | Hot spring phototrophic mat microbial communities from Mushroom Spring, Yellowstone National Park, Wyoming, United States - 20090729_R4cd ... | reverse complement strand
CAGACAACCAGATTGCGACGCATCGCAATAGCGCCCCGCCCGCCGATCAACGCGCCTCTGAACAACCCTTAAACAATGCATGCGGGTGACTGCCACAGCCACCCGCCCCAATAGCGCTGACAACCAATGCTACGGAAAAGCGGCAAGGGCGTCGACGCCCGTTATGATGACGACTGCAGCAAGCGCAGCGCCTGCGATGACATTACTCCGCTCGTCTCGCCCGCGCACGCGCTCGAAAATAGACAAGACTGCACGCCGCCAGCGCCAGGACGATGCCAACCCCGATCAGCAGCATCACCGCCGGGACTGCCATCATCGCAGCGCCAGGCGCGCCGGGGATCGGCGTGGTGATGGTCGGTCCATGAATGCCCGGCGCAGGAATGGCAGGTGCCTGAATATCCGGCACTGACAGGGATGGCGCCTGAATGGACGCCCCCTGAATATTCGGCGCTGACAGGGATGGCGCCTGAATGGACGACCCCTGAATATTCGGCGCTGAAATATGCACCCCCGAAATGCCCGGTTGCTGCGGGCCTGTTCCAGACAGGCCGGGCGTCAGTCCCGATACAGGTCGCGTCAACCGCCGCGCAATGGCGGATCCTGCACCGCTGTCACGCACCGCGAGTCCCAGCCCGACGGCTGCCAGGAGCGTGAGGATGCAGAGAGCGCTCAGGACGATGATGGGCGTCGTCTCGGCGCCGCCTTCGTCTCGCCAGGCGCGATGCTGGCGAGACGCATTCGGTTGCGTATTCATGCTCTTCCTCCTTTGCATACGTTCCTCAAAATCCGTCTCACTCCTCCCCAAGGCGCTGCGGCAGGGGAACGACCCCCGCTGCACCTTCAGTCAGGAGGCGGCGGTCCCGGCGCTGCCAGTATCGCCAGTCCCGTCAGGATCGCCAGCAGACCTCCTGCCACCAGCAGCAGGAAAAGCAGATCGGCGAGCGACAGACCGACCAGATGATGCGGACGAATGCTGCGGTCGATGAGCGCGCGTTGCGGCGCCTGTGGATCGTAGCACACCAGCACGGAAGCCCCGACCTGGTAGCGAGCCACGATCGCCTGTGCCGCATCCTGCACATTGCTGACATACGTCAGGTCATCTTGCGCGCCTTCATACTCCTGACCCTGAACGGTATAAGCGTATCGCACGACCGCGTCGTAGAATGGTTCCTCGTCAGACCCTGGCGCGACGCGAACCTCAGCGCCGATGATTGTGCCTGGTGCGGCGGGCCAGCAGCGCGCTGCCAGGCGCACGCCGCTTGTTTGGGATAGAGCAGCAGGCATACCCCATAGAAGACGCAGCCCAAGGAAAAGGGCGAAGACACCGATTCCCAGGAGCAGCAACCCGAAGGTTATGGACATTATTACCAGGAGTTGCCCGCCTGCCAGCATCGATGCCCCTGCACTGCTCGTGTGCGCTACAGACTCACCACGAACAGAAATCCGAGCGTCAGCAGCACGATCACGCCGAATTCGCCTGCCAGTTCTTCAAACGAAGAAACGTTGCACAAATGCCTGACGCGCACCGAAGGACCGATCAGCGTAACGCCAAGCGCCAGCAGAACATAGTACCCGACCGTGTGCGTCCAGCCAAGTGCGCCCAGTGTCACCAGACCGACCGCAACGCTCCAGAATGCAGCCTCGATCAGAATGAAGAGCATGCGTCTCGTCTTGTGCGATAGGATGCTCTCTGCGGGAACAGATCCAAGTTCTGTCCAGACAGAGGTGAACGACAGGATCATCCCGCAGATGACCACAGTGATCATCAATGGCCACGAAAACCCAATTGCAAAATTCGCTATGAGTGCTCCTCCCCCAATGAGGCACGCAATGCCGCGCATGGTACTGACAAGTTCTGTTGTCATCGATGGAACCTCCTTTTCACTGATTCGGTACGCGATGCAACCTGCTCCGTATCAAGGATGTGACGGCGGACTCTGGACAGGACCGGGTTGCGGCGTTGGGGTTGGCATCGGAGTTGGTTGCGGCGTTGGGGTTGACGGCTGCGGCGTCGGGGTCGATGGCGGCGTAGAGGGACTATCAGTCCCCCACAAGCGTTTGACAAAGTTATCAAAGAACTTAGCGCCACCGGTGATCCAGACGGAAGCGAAATCATAGAATGCTTTCACGACAATGCGTCCGATACCGCCAGCAGGCGTATATGCCGAGATAACTGCGAAGATGACAAAGCCGATCCACTGCCAGAGCGGCAGTTGATTGCCAGCTACCCATATTTCCTTGAATACTGCAGTGATAAAGCCATATTTGATCAGGTTTGAGATCACGTCGGCGATCTTGATCTCCCATGTCTTGCCAATAATCGGCAAGAATCGGAGTTTGAATTTCGTGTCCAGGTTACTCAATAGCCATCGCCATCCGGTCTTTAAGCCATTCCATACACTTGAGAATGCAGTTCGTATGCCATTCCATACACCCGAAAGGAATGGTACAACCCGCTGACCCCAAAAAGCCGCAATCTGCGCAGGAATACTTTGGAAAAACGCAGCAACTGCCGGAAAACGGAGCGCCAGCGCTGCCGGTATCAGCACCAGACTGGCAGCGCCGAAACCCAGCAGCACAATCTGCCAGGCATCGACTCTGCCGGTAGCCAGCACATAGATTGCTCCTGCAATCGCTCCTACTGCCAGCGCAATTGCGGCAATTGCTGCCAGAACCGCACCTGATGCAACGGTAACCACCCCTGCTGCAACCAACCCCAGGAAAGCGACAACAGCCACTGCTGCACCAGCCAGACCGAGAATGGCTCCCTGCACCAAACCGGACAGGCTATTCCAGAAATCCAGCAACGGATTGCCAGATCCCTGCTGAGATGGTTGAGGCTGAGCAGGTTGAGGCGAAGTCTGTCGCCCTTGAACCGGATTTGAAATACGCGGCGGTTGGACGACGATTCGAGGAATGCCTATCGCAGGAGCAGTGATCGGTGAGACGGCAGGACCCTGCACATCAGGTCCGTCAATGTGCGGTGCCTGCTCTGAAGCGAACCGCGTCAGCGTTCCAATGGTTGCTGCGCCCAGATTGACGCCCTGCACATTGAACGCCAGTCCAATGGCTGCCAGGAGCGCGAGGCACACGGCAACCAGCGCGATGGTTTCTACTGCTTCCGCGCCGTCTTCGTGCTGCCAGATACGCAGGGTTGATCGTGCATTCATATTCCTCTCTCCTGAATATACGTAGTTGAACATGCAACGTTCCCATGTTCAACGATCACCTGGACTAGTAACGGTGTTGCGATGTACCGTGATCTCGTATGCACCTTCAATCTGCTCGCCTCTCACCTCTTCCCTCTCGCCGCCGCCCCCCTGCCGGTCCGGGCGCAGCGCCGCATCGCCCCTATAGCGCCCCTTGCCCCTCGCGTCAGACCTCGATCCTGGCAACGCGCTGGATCAGGAAGTAAATGCCGACCTGCAACACGGCGAAAATTCCTAGCAACGTCCATCCGATCACGGTCTGGAACAACGCCTCACCGAGCGGCGTATCACGGATCATCAACAGGAAGAATATGGGCAACACCATCACAATCAGCGCGGAGAAGCGCGCCTCAGAGGTAAGCGAGTCAATTTCACGCTCCAGGCGCTGTCGCTCGTTGAGCGTATTCGCCATGCCATTGAGCACCCGTACCAGATTACCGCCTGCATGATGCTGCACCACAATCGCATTGACCAGCACATCGAGGTCGCGGCTGGGCACACGCCGCCGCATATCGTTCAGCGCAAGCGGCAGATTGTCCCCTAGCAGCAGTTCATGGTGAGTCTGCCGGAATTCGCTCCGCGCTGGCTCAGGCACGCGCTCAGCAACCTCACCGATCGCCTGCTGGATCGACATGCCAGCGCGCAGGGCGTTTGCCAGCAACTGCGTAATCTCGACCAACTGTTTGTTGAAAGCCCGTACATAGGCGTTCTGCCGTATAAAGAAAAAGACGCGCGGCACAATGAAATATGCTGCTGCACCCGCCAGCGCTGCGCCAAAGACCGGCAGATCGAGCATCATCCAACAGATGATGACAATGATAAAACTCAAGCCAACCCGGATCGCGTAATAGTCTGATGGTTTCCAGGGAACTGCGGCACGACGCAGTTGTTCACGAATATGCTGCGCTGCTGGCGACCGGTCGTAGCGATCCGACCAGCGCACCAGAAAGCTCTCCCGGCGCAACGGGTCGCTCAACACCGCCGGATCGGCGCCCAGATCTTCGGTGCGTGCGATCAGGCGCTCACGTGCTTGGAGCGCTCGAATAAGACGGTAGCCGCCCGCCAGAAGCATAAACACACACAGACCAAACAGCACAGCAGGTTCTACGCCAGACAGGTTCATGCCAGCCTCCTTGGCGATCCTGACGATGGAGCAATGATGCGACGAGCGCGTCGCCGACGGTACAGGATGAAACCGCCGCCGCCAGCTGCAACCAGCAGCAACAGGAGTGGCAGCATCGTATTGCCAGGTGCACGGTAAGCGACACTGATGGCGCCGCCCTGGACAATGACGCGCTGTTCTGGCGCTGTCAGCTGCAATGTGAGCGTGCTGCGTGCAGGGCGGTCTCTCTCCGGCAATCGGATGCTGATCGTGCGCTGGATAGACTCACCAGGCTGTAGCAGCATCTCTGCCGGGACTATGACGGCACCTTTTGGCTCGGCTACCGTGATGATCAGCCGCTCTTCCTTCGGTGAACGTGAGGCAATATTCAAAGGAATGTTCAACATGCCTCGCCGATCATAGACCAGCGTATCGGTGAAGGCGGCGCTGACCTGAACCACAGGCGTCGCCTGCGGCACACCAATGATCGCATTGGTGTAGTCGATGTACCGGATCTCACCCATTATGCCTCGTCCACGCACCTCTGCCGCAATATTGATGCGGTACTGCCCCTCAAAGCCGGGCGTGTATTGGAAGCGAAAACGTCCTTGATCGATCGGTTCAATGTCCAGCGTTTCGAGTACGCCATCAGGACGCTGCACAAATGCTGCCGGGAAGGTCACATTCAGAATCTCGAAGTCTGCCCGACCAGGGAGATCAATCCAGATCGTCGATGGGGTATTGATCGGCAGAGTCATTGCCAATGGCGGCAGAGTCAGGGTCATCGTCGGCAGGGGAGCAACCCGCACGATGTAATCCTTGCGCACGTGGATGGGATTGGAGTGCGCTCCGGGAAGCTCCAGACGCAATGTGTAATCCCCCTCGGCGGGGAATGGCGGCAGGACGCCGCTGTAGCGTCCATCGTTTGCTCGCTGATCATAAGCGCGTCCATCGTCAGCGAGAACGACGGGTTGACTCTGAGGTATTTCGAGCGTCTGAGCAGCTGGCGCTATGCCTGCCACCCGACGGTATACATAAGGTCTGGCCACATTCTGGTCAAGATTGCGTTCGGCAATCTGCGCCTCCACCATCAGCAGCAATGGGCGCCCAACCGGATGGTAGCGCAGGCTGGTATCTTCACTGTCGCGCAACGGCGCTGGCGCTGGCATGCGTATACGTAGCCGTGAACGACTCAGCACCACCACAGTGGTCGGCAACGCATCGGGACGATCCACATTAATCATCCAGCGCCCAACAAGTGATACCTGGGAATCGGGCATTGCCATGTAGAGTTCGTATTCCGGCTCAGCCCCGCGCCGCACACTATTCTGATAGTAGGGTTTCACCAGGTCTGCATCTTCGGGCGCAATCAAACTGCTGATACTGGTGTCACTGTTGTCGCGGATCAGCACAACGCTGATCTGCGTCGGTTGGTGATCCGTGCGCACATCGACGAGTGGCGCCAGCGTGTTTGGCTGGATGGTGACGCGATCAACGTATCGGTCATCCCCGACTCGAGCGTACACCTCCAGATATCGATCAAGCAACTCACTGGCGTGGCGAGCGATGATTACCTGCCCGCCGGATGGACGCGCTACGTTCTCTTCCAGGTATGCAGGATCAGCGTCATCTCCAAGGGCGATGGAAAAGATCTGCCAGTACCGCCGTTCGCGGAATCGCCGGACGACCTGATCAACACGCTCACGCTGCCCGACGCCTGTTGGCAATCCATCGCTGAGAAGCACGACGAACTGACGCTGATTGGCGCCACGATTCGAACCTGGCGTTGCATCAAGCAGGGTATACGCCAGATCAAGCGCCGTGCCCATATGCGTCTCCTGCCCCTTTGGTTCGTTACGCAGCGCGTCAATCATGCTCTTCAGTTCATCGATCTCTTCGCGGTTGCTGATACGAATAAGCCGCTTCGTCAACGAACGTGTATAGCGACGATCAGATAGAACGACAATGCCAATTTTGTCGCGCGGGTCTGACAGGTCGATAAAGAGTTTGGCAGCAGCGAAACGCAAACCCTGTGGGTCGTTCTGCTTCATGCTGCCGGAATTGTCAATGACTAACACCACATCGCTGTTGCCAGCATCGAGCGCCTGCCCGGTCTGCTGTGCAGCAGCAGGAGACGCGGGCAGCGTCAGCGCCGCTACCGTGAGCGCTATGCATAGAGTCCTTGCAATCGACCGCCAGACAGCGAATGTCATACGGCTGATCGCTACCGTGATGCTTTGCTGCGCCATGTCTCTTCCTCCAGCGTTACGCCATACGCACGCAGCGTCTCCAGGACCCGCGGCACGTAGCCGGTTGCAATATGCTCACCTATCACCCTGCCATCGGGATCGATACCGTGCTGGACGAACCGAAAAATTTCCTCAACATGCACCTGATCACGCTCATCAAGACCCACGACTTCGGCAATGGCAATGACCTTGCGACTTCCATCAGCAAGACGTGCCTGCTGGACGACGATATCGAGCGTGCACAACTGTCGTCGGATGGCTGAAAGTGAGAGCGCCTCGGCTTCACGCGCCCACAGCACCATTGTCTCCAATCGGCTGAACGCTTCGTGGGGCGAGTTGGCATGGAGTGTGGTCAGCGAGCCTTCGTGCCCCGTGTTCATTGCTTGCAGCATGTCAAGCGCCTCAGCGCCACGCACCTCGCCGACGATGATTCGGTCAGGACGCATGCGCAATGCATTGCGCACCAGTTGACGGATCGTGACTTCGCCCTCGCCAAATCGGTCAGGCGGGCGAGTTTCAAGTCCGAGCACGTGGTCTCCCGGTTCGCCAATGCGCAGTTCAGCAGCGTCTTCGATAGTAATGACACGCTCACGTCGCAAATTGATCTCTCTCGCAACAGCACCCAGCAGTGTGGTCTTACCGCTGCCCGTTCCTCCGGAGATCAGCATATTGCGCCTGGCGCGCACGCACGCGCGAAGGAATGCCGCCATCTGTGGCGACATACTGCCAAGTGCTACCAGACGGTCGAGTGTGAATGGGGCACGGCTGAAGCGCCGGATGGTCAGTACCGGACCGACCAGCGAAATCGGGTCGAGAACGGCATTAATGCGTCCGCCGCCAGGGAATCGTTCGTCATCAGGCAGACGCGCGTCAACCATTGGATTCAGATCGTCAAGGCGCCGGTTGATCGGGGCAATAATCGTGTTGATCACATTCAGCAAATGGTGCTGGTCACGGAAGCGGATCTCTGGTGCCGGGCGCAGCTTGCCGCGCTCTTCGATCCAGACATTGAACGGACCGTTGACCATGATCTCAGTAATGTCTGGATTCTGCAGGATCTCCGGTCCGAGCGTATCGCGCAGATAATTCGACTTGAAAAGATGATCAAGCGCGCCGCGCGCTGGTTCAATCTTGTGCAAACAACGCGGCAATGCACCGGTCGCTGTAAACTCTCCCAGGACGCGCCCTTTTTCATCAACGCTGCTGTGAAACACAAAAATATCACGGAGTTCGACTTCGCCGTGGCGGATGCCCTGAACTTCAGAGATGCTGACGACCTTGCGACGTCCGTCGGGCAGGCGCGTCTGTTGAATGATGATGTCGAGCGCGCCGACGAGTTGTTCGCGGATAGCGGCGAGCGGCAGTTCCTTGGCGCCTTCCGCCCACATAACCATCGTTTCCAGACGGCTGAACGCATCGCGCGGCGAGTTGGCGTGAACCGTCGTCATCGAGCCTTCGTGCCCGGTATTCATTGCCTGAAGCATATCAAGCGCCTCGGCGCCGCGCACCTCGCCAACGATAATCCTGTCCGGGCGCATACGTAGCGCATTACGCACCAGTTGACGGATCGTGACTTCGCCAGCGCCCTCGACATTCGGCGGACGCGCTTCCAGACGCGCTACGTGTGGATGGGTGCGATGAAACCGCAGTTCTGCAGCATCCTCGATGGTCACGATGCGCTCGTGCGCTGGAATAAAGGAAGCCAGCACATTCAGAAGCGTCGTCTTTCCGCTGCCTGTACCGCCACTGACCAGAACATTGCGTCGAGCAATAACGCAGCGTTTGAGAAACTCAGCCATTTCCGGCGTAAGGGTTTCAAGCGTGATCAGGTCGTCAATAGTGAACGGATCGCGTCGGAAACGACGGATAGTCAACAGTGGACCATCAACAGCCAGCGGCGTGATGACGGCATTGACGCGACTGCCATCAGGAAGGCGCGCATCGACCATCGGCACACTTTCATCGATGCGACGACCCAGCGGCGCCACAATGCGGTCAATAATATGCAAAATGTGGTCACGGTTTTCGAACCATATCTCTGGCGCCAGCTGGATCGTCCCGCCACGCTCGACATAGACGCGCGCGAATCCTTCGGTATCATCATCCCCAGCTCTTACCCAGTTCACCATGATCTCAGTGACGCTTGGATCGCGCATCAGCGCTTCTAGTGGACCCAACCCCACGGTTTCGTCGAGAATAATATTGATGACTTCAGCGCGATCGCGCCCTGAAATGACTCGACCCTCCTCCAGGATCATGCCGTTAACCAGCGCATCAATGCGTGAGCGCAGCGCGGCGGACGGCAGGGTTACCAGTTGATCAAGGTTCGATTCTTTGAGCAGGCGATCACGATAATGACGTGCCAGTCGAGTGATGGGATTCGTCTGATGAAGCAGTTGATAATCTGCGATCAGACGCGCTTTATCAATCGTGCCAAGCTTTTCGAGAACTGCCATAACACGCTCCAGGTCTACCCGCGCATCGCTCCATCAGGATTGCGAGATCGCGTGCAATGCTGATCGGTTGCTGGTCACTTCCCTGCCAGTGTAGCAAGTGCGAGGTATAGGTGAGAAGAGGGTTTTGTAAGGGATTTGTAACAACCAGACGCCTCTATCAGAGATAGAGATATGGATAGCGTGCAGACGCCGATACATCGGTTGGCGGGGTAGGACATCTATGCCCCTGATCCGCTATGATCAAGGGCGAACAGAAAACCTGTGCGTAGCGAAGGTCCTCGTATGCTGGAGGGTACGATGTCTGATACTTGTGAACGGAGACTAATTGCCGTTCTTGTGAGGATACATCCGAGCGTTGACTGTCAGGTGTGGGCAAGGTGGAGCAGATGCTGCTCCACCGTAAGCCACCCTTAGATGTGCAACCAGACATAAATTATGTTTCGGAGTATACCGCAAGACCTCTCACTTTGCCAGCGACTTCTCAGGATGAAGGCGTCGCTGGCGGCGCGGTCGGCGCCTCCGTCGCTGGCGGCGCGGTCGGCGCCTCCGTCGCTGGCGGCGCGGTCGGCGCCTCCGTCGCTGGCGGCGCGGTCGGCGCCTCCGTCGCTGGCGGCGCAGTCGGCGGCGGTGCGGTCGGCGGCGGCGCAGTCGGCGGCGGCGCGGTCGGCGGCGGCGCAGTCGGCGGCGGCGCGGTCGGCGGCGGCGCAGTCGGCGGCGCGGTCGGCAGTGGCGCGGTCGGCGCCTCCGTCGCTGGCGGCGCGGTCGGCGGCGGCGCGGTCGGCAGTGGCGCGGTCGGTCGCGGTGCGTTTGGTACTCCTGTTGGCAGTGCAGGAGGTTTTCCCGGATCGGGAGGCGACGGCGCCTCTGGTAACGCTGGCTTCTCGGTCGGTTGAGGACGTTCGGTCGGTGTCGAGATAACAGAAGGCACGATATTAGTAGTTGGGGAACTGACCACAGGTGAAGGTTCAGGCGATACTGTCGGCGCTTCTGGTGTGCTCACCTGTGTAGACTGAACAGGTTGTGGCGCGCCAGAACCCGGCGGCTCTGGCTGCCTGGTACGAGGTGGTGCGATTGGCGATCTGGCTGCCTGTGGCGATGCCGTGAAAGTGGCCATGGCTGTGGCTGTGGCTGTGGCAACAGCCGTTGGCGAGGCTGGCACTGTCGTTGTAGGAGTACTGGTTGGCAGCAGTGCAACAGTCGGCGGGAGCGTTGGAAGACCGGCAAACTCCAGCACATTATTGGCAATGGTCAGTGATCGACCACTCGCCGCCTGAGTTGCCAGCCCAAGCGCGACAAAGATACCGGCGCCTGCCAGTGCTGATGCAAGTATCAAGCGTTGCCAGCGCCGCTGGTGCAGTAATGCTGGCAGCGGCGCACCACGCACAACGACTGCCGTAATGTTATCGTGACCGCCAGCAGCGTTTGCCGCATCAATAAGCGCGCGCGCTGCAAGGGGCGCAGGATAGCTGGCGAGAATATGGCGGATGACATCGTCACGCACCAACCCATGCAACCCGTCGCTACAGAGTAACAGAACATCATTCGCCTGCCAGTCAAATGTCAGAATATCCGGCTGAACCTCCGCCTGCACCCCAACCGCGCGTAACAGCGCACCACGCGCACCACGCGCTGCGGCTCGCTTCTCAGCCTCTTCACGGCTGATACCATGCAGCCGCATCTGCTCCGAAACCCAATCGTGGTCGGTTGTCAGGCACGAAAGCGTATTCCCCCGCAGACGGTATGCACGACTATCGCCAACGTGCGCCAGCACCAGACGATCACGGAGAATAACCGCACAGGTCACTGTGGTTCCCATCGGGCGCGTTTGACCCTGTGGCGGTCTGGCGGCTGTGCGACGAGCCTGTGAGGTGTCATAAATGGCTTTATTTGCCTGAGCGATAGCCCGCTCCAGACTCGCTACAGGATCATTATCAGAATCGGCATAGTAAGAAGCGCAAATGTTCTGAACAGCAGTGGCGCTCGCCAGATCTCCGCAATCGTGCCCTCCCATACCATCGGCAACGACATACAGATACCCTTTGCGACTCAGCGCTTCTGTCTTATCGAACGTGGAACACGCGCCTGGAATGCTGCGAAACGACCCGACACTATCCTCATTTAGAGTTCGCACCCGCCCTCGATGGGAAAGCATTCCTTCATCGAAAGGCGCTGTAATCGCACGTACCATGATATGCCCCCTTTACGACTCAGCGTACTGTGTGCATTTCAGAACACACGGTCATACGCAGATCACTGAGGAGCGCTTCGGCAGTCGGGTAGCGCTCCTCAGGATTCGCACGCAGGCATTGCGCCAGTACCCGGGCAATGGCGGGATCAAGCATCGACGCCAATTCATCGACATCGAGTGTGACCAGTCGCTCCTGCCGGAGATCTGTCGTCGTCCGATTAGGAAACAATCGTCGCCGGGTCAGTAATTCGAAGATCACCACTCCAAGCGCGTACAGGTCAGCGCGACCATCACACGACGCGCGTGGATCCGCCTGCTCCGGCGCCATATACTGGGTCGTGCCGACTGCAATCGGTTGACCGACGAAACCAGGGGCGCGAGCGATGCCGAAATCGATCAACACAGCGCGCGGGACGGCGTGTTCAAGCAGAATGTTGCCCGGCTTGATGTCGCAATGCACAACGCCGCGCTGATGGAGATACGTAAGCGCTGCGACAATCTGCGCAACAATGCCAAGCACGGTCGGCAGAGGTAGCGGATCGTGGCGTTGGTGCATCAGGTTCTCTACCGATTCGCCAGCAATGTATTCGAGCGCCAGATAGTCGACGGCGCCACTGCCCGGGATGCCACCGCGACCATATTCAAGACATCGCACAATGTTCGGATGCTGCAATCGGGGCAGCAGCGCACCCTCGTGATAGAACAGTCGGCGCGCCTGTGCCGGTGCGTTAGGGCGCAGAATCTTCAACGCAACCATCTCTCCGCCGCGTGGATTGCCATCTTCGCGCCAGCGTCGTGCCAGGTAGACGCATCCCATTCCGCCATTGCCCAGGGAGCGCCCAATCTCGAAAGCACTGCCGGTCGCACTATACAGAATATTGACCCGTGAGCTGGATTGATGCCGTAGAGCACGTGGACTGTCATACCCTGTCCGGCGGTCGATATATTCCACTGAGTCCTCCTTACTCCACTCCTCTGGTATGAGTTACAGGACAGATGACGCTATTGCTGCTGATGCTTTGCTGATTGATGGTTCTGTTTCTCCCCTGATGCATTGTCATCAGGCAGTGGTCCCCAGAAGTCAGTGTGCGATACTGCCGCTTCGGGTTGAGCGCATGCCGAATCATCGACGCTGCTATCTTCACGCACGTGGTCGCTGCTGGCAGAGACTTCTTCATCGGTAAGCGGTCCCCAGAAATCAGTATGGGTCGACTCGCGCAATGTGACCGGCGCCTCCCAGACACGCAGTTTAGCCACCGGCATCTCGGGCGTTTCCAGAAGTTCAAAGATCGGCAATACCGGCGGCGCTGATGACTCATCAGCGTGATGTTCCGGTGTGACCGACAACCCGGCATTGCTGACAGGCGACTCGGGTCTCTCCTCGTCTGGCAGCTGTCCCCAGAAATCAGTATGCGATCGCATACGCGCCTTGAAAGCCGGATCCTGCTGGACAGCGACGTCGCTTCCATTCGTATGCGATGGCAACGGATCGTTCCGGGAAGAGGTGCCTGGGTCGCCTTGCAAAGGAGCGGACTCCTCCTGAACCAGGACACGCAAATCTTTTGTTCTACTGCGGTTGGCTGGAGCATGCCGGCCTTTGGCCGTTGATGGCTTTGATATGGCTCGGTCAGGTGGAGCAGCACGCACAGGCGTGGCTACCAGCGATGCACCTTGCATTGCAAAGCCTTCCAGTGGCACATCCATTCCTCTGCCGGTACGCCTTTCCATACCTTCGATTTCACAGAACAAACATGCGTCTCCCCAACTTGCGCGACGTACCCTGCCACACGACGGACAACGCAGGCGACGGTCGGACACAATGCGCGGCGCCAGTGCACCAATAATCATCACCAGTGCAGCCCCGCTGAAGATCAGCACTTGCACGGTGACAGTCAATGGAGAATGCACAGACACATCCCCGCCAATAAACGGTGTCAGCGACGTATCGGCGGTCATACCGCCAACCTCAAGGGTCAACTTATGCTCAGCGCCATCGGCGAGCAGGGGCGCCTGGAATGTTATCCGATAGCGAGTTGCACGGTCTCGCGCAATAGTTTCGGCTATTGCAGACAGGTGCAGCGGGTCGGGGTTCACAGCATGTTGACCACCTGTTGCTGCAGCAAGACGCGCAAGCGCTGTTGCGCCGCTCCCTGTGTTGGTTGTGATCGTCGAGATTGTTACGCGCTGCTCGCGCGCCTCGGTCACTGCGCGCACACGCAGATCAGGCATGAGTGACTCATCGGATATGAGCACGACATAGGCAGGGCGAGTGTGTGCATCGGCATCGCGCGCGGCAGCAGCAATCGCCAGCAAAAGCGTCGTCCCGACATCGCCGTGCTCATCAGTACGCGCCTGGTTCAAGGCATTGATGATGGCATTATGATCATGGGTGAATGTTTCTGACTGACCTGGTAAACCTGGAACAAACAGCGCCACTCGCATTGGAATATCGGTCGGCGTCTGAAGTAGCGAAATCGCCATCTCACGCGCCCATTCCGCACGAAGATCGACAACCAGAGCGACGCTCTGCGCTGCTGCCGGATCATGAACGTCGAATGACTCAACAGTAACCTTCAGCGGTGATCCATCAATGCTCAGTTGAAAATCGCTGGCGTTCAGGTCTGGAACAGTTCGACGCAACTGATTGACGGGACGCACCCACAGCGTCACCTCAGGATAAGCCCGGGCATCGACCTGCATATCCAGCCGTTGTAGTGTTGTGCTATCCCAGGGACGTGGCGACAGGTAGCGCGCTTCAGCAGTGAGCGGCAGGTTATCGACCAGAACGCGGATCGTCAGCACATGCTCAGCGCCATCTGTCGGCAGCGACGATCGGTACGTCACTTCGTATGATCCTGCTCTGGCGCTCGCCAGCATCGTGTTTACGAATGCGGTAATATCCTCTTCGGTGGGGTTGGGCTGATACGTACCACCGGTGCGATCTGCCACCTGCGCCATCAGTGCAGCGCCGCGATTCCTGCCATAGCCAAAGGTAAAGACTGGCACGTGGCGCTCTTCTGCCAGGCGCGCCGCCTCATTCGCTCCGCTCACGCCGCTTCCGACAATGCTTGTCCGATCCTGCCCATCGCTCAACACGACGACATATGCCGGTCCGCCATGCTGTATCGCACGATCAGCACTGGTGTTGACGGCTGCAACAACGGCATTGTACAGATCGGTTCGTCCATTGCGCGGCTCTGTGTTTTCCAGGGCGCGTAGGGCCTCTTCAAAATCGGTGGTGAACGGCGCTACGATGAGCGACTGATTAAGTGCATTACTGCGCGGAACGAACAGCGCGACCTCCGCTTCATCAGCATTATGCAGAAGATGCTTGAACAGCAGATACACATCGTCGCGCACCTCTTCAATCTCCTGTGATCCAAGGAGCGCACTTATATCTGCGACGATGGCCACCGTTGCAATCGCAGCCGGTTCGCCAGTTGGCGTGATCTGTATGTGCCCAGTTGGAACAACCCGCCCGTGCTCCTCGACGACAACATCCTGCGCCTTCAGCCCTTCGACTCCCCGTCCGAAGGCGTCACGCACGACCACAGCAGCGCTGACTTGAGGATGGGCAGACGCATCCACGCTCATAATCTGTACCTGACCGGTGCGCACAAATCCGGCACGCGCTTCAGGCGCATGAACCGCGCTCAGCGTTAGCAACAGGCACATAACCCAGGCAACGCGCCAGCCGTTCGTCGTCATTGCTCGAAGACCGATCCGATCGATCCTGCTAGTTCTGTGATGCATCGGGAACCTCCTTCCGCTCAAAGCGGAATCGTTGCGCCCCCAGACGGATAATCTGTCCAGATGTCAGGCGTACATCTCCCCGCACCCGCACTTCATCGAGCCAGGTGCCATTGGACGATCCAGCATCAACCAGGCGATAGTCCAGCCCATCAAAATGAATGCTGGCGTGGCGCCGCGAAATGCTTGGCATATCGATCACAATATCATTCTGCTTGCTCCGCCCGATATGCACATCGAGCCGCGAGATGGTAAAAACACGTCCGACGTGCGGTTCGTCGAGAGCGACCAGTTGAGCATTTGCCTGCCCGGCATCGAGTAACATCGTTGCCGTGCCGTTCGTCGCCTCAGGTGCAACGAAACGCAATCGGGTTCGTCCCAATTGCAGCAGATCGCCATTGTGCAGGCGACAGCTGGACACCGCTTCATCATTAACGCGCGTTCCATTACGGCTCCCCCAGTCGTGCAGGACAAAACCCTGCGGGTCGCGTTCGATATAGGCATGACGCGCTGATACTGTCTCATCGTCGAGCACCATCTGGCACTGGTTTGGATCCCGACCGATAGTCAGTCGCGCGCCGACAGCAAAACGCTCCCCTTCACCGACCGATGACTCAATGATTTCGATCCAGGCGGTTTCGCCAGCAACCTGATCGATCAGAGCCGTCTGAGCAGGAACACCAAATTGAGTGACCGGTAGACCACTGGCGCTCCGATCCCCCAGACGCATAAGCGGCGACTCCGCAACGCCTGGCATCATCAACTGACATTCAGGACACACACCTTTCCAGTCGGAATGACGCTCACGACCACAATTCGGGCAGGGGCTGCCACGTCGCGTGCCAAACATTCCAAGCGCGCCAAGCGACCCAACCAGCAGCAATCCGGCGCCAACATAGTTCATCTGGAGCGTGCGATCAAAGACCTGAGCAACAGAGAGAAAACCTGCAGTCGGCGTGCGCGTCAGATCGGCGCCGTCAAGTCCAAGCGCCGTCAATGGCTGCCACGCGAGGAGAAAGCCGGGAAACATCAGCGCCAGCGCACCGCTCAGCGCCAATGAGGTGAGCAGAATATTCGCCAGGCTATATTTGTGCAATCGCACCAATGCCAGTACAACTATTAGTAGGGTAGCCGCACTCACCAGCAATGCCGGTATTCCGAACCACCAGCGCGCATCGGTATAGCGATCAACAACAGTCCAGAATTGCGGTTCCATTTTTGTACTCCTTCATTCGGACTGATATCAGGCGGGCTTATCTTTCCGGCATCATCATGACCCTATTGCGACACACAAGGCGTTTCCTCGATGGCAGACCAGCAGGCGGTCATGCACTCAAGGGCGTGTAGCTTCTCTAGCAGCGCTGCGGCACTTGGGAACCGCTGGACTGGCGATTTAGCCAGACAGCGATCAACCAGATCTGCGAGGTCTTGCGGCAGATCAGGACGTATATCCCGCACATCTGGCGGTGATGTCAACAGGTGCTGCAATGCCAGATCTCCACGATTGCTCCCCTGAAATGGCGGTCGTCCGGTCAAAAGTTCGAAGAGCAAGACCCCGTAGCTGTAAATGTCGCTGCGGCGCTGAACAACTGAACCGCTGATCTGTTCCGGCGAGGAATACGTGGTATTGCCGTACAGGTCTGCACTATCGAGTGGTGAAACCTCGTCCCACGCCATGCTGAGATCCACACAGGTTACACGTCCCAGGTGATCGGTATAGAACGCAGATGGATCGAGAGTGCGGCAGATGATCCCTTGAGCGTGGAGATAGTGCAGTAGATGGGCCAGTTGCGTGGCAATGGTCAACACAAATGACAACGGTAGTGGACGACCTTCAAGGGCTTCGGACAGTGTTCGCCCTGAGACCGGGCTGAGAACAAGAAAGAAGCAGGAACGATTGCGACCACGATCAAGCAGCCGAACAACGCCCGGATGGTCGAGTTTTGCCAGCATGATCGCCTCGTAGCGCAGACGCGCAATCGCTGCTTCATCAGTAGCAGAAACCTGCTTGATCCAGCAACGAACACCCTGATCATCCTGTGCTTCATGCGCCAGGCATCCACCAATGCGAAAGGCGCGACCCAGACGATACGTTCTGCCACTACGAGTGCTCTGAAGATACAAGGCGTCGTTCACATCCCTGCCTCCTTCGATTGACAGACAGGCAGTGTGGCTGGATCGACTCGACGCAGCACGATGTGGAATGTCGATCCTTTGCCAGGAACGCTCTCAACTGTCAGTAAACCACCGTGTGCGCGAATCAATTCGTGTGCCACGGTTAATCCAAGACCGCTCTTACCACGCTGACGACCTTCGATCTGATAAAACGGCTCGAAAATACGGGGCAAATCGTCGGGGGCAATGCCAATCCCGTTGTCACGAACGCTGATCTGCACGGTTGTTTCGGTACATTTGACAATCAGTTCGATCCGTCCGTTTTCATAGTGTGGCACATACCGACAGGCGTTCGTAATCAGGTTGTTCAACACCTGGGCAATGCGCCCGCGATCAACATACGCAGACGCCTGCGGCGACTGTGCGACCACACTCAACTGAATCCCCTTGAGCGACGTCAACTCGCGCTGATGCTCGGCTACCTGTTGAACCAACGACACCAGGTCGATACATTCTCGTCGAAGCTCCAGCGTGCCGGATTCATGGCGCGAGAGGTCTAACAGGTCGTTGACCAGTCGCGTCAGGTCATCGATCTGTTGCTCAATCACTTTGACAATCCGCTCCTGTCCTGGCAGCAACTCACCATAGCACAGCATGCTGATCCAGCCCTTCGCAATAGTCAGCGGAGTACGGAGTTCGTGTGCGACTTTGCTCAGAAACTGGTTACGCGATGCACTGATCTGGTTCAGATATTCCGCCAGTTGCGCCAGTTCGCCAGCGGTGCGCACCAGTTCGTCACGGCTCAACTGTGGCGCGCATTGCAACGAGTCACCGCGCTGACGAGCCAGACTTTCGATATGTTGAACCGATGCAAAGACCGCACCTGCTCTTTCAGACGTTGGCGGTGGTGAAGACGACTGCTTGACGGATTGAACGGTCATCTTTGCACCTCATCGCTCACGCACGGCAATTACTGGGTCGCTGCCGCGTACCGGAATATAATCTGCAAGGTTCGCTCCCGGATTGACAGCAAGCACGCCATAATGCAGATCGTCTGGTGAACCCAACCATGACGTCGGCACACGCATGACCAGCGTGCCGCCGCTCACTTCTACGGTTGCTGCCCCAATGCTCTGCCAGACGGCGCCGTCCCAGCGAAGCACCATTCCTCCCTGATCACCACTGCGAAACAGCACAGTATAGTCGGCGCCCATCTGGCGCCACGGTACGCTATGGTCGCCTGCCGTCGAACCGTCGGTATCAAAGAACACCTGATAAATCCGATCACTAACACCCCCCTGGATTCGACCCACAACGTCGATCTGTATGACGAGCGCCTCGTCATTCAGGACGACGTGTGAGCGTATCAGATCAATATCCGGGTCAGCCACATTATCGGCAGCGGCAGCAAGCATGCCTTCGGGTGTCGGAACTGCTGTGGCTGTTGGGAGAGGGGTCGGTTCATGGGTAGGGAGCGGTGTTGCCACTGACATTGCAGGTGCTGGCGTATCGGTTGGCTGAAGCGCGACAGCATTGCCGGAAGCGTCGCCAGCACCAAAGAGTGTCCAGATCAACACGAACATCGACACGCCAATTGCCAGCATTGGGAGCCAGCGGCGTTTACGCGGCGACGACGGCGGTGAAGCATCTGGTGTCTGAAGTCGCGTATGACATATCGGGCAGCGTTCAGCGGGCAATATCTGACTCTGGCAGCGCGGGCAGACGATCATCCGACGCTGTTCATCTATGCGGACACGTTCCCAAATTGCTTCCAGTTCTGCACGCAACTTCTGTGCGCTTGCAGGTCGCTCCTCTAGCGTCTTTGATAAACAGCGTCCAACCAACGCGCACAGATCGGCAGGCAAGTCGGGGCACACCTGCGCCATGTCTGGCGATGGCTCAGTCAGATGCTTCAGCGCCAGTTCGGTCGGCGCCGATCCAGTGAATGGCGCTCGTCCTACCAGCAACTCATACGCCAGTACACCGACAGCATACAAATCGCCACGTTCAGTCGGTTGCTGCCCGGCGCTCAACTCCGGCGCCAGATAGGTCGCTTCGACCAGGGTCAGCGGTCCACCAGCAATAAATTCTCCAGCGCTCCGCAGATCGAATAACTTCAACTGCCCGCCTTTATCGATCCAGAACGCCTGGGGACGCAATCGCCCCCAGACAATCCCTGCCTGGTGCAATGCCGCCAGAATATCGACGATCTGTACCAGAACATTGAGAGCTGTCCCGACCGACAGATCGGACTGATGAATTACATCTGCCAGCGGGCGACCGGCAGGAGTGTCGAGTACCAGAAAGAACACCTCGCGCGTTCGCCCGCGATCAATCAACCGGACAATCTGCGGATGGTTGAGACGTTCGAGCAATCGCGCCTCAGATCGAAGCGCCGTGACCGCCGCCGTGCCAGCAGCAGCAATCTGTAGCGTCACCTCCTGCGTTCCCGCAAACCCGCGATAGAACCCATCGCCCAAACCGGGTAGAGCAGGTCCCAGTCGATAGGTTACGCCACTGATGCCACTCGTTAGCTGATCCATTGCACCACTCCACCTGATTTGCTTCTCACCGTGCAGCAGGATATCAGGCTGTACGCGCCACCGGCGCCCGTCCAACCACCTGTCCCGCCAGTCGGTTCAAAGCGCGGGTCAGCGGAATATCCTGTCCAGACTCGACGATCAGCGCACCTGTGTTGATAAATGGTTGAAGTGCGCCAAAGTCAGCCGGGATTTCACCCAGCAACTCATAACCGGTAAACAGGCTCTGTACATCACTGACGCGAATTTCGGCATTGCGCGCCACCCGGTTCAGCACATAGGCGATGTTCTCGCGGTTGATGCCTAATTCCGCCAGCAACGTCATTGCAGCGCGCGTCGCACGAATACCAGGAACATCAGGCGTACACACGAGCAGCACCAGATCTGCCATTTCCAGTGTTGTCATCGTGACATCATCGACCTGGCAGCCAGTGTCCACAACGATGTAGTGGTAGTTGCGCCGCAGTGATTGGAGAGTGCGTCGCGCCAGAACGGTCAAAATTTGCTTGACCTTTTCCTTTTTCAGCAACTGTTCAAGGTAACTGGCATTATCACGACTAAAATCTGGCATCTTTCCTTCGCGGAGACCGATCAACACATGATCGATCATCGTCGCACGGTCATCTTCCAGCAGGTCGCGTTCAAGGAGATCGCGGATGAACTCAGTCCGTTCAGCATCCAGCGGCGCTGGCAGCAAACGCAGATCATTGCCCAGCGGCGGTGCAATGCTCTCCAGATCGGTGCGACTGATTGCATCAAGCACAGGGATCAGGTCTAGAATCGACTGGTGTGCGACGTGACCAACACTTGCATCGAGACTGCCAAAGCGCCAGTTGAAATCAGCAAGCATCACCCTCCGTCGTTCATGAGCGCCAGCCAGCAGTGCAGCCAGATTGGCCGCCAGCGTCGTCTTACCTACACCGCCTTTCAGGCTGAACAACACCACGATCCGACCGATACCGCCGCCCATGCCGCTGATACGCTCCTGGATCAGGTTATACGCCTGAATGACGCTATCGATGACCTGCTGGAACCGCAGATCGGCATAGGGCGGCTCGACGTGAATGATGTCACAGACGCCGGTATCCAGCGCCAGATGCAGATAGTCGGGATCGCGATACCGCGCACTTTGGGTCAGAATGACCGGGGCAATTCGCGGATGGACATGAATTGCTTCACGACAGATGTCCAGTACATCCTCACCCGATAGCCCATCAGCAATCAGGAGGATATCCGGCGCCTGATTCTTCAGCACTTCCAGACACTCTCTCCCACTCGACGCCGTCCCAATCGGGCGTGTGTCTCCGCCCTGCTCCAGAAAGGCCCACAACCGTTCCGTCAGTGTTGTATCACTGCTGGCAATCAGCACACGAATCTTTTTCTGCAATTGCCAATCAAGGCTGGTCAACATCGGTCACCTCCCTGGCGCTGGTTCGACAACGTTCGGCGCTGGCACGATCTCGTCCCCTTCCATTGGCGTCCCCTGCGCGTGCGATCCACCAATGAAGTTCACCGGCTCGATGAAAGGAGCACTCTGGTCATCCAGGCGGCGGATCATCAGCCGCAACTCTTCGGCGAAATTCGCTGCATGTACGACTTTGAGCGCTTCTTCAGGCGACAGTTCCAGGGTCGCAACGGTCGTTGGCGCCAGCTTGACTTCGCCCGTCACACCAGCTGGCAGGTATGTTTGTCCACCGGTGCCACCCTGCGCAGGCAGGAGCGTATCTACTGCCAGAACTTTGACATTTTGCAGAAGCACCTCGGTGCGATAGTTCCCGTCTTTATCGATATACGACACAATAATGTCGACGAAGTTCCCCTGTCGTACACTATTGCCAACACTGGTCACACTATCGACAGCAATGCTCACCGCACGCTTGCCCGGCTCCAGACCGGCGTTGTGTGAGACCATGTTCTGCTGAATGTATTCACCTGGCGCAATGTTGATCAGCGCCGTTGTGTTGCCATCAAGCAGATCGGTTGGGTTGAGGATATAACTTGGCGGAAGGTACTTGATCGGCATTTCAACGGTTTTGAGCATATCGGGCGTGATCAGGGCGCGTGCAGGTATCGCTTTCGCTGCGACGACCACCGGCTGCTTCAGCCCAATCTCCGCCTCAAGTTGATTCAGGTAGATAAAGAACATCGTACCGGCAAGTGTGGCGATCACCGCTGCGACCAGGGTCATCATCCATCCTTTGCGGCGTTCTTTCCCCGGATCAACGACCTGACGCAGCGGTGCAGCAGCCCGCTGACTCTGTTGAGGATATGGAACATCCACGACTATGCTCCTCCTTTCCACCAACCCACCGGACTGGGCTGATCCGATTGCCGATCAATACGGCGAATCACCTCGCGAATACGTGCAATGTTCGCTGCGTCTGGCAGGCACGCCAGTTCGACGCAACCGCCAGGAAAGAATGTTGTCAGGCTCAACCCGCCAGGCTCCGCTACCAACGGCGGCAGATTGTTCTGCATACGCCCGGCATTGATCCGCTCAAGCAGGCGCGGATGCGTACTACGCACCACAACTGTCTCTCTCCCGGCAAGCGCTCCCCCGCTGCTGAACAGGGTCTGCGCCAGACTCCACCCCCGCGCCTGACAGTGGAACAACCCATCGGCGCGATCCAGCGTCCAGATCTGTTCATTCCCAAGCCAGCCGCCTGTCGTCGGGCGTCCAGGATGACATACCCTCTCGAGTGGACCGCGCAGCCCTGTCAGATACACATCGTGCTGTGCTGCCTGCAATCGATCCAGCAGCGTCATCAGTTGGTGAAGCGCCATGCCTTCACTTGCTCCCTGCGCTGCTGCTTCGACCAGAAATGCGAAACTTTGCCCGATTGCAGCAAGTTCGTAAACTGCAATACGCCGGGCGCTACCAGAGGCGCGACTCTGACCTGCAAGCAGAATGCTTCGCGCTGCCAGCGCCAGCCGCGTCGTCGGATCGAGCCGCTCAGGCAGATGCAGCGCCAGAACGCTGAACCCATCTGCAAGTGCGCGACTGTAACGCTGCGCCAGGGCGCCCAGATCGTATGATTTGAGTGTGATCCGCGGCATTGCGCTGTTCCAGCATGTATGGTGCAGCGTGCACGTTTCGTCGAGCGTCTGCTTTCGCCCGTTGACCTGCACCGGGCGCGGCAACACCAGAATGCCCAGTCCGGCGATCGTCGCAGGATCGATTTCACAACTGGCATCAATGACCACCACCACCTTGCGCGATGCTGATGGCGCACTCGTCTCGTACAACGGCGTTGACGAACCTCCGGGCAAGAAGCGCTGTCCGACACGGCTTTGCTCTGCTGGATTCACCATCACAGCCATCTTGCGTGCTCCAATCCATACAACATCCGGTCATCTTCTGGCGATCTATAGTTTCTCTAGCGCAACCAGTGCGCCGGTCAGCAGACCTCCGAGCGATAGAAACGGTCCGAACGCTATCACGCTCCGCCACGAAAGTCGACGCAACAGCATTCCGACAGCAGCAAACAGGGTCGCGCTCACAAAAGCCAGTGCCAGTGCCGGAATGATCGCTGGCCAGCCTAAAACCAGTCCGATAAACAATCCGAGTTTGACATCGCCGCCTCCTGCCTTCTCCAGCCCGTAAATGAGCGTCGGAAGAACCAGCAGCGCACCGGCCGCCAGTCCGCCCAGGATCAGCGACCAGCGCTCAGGTCGCGCCAGCGCTACCAGCAGCGCTGTCAGCAGCGCCGGAAACATTACCCGATTGGGAATGCGGCGTTCGCGGATGTCGGTGATCGAGACATAGACCAGCACCACCGCAGCAGCCAGCATGAGTGTCAGCGTCACGTACTGCATATCAACGCTTTCCTTATGACTTCACCACTGTGCAGGCGCCGCGCGTCAGGTACGGATATACCCGCCCAGCACGCCGCCGAGCGCCCCCATGACGCCAAACGTCGCAAACAGAAAAATGACATTCAACATATCCACCTGCGCAGGCGTCTGTATCACGGTTGCGAGCAATGAGATGATCGCGCTAAACAACCCTGCCATCAACCCATTTACCAATGCGGCGCGGCGAGCCCGCCATCCGCTGACGAACGCTCCTGCTGCAATACAGAGTTCGACCAACACCACTGCCGTCCAGCTCAGGGTGATTGCCAGTGGGTTCAACACCAGCAGCGTTATCGCCACCTGCATCGCCAGCGCTGTCGTCACCCCCAGGGCAACCGCTCCCCAGTGCATATCATCGAGCCAGTCACTTCGATACATCATTACTCTCCTTTGCGACACAATCCGCTGTTTTCAGAAAGCGCCCAGCGAGCCATCAGGCGAATGCCTGACAGTGTGCATTGCCAACACGGGCACGCCGTTGTTTGCTGTTTACGCTTGCCTTTGCTGAGGCGATCGTAACAAAACCGCCAGGGCTTGCCTAGGCGGTTTTGTAAACCTTATGTAACAACACTCGGTGATGCGATTTTTGGATGCGCTTATGCTGGTTAAGGCGGAAGTTCTGGCGCAGATCTACACAAACAACAGCGTCATATTGCGCTCTTCCAGCAAATGTTCCATCTTATCATCGCCTGGTCGCGCCTGGAGTCGGCTGGCAGCGTCGAGCACACGCGACAGCAACTCGATGTCGCCAACTGTGTTGAGAAAGACATCCGTGCGCCGCAGCACCCAGTGTGCTGCCAGGTCAATATCCGCCTGATCCTCCAGCAGCGCATACTGGGTGGTGTGGTACCGTTGGCGCTCACTTGTTGCAACAACTTGCACGCATTCGCAAGCCTGTCAAGCGCATACTGGGTGGTGTGGCACCGTTGGCGCTCACCCCACGGCACCTGCATGATCACCTTGATCGTCTGCACAGCGACGCCACGCTCACAGCAGACTGCGGTGAGCGCCTCGAAATCGGCGATGTCCTGGGGGTTCTTCAAATGTAACCGTACTTAGCTTCCTGGGTAACGCGGCTGAGCGCCGCCGCGCCGAAGATGGCGCGTGTACTGTGGTGACCTGTGCGTCCAAAAGGGGCAGTGGCTATCATGGCGCGACTCCTTT
>Ga0308418_1000430_pt1 | contig 24648 bp, 25 predicted proteins | sample HotsprSampleR4cd_FD_203517 | JGI IMG/M metagenome (GOLD analysis project Ga0308418, IMG submission 203517) | Hot spring phototrophic mat microbial communities from Mushroom Spring, Yellowstone National Park, Wyoming, United States - 20090729_R4cd ... | reverse complement strand
CCTCAGAAAGCACAAGCTCTGTTTGTACCAGCGCCTCCACCTCACTGTTCGCCTCGTCCAGAAGCGGATAGTAGCGCACTCCTTGCTCCGCGAGGGCGTCGTAGGAAGGCTCTTGCAGTTCACGCGCGACAGCGTCGGTCACGAGAAATACCCAGCCTTTGTTGGTCAGCCGCAGAGCCTCAGGCAGAACACCCGCCTTATACAGACTTATCCAGACGCTTGTGTCCACGACGCAGTGCAATCGTCGCGCCTCCTCGCAAGTGCTGGTAGCGGTTCAGGAACTCACTATACCTCATGCTCAATAACTCGCTGGTGCGCGAGGTAGTGATAATCTCTTCCTCGTAGGCAGCCAGCACGAGACTTTCGAACCGCCGCGGCGCTTCTGTAGGATACGGCTCACACGGCTCAGTTTTGAGCCAACCATGCTCCCGAAACATCTCGAAAACGCGGGCTACGCCCCGCTTGCTAATAAGGTCCAGCTCGCGTAGGCGATAAATCCACGCCTGCATACTCATACCGTACTTCCGCTTCAGATGCGCCAGTTCACTGAGGGTTAGGGTACTTCCCATCTCGGCGAGTTCTCGAATCACGCTCGGTTGAGGCGCAAGGAACGCGCCCGCGAAGCGGTTGGCGACCTTCTCCTCGTTGAGGTTGCCCTCAACTCGTAGCATCAGGTGTCCCAGCTCATGGGCGATGCTGAAGCGTTGCCGATCGCCTGGGCTGTTCTCGGCGTATACGAGAACGGGCTGGCAGTGGTTGCCAATCTCCACTTCGAAGGCGCATCCGTCGAACACATCGAACCCTGAGAGTGTGCCGACGCGCAGCCCACGCTCTTCCAGCAACGCTACAAGATTAGCGATAGGAGCCAATCCTACCTGCCAAGCGTCGCGTAGAGCAATTGCCGCCTGCTCGACATCCTCCATCTGGCGCACAGGATAAGGGAAGCCTTCGGGAAACTCAAAGCGTGTCTCCAGTCCCAGAATCCGCTCAATAATTAGGTAGCGTTCGATCCAGTCCCGAACCTGCAAAATAATCATCGCACGCTCGCGTGCAGGCAGCGTGCGTTTCAGGCGAAACGCGGGTTCGATTGCACCAACCAGCGTTGGACGCAGGAAGTAATCAGGACTGCACCTAAGCGTATCGGCAATCTTATGCAGCGTTGACGCGCTCGGTACGGCTTTGCCCTGCTCGTACCGACGAATCATCTCGTGGCTGAGCCCAACGCGCTCTGCCAACGCACGCAACGATAGCCCTTGCGCTTTCCGTGCAGCGCGAATGCGTTCACCAATCATACGGGTTGACAAATTATACCCTATGAGCCAGACTTGTCAACATAGCGGTTGCAGCGACTTCTGTGCAGGCACAAGCCTTCTCCGTCAGGTATAATACCGCGCGATGCCGAGCGATTATGTGCCGTTGCTGATTCTGTTCGCAATCGCCGCCGTGATTGCCGCCGTGATGGTCGGCGGGTCGTGGCTGCTGGGACCCAAGCGCCCGTCGCTGGCGAAAGGCTCGCCCTACGAGTGCGGGATTACGCCCGTTGGCAGCGCACGCGAGCGGTTCCCCATCCACTTCTACCTGACCGCGATGCTGTTCATCATCTTCGATGTGGAGATTGCCTTCCTGTACCCGTTTTTCGTGGCAGTGCGCGACTTGCCCCCCGACGCGCGAGCGTTCGCCGTCGGCGTGGTGGGCGTGTTCACCCTGCTGCTGCTGGTCAGCTTCCTGTACGAATGGAAGAAGGGCGCGCTGGACTGGGAAGACCCTGTGGAGCATCGGCGGCTGAAGCCTGAGCCTGCGCCCGCCCTGAACCCGCCCCAGCCTGAACCCGTCGCCGCCCTGACAGGAGAGAGCCGATGAGCGAGCGCATCGAGTACCAGAAAATCGCCGCGCAGTACCCCGACGCCATCGAAGAAGTCTACGAGTTTCGCGGCGACACTTGGCTGTTCATCCGCAAAGAGCGACTGCTGGAGGTCTGCCGCCTGCTGCGCGACGACCCTGACCTTGGCTACCTCTACATCAGCGACATCACCGCCATCGACTGGCTGCCCTACTGGGAAAAAGGCGAGAAGCCGAAGCGGTTCGAGGTGGTCTACAACCTCTATTCGCCCGTGCATTTTCGGCGCATCTTCCTGAAGGTGCGTGTGGACGATGGCGAGCCTGTGCCGTCCGTCACGGGCGTCTGGGAGGGCGCAAGCTACCCCGAACGCGAGGTGTACGACATGTTCGGCATCCCGTTCGAGGGGCATCCGAACCTGAAGCGGATCCTAATGCCCGACGACTGGGTGGGACATCCGCTGCGCAAGGACTTCCCACTGGGCGGCGAGGAAATCCCCTTCGCCCAAGGGACTTGGGGACCCTCCATCGAGGACAAGACGCACCCGCACGCAGGCGAGTCGTTCGAGGGTCTGACGGGGTCAGAGCCTGTGAGTGGGCGATAATTAGTGAATGGCTGGAACTCGATTAGCAGACTCCGCAGCGTCAGTGTTGGAGCAGTTTACAGGGCTAACTCCTGACCCTGAGTGGGCGTTTGCGCACCTCACGCAGGCGCAGACGAGCTACGCGACACACGGCTACCACCGCTACCCTGCCAAGTTCATCCCGCAACTCGCAGCGCGACTGATTGAGGACTACTCCCACCCAGGCGATACCGTGTTAGACCCCTTCATGGGTTCAGGCACGGCGCTGGTGGAGGCGAAACGACTGGGGCGACCGAGCGTCGGGGTGGACATCAATCCCGTGGCGCACTTAATCGCCACTGCGAAGGTACGCGCCCTTGAACCGCACCTGCTGAGCGAGGCAATCGCCTGCGTGCGGGAGAGATTAGCATCGCCTCTACAACCGTCGTTGTTTAGTAGTCAAGCATGGGCGACGGTCGACGACTCCTACTGGCACGAGCGGCTGCGCTACTGGTTCCGCGAGGATGTGCTGTGCGCGTTGTCTCGGATTCAGCACGCCTTCGAGACGCTGGACGACTCGGTGCAACCCTTTTTCCGCTGCGCCCTCTCGCACACGCTGAAACCCGTCTCGTGGTGGCATGACCGCAGCGTCAAGCCTGTGCGCAAGCTGGAGAAGCCCATCCCCGACCCGACGCAGGTCTTTTTCAGGCATGTGCGGCGCATGGCGCGGGGCAACCGCGAATACTGGGCGCTCCTGCAGGGTGCAGGCACACTGGACACACCCGTACATTGCCACTGCGCCGATGCCCGATTCCTGCCCGTGCTCGACCAGTCGGTAGACCTCATCATCACCTCGCCGCCGTATGTCACGAGCTACGAGTACGCCGACCTGCACCAGCTGAGCGCGCTGTGGTTCCAGATGACGACTGACCTGCGCGAGTTTCGTCAGGGGTTTATCGGGCGTTCCAACGGTGTCCACGAGCCTGTGGGAAGCCTCCACTCGCCGCTGGCGGAGGCAATTGTCGGCAGGTTGTGCGAGGTTAACCCTCGCAAGGCGCGCGAGGTCGCCCTCTACTTCGCTGAGATGTACGCCTGCTTCACCGAGTGGCGACGGGTAATGCGCCCCGATGGGTATGCCTGCATCGTGATTGGCAACACGCACCTAAGCGGCGTTGAGGTGCAAAACGCGCAGGTCTTTGCCGAGCAGTTGGCAACACTGGGCTTTGCATTAGAGCGCGTGATTCTGCGCGAAATCCCCAGCAAAATCTTGCCTCGCACGCGCGACAAGCAGACGGGCAAGTTCACCAAAACGGATGATGCCGACTACCTCGCCTACCCAACGGAATATATAATCGTTTTCCGATGTTGGAAGGAGTAAGCGGGGTATACTTCCCCCGATGACGCCCTACCTCGAGCTACAGGAGCCGAAATGCCTACTGTACAATGCCGATGTGCTGCAGGCGGCACTCGCGCCTGAGTCGGTAGACCTCATCATCACCTCGCCGCCGTACAATGTGGAAGTCGTCTACGGCGCACACCGCGACGACCTCAGCTACGCCGAGTATCTGGAGTTCTGCGAGGCGTGGCTCAAGCGCTGCTATGAGTGGCTGAAGCCCGACGGTCGAATGTGCCTGAACATCCCGCTGGACAAAAACAAGGGCGGTCAGCAAAGCGTTGGCGCAGACCTCACGACGCTGGCAAAACGACTGGGCTTCCAGTACCACTCCACCATCGTGTGGAACGAGGGCAACATCTCGCGGCGCACGGCATGGGGGTCCTGGGTCAGCGCGTCCGCACCCTATGTGATTGCGCCTGTTGAGCTGATTGTTGTGCTTTACAAGCGCGAGTGGAAAAAAACCTCCGGCACACGCATCTCGGACATCACGCCGCAGGAGTTTATGGAATGGACGAACGGCTTGTGGACTTTCAACGGCGAGAGCCGTAAGCGCGTTGGACACCCCGCGCCGTTCCCGCTGGAGCTGCCGAAACGCTGCATCAAGCTGTTCAGCTATGTCGGCGACACGGTGCTGGATCCTTTTGCAGGCAGCGGCACGACACTACTTGCCGCGATTATGCACAACCGCCACGCGATAGGTGTAGAGATCGAGCCGGCTTATTGCGAGTTGGCAAAGCAGCGGATTATGCAGTACCTATACTCACGGCAACTGGCACTCAGTGTAGAAGAGGAGCCTATCGCCTATGAAGCGACCTAAGCAACGCAAGACCATCCGCGAACTGATTCAGGAGTATTTCCAGCAGCACCCGAACACAGACCTTCCTCACGGACCTGTCGTGGATTGGGTTACCGAGCAGTGGCGCTTGCAGGGAAACGAAACCCCACCGCGCGACCCGTGGCGAATGATACGCCGCCTCCATCAGGAGGGATGGCTCATCAAAGTGCGCAAGGGCGTGTATCGGTATGACCCTGAATCCGCAAGAAGGGTTGAGCTTGACGACTTCACTCCAGAACAAAAGCAGGCGACACTGGAGCGCGACCAGTATCGGTGCGTCATCTGTGGTAAGGGGCTTGCCGACGGCGTGGAACTGCATGTAGACCATATCCGACCGCGCCATCTCGGAGGACGGTCGGAAATCGAGAATGGGCAAACCCTCTGCGCTCAGTGCAACTTTCGGAAGAAAGTCTACAGGCAGACCGAGACAGGGAAGCGAATGTTCATACGACTGCTGAAGCTTGCCGAAAAGGAGGGCGACCAGCAGATGATTGAGTTCTGCCGTGAGGTTCTACGCCTCTACGACACGCACGGGATAAATGACCACATTCGCTGGGAGTAGGAATTCTTGTCTGTCGCGCACTGTTCGCAGGTGTAGTCGGTGCTGCGCGAAATCCCCAGCAAAATCCTGCCCCGCACCCGCGATAAAGACACGGGCAAGTTCGCCAAAACGCAGGACGCTGACTACCTCGCCTACCCAACCGAGTATGTGCTGGTGTTTCGGTTCTGGGGGTAGCAGGCGTGCAGGAGGCTTGGATAGTGGATCTTCAGTTGGGACGGGGTAAAATTCCTCTGCGATGCGCCAGTATCAATGGATCGAAGCGAACCCGCAGGTGATGATGGGGAAACCTGTATTCAAGGGAACCCGCATTCCTGTCGATTTAGTGCTGGAGAAGTTAGCGGCGGGCGAAACTATCGAGCAAATCCTTGAGTCCCACCCACGATTGACTGCTGGAGCCGTCCACGAAGCGCTCCTATTCGCCGCAGAGTTGGTGCGTGGCGAAACTGTGTATGCATTAGCAGATACCAAGTAATCGCTATGCGATTCGTGGCAGACGAGAGTGTTGACCTGCCGATTGTGCAAGCGATTCGGGAAGCGGGCTACGATGTGACCTATGTGGCGGAACTTGCGCCTGGCATCGACGACGCCACTGTGTTAGAGGAGGCGAATCGCGAAGGCAGGCTGTTGCTGACAGCAGACAAAGATTTCGGCGAAATGGTCGTGCGCCAGCAGCGTCTTAGCACGGGTGTCATCCTGCTTCGGCTGGCAGGACTGTCGAACCAGCACAAGGCTGTGCTTACACTGCGAGCCATCCAAGAAAACGCAGAACGCCTTATAGGGCATATAGCCGTTGTGGGGGTGGGGCGGGTGCGTGTTCGCCCGATACGGCAGTGGTGGTAGCTTATAATGTCGTAGGTAGAATTGCAAATCTATCCGACGGAGTATGTGCTGGTGTTTTGGTTCTGGGGGTAGCAGGCGTGCAGGGCGCCTTGTGCAGTGGGTATCATTCCTGCAGCTGTTTCAAGGCGCGTTCCAGCGTGCCCAAGTCGCGTGCGCCGACCCACCAGAACCGTATCCGTCCCTGCGCGTCGATGAGTACCGTCTGCGGCACGCCGTGCAGGTTGAAAGCGTCGCGCAGGCGCGTGTCGCCCATCGCTTGCGGGTAGCGGATGCCCTTCTCGGCGCAGAACTTGCGCAGTCCCTGCTCGCCCTCTGGCTCATCGAGGGCGACGCCGACCACTTGTATGCGCTCGCCATACCGCTCGTGAATTGCGATCAGGTGGGGCAACTCCTGCTGGCAGCCGCCGCACCAAGTGCCCCAGAAGTTCAGCAGCAGCGGCTTAGGCGGGCGACGCAGCGCGATTGACTCGCCCTCCAGTGTGCGCAGGGGCACATCGGGCGCGTCTTGGGTGTGGGCGGGGTGGACGGGCTTCGGCTGCAACGCGACGAACTGGCGCTGGGCAGTCGCCCACCAGCGCAGCCACGCTTGGCGCGCCTGCCGACGCTGTTCGGGCGGGTCGGTGTAGCGGGCGTAGAACGGCTGTCCCGTGAGGGCGCGGAGCGCGCCCATCGCCATCTGTTGCGTCTGCTCGTTCGGGTCGTCGCGCAGCAGGGCAATTAGCGCGCCCACTGCGCGACGGTCGCCGGCGCGCTGCAGCCCATTCACAGCGACTTGGCGCACCTCCGTATCGTGGTCGGCGAGGCAATCGATCAGCAGTTCGAGGGCGTCTTCGGGCGGTTGGCGCGTCGCCATCTCCGCCACGCGCGTGCGCACAGGCGAGGCGAAATCGCGCATGGCTTCGCGCAGCAGGGCGCGCGCTTCGGGCGCATCGATGCGGGCGATTGCCTCCACCGCCGCCGTGCGCACGGCAATCGGCGACTGCAACGAGAGGTACGCCTCCAGTTCGCGCAGTTGCTGCTGGGGCGGCAGTTGGGCAAGCGATTCGATGGCGGACTGCGCCTGCGCCTCTTCAGCGTGCATGCGCTCGTGGGCGTCTTCAGGCGGTTGATAGACCAGGCGCACGACCGCCGCCGCGCCCACCAGCAACGCCAACCCTGCCCACAGCATGCGCCGTTTCACAGAGGGATTGTACCCCGCGCATCGCCGCGACTGATAGGAAACTGAGCGCGCCCAGCGAATCGCCAACAAGGCTACAGGAGGTTGGCATGCGCTGCTTGACTTGTGGCGTGGAGATTGCCGAGGGACGCCAGTATTGCGACCGTTGCACGGCGTTTGCAGGGGGTGCGCCGACGGCTTCGGGCGCGTCCGACACGCTGTCCAAAATCGTGCCTTACAAAAACACTCCCGCGCTCGTCGGCTACTACCTCGCGGTGTTTAGTCTCGTCCCCTGCCTCGGCGCGCCGCTGGCAGTCGCTGCGGTTGTGCTGGGGGCTATGGGCTTGCGGAAGGCGAAGGAACATCCCGAAGCGCACGGCAAGGCGCATGCGTGGGTGGCGATTGTGCTGGGCGGGCTGATGCTCGTGTTGCAAAGCGCGTGCGGGCTGTGGTTCATGGCAACCCTGCGCGCGGCGTCCTAACAGGAGAACCGCGCCCGACCGCGAAGCATACGCCTATGACGCTGCCGACGGTTGGCTTCATCGGGCTGGGGATTATGGGGCGTCCGATGGCGCGGCACATCCTGCAGGCGGGCTACCCGCTGGTGGTGCATAGCCGCAGCCGCCCGCCGATTGACGCGCTGGTTGAACTGGGCGCACGCGCGGCAGCCACGCCCGCCGAGTTAGCGGCGCAGTGTGAAGTGGTCATCACTTGCCTGCCCGACGATGCGACGGTGGAGCGCGTCTGGCTCACGGGCGCGAACGCTGCGCTGCCCGCCATGCACCCAGGCGCGCTCGCCATTGACATGGGCACGACCGCGCCCAGCCTCGCTCAACGGCTCGCCGACACTGCGCGGGAACGCGGAATCGCCTTCCTTGACGCGCCCGTCACAGGCGGGCAGTGGGGCGCGGAAGCAGGCGCGCTCACCATTATGGTTGGGGGCGACCCCGACGCCTTCCAACGCGCCCTGCCCATCTTCCAGACGATGGGCAAAAAGGTGGTCTATGTCGGCGCAAGCGGCAGCGGGCAGCGAATGAAGCTCGCCAACCAGATCGCGGTCGCTGTCGGGACGCTCGCCGTCGCGGAAGCGTTGCTGTTCGCCGAGCAAGCAGGCTTAGACCTGCACCTGACCGTGGAGACGCTCAGTTCGGGCGCGGCAGGCTCATGGGCGATGGAGAACCTTGGCAAACGCATCGCGCAGGGCGACTTTCAGCCAGGCTTTATGGTGAAACTGTTGCAGAAAGACCTCGCGATTCTGATGGACGAGGCGCAACGCACGGGCGCGCCCCTACTCGGAACCGCGCTCGTGCAGCAGCTCTATCGGGGCTTGGAACGCACAGGCGACGAGACGCTCGGCACGCAGGCGCTCATCCTTGCCCTGCGTCGGCTGCGTGGGGAGTAGACACTTGCAGGAGAGGCGGCTGAGGGTGGCAGAAATTGGACAAATTCCCTCTCTGGGGCACTGTTTCCAAGACCAAGTTGGAGTACCGCCCCGCTTCACCCTTCGGCGTAGAGACGAAGATCTATCGCGAGAACCCCAACCAAGACTACACGCTCCTACGCCATGTTGATAGCGACAGCGACAAAAAGTTCAACATCGTAGAGGTGGAACGCCCGCGCTTTGATGGGAGCGGGGTCTCGTTGGAGCGCGTCTTCCTCAGTCCCACTAACGGGCAACCCGTGCTACGCGAGTTCTTTGAGGGACGCAACGACCGCTCACCGCTCTGGCAAGAGCAGTACGAATATAACTATCCAGCGGTTCAGTCGGATTACGGCTTGGGACGCCTTTGAACGCCCCACACGCAGCGAGGTGTATCCCTATCAGGGCGAGTTTGGCTGGGACACGAACCGTCCTGTGTGGCAGCAGATTGAGTACGACCCTGTGGGGCGCGTCCGCGAGGTGCGGTGGGGCTACGACGAACGCGGGCAACGGTATCCGAGCGGCAGCGTGCGGTACAACTGGCTGGGGCACTTGCTCGTAGGTTTTACCGACGCTTGCGGGCGACAAGTGCAGTTTGAGTATGACCCGTTCCGTCGGGGTCTTCTGAGCGAGATCAAGATCAACGGACAACGGTATGCTGCGTTAGGCTACGACTGGCACGGGCGATTGACCAGCGTCAGGGGCGGGAATGGCGTCGGCGTAGAATACACCTATACCTATGGCGATGCGCTCCAGACCATCCGCCACACAGGCGACCCGACCCCCGAAGAGTTTCGCTACTCCGACTGTTGTGGACAGGTCAGCTCTTGGAAGCGCCAAGATGGGCAGCAGCTGTTCTTTGACTACACACTCAACGGCTGGCTGCGCGAAGTGCGCTACAAGGGGGTTGGCGACTCTCGTACGCGCACGCTGTATACCTATAGCTACGACCCCGCAGGACGCCTGACCGTAGCGCAAAGCGCGGACAGCACCGTGCGCTACACCTACGACACTGACATTACCGACACAGACCGCACAGGCTGGCTGGAACGCACGGAGACGACTTTAGCGGGGCGCGCGTATGTGTTCAACTATGGCTACTATCTCAACGGCGACCTGCGCGGCTTTGAATGGAAGCCAGCAGGCGCTTGGCTTCCGTTCAGCACGCAGTGGTTTACCTACGACGATGCAGGGCGACTTGCCACGCAGAGCTATGCGCTGGGAGGCATCGGCTCGCAAATCGGGCTGATGGTCGACTATGCCTACGACGGCGCAGGACGCCTCACGCAGCAGCAGGTTCGGGTACAGGTCGGTGCGCAGCAGCGCACGCTCACGACCTCTCTGCAGTACGCCGACTACCAGAGCATCGGAAGCGTTTGGACGCAGTCGGTGCTCTTAGACGGTCGCACGGTTGCGAACTACGCCTACAGCTACTACGAAGACGGCACGCTTCACACCGCGTCCGAGCAGCACACCGAGCCGAACGGCTCTGCAAGCCAGCGGCAGCTGGGATGGGACTACTACCCCGACGGCAGCCTGCAGTACGAGCGGCTCGGTACCCAGCAGCCGCGCACTTTCGACTACGACAGCGGCGGCAATATGACGCTTGGCGTGCCCGCTGCGCCCAACCTCACCGCGCAATACCAGTTCAATCAGTTGCGTCAGCTGGGCAGCTGGAGCTTCGCCTACAACCTGAATGGCGAGCGTGTTGGCGAGCAGAACGCGCCCGACGGCAACCGCGAGTACGGCTACGACGGCTTTGGGAACCTTGTGTGGGTCAGGCGCAACGGGCAGTTGGTCTACGAAGCGCGGTATGACGCTTTGGGTCGGCGCATAGCGTACCGCACCTCCAACCGCGATTGGGACTGGGTCTACCTACTGTACGACGGCGATATGCTGGTCGCCGAGCTGGACGCTTATGGGCAAGTGCGCGCCGAGTATGTGTGGGGTTCGTTGGGACCTGTGGCGCGGATTGCAGGCGGTCGGGTGCAGCTCTATGTGTGCGACGCGCTGGGGCATGTGCGCGCGCTGATTGACGCCGAGACGGGTCAGATTACCGACCGCTATGATTACGATGCGTGGGGGAATGTTGTTCACAACGGCACCACGCGCCAGCCGTTCACTTGGAACGGGGCGTATGGGTATGAGTGGGTTCCCGAGACAGGGCTGTACCATGTGGGCGCCCGCGCGTACGACCCCCGCACCGCCCGCTGGCTGCAACGCGACCCGATAGACGCCGCTTCGGGCGACCCGAACCTGTATCGGTATTGCGGGAACGATCCGCTTAATTTTACGGATGTGGACGGTGCGAACAAGGAAGAAAAGCACCCCAATCAATCGGCTGGGAAGAAGGCAGAGGAAGAGACGGCAAAAAAAGTCGCTTTTATATGCGTAGGAGATATCTCCTATGGTTTCCTTACCCCTCTTGTTGGGTTAGGAGTAGCAAGCACGATTCACCGAGTTGCTAACGACTTGAGGCGTGCAGGTTACAGGGTCGTCGTCGATCGAGAATGCACGACAGAGGATGTTGAGAAAGCGTTGGCAGATCCCTCAGTAGCAGCCTTTGTGTTCATCGGACATTCATCTTCCGATCCAGAGACAGGAATTTTTGCCTTGATGACCAAAAACGCTGATGAAGTTGGTGGCATTACTCCAGATGTCGTGCAATCAGCCCTCAGTGGGCGACGATTAGAGCGAGTTGATCTGTATTCTTGCAATACAGACATTCCCGAGTGGCGTCAGGCATTTGGTAATCCCAATTCATGGCATGCACAGACCGGTTTATACAATCCCGTATTAGGGATGGACTTTGGGAAAATTGGCGCCCGTGACAAGAAGGAGCGCAACAAACAGCGCAATCGCGACAAAAAGCGGGTACCATGGAAACGCGGGGGGCATGGAAAAAGAATTATTGACCGAAAGATTTAGTATGGTGTCCAAGATGTGGTTCATGAGACGCAGGGCGGCACGCTTTCGTTGGGGCAGTCTCATTTGGATAGTAATCTTTGGCTTGATTGTAATCATTATTTACTCTACACGCAGAGATGAGCAAATGCGACTGCAGCGCCTTGCAGACGGCTTCCATAAGCGATTGATTCTGGAATTAGCCACTGCCACCTATGACTCAACAGGAATTATTTATCAAAATGAAGTGTTGCTTAGTAAGTCCGCGTTTTATCCTTTTAGAGACCCTTTGAGGGGTTGTTACGCTGATGTTCTTTTACTTCGCACTGAGATAGATAAACTTCAGGTAAGATGGTATACCGGTTCCAAGCGAGGGAGATACATTTCTTGGTCAAATCGCCAACCTGCAGCATCGGCGTGGTCGCGCGATTTGCTGGATCCAGAAAAGCGCACCCTACGACTTCTGCAGGCGTACTTGTGGGGTGTTCCCCAATGGATGAAGACAGTCCAGACAGTTCGGGATAAGGTGGGCAAACTAAGCAAATATGTTCAAGGGTTTCGCCGTCAGGCAGGCTGCGAGCCTTTCGTGGAGAAGCCCCTTCCAAGCCCGCTTTCTTTTGAACTGCCTCGAACCCCTTCTGAGCTAACTTCTTATGAGAAGTGGTTATGCGAGATCTTAGGCATAGCATACTTGTCGGACGGCTGGGGGCGTTTGGTTCGTTTGCACCTGAAGAACGGTCAAGTAGAGGCAGTCAGCAGCGGTGCAGACGGAGTATGGGGCACCACCGATGATATAGCGGTAGTAGTGAAAACGGCTGCAACAAAAATTCCTGTGGAGAAAAGAAGATAGTCGAGATATCACAAAAGCAAGGTAAAGTGAGATATGCGCGCTACTCAATTGACTTGTAATGGGGCGTATGGGTACGAGTGGGTTCCTGAGACAGGGTTGTACCATGTCGGCGCTCGCGCCTACGACCCGCGCATCGCTCGCTGGTTGCAGCGCGACCCGATAGACGCATCCTCAGGCGACCCGAACCTGTATCGGTATGCAGGGAATGATCCTGTCAATTATCGCGATCCCACAGGAACAGAAATACAGGATGAATTTACCTCCGTGACCTGTACGCGAGGTAGGATGGAAATCGTTCGGATGGCGTTATACCAATCGCCGAGTCAAAGTTCACAAAAACGAGTATGCCCGATAACCCCCTCCTTAAGGTTCCCCCTGCTTGCAGGGGGAACCGAACCCACGCGCCCCACGCGGTTCCCCTCGCGAAGCGGGGGGAACCATAAGGAGGGAGGCAATTGTAAACTCTGCCCTTGCGATTGGTATTAGAAGACGCTAGACAGGTAGGATCAATACGGGCTACACAGTGGTGGACATACGGAAAAGAGTTTTTCCAACATCATATTTTCCCTCAAAGGCTGCGTGAATTCTTCAAAAAGATAGGCATAGACGTTGACGATTGTATAATAGTAGTCTCAGAGTGGTTTCATAAATGGATCCATAGCGGGGGTTCCGGAGGAGGTTGGTGGAACAAGCAGTGGAATGACTTTCAGAAGTGGGCAGAAAACGAGTTGAAAAAATATGGGCAAAGCGCCTGTGAAGGGGTCAAAAAAGCGGCATATGAGCACGCCCAAAGGCTACTCTGCGCAGCGGGAATAACCGACTTTGACTGGGAGGAGTGTTTGAGATATAATTCAAACTAGGCAAAGAGCCTCCTCAAGTCCTTGAAAGATCAAAATCGCAAGTGGGATTAGTAGGTTCTATGAGGCGATATCGATTGTACTACACTTTAGGATACGACAAGACCGACTGGGATTTCAATCCCAGAATATTGCGGCGCGCTGATCTGCCGTACAAGCTCTGCCCAGCGTGCCAAACAAAAGACTTCGGTGATCCTTTTGCTACAATACCCGAACCAGTGCCCAAACTTGTGCATCAGCGACTACGCCGCTACAGACCAACTGAGTGCGTCTCACCCGATGAGTTCGCTGAATTGGAGCATCTGGTACGCTCGGCATATAACTTTCCCCCTGAACGCCTTATACTGTCAGGTACCGTGCTCGGCGAGATGTATCTGATGCGCAAGGAGTATGTGCCTGCCTGGCACATCTACAAGTCGCCTGAATGGGGACGCGTAGTTTTGAGTGGCGTAGCGCGGCGTCAGTTGGAACAGCTGCGCGTTTCCAACTTACTTTGGTTTCCAGTACTGAACAGAGACAGACGACCGTTGGATTTGTATCAATTAGTGGTACTTGGAAATTTCGTTTTGCCAGAGATTGATGTAGGTGAGTGGCAGCAGTGTTCGGTTTGCGGGCACTGGAGGGTGATTTTGAGCGGGCGTCAAGCAGCGACGCTGAATGTACCTGATGAGTTTTCTGAGGATTTCGTGTACTTGGAAACCATAGGAGTGGTGATTTCGGAGCGGGTGGTCGATTTGCTGTATTCGCTGGGAGCGGATACAGTTTGGGTAGAATTTGAGCCGCTTTCTCAGCGGCGTGTGCTTTCTCCAGAGCTACTGCGCGAGGAGGAGGAGCGTTCGCGGGTAGCTCTTGAAGAACTTCAAAGGGCTATTCGTCCGCCTGAGTCCTAAGACCAAAGTGTTCAAATGTTTCATACGGGGCTGTAAAGATGAGATTCTATATCTGGGAACATCACGGATATGACCCGAGCTTCAAGCCATACCGTCGGCAGAAGCTGCAACTGCCGAAGATGTACTGCAATAGCTGCGGGCGTCTCTTCGCCAGCGCGCCCGATGCTTCCAACATTCCCGAACCTATCCCCAAAGCGGTCGTCGCTCTGCTTGCGCCCTACCAGAAGGATGTCCCCGAGGATTTACATCGCCGATACTGGGAAGCCTTTGGACGCTCCGACTGGAATAACCCCGTCATACACGAGCACGAACGCTTCAACAGCGCGTCGGTAGAAGAGTTCCGAACGCTCAGTCATCAAATCCGCCGCCTGTATGGTTTGGCGTCGCATCGTCCCGTGATGCCTGGCGCTTACTTAGGTCCGCATTTCGTTCGCAAGTCGTTCTCACCGCGCTGGGGCGCCTACGGACCCGACGCCGCCACAGGGAGCCTCTATTTCTCCAGCGAGGTTGCAGACGCCCTAACTAATCAGGGTATTTCGGGGATTGAGTTGTTCCCTGTGCAGACCTCTACGGGCAAGCAGAGTTCAGTCTACCTTGCTGTGGTCACAGGCGACGGGGGAGTCCCGACTACAGACGGTGGGCAGGTGGTCGTTTGCGAGCGATGTGGAGGGTGGGAGGTACAAGGGCGTGTGCAGGTGCATTACCAAGTGGATGAACAACAGTGGGACGGGAGCGATTTCTTTCGCTTGCGCTACCCTTTTTTGTTGGTTTCTGAGCGTGTTGTGGCAGTGCTGCGTCAGTTGGGTGAGTCGCTCTTTCCCTACACGCGGGTAGAGCCGTTAGCGGAGCGGCAGTGGGCTTCCGCCGACCTTCCAGTGGATTGGGGACCTTACAACTTCCTTGAGATTTTTCGGGGCGCTGGGGGGCACGGGCAAGCGTAGAGGGCACTCTATACCAATCTGGTCGTCGCCGTGGATGCGACAAGCTTTCTGGGCGCAGGAGATGATGGGATGATGTGGAATGCAGTCAGACAGAAACTGGGTGTATCCGCCCGCGCTCGATTGTTGACAGTGGCGGGACTCTGTGCGGTTGTATGGACACTCGCGGCATACAACCCGAAACAGGAGGCAAGACGCACGATGCAGCCAGAACAGGTTCTCCAAGAGCTGGACGCCGCGTTCGGCGCGGTGCCCGTATCTCTGTACACCGATCCTCACCACTTCAAAGTGGCAGATGCGCGGTTGACCGTGTTCCGCGCCCCCAAGCACTGGGTCGTCGTGATTGAGAAAATAGAATACTTTTCCCGTATGTATGGAAGTGTAGACTGCTTTAAGCGTTTCTTCACTGTGTATGGAAACTGCCTTGAGCGCGGTTGGTTTGTCCAATCGGACGCCCTGTGGGAAAACGAGGCGGAGCTGCCCTTCGATGACACCCCCGACATCCCGCGCTGGCTGCCCACACGCCAACACTTTCGGTACTTCTGGGCAGGCAAGTGGTGGGAAGTGTCCCCCACCCCGCAACAACTACACGAGGCGGGAATAGACCCACAACTGTTGGATGAGGTAGACCGTAAGGAGTGGCAAGAGAACCCCGACATCCTGCAGCCTGTGGAGTGGCTGCGCTACCTGTGCTACCACCTCAACCACCCGTTTTTTGCATCTGAGACCCGCCTGCGTGAGGTGGTGCGCGAAGCCCTGTCCGACCCAAGCATCGAACCACATCTGCAGATTGTGCTGCAGACGCGCGAGTGGGAACATCCCGACTATTTAGAGGAACAGCTTCCCAGCCATACGGAGAGTTTCCGCGTAATCGCAGAGATTATCGCAACAGGCGACGCTTCGCTGTGGGCGTGTGTGGATAGGACGCGCTTCAACAGCCACTGGCGGTACTGGATGGAGAAGGAACGCGCGCAGTCGGGCGAGGCGGACGCGCCGCTGTCGGAAGACGAGCAGCTTTTCAGGCGGGTCTACGCGCGCTATCTGCAGGAGACAGTTGGGACTTCTGACGGGATTGTTATTCTCACGCGCATGGAGACGACGCAGCCGCTTGAGTTGTTGATGGCGTCGCCCGCGCAAGTGGGTGTGCGGGAGAGTGGGTCGGACGAGTTTGTTCAGTGGCTGGTAGCGCGTTTCGGGGAGCCTCTGGAGGGCGAGTCGTTCAGGGACTGGTTGCGGTGGTGTGCAGAATCGTTTGGTATATCCCAGCCTTCTGCTCGAGGCGCATCGTGAAGTTCTACGAAATCCTCCCAGGATGGGCTTCTGAACGAAATGTGGGCAGTGCCTGCACCGAGCTGCCCTGCCTCTCGTGGAGCGCATTCTGCAGGTGGACAATCCTCCTTCGAGGCTGCTACTCCCTCTCACCAGAGGAGCTGAAAGAGCTGAACCGCTACCCCACTGTACGATTTGAGACTTTTGAATACCCCTACGATGTCTATCAACTCTATGAAGTTTACCTCTTTTCAGAACGCTTGCGGGGTGTGCTGGAGCAGCAGGGACTCGCATCGTCGCTGCTGTTTATCCCTGTTCAACTTCGCCCAACACGAAGCGTCGCAGAATCTGCTTGGGAAACCTTTTTCGCCGTTCGTTTTGGCAAGGAGGTCTGTGTTCCCTGTCTAAAGCCGTACCCGATTTACCGAGTGTCCACACCTGATTGGATCTATGGGTACACCATCTACAAGCGACGGAATAGCCTATTGATTGTGGATGGAAGCATGGTCAGGGAGCGTCGTCTGTTTGTGGTTTCTAATGTAAGTGATTATGCGCTTGTAGTACGGGAGGATGCATTGGAAGAGTGGCTGGATAAGGATATAGTTGTGGAGTTTCAGGATGTGTTATTGGAATGAGGGGTCGGCGGGTTGTGAGCGTGTTCGGCATGGCACAGGTGCGGTAGGCGTTCACTCAGCGGGCGCGAGAGTGTATAATTAGGCTGTGAAGACGGCGCGGCGTGTGAAACGCCCCACTTTGAAGCAGCTGGCGGAGGCAGCAGGCGTCTCGATTGGCACAGCGTCGAACATCTTGAACAACAAGACCGCGCTGCACAGTCCAGAAACGGTCGAGCGCGTGCTGACAGCGGCGCATCGGCTGGGCTATCGCCCGAACCGTGTGGCGCGGAGCCTCGCCGCACGGCGCACGCACACCATCGGCATCGTGATGGAGCCGCAGCACGCCATCTTCACGCGCAACCACTACGCAACCGCCGTGCTGGACGGTGTCGTGGAGGCGCTTGCACCGCGCAACTACCACCTGAAAATCATCACGCTGAACGACTTAGACCCGCGTATGCTCTGGACGCAACTGGACGACGGCACGGTAGACGGGTTGCTGCTGATTGTACCGCTCATCGGTAGCCCCCTGCTGGAGTATCACCAGCACACGCACCTGCCCTGCGTGGTGGTCGGCAGCACGCTGCCCGAGTCGCTGGGCTTTTACTGCGTCGACAGTGCGAACGAGCCGATGATGCGCCTGCTGGTCGGCTGGCTGCTGGAGCAAGGACACAGGCGGATTGGGTTCATCAAGGGACCCGACAGCCAGTGGAGTACGCACCAGCGGCTCAAGGCGTACTTGGAGACGATGGCAGCGTGGGGCGTGGAGGCGCAGCCCGATTGGATTGCGCCCAGCAACTACGAGTACGCGGGCGGTTTCGCGGCAGCGACCCAGCTGTTGCAGGTGCGCCCGCGCCTGACGGCGATTGTTGGCTCGAACGATCTGCTGGCGCTGGGCGCGTTGGACGCTTGCGCCCAGCACGGGATGCGCGTGCCGCGCGACCTATCGGTCGTTGGCTTCGACGATATGCCGATGGCGGCGCTGGCGAAACCGCCGCTGACCACCATCCGCAACCCGATTCACGACATCGGCTACGCCGCCGCCGACGCGCTCCTGCAGCAGATTGAGACGGGCACAACTCTGCAGGGCAACTGCCTGATGGAGGGCGAACTGATTGTGCGCGAGAGCGCGGCGCCCCCTCAATCGCGCAAGGCGTAGGCGAGCGTCTCCAGCAGCGCGTCTTCGTCGTCCAGACACGCGCCTACCCGATGCAGCGACCACCGCTCAGTGTGCTCCAGCGCGCCGTCGGGTGGCAGCGTGATGAGCGGCGAGAGTGTCTCCAGCTCCAGCATCGCGGCGTTGGTGAACACCTCCGTGTTGCAGCCGAAGTCGGGGTACTCCGCCGAGGGGTCGTAGGCGTACCGCTTGACGAACAGCGTCTCGCCCAGCCAGTATGCCATCCAGCCCAGCGTGTTGCTGACGCCGATCTTGAGCGGCGCGGCGGCGTGCGGGTCTTGGTGCACTTGAATCAGCCGCTTGCCCCAGCGCAGGCGCGGGTCGCTCATATCGGTGTACGCCCAGAGCGCGACGCGGCGCACAGGCAGCAAGGCGTCAGGATGCGGGCGGTACGGCTCTTGGGGGATGAGCGCGACGCCGCTGGGGCGCATCACGCTCAGCGCCCACGCCGCCAGCCGCACCTCCCACAGGTTGCGGTTCACCAGCCGATGGCGCACCTGCACCGAATTGGCGTGCGGCGCAATCACCACCTCCTTCCGGATGCCCGTGCGCGGCTCGGTCGGCTGACGCAGCAGGAGCTGTTGCCCGTCCCAGCGCCACTCGATAGGGTCGTTATCGGGGCAGTAGGTGCGGACGGGGTGTTCGGGCGCGTGCCAGAGCCGATGTCCGCCGTAGACGCGCCAAGTATCTGTGCGTTGCAGGGGCGACGGCTCCGTCCAGAACAGATTCTCGCTGCCCGCCCACCCGAAGTGCAAGATTCGGATGCCGAACTGCAGGGGGATGAGCAGCTCGTAGGCGTCGCTGACAAGGCGCAGGCAGGTATGCCACGCTTCACGATTCACGACGGTTAGCGTGTACACGCTGAACGACCTCCACCACGCGCTCGATATCCGCCTCAGTCATGTTGGCACCTGAGGGTAAGCAAAGCCCCCTTCGAAAGAGGTCTTCGGCGACCGCACCGCCGACCACTTCGTAGCCAACGAAAACAGGCTGCGAGTGGAGCGGTTTCCAGACAGGGCGCGCCTCAATGTTTTCTGCTTCCAGAGCTAACCGCACTGTTTCAGGCGTTGCGCCGAACGCTTCGGGATCGATAAGAATTACACTTAGCCAGCGGGTACACCGCCCCCACGGTGCCTCAGGCATGAATTCCACGCCAGGCAGATGCTGCAGGCGGAGACGATACTGTTCGAAAATCCAGCGGCGTTTTTGCACGCGCATCTCCAGTGTGCGCAATTGAGCGCGTCCAACAGCCGCTAACAGATTGCTCAGGCGGTAGTTGTAGCCGACCTCAGCATGTTCGTAGTAGGGGAACGGCTCCCGTGCTTGCGTGGCTAACTTACGCGCGTGCGCAATCAGCCGCTCGTCGTGCGAAACCAGCATGCCGCCGCCAGAGGTCGTGATAATCTTGTTGCCGTTAAAGGAAAAGATTCCTGCCAAGCCGAAGGTACCGGGGGCTTTTCCGTAGTAGGTCGCGCCTAACGCCTCCGCCGCATCCTCGACAAGGGCGATTCCGTACCGTTGGCACAGTTCAAGAACGGGCTGGATGCTTGCAGACTGCCCGTATAGATGCACCAACACCACCGCTTTGGGCAAGCTTCCGCGTCGTTCCCGCCCCTGGAGCCACTCCGCCAGCAGGTTGGGATCCATGTTCCACGACTGATACTCGCTGTCGATAAATACGGGGCGTGCTCCGAGGTAAAGGATTGGGAACGCGCTTGCGGCGAAGGTGAGCGTGGAGACGGCGACCTCGTCGCCAGCCTGCACGCCTGCCTCGATCAGCGCGAGATGGAGTGCGGCAGTGCCAGAGCTGAGAGCAAGCGCGTAGGGCGCGCCGACAGCCTCGGCAAACTCACGCTCGAAAGCGTCTACCTGCGGACCCAGCGGCGCAACCCAGCCTGATTCAATAGCCTCCTGCACAAGTGCCAGCTCCTCGCCCGTAAGGTAAGGCGGTGAGAGGTAGAGGCGTTCAGTCAGAGATGTTTCGCTCATCGCTCCAAAGGTCGCGCGGGCACACCCACAGCAGTGACCCCCGCAGGAATGGATTTGGTCACAACTGCCCCTGCGCCGATAACGGCATCCTCGCCAATCACTATTGGCTGCCCAGCCTCACCGTTGATGATAACTGCGCCTGTGCCGATGTATGCGCCGCGCTGGATGTGTACCCATCCCGACACATGCACGCCAGGAGCTAAAGTCACAAAATCCTCCAGGATACAGTCGTGTCCGATGGTACAATCGAGGTTGATATGCACATGCGCGCCCAACTGAATGTTAGTTGTGAGAATGTTGCCTGCAGTAATCACTGTTCCTTCGCCCCAACTAACCCATCGAGACATTTCGGCGCGCGGGTGGATAACGCTTGTGAACCGAAACCCGCGCTCGTGTGCTTTTGAGGCAAGGATCTTTCGGGTTTTAGGGGATCCTACGCAGATGACTATCGGCACATCCAGAAAGTCCGATTGCGCTGCTTCAAGCGAAATCACCTGAATGTCGTTAATCGTTCTGCCGATGCGTTCAGGGCTATCGTCTACAAAGGCAGTTACGGATAGCCCCGCCTCTTCAGCAAGCCATGCTACCCCTCGAGCAAATCCACCAGAACCATAAATCAGAATCGTTTTCATTCGCAACCTCCTCGCTCAGTGTAGTGTTTGACTTCCGCGAAACTCGGGCATCGTCGCATGCCCTTGTGCCGAGATGCCCTCGCGCCGCAGCACCACCCAAAGCGTGCGCCACAGGATTTTCACATCCAGCCACAAGCTCCAGTTGTCTACATACCAGACATCCAGCTTAAATCGCTCGTCCCAGCTCAGGTTGTTTCGTCCGTGGATCTGCGCCCACCCTGTGATGCCAGGCTTGACTTCGTGGCGGCGTGCTTGTTCAGGTGTGTAGCGATCCAGATACTCCATCAGCAGGGGGCGCGGTCCTACAAGGCTCATCTCCCCGCGCAGCACATTCAATAGCTCTGGGAGTTCGTCCAAGCTCGTGGAACGGAGCCATCGCCCGAAGGGCGTCAGGCGCGCTTCGTTGGGCAGCAACTTTCCCTCGGCATCCCGCAGGTCGCGCATCGTACGGAATTTATACATCACGAACGGCTTGCCATGCAGTCCAGGACGCACATGGCGGAACAGCACAGGACGCCCCATCATGCGCCAGACCGCAAGCGCAGTTAGCCCCATCACGGGCGCAAGCACCGTTAGCGCGACCGCGGAGACCACAACATCAAACACCCGCTTGAGGTACGCTTGCACTCGTTTCGACATCACTGTTCATTTTCGGGAATTCTGTCCCGCTTCCTGCTATTCCCATCACTGCCAGAATGCGCTGGTTGATTTTATGCACATCGAACCGCTCCTCTGCCAGCTTTCGGCTTGCCTGACCCATCGTGATAATCAACTCAGGCTGCAAGATAAACCGCTCCATCGCACGAACCAGCGCGTCCACATCGCGCGGGGGCACCAAAAAACCGTTCACGCCGTCAATCACCGTTTCGCGGCACCCTGGCGCGTCCGTCGTAATCACAGGGCGCGCCATCGCCATCGCCTCCTGCGTGCTGCGCGGCACGCCCTCGCGATAGGACGGCAGCACATAGACGCTGGTCTGGGCGAAGTAAGGGCGCACATCGGGCACATGCCCGTGCCATTCCAAGATGCCTGCCTCTGCCCACTGGCGCACTTCGTGTTCGCGGAGCGCGCCTGGGTTGGTGTCCAGCCTGCCCAGTAAGAGAAAGCGTGTGTTGGGGTAGTGTTGCTTGATGCGTTGGGCAGCTTGGGCGAACTCTACGATTCCCTTCTCCCGTAGCAAGCGCGCAGCGAGGGTGAAGGTAATCGGTTCCAGCACCGCGGGGGCGGGCATATATTCGGAGAGGTCCACGCCAATCCCGCCAAGCAGAACCGCCTGCTCGGCGCTGACAAGCGATAGGCGGCAGAACTCTCGCTGATCGTCAGGGTTCAGAAACAGAACCGCGTGCGCCCGTTTCAGCGCAATCCGATACATCTGACGCACAAGATAGCGCAGGATGCGCTGGCGCACACTCGGCTCCGTCTGCGTAAAGGCGTAGCCCACCCCCTCTATCAGTGCGACGCGACGCTCTACCCGTCCGCCCGCAAGGAGCCCGTAGATAATCGGCTTGATATTGTATGGCAGCAGAACATGGGGCTGAATTTGTCGCAGGATACGGCGCAACGCCCAAAAAGTTCGCCAATCTGCCAGCGGATTCGTTCCTGTGCGATGCATCGGGTAGTCGATGGGGTGCGCGCCCAGCGCGTATACAGCCTCTTTGATGGCACTGGTATAGTCTGGCGCTAACACCCATACCAACGAGCCGCGCTCGACAAGCGCACGGATAAGCACGCCACGAAAGCTCACGATAGAGGGCGCGTAAGGCGCGATGATAACAATCCGCGGCAACGCTTGCCCCGAACGCAACCCTTGCACGGAACACCCAGACACTATCTTGTGTGAAACCGAACAATCGCGACTACTTGAGTGTAGCGCACCGTTCGAGGTCTCACCCGAAGCCTCTGCGTTGTCTCCCGTAATGCCCAAAACTGCCAGAATGCGTTGGTTGATTTTATGCACATCGAACCGCTCCTCTGCCAGCTTTCGGCTTGCCTGACCCATCGTGATAATCAACTCAGGCTGCAAGATAAACCGCTCCATCGCACGAACCAGCGCGTCCACATCGCGCGGGGGCACCAAAAAACCGTTCACGCCGTCAATCACCGTTTCGCGGCACCCTGGCGCGTCCGTCGTGATTACAGGGCGCGCCATCGCCATCGCCTCCTGCGTGCTGCGCGGCACGCCCTCGCGATACGACGGCAGCACATAGACGCTGGTCTGGGCAAAGTAGGGGCGCACATCGGGCACATGCCCGTGCCATTCCAAGATGCCTGCCTCTGCCCACTGGCGCACTTCGTGTTCGCTGAGTGCGCCTGGATTGGTGTCCAGCCCGCCGAGCAGCAGAAATCGGGTGTTGGAGTAGCGTTGCTTGATGCGTTGGGCGGCTTGGGCGAACTCCACAATCCCCTTCTCCTGTGGCAAGCGCGCAGCGAGAGTGAAGGTGATCGGTTCCAGCGTAGGAGGGTGTGCCGCGAACTCCTCAAGATCAACACCTGTTCCGCCGACAACAAGGGCTTTTTGAGGTGAGACAATACTCGTTTCTGTAAACTCATATAGGTCGTCGGCGTTCTGGAACAGCACTGTGTGGGACGCCTGCAGCGCCACACGATACAAAAGGCGCGCTGCGAGATGAATTGAGGCTCCCTTGACGCCAGCAGGGTGCGTAAATGCATAGCCCAGTCTTGTAATCAAAGCAATTCGACGAGGAATGTTCAGGGATTGCGCTGCCAACATCCCATACACAACAGGCTTTATTCCGTAGGCGAGAACCGCTTGCGGCTGGCAGTGCCTGAGACAGCTTCGAAGCGATATAACACTACGGATATCGTGAAAAGGATTCGCTCCTGTACGATTTAGGAAATAATCGGCGGGTTGCCCTCCCAACATAGCCACTTGATCGCGCGTGGCAGGCGTGAAATCGGGCGCAAGCACCCATACCTGAACGCCGCGCTGCACCAGGGCGCGAATCAAGGCGCCTCTAAAGCTTGCCACAGAAAGCGCGTAGTGCGCAATAAGGGCGACTCGAGTCGGCGCTACTCCCATGCGATTCCCTTCCGTTGCAAAAGCTCGCGGTATAACGCTTCCCATCGATCAACCACCCGCTCTAAGTCGAAGTTCTGCACAACATGCGCGCGTCCTGCTTGCCCTATTGCGCTTCGGTCGGCTTCAGAAAGATTCATGACACGCAGCATGGCTTGTGCAAGCGCCTCAGTGTCTTTGACAGGCACAAGATAGCCTGTCTCACCCTCTAAAACCACTTCCGCGTTGCCACCCACATCGGTTGCTACGATGGGCAAACCAACTGCGCCTGCCTCCAGGAGGGTGAGCGGCATTCCCTCCCACAGGGAGGGCAAGACAAAGGCATCGGCGGCGTTGAGCAGTTCGGGAATGTCGCGCCGCGTTCCCAGAAGACGCACTCGGTCGGCAAGCCCCAACTCTGCGATACGCTGTTCCGTCGCTGCTTGAAGCGAGCCTTGCCCTGCAATCAGCAGACGGGCGTGTGGATGTCCTGCAGCAACCTCTCGGAACGCGCGCAGCAGCTCGAGATGGTTTTTGACAGGCTCCAGCCGCCCCACAGTGAGCCACACAAACGCCTCAGGGGCACAGCCGAGTTGCTCGCGCACCGCTTGCCGAACCATCGGATTCGGCTGGAAACGCGAGGCGTCTATACCGTTGGGAATGTAAACTATTTTATGGGGAGGCACAGCACCCACCTGAATGTAGCGTTGCTTGCCTACTTCGCTCACCTGCGTCGTCAGGTCTGCGAGGGGGTCAGTCAGGCGATAGGCAAGCTCACGAGCGCGTCCTCCCTCAATGATATTATGCGCAGTGCAAATGAGCACTGGTATCGAGGCAAATAGTCGTGTAATACGGGCAAGCAAGTTCGCGTGAATCATGTGCGCGTGAACAACCAGTGGACGCT
>Ga0308418_1000425_pt1 | contig 25023 bp, 24 predicted proteins | sample HotsprSampleR4cd_FD_203517 | JGI IMG/M metagenome (GOLD analysis project Ga0308418, IMG submission 203517) | Hot spring phototrophic mat microbial communities from Mushroom Spring, Yellowstone National Park, Wyoming, United States - 20090729_R4cd ... | reverse complement strand
CTCCTGTTGGAGGCGCACTGCCTCGCGGATGACCTCCTGCGCCTGTTCGGGGGTGAGTTTTTCGTCGTGCATTTTACCAACTCCTGCCTGCGCCGCCGCCGCCTGACCGACCGCCGCCGAAACTCCCGCCGCCTGACGACCACCCGCCGCCTGAACTACCGCCCGATGACCACCCGCCGCCTGACGACCACCCGCCTCCAGATGACCAACCGCCGCTTGACGACCAGCCGCCTCCAGATGACCACCCGCCGCCCGTGCGTCCCCACCACTCGTCGTCGAACCGCTCGCGCTTAGGCAAGATACGCTCGCGCTCTTCCGAGAAGTCGCAGTGCGGGTTTTGGCACTGGCGCAGGATTAACTCCAGCCCTGTGCGCGTATAGGTTGGTTCGCGTACAATCCGTGCCGTCTCCCGCACGGTCATGCCGCCGCACTCTGGACAGCGACCGTAGGTGTTCAGCAGGGCGACTTTGCGGAAGATTTCGAGCGTGCCGCAGGCGTCGCACCGCCACACGAGGTAGTTCACGCTGCCGAGTTGCTCTTCAGTGCGTTGGAGTTCGTCCAGGTAGGCGTCGTCCGCCTGTTCGTCCAGCAGGCGCATGGGCTGTTGGCAGGTGGGGCACTTGGGGGGTCGCTCGCGCAGGGCGTATGCCAGCAGCCCGATTGCCCCGCCGCCCAGCAGCAACAGTCCCCCAATCGGCAGCGGGTTGGGCGTCGGGAGTGGCTCGAAGGGCGCGTCGTCGTAGCGGGGGCTGTACGGCGCGCGGGGCGCGGTCGGCTCATACGCGCCTGACGCCTGCGCGTTGCGAATCCGTTCGGCAATCGCCTCCACGCCCGCAATCACCCCGCCTGCGATGTCGCCCGCGCGGAATCGCGGCACGACCGCCGTGTCCAGAATCTCGCCTGCGACCGCGTCGGGCAGAATCGCCTCCATACCGTAGCCCGTTTCGATTTCCACGCGCCTGTCGCCCAGCGCGACCAGCATCAGCACGCCGTTGTCCGCCTCGCGCTTGCCGACGCCCCAGCGGTTGAACAGTTGCGTGGCGTACTCTTTGGGGGTTGCGCCCTGCGTATGGCGCAGGATGACGACGGCGATTTCCGCACCCGTGTCGCGCTCCAAGTCGCTGATGAGGCGGTTCAGCCGCGCTTTGTGTTCAGGCGACAGCACGCCCGCCATATCGGTCACCCAGCCCCCGTCGGTCGCGCGCGGGTTCGGCACGCGCTCGATCGGCTGACTCCAGCACAGCAGGGCGTGCATGAGGGCAATTAGGCTCAGCGACCCGCGTCCCCACAAGCCTCGCATGGTTGTTCCCCTCTTCCGCTGCCCCCGCGTGTGATGCACAGGGGAGGCGCAACTCTAAAGTGTACCTAATTGCGCCTTCAAGACCCGATGTTCTATACCAATCACCGAGCCAGAGTTCACAAAAAACAGTAGTTGATGAACCCGCCTTTTGCGCCTGCGCCTCTACCCCGCTTCCGCACGCAGACGCAAGGGTGTGGCGCGCGGAAGCGAAGCTTCCGCCCATGCTGAAGCTGACGCTTCAGCATCCAAAGAGTCCTCCCCTCTCCCACGCAGTGGGAGAGGGGCTGGGGGTGAGGGCTTTTCGTCAGAACCGATAGCCGACCTGCGTGGCGAACACGCCTGCGCGGTTGCCTGTGGGGCTGGGACCGCCGCTCAGCAGCGCGACGCCCTTGCCATCCGTGCTGATATACTGATACAGCACGCTTAGCTCGGTGTCGCCCGTGAGTTGGTACACCGCGCGCAGGGTGAGGTAGTTCCATTCGGGCTTGCCGCGCTGGTTGTTGAGCGCGGAGCTGTTGATTTCCCAGCCGACATTCTCATAGGTGAGGTGGAACCGCAGGCGCGGGGTGTAGCGGTAGTGCGCGTCCAGCTGGATGCGCCGCACGCGGTCGCGCCCCTGATAGCCTCGGTTGAACCGGAGTTTCGCCGTGCCCGTGTAGGCGTCCACCGCCAACGCGACGCTTAGGTTCTCGGCGACTTGGTAGTCGGTGCGGAAGTAAGTGCCCTTCAGGTCGGACGGGTTATACAGATAGCCAATGCGCCCCCAGTTGCCTGGCGCGACGAAGTAGGGTTCGATCTCACGATAGCCCAGCGTGCCGCGCCAGCGGTCGTTGAACGGGTAGCTGGCGCGGATGTCGAACGCCGTGTTGTTTCTGCCCACGACGCGGTTGTCGCTGCGCAACAGGATGCTCTGCGCGTAGTCGAACGCGACGCTCACCCCGCTGAACTCCGCCGAGAGGTCGAGCGCAAATACATCGGCGCGGTTTACATCTGTGCGTACCGTGTTGGTGATATGGTTGAAGGCGCGGTTGCGCCCGACGCCCGCCGCCATGTAGGTCGCGCCCAGATTGACAGGAGTCTCGGCGACTTGGAACTGGTACTGCAGGCGCAGCACTGCCATCTGGTCGACGGGTGCGCTGACGGAAGCGTTGTGGTTGGCGAATCGGATGGGGAAAAAGCGTGTGGTGTTGGACCGAATGCCGTAGCTACTCACCAGGAACAGCTGCGCGTTCACCCCGCCGAAGGTCGTGCTCAGTCGTGCGCCGTCCGCGCGGAACGCGCCGTCGTCGTAGCGCGCGGCGTCGAGGTAGTAGTCGGGGTCAATCCGCTGCAGGGTGTACGGGGTGAGTTTCAGTGGGATGCGCCCGATTTGCGCCTGGAACTCCCTGCCGAACAGCTCCAGCGGCAGTGTGATGTAGGCTTCCCAGATGGTGACATCGGTCGCACCGACGGTGTACGCGGCGGTGTTGAGGCGCTGGCTATCCGCCGTGCGGGTCGCCTCGCGCGTGTAAGGCAGATAGTTGCCAACAATCAGGGTTGCCTTCGCATCGATGCGCTCGTCGATGGGCACATCGACCTGCAGCCCCAGCTCGTGCAGCACGCCTACGCTCTGCAGGAACTTGCCCGACGGGTTAATCGCGTTGCCGTTGTAGGTGAACGCGCTGCGCTTATCGTAGCTGTGCGTGCCGAATACGGCAAGCAGCACATCGCCCGTGAGGCGGTTGCGTCGTCGCTCTTCGGACTTTAGGCGTTCGCTCAGCGCGTCGAGGTCGCGCCGCAGGTCGCGCACGCTGGCATTCAGCTGGCGCAACTCAGGCTCGAACTCTTGCGCCAGTCGCTGCAGGGTTTCTACCGCGCTGCGCAGTTGTTGCAATTCCTGCACGGCTTGCTGCAGCTCGCGCAGGCGCGCTTCAGGCGTCGTGGGCTGGGGCGCAGGAGGCGTGTCGGGCGCGATTCGGTCAATCCGCTGCTCCAACTGGCGGATGCGCTCGTCGATGACGCGGTAGGCGCGGGCAATCGCCTGCGCGAACTCGGCGCGGGTGACCTGTCGGTTCGGCTGGAAAGTACCGTCGGGGAAGCCCTGCAGAATGCGCAGGCGCACCAGCTCGCGAATCGCTTGGTACGCCCAGTGGTTCTGGGGCACATCGTTCATCTGCGCATACGCGCTCAGCGTCAGAAGACCTGATACCAGTAGCCATACTCCTGCTCGCATCGTCTCCTCCTTGAGTAAAGGGATGGCTGTAGGATACCCGATAGGCGCGAGGTATACTACGGGCATGCTGCAACGCCTACGCCTGCGCAACTTCCGCAGTTTTCGGGACGCAACGGTCGCGTTCGGGTCGCTAAATATTGTGTTGGGGGCGAATGCGTCGGGCAAGACAAACCTGATGCAAGCGTTCCGTTTTCTGCGCGACCTGACGCGCCACGACCTTGAGTACGCGGCAGCGCAGCAAGGCGGGGTGGAGTACCTGTGTCATCTTGGCAGTGCGGACTCCACTTTCACACTGGAGGCGATGCACAAACTGCGCAGCGGTGGACGCAAGACTTCGTGGCGGGTAGCGCAGGTGGAACACGCGCTGACGGTGCGTGTCGTGCGCACCCGCTTCGCAGTGGAGATTCTGCAGGAGTCGCTTGTGGCAACGCTTGGGCGGGACGCTGCTGCAACGGTTCATCTCACAAGGCGTGGGGATACAGCAACCGTGCGTATCGAGCCGCACAGCGTCGCCGAGGCGGTGGGCACGCCTGCAGAAGGGCGGTTCGAACTGCCCAAAGCGGCGTCGGTTTTACAGTACGCGCCGTTCCCGCTGCACATCCCGCGCCTCTACACCGACTTGCTCGCGATTTACGACTTCACGCCCAAAGCAGCGAAAGGCAGCGCGTCGTTGGCGGCGTACAGCGAACTTAACGAAGACGCCAGCAACTTGGCACAGGCGCTGGCGCGAATCATGCAGCACGAGGCACAGCATGCACGCTTGCAGAACCTTTTGCGCTACCTGCTCCCGCATCTGGAGTCGCTTGAGGCCGCGCCGATTCTCGGTAAAGAGGTTCAATTGCAGGCGAAGGAGTCCTACTTCGTGCAACCCATTCCCGCCATGCTGCTGTCGGAGGGCACGGTTGAGGTGATTGCGCTGGTGGTCGCGCTCTTCTTCTCCAAGCCGCACGCGGAGACGCTGTTATTTGAGGAGCCAGACCGCAGTTTGCACCCCCAAGTGCTGGCGCGTCTGATGTCGCTGCTGCGCGAGGTCGCCGCCCGCAAGCAACTCATCTTCACCACGCATAGCCCCGAAATCCTGCGCCACGCACGGGTGGAGGAGTTGCTCTTGGTGGAGCGGGACGCGCAGGGAGGCTCAATCATCAAACGCCCTGCGGAGCTGGAGATGGTGCGCCACTTCCTTGAAAACCAACTGGGGCTGGAACATCTGTTTGTGGAGAACCTGCTGAGCAGATAGCCATGAACGGCTGGCGCGGCGTATATCTATTTGTAGAGGGACAAGATGATGTGCTGTTTGTGGAGCGCATTTTGAAGCCGCGCTTGGAGACGCACTTTGAGTTCGTTGCTATAATCGCCTACGCCAGCATTCGGCAAGCGACTTTGGCGCAGCAAGCGCGCGCCATTCAGAAAAGCGGCGCGCAACTGTGGGTGATTGCGGACTACGACAACGCCCCGTGCTTCACCGCAAGGCGCAGAGAGGTCGTACAGCGGTTTGACGACGCGATTGGGACTACGCAGATTCTCCTCGCGCGTCCTGAAATAGAGGCGTGGTACTGTGCAGGCATATCAGAACCAGCCCAGTTTCGGGTACAACTGCCCAGCGACATCGAGAGCGTCACGAAGGAGCGTTTCAATCGCTTGTTCGCACGCTCGCTAAGCAGACAAATTCGCACGGAACTGTTGCTGTCGCTACTGGACAGTTATGATTGGGAGGTTGCTTTGCTGCGCAGCGCGTCCCTACGCTACTGTGCGAGGAAACTCGGTATAGCATCGGGAGAACTACCATGAGAATCGTTATCGCAGGCGGGACAGGGTTCATCGGCAAGGCGATGTTGGCGGCGTATCGGGCAGAGCATACGCTGGAGGTGCTGACGCGCGACCCCAACGCGGCGCAGGCGCGCCTGCCCGAAGGCGTGCGTGCCGTCGGCTGGGACGGCGCGACGCTCGGTGAGTGGGTCAATCGGCTCGACGGCGCGGACGCGGTAATCAACCTTGTGGGCGAGAGCATCGCGCAGCGGTGGACGCCCGCCGTCAAGCAGCGCCTGTGGGACAGCCGTGTGAAGACGACCGAACTGCTGGTGCAGGCAGTGCAGCAGGTGCAGACGCCCCCGCGCATCTGGCTGCAGGCGTCGGCGATTGGCATCTACGACCAAAGCCCCGACACGACCGCCGACGAGTCCAGCCCGCCTGCCAGCGGCTTTCTGGCGGATTTGGGCAAGGCGTGGGAGGCAGCGGCGCATCCTGTCGCGTCGCTGGGCGCGCGCCTGTGCTACATGCGCATCGGCGTTGTGCTGGGGCTGGAGAGCGGCGCGCTGCCCCAGATGCTCACCCCGTTCAAGCTCGGCGTCGGCGGACCCATCGGGTCGGGCAAGCAGTGGCTCTCGTGGATCCACCTCGGCGATGTGGTCGGCGCGGCGGCGTTCCTGCTGGAACGGGACGACCTGTCGGGCGCGTTCAACTTCACCGCGCCACAGCCCGCCACGATGGACGAGTTCGCCAAGACGCTGGGGCGCGTGCTGCTGCGCCCTGTGATCTTTCGTGCGCCCGCGTTCGCCGTGCGCCTGATGCTGGGCGAGATGGCGGAGTTTGTGCTGCAAGGCTCGCGCGTGCTGCCCAAGCGGTTGCTGGAGGCGGGCTACGAGTTCCGCTTCCCGACGCTGGAGGCGGCGTTGCGCGATTTATTGGGCAAGTAGCGGTCGCGCACTGGCTGTCGACGGCGCTTGGCAAGGCGTCGCGTCGCCGCCCGCTCCCATCGGGGGGCTTACGGCACACGGGGAAACGACTTACCGTTGCTTCCTTCCGGACCTGGCGGGGTTCACCGTCCCTCCGTTGCGTAAGTCCCGATGATCCTCACGGGCGCGTGCGCGGCGGGTCTTGCGGCTGTCCCGCCTCGAGCCAGAGTTCAGCCCTGCTATGGCGGGTTGCAGGTACAGGGAACCGCCAGCTCCCCGCTTAGCGCGACCGTAACATAAAGTATACCCGACGGCTACTCTTCCAGCTGCGCGATGGGCACGGGCACGCCACCCTGCGCCGCCGACTGCCACGCCGCCTCCGTGAACGCCGTGATGCGCAGCGCGTTTTCGGGCTTGGACTGCACCTCCTCGCGCCCCAGAATCGCGTTCACAAAGTTGATAATCGGCTGCGACCCAGGCGGCAGGTTCTCCTGCTTGTAGCGATTGCCGTGCGCGTCGCAGATCTCCAGCTGGTCATGGCGAATGAGATAAGTGCCCTCGCTGCCGACGACGGTAATCTCCTCGTGCCAGCCGACCGTCGTGCTGCCGATAATCGACAGGTTGCCGATGGTTCCGTTCGCGTACTCGAACGCCAGCGCGGAGTTGATGTCTACCTTGCGGTCGAAGTATTGCATGTACGCGCTGACTTTGGTCGCGGGCGCGTCGATAATCCACATCAGGAAGTCCACCAGGTGCGAGCCGGTGTCGTTGATTTGCCCGCCGCCCGACAGCTCGGGGTCTTGACGCCAAGTGTTGGCGGTGGCGCGCATCCAGTTCTGCAGGTTGAGGGCTTGCACGAAGTGTACCTCGCCGATTTCGCCGCGTCGGATGCCCTCGTACACATAGCGGTACACGGGGATGTAGTGGCGCTGGTAGGCAATAAGCCCGACCTTGCCCGTCTCGCGGATTTTGCGCACGAGCGCGCGCGCATGTTCCACCGTGCAGACCATCGGCTTCTCGATCATCACATGCAGCCCTTTATCCAGCGAGTCCATCGCCTGCTGGTAGTGCAGGGTGTGTGGCGAGACGATAATCACGCCGTCCATCTCCACTTTGTCGAGCATCTCGCGGTAGTCGTCGAAGAAGGGCACGCCTTGCAGGTTCGGGAAGCGCTCGGTGGTTGCCTTGCGCTGGTCGGGGCTGGGTTCCGTAATGGCGACCAGTTCCGCGTCGCTAATCCCTTGCAGGATGTTGATATGGTGGCGTGCCATGCCGCCGCTGCCAATCAGTCCTAAGCGTATTTTGCTCATTCCGTTCCTCCATGTTCAGTTCAAAGTGAGGGGGCGTTGCGCCCCGCGCTTGTTTCGAGGCGAGTCGGTAAGTTCCTGCTACGGCGCATCGGCGTTGAATAACGGAGCGACGCGCGTCCATAGCTCAGGGTCGCCGACCGCCTCGCCAAACTGTTCCACCCAGTAGCGCACGCAGCTAAAAATTCACTTTCGAGGGCATGTGCTTCTCGATCCATCGGCGTTTGGCTTCAATCCAGCGGTCGCACAGTGGGCGCGTGTCGGGGTCGGGGAACTTGCCCAGCAGTTTCCAGAAGGCGTAGAGCTGCTGGATAGCGCGGAACCGCTCGGCGTAAGTGCTTTGGAGACGCTCAGTGTGGGTGAGCGTCTCCAGTTCGCGCAGTCCGTCGCGCCAGCGCCGAATCGCTTCGGCGGGTAGCGTTGGCGGGCGATTCGCGTCCATCGGCTGCCTTCCTCACGACGCCTGCTGGATGTCGTCGGCGGTGAGGATTTCGGGGTCTTTGCGCTGCGTGACGGTCTCTTCAGTGATGATCACGCGCTTGATGTTCGGGTTAGACGGCGCTTCGTACATCACATTCAGCATGACCTCTTCGAGGATGGCGCGCAGGGCGCGTGCGCCTGTGCCGCGCCGAATCGCCTCTTGGGCAATCGCGCGCAGCGCGCCCTCCTGAACGACCAGCTCGACGCCGTCCAGCTCGAAAAACTTCTGGTACTGGCGCACGAGCGCGTTCTTGGGTTCGACCAAGATTCGCGCCAGCGTCGCCTCGTCCAGCGCGTCCAGCGTCGCCACGATGGGCAGCCGCCCGATGAACTCGGGAATCAGCCCGAACTTGAGCAGGTCTTCGGGCATCACATGCTGGAGCAGTTCGCCCACATTGCGCTTTTTGCGCGTTTCGGGACTGGAGCGGAAGCCCATCGACTGGTCGGTCAGCCGTCGCTCGATGATTTTCTCCAGCCCGTCGAACGCCCCGCCGCAGATGAACAGGATGTTGGAAGTGTCGATCTGGATGAACTCTTGGTGCGGGTGCTTGCGTCCGCCTTGCGGGGGCACATTCGCGACCGTGCCTTCCAAGATTTTGAGCAGCGCCTGTTGCACGCCTTCGCCCGACACATCGCGCGTGATGGAGGGGTTATCGGCTTTACGGGCGATTTTATCGATTTCGTCGATGTAGATGATGCCGCGCTCGGCGGCTTTGATGTCCATGTCGGCGGCTTGGATGATGCGCAGCAGGATGTTCTCCACATCCTCGCCGACATAGCCCGCTTCGGTGAGCGCGGTGGCGTCGGCAATCGCGAACGGCACATTCAGGATACGCGCCAGCGTCTGCGCCAGCAGCGTCTTGCCGCTGCCTGTGGGACCAATCAGCAGGATGTTGCTCTTTTGCAGTTCGACCTCGTTGCCCGCGCCTGCTTTGACCCGCTTATAGTGGTTGTAGACGGCGACGGATAGCACGCGCTTGGCGCGGTCTTGCCCCACCACATACTGGTTCAACACGCGGTAGATATCTTTCGGCTTCGGGATGGTGTCCACCGAGCCGATGGGCTGGGGGGCGGGCGACGCGCCCGACTCGCTGCGCAGGATGTCGCTCGCCAGCTTGACGCAGTCGGCGCATACGCCCCCGTACATGCCCAGAATCAGCTTGCGCACCTGCTCGCGCGACTTGCCGCACAGCACACACCGATCGGTCATGCGTGTCTCATTCGTTCGTGCCACGAGTGCCTCCTGTTAGCGACCGCTGCGGTCTAACACATGGTCGATTATTCCATACTCTTTGGCTTCCTGCGCGGACATGAAGTAGTCGCGTGCGGTGTCTTGTTCCACGCGCTCGATGGGCTGACCCGTGTGCTTGTGCAGGATGTTGTTCAGGATGTCTTTGTAGCGCAGCACCTCGCGCGCCTGGATTTCGATATCGAGCGCGGTTCCCTGAAAGCCTGCGTGCACTTGGTGAATCATGATGCGTGCGTGCGGCAGGGCGTAGCGTTTGCCAGGCGCGCCGCCTGCCAGCAGCACCGCGCCCATGCTGGCGGCTTGCCCGATGCAAATCGTGGCGACATCGGGGCGAATCATCTGCATCGTGTCGTAGATTGCCAGCCCCGCGCTCACGACGCCGCCCGGCGAGTTGATATACATATCGATGTCCTTGTCGGGGTCTTCCTTCTCCAAAAACAGCAGCGACGCCACGACGAGGTTCGCGATGTCGTCGTTGATGGGCGTGCCGACGAACACGATACGGTCTTTGAGCAGGCGCGAGTAGATGTCGTAGGCGCGCTCGCCACGCGCCGTCTGCTCCACCACCATCGGTATCAGTTGGTTTTTCGGGTAAATCATCGTCTCAATCTCCTTGCTCTGTATTTTGGACGATATCGAGCAGTTTTTGCAGGGCGTACTCGATCCGAAGCTGGTGTGCGATCTGCTGGCGCACTTCGGGGTCGCTTTTCATGCGCGCCCGTATCTCAGGCTCCGTGTCGGGGCTAACGTTCTCAGCAACTTCGTCGAGCTCAGATTCGGTAACTTCGATGCCCTCTTGGTCGGCGATTGCCATCAGCAGGAAGGTGTTCTGCAGGCGCACAATGCCGCGCTGACGCAGCTGTTCGATGACCTGCTCGCGCGTAAGTCCTGCCTGCTGCGCGAACATCTCGAAGGTCAGTCCGCTCTGGCTGAGTTTGCGTGCGAAGTCTTCGGCTTCCTCGCGCAGCTTCTCGTCGATGAGCGCGTCGGGCAGGTGGACGATGCTGCGCTCGCGCAACGCTGCCAACGCCTGATTACGCGCCTGGTCTTGGAGGTACTCCAGCTTCTGGCGCGTAATCCGTTGGCGCACATCCTCACGCAGGGCATCGAGGGTCTCGAAGCCGAACTGCTTCGCGAATTCGTCGTTGAGTTCGGGGTAGACAGGCGCGAGGATTCGCTCGACGGAGACGGCGACGGTGAGCGTTTTGCCTGCCAGTTCGGGGTCGTTGAAGCTTTCGGGGAAGGTGAGCGTTGCCTCTTTGGTCTCGCCCTCGCGCATGCCCGCGAGTAGGTTGTCCAGCGCGCCGAAAGTTTGCCCGAGCGTGATCATATAGCGGTTGCGCCGTGCGTTCGCCTCCTCCAGCGATTGGATGCTGACGACGAGGCGGTCGTCGGGTTGCGCGGGTCGGTCAGGTGCGGCTTCAAGCTTCATCTGCTGCTTGCGGAGCGATTCGATTGCTTGCTCCACCTCGTCGTCGCTGGTCTCTTGCGGCGGGATGGGGAAGCGCAGGTCGCGATACTCGCCGAGTTTTTCCACGACGGGGCGTAGCGGCACGGTGAGCTTGAACCGAAACGGCTCGCCTTCCTGAAGTCGCTCGATGTTGACCTGTGGGGGGCGGTAGGGTTCGAGCTGCTCCTGTTGCAGCACTTTGGGGATGAATTCGTCCATCATCAGCTCGCCTGCCGCGCGGCGCAGGTTCTCTTCGGAAACCATGCGACGCAACATCGGCAGCGGCGCTTGACCAGGGCGAAAGCCCGGCACGCGCAAGTACCGTCCGATTCCCCGCAGCGCGCGTTCAAACATCCGCTGTGTGGTGGTCGCATCGACTTCGACGGTCAGGTGAATCGTGACGGGCGACGGCTCCTCACGGCTCAGGATTTGAAACGGTTGTGTGGATTGCGCTTGCATAGCACCGCCTCTAAATTAAGATGGAGCGGGAGACGGGACTCGAACCCGCGACCCTCTCGTTGGCAACGAGATGCTCTTCCACTGAGCTACTCCCGCACGCTTTGTATTATACCCGATTTGGTGGGCGAGGGGAGACTCGAACTCCCACGGGCAAAGCCCACCAGATCCTAAGTCTGGCGTGTCTACCGATTCCACCACTCGCCCTGTGGTGGTGCCGAGGGGCGGATTCGAACCGCCGACACCCGGATTTTCAGTCCAGTGCTCTACCACTGAGCTACCTCGGCGCATGGCGGGGCTGACGGGACTTGAACCCGCGACCTCTAGCGTGACAGGCTAGCGCTCTGACCTGGCTGAGCTACAGCCCCGTAAACCTTGGCTCGCTGGTGGGCGAAGCAGGGCTCGAACCTGCGACCTCTTCCTTGTAAGGGAAGCGCTCTCCCAGCTGAGCTATTCGCCCGATTGCTCAGGCAAGCGATATTATACCACACTCTGCCGCGCGTTGTCAAGGGTTCAAGGTAAATGCGCCAACACATCGTTCCCAGCCGTCAAAACGCCCAAAAGCGCGGGATGAGCAGCGTCGCCAGCACCCAAAACAGCAGGTTCAGCGGCAGCCCCACGCGGATGAAGTCGCTGAACTGGTACTGCCCGACGCCGAACACCATCGTGTTGGTCTGGTAGCCAATCGGCGTCATGAAGCTGGCGGAGGCGGCGTAGGCGACCGCAAAGAGAAACGGGCGCGCGTCCACGCCCAGCGCAGCGGCGACCTCAATCGCCAACGCCGCCATCAGCACCGCCGTCGCGTTGTTCGACATCACCTCCGTCAGCAGCGAGGTCAGCAGGTAAAACCCCGACAGCACGACGATGGGTCCCAGCGCGCCGAGTGCGCCGACCAAGTTGACCGTGAGCCAGCGCGCCGCGCCTGTGGTCTCCATCGCGATGCCCAGCCCCAGCATCGCGCCGAGCATCACCAGCAGCCGCCAGTCGATGGCTTGCACCGCCTCGTCGGGCTTGAGGCAGCCCGTCAGCACCATCGCCAGCGCGCCCACCAGCGCGGCGACCGCCGTCGGATACCAGCCCATCGAGGCGACCAGCACCACGCCCGCCATTATTACCCCCGCCAGCAGCGCTTTGACGGGGCGCGGGCGCGCCGACTCCACCTGCGACACGAGGATAAAGTCGGGCAGGCGCAGCAACTCCTGCAGCCGTTCGCGGTCAATCTGCACCACAATCGCGTCGCCTGCCTGCAGCGGGATGTCGGCGAACTGCTCCAGCGCCATCTCTTGGCGGTGGCGCAGCGCAAGCACCGTTGCGCCGAATCGGTTGCGGAAGCGGCTGCTGCGCAGTGTCTGCCCCACCAGCGACGAGCTGGGCGTTAGCACCAACTCCACCAGCAGGGGCGGCTCGTCCGTCGCGTGCGCAGGCGCGTTGGCGACCAGTTTCAGCCCATACGCGCCCTCCAGCCGCTGCAGCCGCTCCAGGTTGCACCGCACGCGCAACAAGTCGCCCGCCTGCAGAATGCGGTCGGGCAACGGCAGCAGGCGCAGCCCGTCGCGCCAGATGTCCAGCACCTCCAGCCCCAACTCGCGCACGAAATCGGCGTCCATCAGCCGCTTACCGACCGCTTTGGAACGCTCGGTGAGCTTGACCTCCGTGATATACGCGCTCAGGCGGTAAGCGTCCGCAGGGTCGGCGGCAGGGCGACGGTCAGGGATCAGGCGTATGCCAATGGTCAGCAAGTAGACCAGCCCCGCGCCCGTGAAAATCAGCCCCAGCGGCGTGAACTCGAACATGCCCAGTGGCTCAATCCCGCGCTGCACCGCCACGCCATTCACAATTAGGTTCGTGGAGGTGCCAATCAGCGTGCAGACCCCGCCGAGCATCGAGGCATACGAGAGGGGCAGCAGCAACCGCGAGGGGCTTTGCCGCGCCGTCTCGGAAAGCGCAAGCGTGAGCGGGATAAACAGCGCAACCACCGCCGTGTTGTTCACGAACGCCGACAGGAACGCCGTCACAAGCAGAAGGGCAATCACTGCAAGCCACGCTGCCCGCCGTGCCAGCCATTCTAACCCCCGCGCCAGCCAGCCAATCACCCCCGTGCGCTGCAGACCCTCGCTGAGCACAAACATCGCCGCTATCGTGATCACCGCGTCGTTGCTGAACCCGCGCAGCCCCTTCTCCACAGGAACCAGCCCACTCAGCAGCAGCGTCGCCAGCAGAATCAGCGCGACCACTTCGGGGGGAAAGCGATTGCTAATAAACAGCGCAATCGCTGCCACAAGCAAGCCTAAAGTGAGCGCGATTTCAAGGGTCATCCCTATTCCTGCACGCCAGCGAACACCTCCGCAGGCGTGAGCGTCAGCCCTGTCAGCACCTGGGTCGGCACAAGTTGCTCGCCCGAAAACCAGCCCAGCGAACGGTAGCCGCCCTCCTCGCGCACCAGCACCTCAATCTCGCCCGCCTCCACATCCACTGCCCATACCTCGCGCACGCCGAGCTGATGATAGTCCTGCAGTTTCTCCTTCCAGCGCTGGTAGGTGTCCGACGGCGAGAGCAGTTCGATCACCAAGTCGGGCGCAATCTCCAAACGCGGCTCGGTTAGGCGGTCGCGCCACTCGGATTCGCGGGCGCTGGACAGGAAAAATAGGTCGGGCTGGCGCGTGCGCAACGGTTCCCGACGCACCACAAAGTCAAACGGCGCGGCGAGCAAAACGCCTAAGCGATTCTGAGTGAGGTAGCCGCGTATACAATCCATCAGTTGCGCCTGCACCAACTGGCGCCTCAAGGTAGGCGTCGGCAACAGATAAACCTCCCCGTCGATGATTTCGTAGTGCATAAGGTCGTCCTGCCAACGGAGATACGCTTCCCAATCGAGGCGCTTCGTGCCCTGTTCGTGCGGCGCAGTGATTGCCATAGCCGAATTATACCGACGCTGTACCGCCCTCTCTGCGATTATAGACCCAGTACGCGCCTATAACCGCTAGAGCCATCAGGACGCCTATCGGCACCGCGACTGGTGCGCTGTGTCCAAACCAAAACAGTCCCAAAGGCGTCGTTATAATCCCCAGAAGCGTTAGCCCAATCCCTAACACGCCCCAGCCGACCCCGTTTATCCCAGCAGGGACGCTAAGCAGTAAGCCCATCCCAACGCCCAACGCGGTAATCAACGCCAGCGTGACTGTCAAGTAGCGCACAAAGTCGGGACGACGCGCCACCATTACGGCGCCCATGACTGCTGTAGGAATTGCCGCTGCTGTGCCCGCACTGCCTCCGAGAAAAAACACGAACATATACTGTCCGTCCCGAAGTGCAGCGGGGTCATCCACCATAAACCAGCCGTGCATCAACAGCGCGGTACACTCGGCGCCCGTAATGAGCGTGAGCACAATCGCGAAGAGTATCACCAACCAACGCGGCAGTTGCCCCATGATTTACCTCCACTATGGAGTACCGTTTACACGCCCGACACATTTCGGGACTTTCGTCCCAATTTGGGTATACTCCACAGGCAACAACGGAGGCAACCGATGGCAGAGATACTGGCAGCGCAACTGGTGCGCGATATACCGAACTTCCCAGAGCCGGGGATTATCTTCAAAGACATCACCCCCGTGCTGAAGCATCCGCAGGCGCTAAAGGAGGTCGTAGACCTGATGACCGAGCATGCGCGCGCGCTGAAGCCCGATGTGATTGCGGGCATCGAATCGCGCGGGTTCGTATTCGGCTTGCCCATCGCCATCAATCTCGGGCTGGGCTTCGTACCCGTGCGCAAGCTGGGCAAGCTGCCGGGCGAGAAAATCAGCGAGGAGTACGCGCTGGAGTACGGCACGAACACCGTCGAAATGCACACCGATGCGGTCGAGCCTGGACAGCGCGTGGTCGTGGTGGACGACCTGTTGGCGACAGGCGGCACCGCCAGCGCAGCGGCGCGCCTAATCGAGCGATTGGGCGGAACCGTGGCGGGTTTCACCTTCCTGATTGAACTCACCTTCCTGGACGGGCGCAAGCACCTGCGCGGCTACGATGTCTTCTCGCTCATCGAATACTGACGACGATGACGGTACGCGAACGGTTGGAACAGTTGGAGTACCAAATCCTCGCGCCGTATGCGACCAAGAGCGCGGAGTCGCGCGGGCGACCGACGCCTGAACCGCCCGACCCCGTGCGCACCGCGTTCCAGCGCGACCGCGACCGCATCATCCACAGCAAGGCGTTCCGCCGACTCAAGCACAAGACGCAGGTGTTTTTAGACCCCAACGAAGACCACTACCGCACGCGCCTGACCCACACGCTGGAGGTGGCGCAAATCGCCCGCACAATCAGCCGCGCCCTGCGCCTCAACGAAGACCTCACCGAAGCGGTCGCCCTCGCACACGACTTGGGGCATCCCCCCTTCGGACACACGGGCGAAGAGGCGCTGGACGCTATCCTGCGCAAGTATATCCCCACCGCGCGCTTCCGCCACTACGAGCAGAGCCTGCGTGTGGTGGATTGCATCGAAAAAGACGGGCGCGGGCTGAACCTGACGCACGAGGTGCGCGAGGGCATCGTCGGGCACTCCAAAGGGCGCGCCGACCTCACCGCCCACGAAACCCAAAAGACCGTTCACCTCGAAGCGGTGGTGGTGCGCATTGCCGACCGCATCGCCTACCTCAACCATGACCTCGACGACGGCATCCGCGCAGGGCTGCTGACCCTGAACGACCTGCCGCGCGACCTTGTGGAGTTCCTTGGCGACACGCACAGCGGACGCATCGCCCGCATGGTGATGGATGTCGTCGAGCAAAGCGACGGCAAGCCCACTGTGCAGATGAGCGAGCCGATGCTGCAGGCGATGAACCAACTGAAAGAGTTCATGTTCGAAAATATGTACCACCACCCGAAGGTACAAAAAGAGCGCGAGAAGATGACGCACATCCTGCACCAGATGTTCGTCTACTACATGGAGAACCCGTCGGAGCTGTCGGAGAAGTTCCGCCCTGCGGACGACTCGGTGGAGGCGCGGGCGCAGGCGGTGTGCGACTACCTGGCAGGGATGACCGACCGCTACGCGCTGTATAAGTACGAGCGCATCTTTTTGCCGCGCACTTGGGGAGGGAGCGGGCTGTGAGTTTGCGTTGCCGACGCTGCCAAGCGACAATTGGGCTGGACGACTTGACCTACATCGCCTACCACGCGCACACGATGGGCGCGAACCGCGTGGAGGTGCATTTCGAGTGCCCCCGCTGCGGGTATCGCGGCGAGCGGATGCTGAGCCAGCAGGCGTGGGACGAGCTGATGCTGAACTACCTCGAAAACGACGAGCGCACCGCCGACGAGTGGCTGACCACGCAGCAGATGGGTCCCATCACCGCCGAGGAGGTGCGCACGATGCGCCGTATGCTGCGTTCGGGCAACCTGCTGCAGAGCCTGCACGAGTGGGAGCGCAGCCAGCGCGGGGAGACGACCGAGTAGCCGTTATTGCCCAAACGCGCCGACCAGCGTCGCGTTGGGGTAATATGCCTGCAGAATCTGCCGATAGGTCTGCCCCGCAAGGGCGCGTCCCTGCGCGCCCCACTGACACATCCCCGCGCCGTGCCCTGACCCGCGCCCCATAATACGCCAGCCATCAGGCTGAGGCTGCGCCTCGAACATCAGGCTACGCACACGCCCCACGCCGATTGCCGTGCGGAACTCCGCGCCCGAAAGAGTGAGCGTCGCACGGTCGCCGCGCAGGCGCACCTGCTGCACATGCCCGCCTGCTGTGCGCTGCGCAATCGCCGCCTCCCGAATGCGCCCCAGTTGCGGGAATCGCCGACCGAGTTCCTCGCGCGTGAGGGTCAGTTCCCACGCGAAGTTCGGCGCGATGCTGCAGAACGGCTTGCCGTCGGCGTCCGCGTCGGGCACGCCGCGCAAGGGTGGTTGGGGCGTTGTACCCGTCATGGCGACCTCAATCGGCGCGGTGTGCCCCCCACAGTTGCCCGTGTAGACCGCCTCCAGAATGCGCCCGCCGTGGATCAGCACCTCGCCTGCGGTTGCCTCCACCGCAAGGTTCGTGCTTGGGTGTTCGGCGTCCACCCCACCGTACACTTGGCACGGCGCGTGGTCGCACAGGTCGTAGCCCCACTGACGGTAGCGGTTCAGCCGTCGCATGGTGAACGAGCGGGCGGCGACCGCCTGCGCCTTGAGCGCTTCGATATGGAAGTTCGGCGGCATCTCGCGCGGCAGAGTCGCCTTCAGGTAGTCGTCCAGCCGCACCCAGTTGACCGTGAGCAGTTTGCCGTCGCGTTCCACCCACTCCAAGTGCCCGCGATAGCGGCGCATGGCGTTCGGCGACGCGCCGACCATCGCGAAGCCGTCGCCTGCTGGCTCGGCGACAAGGCGTTCGGACGCCACTTGCGCCTGCCCGCAGCGGGCAACGAAGCGCCCGTTCTCGCGGCGCAACTCCCACACTTGCCCTGCCTCGCCCGTGCCCAGCGTCCGTCCTGTGCGCGGGTCGCGCCAGCGCAAGGATCCCTCACTGACGCCCACATACACCACAGGCGCGAACGCGCCCTGCTCCAGTCCGACCCGTATCAGATAGTCGCTGTCCCGACGGGTAGGGGCGTCCGACGAACCCAGCCCCATCCAATACAACCCAACCCACAGGGCTATCGCAAATAGTCGCATACTGCCTGTAGGTTCGATATGCAAAAGCCCCCTCCTGCTGTCAGGAGGGGGCTTTTCGCTAAGCGAGTGTGCTTCGGTTTAGTTGCCGTACAGTCCCCACAGCGGCCAGTCGCCTGTCCATGTGGGCTGCTCGCTGATAGTCGATGCCATGCCGCGTGGAAATTCGCTCAGCGGACTGGGTCGATAATCTTGAGCACTTGGACTTTTCGCAAGGAACTCGCGCACATTCATCCACTTGGCGTGACCATCCACATAGACGATAATCAAACCGTCCATGTGCGGCGCGTTGTTCTTGTTAACAGGTTGGCTGGGACCGTTCGGGTAGAACCATTTCTCCCACAGATGGCGATGCGCCATCGGGTAGGCAGTCTGGAAGGGCTGCTGTCCCAGCACATAGTGGCGCGTGCCAGGAAAGCGGTCTTCCATGAGAATCATGGTTTCGGCAGGTCGCTGCACACCAGCCATCGTGCCGCCAAGGAACGAGGTGCGAATCTGCTGCGCGCTCCCCGTGCGGTTCCAAGTGTTCAACGCGCCCGTGATGTGCAGCGCAAGCGAGTAGCCGCCGTCAAAGATTTCGGCATTCTGCTCCCAAGCGGTGCGGTCGAACGAGCGGCTGGGGCAGAAAAAGATCTGAATATTTTTCACATACGGATAGATCCAGTATTGCCACTTGTAGTGATTGACGCGCTGTCCGTAAGGACCGCTGCAGCCAACGGCGTTCGGTTGATAGGGGATGCGTGCGGGGGCAATACAGTCGTCGTTGCGCGGGAAGGTTTCGTCCCAGTCATTCAGATACATCGTAATCCCAAGTCCTATCTGCCTACAGTTGCTCAAGCACGAGGTCTGTCGCGCTTTCTCGCGCGCCTGGGCGAACACAGGGAACAGGATGGCTGCCAGGATCGCGATAATCGCAATCACGACCAGAAGCTCAATCAGCGTAAAGCCGTGTCGTCGCATAGTCGCTTACCTCCACCTACGAGTTTACACTCCAGAAGGTTAAGAACTCGTTAAGCCCGCGAGATTGCCTGTGCCATATGGTTATTGCTTTACCATCTCCACCATCCGCTGGGCAATCAGCGCGATTTCGGGGCTAAGCACGCCTTCGGGGCGCGCGCCTGTGCGCAGGCAGTTGAGGAAGTATTCAGGCGCGTTGCGTGCGCCTTCGGGCAGGGGCGGCGGCGTCTCCAGCGTAGGCTCTGCGCCGCGGCGATGGATGCGCAGTTTGCCGTCAATCACGCCTGCCGTCGCCTCCGTACCGTACACGATTGGGTTCGGCGCGCCGTCCGCGCCGATTTGTGACCAGGTGGCTTCAATCACGGCGATCGCCTTCGGGTAGCGGGCAATCAGCACGGCATTGTCGTCGCTGATGGGGTAGTCTTTGGTCAGGTTGCCGCGCGCGCCCACCACCTGCTGCGGCTCGCCCAGCAGGTACGCGCTCATCACCGCGCCGTAGCAGGCGAAGTCCGCCAGTGCGCCCGCGCCGTTGCGCTGCTCGTCGTACAACCACTCCACGAAGTGCGGGTCGCAGCCGATTTCGCGCGGTCCCGCGTGCCCCGCGCGGAAACGGAACTCGAACACCGCGCCGAACTCGCCGCTACGGGCGCGCTCCAGCAGCGCATCAATCGCGGGGTTCCAGCGCGTGGGCCAGTTAATCATCAGCATACGGTCGGTTGCGCGGGCGGTTTCGAGCATCCGCTCGGCGTCCGCCAAGTCCGCCGCCATCGGCTTTTCGACCATCACATGCGCGCCGCGCTGCATCGCGGTAATCGCAATCGCCGCGCTCGTGCGGTTGTCGGCGCACGCCAGCACCACATCGGGCGATTCGGCGTCCAGCATGCGCTGCCAGTCCACATAGGCGCGTTGGAATCGGGCGCGGGCGTTCTCCAGCAGCGGGGTCGGGTCGGCGACGGCGGTCAGTTCCACTTCGGGCTGGGCTGCCCACTGCTCCAGCAAGCCCCACACATGCCCGTGCGTCAGTCCAGCCACGGCAAGGCGTATCGGCATTTCAGGGTTCCTCCACTGCAAGCGCGGCGGGCTGCTTCTGTAGGGTCTGCGGCGACAGCCCGAACGCCGCGCACAGCCGCTCGACGACCAGCGGCGCGCGCTCGGCTTCAATCAGGCAGGTGATACGGTTGTGCGCGTCGCTTACCTGCTCGATGGCGACCCCTGCCTCGTACAGCACCTCCGCGATGCGGGCAATCACGCCGTGCAACTCGCGCATGTTCTGGGCGAAGATGGAGACCATCACGCGGCGCGGCTTGACCGACACGCGAAACCCGTGCGCCTCCAGCGTCTCGCACGCGCGCGCCGCCAGTTCCGAATCGACCCCGAAGCTCAGTCCGTTGCGCTGCAGTTTAATCAGGAAGATGGGGATCTCCGCCTCGCGCAGCAGGTTCAGAATGCGCTGTCGCTGCGCGGGAAGTAGGCTCGTGTCGGGCGCGCGCACAAACAGGTAGGTCGCCTCCCGCGAGACTTGGATTGCGCTTACGCCGCGCTCGCGCTCGAAGCTCACGCGCTCGCTCGGAACCACTGCCCAGCCGTCGTGCATGGCAGGCGTAGTATACCCCGACGGGTATCCTACGCTCGATGCCTACGCAACGGCTACGGGTGAAGGGTATGACCTGCGCAGCGTGCGTGCGGCGCGTGGAGAAGGCGCTGACGCGCGCGCCCGAAGTGCACTCGGCGACGGTGAACCTCGCCACCGAGACCGCCGAGGTGGAGACGGCGCAGCCTGTGGACATCACCGCGCTGATCGAAGCCATCCGCGCGGCAGGCTACGACGCGGAACCGCTCGCGTCCGCACAGCCCGCCGAAGACGACCCCGCGCGTGCGCTCCAGCGGCGGCTGTGGCTCAGTGTCGCGCTGACGGTTCCGATTGTCGCGCTCAGCATGTTCCTGCCGCACCCGCTCCCCGCACAAGGCTGGATCCTGCTCGCGTTGACGCTGCCTGTGCAGTTTGGCGTCGCGTTGCCGTTGTATCGCGCGGCGTGGGGTGCGCTGCGGCACGGCACGGCGAATATGGAGGTGCTGGTGCTGCTGGGCACGCTGGCGGCGTTTTTCTACAGCCTCGCGCTCACGCTGCAGGGGCAGGCGCACCACCTGTATTACGAGACTTCAGCGGTGATTATCACGCTGGTGCTGCTGGGGCGCACGCTGGAGGCGCGGGCGCGTGGGCAGGCAAAACGCGCGCTGGAATCGCTCTGGAGCCTGCTGCCCCGTGAAGTGCTGCGCTGGGACGGCGAGGCGTACCGCGCGGCTCCGCTCAGCCAAGTGCAGGTCGGCGACCGCCTGCTTGTGCGCACGGGCGATAGGGTTCCTGTGGATGGCGTCGTGCTGGAGGGGCGCGGCTGGGTGGGCGAATCGGCGATAACGGGCGAGTTGCTGCCCCAAGAGCGCGCAGCGGGCGATCGGGTGTTGGGCGGCGCGCTGCTGGTGGACGGCGCGCTGCATATCAGGGCGCAAGCAGTGGGTGAGCAGACGCTGCTGGCGCAAGTTGCCCAAGCAGTTGCGCAAGCGCAGGCACGTAAAGCGAGCATTCAGCGCGTCGCCGACCAAATCGCGGCGGTGTTCGTGCCTATCGTGGTCGGGATTGCGCTGCTGACGCTACTCGGCTGGTGGCTTGCCAAGCGCAGCCTCGCCGACGCGCTGGTTCCCGCCGTGAGCGTGCTGGTGATTGCCTGCCCGTGCGCCGTGGGGCTTGCCGTGCCGATTGCGATGCTCACGGGCGCGACCCGCGCGGCGCGTGCAGGCGTGCTGATCCGCGGCTTCGAAGCGCTGGAGCGCGTGCGACGCATCGACACGCTCGTGCTGGACAAGACGGGCACGCTGACGCTGGGCACACCGCGCCTTGTCGCCATCCACACGGACGGCATCTCCGAGACCGACGCGCTGAGTCTGGCAGCAGGCTTGGAGCAGAGCGTGCGCCACCCGCTGGCGGAGGCGATTCTGCAGGCGGCGCAGGCGCGCGGAATCGCGCCCGCACCCGTAGAGCAGGTCCAGGTGATTGCAGGGGGTGGGGTGAGGGCTATGACGCGCACTGTATCCCCCCTCCTGACCTCCCCCGTGGACGGGGGAGAAACCCAAGCTCCCTCCCCGTTCACGGGGAGGGCTGGGGTGGGGGCAGAAACCGTCCTCCTTGGCAGCCCGCGCTTTTTGCAGGAGCAGGGCGTTGAACTGGACGGCTTTTCCGAACCCCCTCCTTTAGGTTCCCCCTGCAAGCAGGGACGGGCGGGAGGCGACAGTTTTTCTGAACCCCCTCCTTTAGGTTCCCCCTGCAAGCAAGGACGGGCGGGAGGCGACAGTTTTTCTGAACCCCCTCCTTTAGGTTCCCCCTGCAAGCATGGGGAACCAAGCCTGCTTGGTTCCCCATGCGAAGCGGGAGCAACCTTGCCCGCACTCGGTTCCCCTCGCGAAGCGGCAGAGACCGTACCCGCGCTCGGTTCCCCTCGCGAAGCGGCAGAGACCGTACCCGCGCTCGGTTCCCCTCGCGAAGCGGCAGAGACCGTACCCGCGCTCGGCTCCCCTCGCGATGCGGGGGGAACCTTAAGGAGGGGGGCAGACGCTTTCCCCGTCCTCCTTGCTGTGGATAACCGCATCGTTACGGGCTTTGAGTTCGCCGACGAACCGCTGCCCGAAGTGGCAGAGACGCTCCGCGCCCTGCGTCAGGCGGGGCTGCGGCTGGTGCTGTGTTCGGGCGACCGTCCCGAGTCGGTGGGGGCGTTCGCCGAGCGCGTCGGCATCGACGAGTGGCACGCGGCGCAACTGCCCCACCAGAAGGCGGGGGTGGTGCGCCGCTTGCAAGCGGAAGGCAGGCGCGTAGCGTTCGTTGGCGACGGCATCAACGACGCGCCCGCGCTCGCCGAAGCCGACTTGGGCGTCGTCGTCGCCACAGGGACCCAACTCGCCGCCGAGAACGCCGACCTGATGCTGCTCAACCGCGACCTGCGCACCGTGCTGACCGCGCTGCGCCTCTCGCAGGCAATCTATCGCGTTATCCGCCAGAACCTCTTCTTCGCGTTCGTCTACAACACGCTGGGCATCCCGTTGGCAGCGATGGGCTACCTGAACCCGATGGTCGCCGCGCTCGCGATGAGCCTCAGCTCCGTCTCCGTCGTCGGGAACGCATTAAGACTACTGCGTTGGGTATAATAGGCGCGCTGTGGACCCTTCTGGCTTCGCTGGGCGAAGCCCCGAAACTTACAGGTCCAGAGGAGGGTAAATGATGGAACATCCACGCTACTACGAAACGATGGCGATTGTGCCGACCGCGCTGGACGACGCGCAGGTCGAAGCGATTATCGAACGCGCACGGAATGTGCTGGAGAGCCTCGGCGCAAAGGTGCATAGCGCGCGCGTGTGGGACAAGCGCAAACTGGCATACGAGATCAAGAAACACAAAGAGGGCGTCTACCTCTTGTTCCGCTACGAAGGGCAACCGAAGGCAGCTGAAGAGCTGAACCGCATCCTCAGAATCAACGAGGATGTGATTCGATACCGCACCTTCCGCTTGGAGCCGGAGGAGTTCGCCAAATCCTCGTAAGGGGAGGGGCTTATGAACTACAACCGAATCATCTTGGTAGGGCGTCTGACGCGCGACCCCGAACTGCGGGCAACCCCAGATGGCACTTCGGTGGTGCGCTTCGCGATTGCCGTCAACCGTCCCGTGCGCCCAGGCGCAGAAGAGCAGGTGGATTACTTCGACATCGTCGCCTTCCGCCAGTTGGCAGACAATGTGGCGAACTATGTAACCAAGGGCAGGCTGGTGCTGGTGGAGGGCAGACTGCAGACACGCAGCTACACCGACCGCGAGGGCAACCGTCGCAAGGCGTATGAGGTGGTTGCCGATAATGTGCGGTTTCTGGAGCGCATTCGCGAGGGCGAGCCTGAAGCGGGCGCGGATGTGCCCGCAGCGGCTGGCACTGCGCCCGCGCCGCCTGCCGCTGCGCCCCGCACGGTACAGCGATCTGCCGCTGCAGCGGCGCCACCACCCCCACCTGAACCCGACCTGATGGACGAGCCAGTAGGCGACTTCGACGACATCGAATTCGACGAGGGCGAGTTAGACGACCCATTCCGCTAAGGAGGTAAACGATGGCAACCGAACGCTTGGATCTTGCGAAGAAGACCGACGATGAGTTTGAGGGCAAGCGTCGGGTGGTGCGCCGCCGACGCAAAAACATCTGCCCCGAAGATTCCTACTTCGATTACAAGGATGTGGCGACCCTGCGTCGCTACACGACGCCTGAGCGAGGCAAAATCCTGCCGCGCCGTCAGACGCACCTGTGCGCCAAGTGCCAGCGACGGCTCGCGATGGCGATCAAGCGCGCGCGGGAGCTGGCGCTGCTGCCCTATGTCGCCTCGTGAGGACGCGCCATGCACCCCTTGGATGAGAGCGGGCTGCTGACGCGCTTAGACCCGCACGGGATGATGGCGCTCACGCTGGACTTTCCTGCCCAGTGTGAGCGTGCGATGCAACTTGCCAGCGACGCGCCTGCCCCCACCCTGCCGCGCCCCCCGCGCCAAGTGCTGGTGTGCGGCATGGGCGGCTCGGCAATCGGCGGCGACTACTTGCGCGCCCTGTTCGAAGAGTACGGCGACCTGCCCGTGCAGGTGATTCGCGACTACCACCTGCCCCACAGCGTGGACGCACATACGCTGGTGTTCGCCGTGAGCTATTCGGGCAACACGGAGGAGACGCTGGCGTGCTACGGGCAGGCGCGCGCGCGCGAGGCGATGATTCTCGCCGTCTCAAGCGGGGGCGAACTGCAACGGCGCGCCCACGCCGACGGCGTCTACCACCTGCAAGTGCCTGGCGGTCAGCCCCCGCGCACCGCGCTGGGCTACCTGTTCATCCCGCTGATGCGCCTTGCCGAGCGGCTGGGACTGCTGCCCGACCTGAGCCAGCCCTACAGCCAGATGCTGCAACGCCTGGTGCAGACGCGCGACGCGCTGCAGATGAGCGTCCCCTACGAGCAGAACCCCGCCAAACAACTCGCGCAGGCACTTCATCGGCGCATCCCGCTGATTTACGGTTCGGGCGGCGCGCGGGCGACCGTCGCCATGCGCTGGAAGGGGCAAATCAACGAGAACGCCAAGCAGCACGCCTTCGCCTACACCTTCCCCGAACTGAACCACAACGAGATTCTCGGCTGGGTCAAGGCGTCGGAGCAGGCGGGCAACTGGAGCGTGGTCGTGCTGCGCGACCCCGACGAGAGCGCGAAAATCCGCACGCGCATCGAGGTCACCCGCC
>Ga0308418_1000420_pt1 | contig 25132 bp, 15 predicted proteins | sample HotsprSampleR4cd_FD_203517 | JGI IMG/M metagenome (GOLD analysis project Ga0308418, IMG submission 203517) | Hot spring phototrophic mat microbial communities from Mushroom Spring, Yellowstone National Park, Wyoming, United States - 20090729_R4cd ... | reverse complement strand
CGCGCGGGCTGCGCCTGCAAGAGGTTCTCAAGCAGCCGCAGTTCACCCCAATGCCCGTCGAGGAGCAGGTGATGATTATCTTCGCGGGCACGCAGGGCTACCTGGACGACATCCCCGTCGAGAAGGTACGCGCCTTTGAGGAGGGCTTCCACCCCTACATGCGCGAGAAGTACCCCGAGCTGGGCGAAAAAATCCGCCGTGAGAAGAAGCTCGACGAGGACACCGAGCGCACGCTGCGCCAAGCGATTGAGGCGTACAAGCAACAGTTCCAGAAGGAGCACGGGCTGGCATGAGAACGCTGCGAGGCATGCGCGCGCGAATCCGCGCGGCGAAGAGCATCCAGCAAATCACGCGGGCGATGAAGTTGGTCTCGGCAGCGCGCCTGCGTCGGGCGCAAGACCGCGTGCTGGCGGCGCGCCCCTACGCCCAGCGCATGCACGATGTGCTGCAGGAACTCGGACGCGCAGGCGAGCTGCCCGACCATCCGCTACTGCAAAAACGCGAGCCGCGCACCGTCGGCTTCGTGCTGGCGACCTCCGACCGCGGGCTGTGCGGCTCGTACAACATGAACCTCATCCGCACGCAGCAGAACGCTATCCGCGACATGGGGCTTACCCCAGAGCAGGTGAAACTCATCTGCGTCGGGCGGCGCGGGTACCAGTTTTTCAGCAAGCGCGGCTACCCGATTGCGCTCTACCGCTCGATGCCCACTTCAGGCGCGGGGCTGGACGACGCACGCGCCGTCGCCGACGCCGTGCAGGAAATGTTCATCGGCGGCGCGTTAGACCGTGTGTACCTCATCTACTCGCAGTTCATCAACCCCGTGACGCAGCGTCCGACGGTGCTGCCGCTTCTGCCCATCGAGCCGCCCGCAGGCGAGGATGACGGCGCACGCTACGACTTCGTGTTCGAGCCGTCGGCGGAAGAGCTGCTGGCGCGCCTATTGCCCCGCTACCTGCTGACCGAAGTGCTGCAGGCACTGTTGGAAGCCAGCGCGAGCGAACACGGCGCACGCATGACCGCCATGTCGATGGCGAGCGACAACGCGGGCAAGATGATTCAAGAGCTGACGCTGACCATGAACCGCCTGCGTCAAGCCGCCATCACCAAAGAGATTGCCGAAGTGGTCGGCGGCGCGGAGGCGCTGAAGGGCTGAGGATCACTGGGGGCGTCTATTATACCAATCGCCAAGCCAAAGTTCACAAAAAAACATCAGTTGATAACCCCCTCCTTCAGGTTCCCCCTGCAAGCAGGGGGAACCAAGACCCTTCGGTTCCCCTCGCGAAGCGGGGGGAACCTTAAGGAGGGGGGCAATTGTAAACTTTGAGTGCGCAGTTGGTATTAAATCTATCTATGAGGATACGCCCTCCAAGCAGTCCTGAACCAGTCGGTCTATCGCTCTGAGCGGCTCCGCGAGCAGGGCGCGAACCGCCTTGCGAAGCGTCGCAACTTCCTGCTGGAGGTTCAACGCGCCTGACGCAACAGCCTCTTGCACGCGATGCGTGCAAGCCTCGCCTAACTCCGCGAGCCGACGATGGGTCGCGTCGCTTGGGTCGTACAGCGGGATAGGCGCGACATCGAAGATTTTTTTCGCCACATGGGGATGGCTCTTTTGCTGTCGCTGGCGTAAGCCGCCCAATCGTCGGTCAATTTCGGGCGCATTCAGCACAGCCGCCAAGTAATGTGCCTCGTCTGCACGGTCCGTCTCACAGTAGTACAGCACCGACTCGACCACGAACCCGTTGATCGGAACCCCCTTCTCGCGCTGGATCACTTCCTGCACTACCTGCTGTGGCTCGATGACCAACGCGCAGCTAATCCGCTGAATATCGGGGTATAACACTAAATAACGCGCCTGCGGGTTTTGTGCGGTTAGTCCCCTGCTATAGTTGAGCCTCTCGCATAGCGTAAGTTTCTCTGCCTTTACACCGCGTTGTCGTTCCCATTCTGACTCTAAATACTGCATCCACTTGTACATCTTGAGAAACCCTCGAACACGGAGCTGGTCGGTGTCCCACAGTTCGTATTCGGAGCCGCTGGGCTGAATGGGCAGGGCGACGATGCGTGGGGTGCGGTAGCCGAACGGAAACACATCCTCGCCCAGCAGCGTGGTGTAAAGGAACCGCGCCTCGACCTGACTCTGATTCTTGGTGAGCTTGTACTTACTGCGTTGACTGGGCGCGTAGGTGTCTATAGGCGGCTCCTTCGGATTGATGCCTAACCATGAGCGCGGGATTTGCACAAACCAGAATTCGCGGGGCACAAGAGTCGCCCCCTCACGGAAGCGTTCACGGTAGGGGCTGGAGCCTTCCACGCCTTGGGGCGCGTCTTCGCTCCAGTACGAGCGTCGCTGGTGAATATGCAGATGGAGGGTGGTTCGCCGCTCGGCGAGTTGCGCCTGTGCCTCCTGCAAAGAGGTATTTTTATCAGGCAGTTTCCCTTCGAGAACGCGCGCGGGTAGTTGGCGAGGCACCCCTGCGTCCGCGCGCTTCAGCTTTTGTCCCCATATCACACAGCATGGTACAGTGAACAGAGGCGACACCCGCTCACAGTCCCAGACCTCCGTAAGCTGCAGTGTGTAGTCGGGATGCTCTGCGAAGCGGTACTCCTGACGCCGCAGGCAGTCGTGCTGGTCGGCGCGAAACAGGCTGTGCGGCATCACGAAGGCGATGGTTCCTTCGGGCTTGAGATAGAGGTCGGCGGCGCGCACCAGAAACAGCGACGCGACCTCCAGATGCGTGATGAGTTCCCCGCGCCCCTTGACCAACTCGTAGTTGCTGAGAATGAGCCGTCGGATGAACTCCTGATAGCGCGGCTCCAGCGAGCGGAACGCGATCCACGGGGGATTGCCCATCACGGCGTCGAAACGCTCGCGCAGCAGGAGCGGTTTGTAGAGGTTTTTCAGGATGAACGCCCAAATGGTGTCGCGCTCTGAATCCAAAAAGTGCTTGAGCGTAAGCGCCAGCGTTTGGAACGCTTCGAACTCCTCCTGAATCTCGTTCCAGTCGATGCCATCCGGCAAAAAGTTGCTCAAAAGTGCGCGTTCGTAGGGTCTACCGCGATAAGTCTCCGCGAAAGCGCACGCCGCGTCTACAAGACGGTTATACAGCAGCGGATCGTCCAGAAATGACTCGGGAAGGTAGACCTGTTGTCCATCCAGTTCGATGAGATAGCGTCGCGTGGGCTGCCCTGCAATCTGCAGCGTGTCGTACTCTGGCAAGCGCAGCGTGTCGGCGAGGTAGACAGGAATGTGCAGTTCGCCTTGACGATGGGTGAGCAGATCCCCCAGCCCCAGAAGGTAGTTCGTGCGTGCAATAATAACTGCCAGCGGGTGGATGTCTGCGCCCTGAACGGCTTGGAGCACATGCTGCAGGGTTTCTGGCGTCTCCCCCAGTCGGCGACGCTTCTCCACCAGCGCGAAGTAGAGGAATGTCCCCGAACCGCAGGCAGGATCCAATAGCGAACGATTCGGGTCTGGCGCCAACAGATCTTGAACAATTTTGTGCGCGAGCCAATCGGGCGTGTAATATTCACCCAGATCGTGGCGCGTGGCGGGGTCAACCAACTCTTGGTAGAGCGACTTGAGCACATCTTCGGTCAGACGGCTGAAATCGTAGTTGGTCAGGAGGCTCAACAGGGCGCGCATCGCCTCGAGACCCGCCTCCTGTGCTTCGGGGCGCGCCAACCACGCGAAGAAGTCGTCCTCAATATATCCCAAAATGCCTTTCCGCTGAAACAATTTGCCCATCATCAACTCGATCAACTGCTCACGAGTGCTGAGTGGCTCCTCGGCTCGCAACCGTTGCCACGCCATGAGTTTGGCAAGCGTGGCTAAGTAGGTGTGGCGAATAAACAGTTCAGGCTCCACTCTGAGGGTTCCGTACACAACGCGCAGATATCGCTCCCAGGTATTGTAGAGTACGACGAATTGCGGTTTTTCGCGAAGCGATTCCCAAGCCCGCATCAGACGGTTGCTCAATATGCAATAGGCATGGCTCCGCAGCCCGAACTCACGCACGATCAGCTCGCTTGAGGGCGTAAGCGGCTCCCGACGCATCAAAATCCGATCCAACCACAGGTAGGCGTCTTCGGGCGGTAGCGCGCGCATGTCAATTGTTTCCAGAAGTTGCAGCTGCACACTGTTGTCCGCAAGCGTCGGCGTGTAGGTCGAAAACTGAATCCCATCTGTGGCGATGCAGAGGTAGGGCGTCTTCGTTTCGATGGGCTCCTGCGCCCAAAGCAGTTGCACATACCGCTGGAGCTGCTGCTCGGCTTCGGCGCGCTTGCGCTCAAGGTCAGCCTCAAACTCAATCACTAAGTTGCCAAACAGGTTATCCACTTTGCCGCGCAGCAGGCGGTCTTTCTGACGCACACGCACGACTTGCTCAATCCCTTGCGCATATTGCTCGATAAAACCAGGCTCCTGCCCAAACAGTTCCTGAAGCAGCTGGGCGAATCGATGGGAACGCGCCGCCTCGCTTTTGAGGTCTTCTACTGAGTTGATGTACCGCTCCAGAGCCTCCCGCACCATCAGCACGCATTATACCTCTATCGCAACGCCTGCAGGAAAGTCAATACCCTGCGACGAACCGCAATAACATGCGACGACGAACCGCCGTGCAGGAGTGGCAGCCCAAAACGCAGGAGAAGCTGCTGATTATCCACGCCGACGATATGGGGATGTCCCACTCGGCGAACCGCGCAACCAGCCGCGCTTTCGAAACGGGCGCAATCAGCAGCGCGAGCCTGATGATGCCTTGCGCATGGGTCGCCGAAGCCGCCGACTGGATTAAGCGCAACCCCACCGCCGATGTTGGACTGCACCTGACGCTCACCAGCGAGTGGAGTACGAACCGCTGGCGTCCCGTCGCGCCCGTCGACAAGGTGAAGGGGCTGCTGGATCCGCAGGGCTACATGTGGCGCAGCGTGGAAGATGTCGTGCGCCGCGCCAGCCCCCAAGAGGTGGAGATCGAAATCCGCGCCCAAGTCGAACTCGCGCTGCAGATGGGGCTCAAGCCGACCCACCTCGACTCGCACATGGGCACGCTGTACGCCGACGCACGCTTTTTCGAGGTCTTCCTGAAAGTGGGCATGGAGTACCGTATCCCACCGATGGTGTTCAGCCCCACGCCCGAAATGATGCTGATGGCAGCGACGCGCGGGCTGAACTACCGCGAGATTTTCCAGCGCATCGAGGCGGCGGGGCTGCCCCGCATTGACTACCTGAACCCGCAGTACGCGCCGGGCGAAAGCAAAGAGAAGCACCGCGAACGCCTGCACGACTACCTGCGCACGCTCAAGCCCGGCGTCAACGAACTAATTGTCCATCTGGGCATGGACGACCCCGAAGGCAACGCCATCACGGGCGGCTGGCGCTACCGCGTGCAGGAACTGGAAATCCTGCAAGAGCCTGAGTTCAAGCGCGTCTTGCAAGAACAGCAAATCCGCCTCTTTACCTATCGCGAGTTGGCGAAGATGTATAATTATGGGTAGTTCGGTTTGCGGCGCGATCCGAGAGAACTCCTCATTTTCAAAGAACAAACAAAGACAGATTTCGTCCAAATGGTTGCGCAGCCCCAAGACCGATCGCGCGACTACAGTTTGTGAAAGCAAAAGTATCGAGACCCCCTCCTTAAGGTTCCCCCTGCGTGCAGGGGGAACCAAGCGGGTGCGTTTCTCGGTTCCCCTCGCGAAGCGGGAGGAACCTTAAGGAGGGGGGCAATTGATGAACTTTGGATACGCGATTGGTACAATAATTAGTATCTGAAAGAGGTAGGCGCGATATGGAAGCGTATCGTGAGGGGCAGGCAGACCTTCGGCGCTATAGGCGCGCGATTGCGCGTGCGCGGGAACGCATGCGTGCGGGTGGCGGGGCGGCGACAACACCCTGCTATGCTGATGTGTGTCTCGGTCGTGACGCGGAACTGCGGGCGATAGAAGAGTGGTTTCGCACGCCGAACGCGCCGCTGCTCACGCTGATCGGCAAGTCAGGGATTGGCAAGACACACCTTGCCTGCGCGTTTTCGAAGCGGGCGCAGGCAGCGGGCGTCCCGTGCGTGTATGTGAACCTGACCCTGCTTGCCCACGCCGACCAAATCCTGCCGTCGCTGTTCCACACGCTGGATCTTCCGTTTCCCACAGAGGGCGTGTGGCAGCGGATCGCCGCGCGTTTGTTTGTCGGGGGCGAGCTGATCCTGCTGGACGATTTTGACCGCCTGTTGCCCGACGGCGCGGCATATGTGCAGGCGTTGCTGGACGCCGCGCCCAACGCCAAGATTTTGGCGACTTCCCAGACGCCGTTGGGCTTGGCAGTGGAGCAGACACTGCTGCTACCGCCGCTGCCCATCCCGCCAGATACGCGCCTTTCAATTCCCGAACTCTTGCAGTATCCCAGCGTCGCGTTGGTGCTGCAGCAGGCGGGCGAGCGGTTCCAACTCACGCCACAAAGAGCGCATCGACTGGTGCAGGCGTGCGTGGCGTCGGGGGGGCATCCGAGCCAACTGGTCAGGCTGGGGCTGTGCCTGCACCAGAATCCCGACGCCGTGTGGAAACCCCAGACGCCGCAACGGTGTCTAACCGATGTGCTTCGCGAAGAGGAGCAGCGCATCCTGAGATGCCTGCTGGTGTTTGTGGACAGCTTCGATGCCGAAGCGGCGGCTGCGGCGGCGCAGGTCAGCCCAGATGCGATGGAGTCGTTTCTGGACGCCAGGCGAAAACGGGGCTTCCTGCAGCGGTTTGCCGACCGACCGAGGTATCGCATCCACCCGCAGGTACGCCCCACAATCCCGCCCCTAACCCACAAGCAACGGCAGGTGGTGATGGAGCGATTGCGCGTTTACTACACGAACTGCCTGCAACGCCTGTACGCCACGCAGTCTGCATGGCAAGTGCGCGAATGGTGCTTCCAGGAAAGGAACATGCTACAAAGCATATTGGACGACTTGGCGGGGCGCGGGCTGCACGCGGAACTGACAAGCTTTGTGGAGCTGTTGACCATCGCCAACGCAAATCGCCCGCCTGCGAAGCTACTGGACTGGTGCTTAGAGTATGCCCTGCGTGCAACGCACATGCCCAACGAGTCACGTGCTGCGCTGGCACACGCCGTGTTTACGGCGCTGGTGGACAGCGGCGAGAACGCGAAGGCGAAGCAGTTGGCGCCCATCCTGGAAGGCTCACCGCGCTACGCGCCCGTCGTGGCGCGATTTTGGCACAATATCGGCGACGGCGACCGCGCCCGTCGGCACTACGAACAGGCGTTTATCCATGCGGAGTCCGACGGCGTGCGCGAAGAGGCTGTGCGATACGCGGCAGAACTTGCAGAGATCGAAGCGGTCATCGGCAACCTGCGCGAAGCAGAGACCATCCTGCAGAATATTAAGCGCCGCCACAGCATCTCGCGGATGTCGGAAGCGGTGCGCAGTTGGTTTCTCTATGTCGGCGGCTACCTGAACTACCAGCGCGGACGGTTCCGTCGCAGCCGCGAACTGTACATAAAGAGCGCGGACTTAGGAACCCAAGCGAACAACGCCCACCGCGAGCTGAGCCGCGTCTACCTGGAGCTCGGCGACTACGCCCGCGCCGAACAGTACGCCCTCGCGGGGCTCCAACATTTCGAGGGCGACCCTGAACCCGTGTTGCCCTCGCTGCACGCACTAAACGCCTGCTTGGGCGACCTGTACGCCGTGCTGGGGCGATACGACGACGCGCTCCAACGCCACATGCCCGCGCTGGAGTTTTGGCAGGCGCAGGAACAGCCACGCTGGGTCTGCTGGAGCCTCAACCGCCTTGCCGAAATCGAGCTGCTGGCGCGCGACGCCAATCACCCGTGGCGCTTGACGCACCGATACGCACGCGACGCGCGCGCCCTGCTGCGCGAGGCGTGGGCAGTGATCGAGCCGACCTACCTGAACCTGCCCCACAAGTCGCGCACGCTGCACAACCTTGGCTGGCTTGCCTGGCACGAAGGACGCTTAGATGAGGCGGAGCTGTACCTGACCCGCGCACTTGAGATTCGTCAGGACTACGGCAACGAGTACGGCGTCGCCCGCACGCTGGAGCTACTCGCGCGGCTGCGCTTCCGTCAACACCGCTACGCCGAGGCGCGCGCCCTGTTCCAGCAAGCCAGCGACATCCGCTTGCGACTGGACGCGAAACCCTACCCCGCCGTGAAAAGCGCCAACCTCTCGGTGCATCGAAAACTGCAGACCCTCCGAGATTAGCCCCAAAACGCTTAATTCCCTTTTCACTGCACCGATTCAGGGGGATATTTTGTGGACATCCCCCTTGCACGCCCTATACAATTAGTGTAGCGCGTGCGCAAGGGGTGCGCAAGGGGTTCCTAAGCTGCCCCGTGATGGGCGAGTAAGTCTGGCTCTTAACAGTGGAACAGGAAAACGACGCGCAAATCCTTATCTGCCTGCCTATACTCTGCCCCTCGGGGCGTTCTGACCTCCGCCTCGGGGGGCTTTTTTTGGTTTGCCCATGCAGGTACAATTCGCGCGTGGCGGCTCAGACCCCTGCGCTCGGCTCCCTTGTGGAACGGCTGCGCCTGCGCCAGGTAGACTTGCCCCTGCTGCTGACGACGCTGCTGCTGATTGGCGTGGGGCTGGCAATGCTCTACAGCGCGACCTACCAGTGGTCGCTTGCAGTGTTTCGTCGGCAGCTGGTGTGGCTGGCAGTGGGGGCGGTGGGTGTAGTTGCGCTGGCGGCAATCCCCCCGCGTGTGTGGCTACGCTTCTACAAACTGCTCTACGCGCTGAATGTCGCGATGCTGCTGGGTGTGCTGGCGTTCGGGGCGGAGCGCAAGGGCGCACAACGCTGGCTGGAGTTGCCCGGCGGGTTCCAGTTGCAGCCGTCGGAGTTCGCGAAACTGCTGCTGATCCTGACACTGGCGGCGTGGCTGGCTCGCCACGGCGCGGCAATCCGCACGCCGAAGGGGTTCGTGCTCTCCGCGCTGCACATGGCGGTTCCCGCGCTGCTGGTGTTCAAGCAGCCCGACTTGGGCACTTCGCTGGTGTTTGCGGCGGTGTGGTTCGCGATGGTCTATCTGGCGGGTGCGCGGGCGCGCTGGCTCTGGCTCACGGTCGTGGCGGGCGCGCTCGGCTTCGCGGGGCTATGGCACTTCGACATCCTGCGCGACTACCAAAAAGCGCGACTCGTGTCGTTCCTCAATCCTGAAGCCGACCCGAAGCAGAGCGGCTACCACATCCTGCAGGCGCGAATCGCCGTCGGCAGCGGGCAACTCGCAGGCAAAGGCTACCTGCACGGCACGCAGAAGAACCTACGCTACATCCCCGAACAGCACACCGACTTCATCTTCGTGGTGGTCGCTGAAGAGTTGGGCTTTGTGGGGTCGGTCGGGCTGCTGGGGCTGTTCGGCGCGTTCCTCTATGCCGTCTGGCGGATTATGGTGACCACGCATGACGAGTACCACCGCCTGCTGGCGGGGAGCATCCTGACGCTGTTCACCTTCCACCTGCTGACGAATGTCGGCATGACGATTGGGCTGTTCCCTGTGGTGGGCATTCCGCTGCCGTTTATCAGTTATGGGGGTAGCATGCTGATTACCGCGCTGGCGGCGGTTGGGCTGCTGCTGGCGATTCGGCTGCACGAGTCGCCCGTGCGCCTGTAGCGGGTATCCTTTGGGTATGGATTGGCAGGCGCGGCTGCAGGAGTACCTCGTTCCCCGACAGGCGCAGGTGAACGCGGCGCTGGAGCGCTACTTGTCGGAGTCGCCCTCGCTTCCGCGCGTTTTGCCCGACGCGATGGCGTATGCCGCGCTCTCGCCGGGCAAGCGGCTGCGCCCCATCTTGTGCATCGCGGCGGCGGAGACGCTCGGCGGCACGGCGGAACAGGTGATGCCCACCGCCTGCGCCCTCGAACTCATCCATGCGTTTAGCCTCGTGCATGACGACCTGCCCGCGATGGACAACGACCGCCTGCGGCGCGGGCAGCCCACCGTGTGGGTCAAGTACGGCGAGGCGATGGCGATACTGGCAGGCGACGCGCTGTTCGCCAAAGCGTTCGAGTTGCTGGCGGAGCAGGCGCGCCATAGCCCGCCCGAGCGCGTCGTGCAGGTCCTCCACCTGATTGCGACGGCGTCGGGCGTGCAGGGCATGTGCGGCGGGCAGGTGGAAGACATCCTGTGCGAGGGGCAGACCGTGTCGGCGGAGCAACTGCAGTTTATCCACACCCACAAGACGGGCGCGCTGATCCGCGCCAGCGTGCTGGCAGGCGCGCTGCTGCTGGGCGCTAACGATGCCGAACGCGACGCGCTGGACGCCTACAGCCGCGCGCTTGGACTGGCGTTCCAAATCGCCGACGACATCTTGGACGAGACCGCGCCTACCGAGCAGATGGGCAAGCCCGCAGGCTCCGACCGCGCCCACGGCAAAGCGACCTACCCCGCGCTTTTTGGCATAGACGCGGCGCGCGCCCACGCCCAGCACGCCATGCAGGAGGCAATCGACGCGCTGCAGCCGTTCGACGCCCGCGCCGACCCGCTGCGCTGGCTGGCTATCTTCGCTGTCGAGCGTGGGCGGTAGGCTCACCCCACCGTATATCGCGCGACCGCCTCTTCGTCGATGTCTACGCCCAGACCGGGCTTGCTGGGGATGGGCAGGTAGCCTTCACTGTCGGGCACAATCGGCTCGGTCAGGAAGTAGTCCCGCGCACGCAAGTCCCACCCCGGCGGCTCATACGGGAACTCCGCCCACTCGCAGTTCGGGCACGCGCCCATCAGTTGCAGGTTCGCCGCCAGCCCCAGCCCGCTCGTCCAAGTGTGCGGGGCAATCTGCTTGCCGAACGCTTCGGCGAGCGCGGCAATCTTCTTGCCCAGCAGGATGCCCCCCGACAGCGACACATCGGGCTGCAGCACATCCAGCGCGTCGCGTACCAGATACTCGCGGAACTCGTGCAGGTCTTGGTTCATCTCGCCGCTGGCAAGCGGCACGGGCGACTTCTCGCGCAGGCGGCGGTAGCCCTCGTAGTCGTGCTTGTCCAGCGGCTCCTCCAGCCAGCGCACGCCCAACTCGCCCAACTCTTCGGCGACGCGCAGGGCAGTTGCCAAGTCCCACTTCGGTGCAGGCGCCATCCCCGCCACACGCCAGCCCATGTTCGCGTCCACCATAATCTCCATATCGGGATACTGCTCGCGGATTGCTCGAACGACCGCCAGATCTTCGCGCCAGTCCCAGCTGTGGAAGCGGATTTTGACGGCGCGGAAGCCCATCTCGCGGATGTGGGCGATGTATTCCAGCCGTGCGCTCGGCTCGCGCAGTTCGCCTGTGCTGGCGTATGCCTTGACGCGCTCCTGATAGCCCCCCAGCAGGCGGTACACGGGCTGCCCCAGCGCCTTGCCGATGATGTCCCAGAACGCCATCTCGATCCACCACAGCCGCAAGCCGAGAAAGGTCGCCGAACGCGCGATTTGCACGACCTCTTCCACATTCATCGGGTCGCGCCCGAACAAAAAGGGCAGCAGCAGGTCTTTCAGCCCCGCGCCCTCGCGCAGAAACGCCACGCCCGCCGCATAGCCCTTGATACCCGCGTCGGTCTCCAGCGTTAGCAGCAGCACGCGGTGCGCCGTCTGCGGATAGCCTGGCAGCCACGACGGGTAAAACGGCGTCTCCAGCGGATACTCCAGCAGTCGCAGGTCGATATTGATGATGCGCATCGTTGCGTCCTCCTATTCTGCCGTGCTATACGCCCGCACGATAGACCCTGCGCCCAGCACGGCGTTGCGCAGCCGCACATGGGGCTCGATAACCACCTCGTCGTCCAGGATGCAGTCTATCAGGTGGCAGCCGTCGCCGATTTGCACGCGCTCGCCCAAGATGCAGCCGTGCAGACGACTGCCGCCGCCGATGACGCACCCTGCGCCGACGACCGTGTAGTCGCTCAGTTGCACCCGCGCCTCGATGCAGGCGTAGTCGCCGATTTGGCAGCCCGCTTCGATCTCGGCGTCGGGTTCAATCTCGGTCTCCGCGCCGAGCCAGTAGCCCTGTTCGGTACGGTGTCCTGCGGGGGGCAGGGCGGTTTTGACCTCGCCGCTGAGCAGAGCGCGGGTGGCGCGTAGGTACTGCGCGGGGCGACCGATGTCCAGCCAGAAGCCGCGCCCCTCCACGCCATACACTCGCTCGCCCTCCGCCAGAATCTGCGGGTAGAACTCGCGCTCAATCGAACAGGGGCGCAGCGGGATTCGGGCAATCACCTCTGGCTCCATGATGTAGATGCCCGCGTTGATGAAGTCGCTCCCTTCCATCGGCTCGCCGCGGTCGGCGGCGCGTTTCTGCTCTTCGGTGGGTTCAATAAACGCCTGCACGCGCCCGTCGTCGGCGACTTGGATGACGCCATACGGGTGCGGACGGTTCACACGGTACAGCGTCAGGGTGACCGCCGCGCGGTTTTCAAGGTGCTGGCGTACAATCGCGCCGATGTCGAAGTCGGTCAGGATGTCGCCGTTGAACACAATCGCGCGGCCGGGGGGCAGCCCTTCGACGGCGTTGCGGATGGCGCCTGCCGTGCCCAGCGGCTCGGTCTCTACCGCATAGCGCATGCGCACCCCGAAGCGGCTCCCGTCGCCGAAGTGCGCCTCGATACGCTCTGCCAAGTAGTTGGTCGCGAACACAATCTCGTCCGCACCCGCCGCTTTGAGTTGGGCGACCTGATACTCCAGAAACGGGCGGTTCGCTACAGGCATCAGCGGCTTCGGACGCCGCAAGGTCAGCGGTCTCAGGCGCGTGCCAAACCCTCCTGCAATAATCACGCCTCGCAAAGTGTGTGCCTCCTCTCCGTGTAGAGTGTACCCGCTTCAGCTGGGGCGCGGGAAACTCAGCGTCGCGGTTGTCTGCCCGTCGAGGCTGACCATCGTGAACTTGCCGCGCAGCGTGCCCCGCGTCAGATTGTCGATAATCTTCAGCCCCAGCGTATTGCTCTTGCTGGCGTCAAAATCGGGGGGCAGCGGCGCGCCGTCGTTGGACACAATCAGCGTCACCTGCCCGTCCGAGTCCTGCACCTGCACGCCGATGTGCCCCGACTCCTGCCCGCGAAAGCCGTGTTCGATCGCGTTCTGGATGAGTTCGTTCAGGATGAGCGCGACGGCGGTCGCCTGCTGCAGCGGCAGCAGCACATCGTCGCCCTCCACGCGCGAGTGAATCTGCTTGCCTGGCGGGGTGAGCGCCTGCTTGGTGTTGTGCAGGATGCCCGACGCGATTTTGCGCAGGCTCACCATGTCCAAGTCCTCGCGCGAGAGCAACTCGTGAACCTGCGCAATCGCCAAGATTCGGCTCAGGCTGTCGTGGATGACCTCCTCGATGGTCTTGTAGCGCGAGTAGTGCATCTGCAAGCGCATCAGGCTGGCGATTTGCTGCAGGTTGTTTTTCACGCGGTGGTGCATCTCCTGCAGGATTGCGCTGCGCACCATGAGTTTGGCGTGGTCAATCGCGAGCGCGGCTTGGCTGGCGACCGCTTCGAGGGCGCGCAGTTCCTCGTCGCCGAACAGGTGCGGGCGGTCGGTATAGCAGTTCAGCACGCCGATGACCTTCTCGCGCACGCGCAGCGGCACGCAGACCATCGAGTGCAGCCCCTCGCGTTGGGCGAGGTCGGGGAATCGGTAGTCGGGGTGGGCGCGCACATCGGGCACGACGACGATGCGTCCTTCGGCGGCGGCGCGCCCCGCGATGCTCTCGCCCAGGCGCAGCGGGGGCTTCTTGCGGTACTCCTCGCTCTCGGCTTGCGTCGCCTTGACCTCCAGCACGCCGCGCTCCTCGTCCAGCAGCATCACCGTCACGATTTTGTAGCCCATCGTGCGCGCGGTCATATGCACCAGCAGGTGCAGCACCTCCTCCAGGTACAGGTTGCCTGTGAGCGTGCGGCTGATTTCAGAGAGCGTAGCGACCTGCGTAGCGGTGCGCTCCAGTTGCTCGATGCGGCTGAGTTGGTTCAGCGCGCCCGCCAAGTGGCTCGCAATCCCCGATAGCAGGCGGATTTCATCCTGCTGGTACTCTTTGGGCGCGCGGGTGCGCACGCTAATCACGCCGAACACCTCACTGCGCGCCAGCAGCGGCACGGCGAGCATGCTCTCGTACTCCTCCTCGCGCAGGTCGGGGAAGTGCTTGAAGCGCGGGTGTCGGTACGCCTCGCTGGGGACGGCGACGGGCTTGCGCTCCTGCGCCACCCAGCCGACGATGCCTTCGCCGGGCTGGAGCCGTATCTGGTTCACGAATCGCGCATCCTCGCCTGTGGCGGCGCGCAGCACGAGTTCGGTGCGCGTCTCATCGTACAGGAAGATGTGGCAGATGTCGGTCTCGGTGATGCGCGTGGCGATTTCGGCGATGGACTGCAGCATGCTCTCGGAGGCGAGCGCGCTGCCCGTCGCCTCGCTGATACGGCGCAGGGCTTCGATCTCCGCTTCGCGGTCGGCGAGCCGATGCTCCAAGATGTGGATGGCGCGTCGCGCCTCCTGCAGTTCCAGTTCGCGTTGCTGGAGCGCGAGCTGGAGCGCGTTCGGGTCGTCGATGTTTTGCGGCGTGCGCCGCCGCCTCCACGAGCGCAAATATCGCATGCCTTAAAGTATAGCCGATGACGGTACCCGTAGCCCAGACGTATTGCCCTGAAATCCACCCTGATCTGCTGCATGCGCCGTTTGACCTTCCCCCGACAGCACACCCAAAGCAGGTACAATCTACCCCCAGTGAATCCCATCGTTGTTGGCGTTGACACAGGCGGTACTTTCACCGATTTTGTGCTGTGGCGGGAGGGACGACTGCGGCTGCTGAAACTGCCCTCCACGCCGTATGCGCCTGAGCAGGCGATTCTGGACGGGCTGTGCTGCCTACTGCCCGACGCGCCCCCGCACGGGTTCACCCTACTGCACGGCACGACGGTCGGCACGAACCGCATTTTGGAACGCAAGGGGGCGCGCACGGCGTTTCTCACGACGGAGGGCTTCCGCGACCTGCTGTTTCTGGCGCGTCAGGACAGGCGGCAACTCTATTCGTTGAAGCCTGAGCCGCGCCCGTGCCTTGCCGCGCGCGCCCTATGCGCGGAAGCGCCCGAACGACTCGCGCACGACGGCGCAGTGCTGCGCCCGCTGGACACAAGCGGGCTGGGACGCCTCATCCGTCGCTGGAAGCGCGAGGGAGTGGAGGCGGTCGCCGTGTGCCTGCTGTTTGCCTATGCGAACCCCGACCATGAGCGCGCGCTGCACGCGATGCTGTCGCCGCACTTTGCGGTGTCGCTTTCGAGCGAGGTCGCGCCTGAGTTCCGTGAGTACGAGCGCGCCAGCACCACCTTCCTGAACGCCTACCTGACGCCGCCGATGACGCGGTATCTGGGTGCGTTGGCGCGCGCGGCGAGTGCGCTGGGCGCGACTCGCACGCTGATTAGCCACTCGGCGGGCGGCTTGATGGACACGGGACGCGCCTGCGCGCTGCCTGTGGGCACGATTCTGTCGGGTCCTGCAGCGGGGGTGATGGGCGCGTGGGCGGTTGGGCGCGGCGTCGGGGCGCACCGCCTGCTGACGCTGGACATCGGCGGTACCTCCACCGACATGGCGCTGATTGACCGCGAACCGCTGCGCACGAACTTGGGCGAGATCGAGGGCATGCCGTTGCGCCTGCCGCGCTTGGATGTGCATACGATTGGCGCAGGTGGGGGGTCAATCGCGCGGCTGGACGCGGCGGGCGGGCTGCGCGTTGGTCCCGAAAGCGCAGGCGCAGAACCAGGACCCGCCGCCTACGGCAAGGGCGAGTTGCCGACGCTGACCGACGCGCATCTCGTGCTGGGGCACTTGCTGCCGCAGGCGTTCGGCTTCGGGCGCGTGGCGGTAGACCCCGACCGCGCGGCGCAGGCGATTGAGCCGCTGGCGCACGCGCTGGGCTTGAGCCTTTATGCGGCTGCCGAGGCGGTTGTGGCGCAGGCGCAGGCGAAGATGGCGCGCGGGCTGCGCAGCGTCTCCGCCGCGCGCGGCATCAGCCCCGAAAGTTGCACGCTGCTGGCGTTCGGGGGCGCAGGCGGGCTGCACCTGTGCGCCCTGGCGCGGATGCTGGGCGTACGCCAGTGGATTGCGCCGCCGTATCCGGGCGTGCTGTCGGCGTATGGGCTGCTGTGGATGGACGCCGTGCATGAGGCGCGTCGCACCGTGCTGACGCCCCTGCCCGACACACGCACCGTGCGGCTGGACGCCGTGCTGCTGGAACTGCGCGCCGAGTGCGAGACGGCGATGCGGGCGATGGGCGTCCCCGCCGACGGCTACGAACTGCACGCCTTCGCCGACCTGCGCTACGAAGGGCAGTCCTACGAGATCAGCGTACCATTTGACCCCGACCACCCCGCGGATGCCCGCCAAGTGTTCGAACAGCAGCACGCGGAGCGCTACGGCTTCACCATGTCCGACCGCCCTGTGGAGTTGGCGACCCTGCGCCTGCGGGCAGTTGCGCTGCACCCGAAGCCTGCAGACGCGTGCTGGGAGCCGCCCGACGCAACGCTCGGCGACCTGCCCAGCACAGCGCGGCTGACCCTACACGGCGAGCCGATGCAGGTTCCCGTCATCCCGCGCGTCGCCTTACAGCCGAATACGCCCGTCCCCACGCCCGCACTCATCGTGCAGCCCGACTCGACGCTGTTGCTTGAGCCAGGCTGGGAAGTGTTTGTGGACAGCCGCACGGGCGCACTGATTGGCAGAGCAGTATCGTAGGAGAATACGCGCCGACGGCGAATCTCACACTCCGTGCGACGCAGGGAGTCGGCAACGCCGCGCGCGGATTACGACACGCCATGGAAGGAGTTCCTGACGGTCTTCTTCCGCTGGTTTCTCAAGCTGGTGCTACCTGAACTGTACGAACGGATTGACTGGCGACGACGCCCCGTATTTTTGGACAACGAACTGCGCCGCCTCTCGCCTCGCAGCGAAACGGGACGCCTCTACACCGACAAGCTGGTCAAAGTATGGGAGAAAGGCGCGCCTCCCAATCCCTTCCTTGTGCATCTTGAGGCGCAGAACCAGTATCGTGGGAACCTGCCCGAACACACCTACACCTACAACGCCCGCATCTGGATCGAGACGCGCCTGTATGTTGTTAGCATCGTGATTCTGGGCGACAACAACCCGAACTGGCGTCCGCCAAACCGCTACCAGCGAGAGATGCCTGGCACGCGATTGGATTTCGAGTACCATCTTGTCAAACTGCTTGACCTCGATGAAGAGTGGTTGCTTCAAGAGGCGCGTCAGCGCAATCCCGCGGCACTAATGCTGCTGGCGTTTCGTCGGGCGCACGAGACCGAGAACGATATGCACGCCCGCCTTGAGGCGCGCTGGCAGTTGATTCGGCTGATGATTGACAGGAGGTATAATCCTGAATATCAGGCGCATATTCTGCGCCTACTGGAGTGGGTGATGATACTGCCAGAGGTTCTGGAGAAGCGGCTTGATGAGCTTATCGAGGAGTATAAGCGTGAGCGGGGCACGACCTTCGTCTCTCGCTTTGAGAAGCGTGCAATCCGCGAAGGGTTGATGGAGGGCATCCAGCAGGGCATCCAGCAGGGTATCCAGCAGGGTATCCAGCAGGGTATCCAGCAGGGTATCCAGCAGGGTATCCAGCAGGGCATCCAGCAGGGCATCCAGCAGGGTATCCAGCAGGGTATCCAGCAGGGCATCCAGCAGGGTATCCAGCAGGGTATCCAGCAGGGTATCCAGCAGGGTATCCAGCAGGGTGTCGCCGCAATGCGCGACGCTGTTATGCGTGTGCTACGCCGTCGGTTCGGCGAGGCGGCAGATCAGGTGCGCCCTGCTATCGATGCTATCGACTCGCTGGAGGTGTTGGAGGCGCTGCTGGATGTTGCGTTGGATGCCCCGACCCTGCAGGCGTTTGCAGAGGCACTGCCGCGCGATACTTCGTCGGCGAGTTAGCCCTTCCGAATGACCGTTGCAGAGGTTCTGCTTCTCACGGGCGGCGGTCTGGCATACCAGACGCTGACCTACGCTGTGCCCGATTCGTCCGCCATTGCGCCCCCGCCTGGCGCAGGCGTGCTGGTTCCCCTGCAGAACCGTCTCGCGTTGGGGCTGGCGCTGCGCGTCTACACGCTGGACGACCCCGATGCGCTGGGCTATCCCCTGCAGCCTATCGAGTCGGTGTTGGCGCAGCCGCTGCTGGACGAGCCGCTGCTGGGGCTGATGCGCCTGATGGAGCGCACGCTGCTGTGTTCGCCTGCGCAGGCGGCGCAGACCGTGCTGCCCACAGCGACGCGCTATCGGCTGCGCGCCGTGATTGAACTCGTCGCGCCCGTGCCGCCGTTGCGCTCGCAGGCGCAGCGGATGACCGCCGAAGCGATTCAGCGGCATGGGGGGCGTGTGAGCCTTGCGACGCTCAAGCGCGAACTTGCGGCGGCGATTTGGCAGCCTGGGCTGCGCGGACTGCGCGAGAAGGGCTGCGTGCGCACGGTGTACGAGCTTGCCCCGCCGCCCCCACCACCCCGCGCCGAGCCTTGGGTGGAAGTATGCGCCCCCCCTGACACGCTGGAGGCGTTTTTTGAGGCGGACGCCGCCCGCGCCCCCGCCCAAGCGCGCCTGCTGCTGCACCTGCTGGAGCATCCCGACGGCAGGCTGCCCCGCCGCGCGCTGCTGGAGGCGACAGGCGTGAGCCTCGCCACGCTGCGCGCACTGGAATCGCGCGGGCTGACGCGCCAAGTCGCCCCCGACGCGGAGCCAATCCCGCCCAGTGCGCCCCCGCCGACGCTTACACCCGCGCAGCAGCGCGCCGTAGACGCCCTGCGCGACGCCATCCAGCACGGCGCGTTTCAGGCGTTCCTGCTCTACGGCGTCACGGGCAGCGGCAAGACGGAGGTCTATCTGCGCGCTGCCGCCGAGTGCCTGCGCACGGGGCGGGGCGTGCTGTTCCTCGCGCCCGAAATCGCGCTCACCGCGCAACTGACGCAGGCGTTCCGTGAACGATTCGGCGCGAGCATCGCCGTGCTGCACAGCCAACTCAGCCCCGCCGAACGGTACGCCCAGTGGCTGCGCATCAAGCAGGGCAACGCGCCGATTGTGATTGGCGCACGCTCCGCCGTCTTCGCCCCGCTGCCGAACATCGGGCTAATCATCATCGACGAGGAACACGAGACCGCCTACAAGCAGTCCACTGCGCCGACCTACCACGCCCGCACGCTGGCGGAGGCGCGCGCCCGCGACGCGAACGCCGTATTGCTTCTCGGCTCCGCTACACCTGCGCTGGAGACCTTCCACCGCGCCGAGACGGGACGCCTGCGCCGACTGGACTTGCCCGAACGGGTCGGCGGCGCGACGCTGCCTGAAACGCACTTGATTGACCTGCGCGGCAGACCGTTCCAGCCGATTAGCCCTGAACTGCTGGACGCGCTGCACGAGACGCTCGCAGCGGGCAATCAGGCGATTCTGTTCCTGAACCGACGGGGCTTCGCGCCGATGCTCCTGTGTCGCGAGTGCGGCTACACGCCGATGTGCCCGAACTGCTCGGTTTCGCTGGTGTATCATCGCGGGGCGACGCCGTTTTTGCTGTGCCACCACTGCGGGCATCGCGAGCATCCGCCGACGGTGTGCCCACAGTGCGGCGGCTTGGAAGTTCGCCCCTTCGGTGTCGGCGCGCAGCGCGTGGAGGCGACCCTGCGCGAACTGATGCCCGAAGTGCGGGTGGCGCGGCTCGATCGCGACGCCTTCCAGCGGCGGGGGCAGTACCTGCAGATTCTATCGGACTTCCGCGCGGGCGCGCTGCAGGTGCTAATCGGCACGCAGATGGCGGCGCGCGGGCTGGACTTCCCGCGCGTGACGCTGGTCGGGGTGATTAGCGCGGACACGGGGCTGTACCTGCCCGACTTTCGCGCCAGCGAGCGCGTGTTCCAACTGCTGACGCAGGTGATTGGGCGCGCGGGCAGGCGCGAGCAGCGTGGACGCGCCCTGATTCAGACCTACAACCCCGACCACCCCGCGATTCAGTGCGCCCTGCGCCAGGACTACGAGGCGTTCTACAGGCAGGAACTCGCGTTGCGTCGTGAGGTCGGCTACCCGCCGTTCGTGCGCTTGGCAAGCCTACAGAGCCAGCATGCAGCCCCACCGCACGCCGAGCAGCCGCTGCAGCAACTCGCCGATGTGCTCGCGCCCCACATCGGCGGGCAACTGCTGCAGGTTTTGGGACCCGCGCCCGCGCCGCTGGAACGGCTGCAGGGGCAGTACCGATACCACTTGCTGCTCAAGTGCGCGCCCACCGCCGAGCCTGCCGAACTGCTCGCGCCCGCGCTGGCGACGCTCACACCCGACGCGCGCGCCCGCCTGCGCATCGACATCGACCCGATGCACCTGCTATGAGCGGCAGGAACGCCCTGGCGCACGGCGAAACACACACCCAGATTGACGGAGGAGCGACATGCGCCGCTGGATTTGGCTGCTGGGGCTGTTGGTGGTGGGGATTGCGGGAACCGTCTGGTGGAGTTCGCGCAACGCGGTGCGCCTTGAGCCGCTGGACGCGCAACGCTTCGCCCAAATGAGTGAGACCGAGCAGGTGGAGTGGCTTATCGAACAGATACTGGCGCGCTGCAGGCGCACAGACACGCTGTCGCGGATTCTGGAGGGAGTACCGTTCCTAAAGCGTGCGCTTTCAACACACCCTCTGATACCCAGAGATCTTGAAGCAATCGGGATGGCGTGCGTGGAGTACGACATGCCGCACTGGCTCAATCGGTGTGAACGGTATGTGGAGCTTGATAGAACCCGCGAGCTTTTGGCGGTTTATCGGGCGATTCTGCAGGCGCGCAAAGGCGACTGGCAAGCAGCGGAACAGACCGTGCGACGGATTCGAACTGGCGCCCTCAAGGCGCTTGCGCAGGCGCACTTGGGACGCTTGAAAGCAGAAGCAGGGCAGGCAGAAGCGGCGCGACGCGACTTCGAGCAAGCGCACACGCTACTAAGCCAACCTGTTGAGTTACATGCGCAGCTTGAGGCGTCCGCAGTATATAGTCTACTGGTGCAGCACTCGTATGTTGGGGAAAACCCTGAAGCCGTGGTGCGGATGGTGCAGTTCTTTCCCCACTATCTTCACACGGTACTTTTGCAACTCCCTGCGGATGTCTACCGTCAGCGCGGCGACATCAAACGGCTGCGCCAGTTGCTGGATGTGTGCCCAGTGAACGAGCGCAGCGTCGTGGAACCGCGCTTGGCGCGCGCATTAATCGAACAGGGGCGCGTGGACGAGGGAATGCAACGACTGGCGCGGATGGGAGCATGCGACGCCAAGCAACTTATCGCGATTGTCCGAGCGTTGGATCAGCAGGGGCGTAAGGACGATGCGATGCGCGTGGCAGACCAAATGTATGCGTGGCTGCAGAGTGTGTTCGCCCGCTCGTCCCCGCAATCGTTACTAACTGTAGGCGCATCTATCCAGACGCCCTACGGCGAGGTCTATACCGATGTAGACCGCACCCGTCAGGATTCTGCGTCCTTTCTTCATGAGCAGCCCCGCGTGCTTGTTTTGCTTGCCAGCCTATACATCGAGTGGGGGCAAGCGGCGCGCGCGGAACAACTGGTGAACGCCTCGCCTTATGTCCGAATGGAAAATTATGCGCCCCTTGTGTACGCCAACTTAGCACGCGCCTGCCACAAACTGGGCAAGCACGCACACGCGCGCCGATACCTCGAACAAGCCCTCAAAGAAGCGCAAAAAGTGGCGAGATCGTCCAACGACCTCTCATCGGAAAACTGGCTCATTAGAGTCGCCTGTGATTACGCATCTCTTGGAGACCACACACGCGCGTTGGAAATCGCCCAAACGATGCGCCCCAACAGCCAGTTAGAAGTTTTGAGTTTCATTCTGCTGGAAAAAGTACGCACGCGCAATCCGTTTTGGAGAGAGTTGGTCTGGTAGGCGTGAACGGGTCGGAATTATACCAATCGCCGAGCCAAAGTTCACAAAAAACAGCAGTTGATGACCCCCTCCTTCAGGTTCCCCCTGCGAGCAGGGGGAACCGATGGGCTTGGTTCCCCTCGCGAAGCGGGGGGGAACCTACGGAGGGGGGCAATTGTGAACTCTGACTGCGCAGTTGGTATTAGTCCCAAGGCTGTCAATCGGCGAATTGGCACAGACTGGGTTCGCCGTTGGCGGCAGGAACGCCCTGGCGCATGGCGAAACACACACCCAGATTGACGGAGGAGCGACATGCGCCGCTGGATTTGGCTGCTGGGGCTGTTGGTGGTGGGGATTGCGGGAACCGTCTGGTGGAGTTCGCGCAACGCGGTGCGCCTTGAACCGCTGGACGCGCAACGCTTCGCCCAAATGAGTGAGATCGAGCAGGTGGAATGGCTGATTGAGCAAGTGCTGGCGCGTTCCAAGCGCACGGATACCATCACGACGCTTCTGGAAAAGCTCCCCTTCGTGCGGCAGTCCGCCTTGCGACCCCTCTCGTACTGGGAGATTGAAGCGATAGGGATTGTGTGCGTGGAGTACGACTTGCCGCACTGGCTTAGTCGAAGCCATCGGTATGCGGAGACCGAGTCGTACCGTGAGCATCTTAGGGTCTATCAGGCGATTCTGCAGGCGCGCAAGGGCGATTGGCAAGCGGCGGAGCAGACCGTGCAGCAGATTCGAACCGACCCCATCAAAGCGTTCGCGCGGGCGCATTTGGGGCGGCTTTACGCGGAAGCAGGGCGGTCGGACGCCGCCCAACAAAGCTTTGACCAAGCGACGGCTCTACTTACGCGCCCTTCTGAGCCTGTTTACCACTTCTATCAAGCGACCGCACTGGCTCTGATGGCACGCTACTCGTCGCTCCCAGATCGCCCCGAAGCCGTCGCACCGTTTATTGGGAGCCTGCCTGAAGACTTGCGTAGGGTCGCGTTCTGGGAGATGAGCAACGCCTATCGTCGGCGCGGCGACGCCGAGCCAATACGCGAGTTGATACGCATCGCTCCGCCGAGCGAGCGACGCGCTATGCAAGCGCAACTCGTGCGCACGCTGATTGAGCAGGGACAAGTGGAAGCAGGGCTGAAGGAGTTGGCGCGTGTGGGCAAGTGGGAAGACTACCAAATCGTTCGTATCGCCCGTGCGCTGCACCGTCAGGGACGCACGCAGGATGCCCGAACCTTCGCCGACGCGCTCCGCACACGCCTGCTCCAGCATGCCGCCGCCAAAGGACACCTCCCCGTTCGAATCTCCGATTCCATCCGCGTCTCTACTCCCTACGGGGAGGTAGAAGTGGTGTTCAAGTCGTCGTACAACACGATATTCCTGCTGACGCGGGCGTATACGGAGTGGGGTCTTCCAGATCAGGCGGAGCGGTTGATCGCCGCGATGACGCCCGAGAGCAGTCTGCGCCAGCGACTGAACTTGGCGTATGCGCACTACACAATCGGGCAGCAGGCGCAAGCGCGCCAACAATTGGAACGCACGATTGCCTCCACTCAGCAAGCCGCCAGCTCGGGAGCGTGGCAGGCTGCAAATAGAACCCAACTCATGCACCCGTTAGGTCTGAGTATGGAAGTGGGATGCGCTGCTGCCTTCTGCGGCGAGCCTGCGCTGGCGTTGGAGGTGGCAGACACGATCCCGCTCTCCGAACAGCGCAGCATCCTGCTCTGCATCCTGCGCGACCATACCTACAGACGCAACGCTTTTTGGAAGGAACTTCTGACCATTCCGTGGGACTAATCCCGCTGTCCCCGTATTGTGCCAACATGGGCTATAATAGGGTGGAGGTCTGAAAGGATGATACGCTTAGCGACTTTCTGGGCATTCGTTTTGGCGATTGGCGCGCTGGGGCAGGCACAGCAGTCGTTCCTGCTGATCCCCGATTGGACGAACGACCGCGTGTGCGCGTTCAGTCCCGTCGATGGCAGCCTCATCAACGCGAACTTTATCCCAACGAACACAACCCTGTTCGACTTGCCCAAACACGCGCTGCAGACCCCGTCAGGCACAATCCTCGTATCCGACCAAACCAAAGATGCAATTCATGAGTTCGACGGCTTCGGCAACTACATCCGCACCATCGCGAGTATCACCAGCAGCGGCATCGACAACCTTCGCGGGATGGCGATACGCGCGGGCAAACTCTATGTAACGGTCGGCTCAGGCACTTATGAGAACACCATCCAGCGGTTCAATCTGGACGGCACAGGGCAGGAGACCTTTATCGGCGCGAATCTCGACAGCCCGTTTGCGATTTACTTCCGCGAGAATGACATGCTGATTAGCAACTCCAGAAACCCTGCCCTGATACGGCAGTTTGACCTGAACGGCGCGTTCCTTGGGCAGTGGGGCGGTACGACCATTCGGTTCCCGCAGCAAATTGTGCGCCGCCGCTCGAATGGCAACCTGCTTGTGGCGGGATTTAGCCCCCCTGCAGGCGTTTACGAATTCAATGATTCAGGCACTCAGGTTGCCTATTACGCGGTCGGCGCGCCACGCGGCGTCTACGAACTGCAAAACGGGCTTATTATGTTCACGGACGGCGCAGGCGTGAAGGTGTTCGACCCCAACGCTCCCAATCCCGCCAGCACGGTGCAGACCATCTTCAGCCCAGGCAACTTCCAATACATCGAACTCTACGAGATACTACCTGGCGATGTGAATCGCGACCGCTGCGTGGACGACAGCGACCTGCTGCGTGTATTGTTCGCCTTCGGGCAGACGGGTTCGGGCTTGCCCGAAGACCTGAACGGCGACAGCGTGGTGGACGACGCCGACCTGCTGATTGTGCTATTCAACTTCGGCAGCGGGTGCGAGTAGGCGCAGTTGCGCCACGGGCGCGTAGGTGCGCCGATGCGCGGGACACGCCCCATACTGGCGCAGCCGCTGGAGGTGCAACGCAGTGGGGTAGCCCTTGTGCTGCGCGAAGCCGTAGCGCGGGTACAGGCGGTCTAACTCACACATAATACGGTCGCGGGCGACCTTCGCCAGAATTGACGCGGCGGCGATGCTCTCCTCAAGCGCGTCGCCGCCCACCACCGCCTGCTGGGGCAACGGCAGGCTGGGTATCGCGTGCTTGCCATCCACCAGCACGCGCTGGGGGGGTAGGGGCAGCGCAAGCACGGCGCGGCGCATCGCCAGCAGGCTCGCCTGCAGGATGTTGTAGCGTTCAATCTCGCGCGGGCTGGCAAGCCCAATCGCCCACGCGA
>Ga0308418_1000417_pt1 | contig 25158 bp, 23 predicted proteins | sample HotsprSampleR4cd_FD_203517 | JGI IMG/M metagenome (GOLD analysis project Ga0308418, IMG submission 203517) | Hot spring phototrophic mat microbial communities from Mushroom Spring, Yellowstone National Park, Wyoming, United States - 20090729_R4cd ... | reverse complement strand
TCGTGCGCTACCGAGACGGGAACTTCGCTGTAGAACGCCCAGTACCCGCAACCCAAGCAACGCTGGAACGCTTGCTGACTTGGCTTTCCAGCACAGCGTCGGGAATTGCGCTCACCGCCGAAAACCTCACGCGCGACTTTGGCATCGAGCAGCCGCGCACGCAGGCAATCCTGAGCGCCCTGTACGGCGGGCTGACCACCGCGCTCCAACCCAACGCAAACGGCAATCCTACGAACCCGATGGTGAACAACCTGTTCCGCCAGTGGCAGGTCTTTTTCAGCCAGTCCATCGATTACAGCGAGGCGTTCGGAGGGCGCAAGCTGCAACCGTTGCAGAAGTGGGCGCGCAAGGCAGGCATCGCCATCAGAAGCGCGGACGAGGCGGAACGGCTCTTTTTCGTGATGCACACCCATTTCGCGCTGCTGGCGAAACTGCTCGGCTACCTCGCCGTGTCCCGCCTGTTGGCACCCGGAGTCGGCGCGTCACCGCTTGGCTCGTGGCTGGGCGATTCCAACACTCTCCAGCAACGCCTGGACGACCTCGAATCGGGCGGGGTCTTCCGACAACTCGGCATCGTGAACCTGCTGGAAGGCGACTTTTTCGCATGGTATCTGTATGCATGGAACAATCACATCGAGCGTGCGCTGCGCGGCATCCTGCAGCGATTGGACGAATATGACCCCACCACGCTCGCCCTCGTGCCCGAAGAGACGCGCGACCTGTTCAAGCAACTCTATCACTACCTGCTGCCCCGTGAGATTCGGCACAACTTGGGGGAATACTACACTCCCGATTGGCTCGCCATGCATATGCTTCAGCGTACAGTGCCCGAACTGTTCACAGAGCCAACCCCCGAAACAGAAAGCGAGTTGCGTCAGCGTATACTGGAAACCCGGTTCCTCGACCCCGCATGTGGCTCAGGCACTTTTCTTGTGCTACTCGTTGCCCGTCTGCGCGAACTGGGACGCGCCCTTCCCATCAACGAACGAGACCTCCTGAACGCCATCCTGCAGAATGTGGTCGGCTTCGACCTGAACCCGCTGGCAGTGCTAACGGCGCGGGTGAACTACCTGCTGGCAATCGCCGACCTGCTGCCCCACCGCAAGCGGGACATCGCGCTGCCCGTGTACCTCGCCGACTCGATCCGCACCCCCGCGCAAGGGCATGACCTTTACAGCCACGATGCCTACACCTTCCCGACCGCCGTCGGCGCGTTCGAAATCCCCGCCGCCCTGTGCCGTGTTGGCGTCTTCGACCGATTCTGCGACCTGCTGGAGGCATGCGTGACCAGCAAGACCACGCCAGACGCTTTCGTGCAGCGCGTCGAAAAGGAACTTGCCCCTGAAGGCTGGGACGGGCACGCTGCCAAGCGCGTGAAAACGGTGTACGACAGGCTGCGCACCCTGCACAAGCAGGGCATGAACGGTCTCTGGGCGCGACTGCTCAAAAACAACTTCGCACCCCTCACCGTCGGGCAGTTCGACTACATCGTCGGCAACCCGCCATGGATCAACTGGGAACACCTGCCCGACTCCTATCGGGAGGACACGAAACACTTATGGGAGCGCTATCAACTCGCTGGAACCTACAAGGGTGGACGCCCGCGCCTCGGCACCGTCAAAGTGGACATCGCGACGCTAATGACCTATGTCGTCGCGGACGCCCTGCTCAAGGATGGAGGCAAGCTGGGCTTCGTGATTACCCAAAGCGTGTTCAAAACCGCCGCGGGCGCAGGCTTCCGCCGATTCGAACTGCCCGAACAAAACAAGCAAAGACGCCCCCTCAAAGTGCTGCATGTGGACGATATGGTCGAACTGTTGCCCTTTGAAGCCGCGAGCAACCGCACCGCCGTCCTCGTGCTACAGAATGGGCAGCCCACCTGCTACCCTGTGCCGTACACCGTGTGGCGCAAAGTAGAAGGCGCACGCTTCAGCCCCGACAGCACGCTGGACGAAGTGCGTGCCGCCACACAACGCCACGACTGGCACGCCGAACCTGTGGACCCACGCGACTCCACCTCCCAGTGGCTCACCGCCCACCCCGCCGCCCTGAACGCCATCCGCAAAGTGCTGGGCAAAGCCTGCTACAAGGCGCACGAAGGGGTCAACACAGGCGGCGCGAACGCCGTCTACTGGGTGCAGAAGACCTACACCCACCCGAACGGCGATGTCGTCGTGCAGAACATCACCGAAGGCGCGAAGATTAAAGTAGAGCAGGTCTCGATGACGGTGGAGCCTGACCTGCTGTACCCGCTGCTGCGCGGGCGCGATGTGCAACGCTGGCACGCCCAACCCTCCGCATGGATCATCGTGCCACGCCTGAAACCTCAGCAAGTGATTCCCCTCTCAGAAATGCAAGTTAAGTTCCCCAAAACCTACGCATATCTGAAGCGGTTCGTGCCGACCTTATTGCAGCGCAAGGATGCGATAACACAAGGCGCACTGAAGCGAGGCGAGCCTTTTTACTTCTACGGTGCTGTCGGCGACTACACCTTCGCGCCATGGAAGGTGGTGTGGCGGGAACAGTCCTATCAGATGACAGCAGCTGTTGTGGGTACAGATGCTGGCAAGCTTGTTATGCCCGACCATAAGCTAATGCTAGTAGACTGCAACAGCCAAAGTGAGGCACATTACATTTGTGCTTTGCTGAATAGCTCAATCATTATGGCAGTAGTTCAGGCGTATGCCGTATCAATTCAGATGGATCCCCACATCCTTGACCACATCCGCATTCCACGCTATGACCCGAATAATCCTGTGCATCGTGAGTTGGCAGACCTATCTCGGCAAGCGCATGACATCGCAGCACGGGGCGACACAGCGCGGTTGGGGCAAGTAGAGAAGAAGATTGATGAACTTGCTGCGCAAGTATGGGGCTTGACGGAATCGGAGATGGACGCGATACGCCAAAGTCTTCAGACGACCGATAGCGACGAAAACAACGACCTTGACTCATAAGTAAATGTCCACGGGCTATCGCAGTGTTGTCACGATGGCATCCCAATCCTCTGGACGCCACAGATAGCACTCCACTCCCGCGCACTGACCGAGTGCGTCCAGCCACCCGCGTTGTGCTGCCGTCAGACGACCGCCCACCCGCTTGAGTTCGGCGACGATGAGACGGGGCGGGCGACACAGCACGAGGTCGGGAAAACCGACATCCCCTTGAACGGGCGTCAGCCACCGACCCCGCTGCGTGAGGGCTGGTCGGGTGTGGTGTACCCGCCAGCCCGTCCGTCGCGCAAGGTCAATCACGGCTCGCTGGAAGTCCCGCTCGTGTTGCACGGTGCAGCACCTCGCGAATGCGCTGCAGGGCGCGTTCCGCTTGGTGGGCGTCCGATGTATCGCCCTCGTCCTCCGCCAGTTGCCACAGCCGCTCGATGGCACGCTCCACGCGCTGCAAAGCGTCATCAATCGGCATAGGTGCATCGGTCACATACGGTGTGCGAATGCGATTCATGACAACTCACCTCCTTCGATGGCATGCTGCACGCGCTGACGCGCGATTGCCACTGCGCCCGCGTCGGTATCACAGCCGACAAACTGTCTGCCCAGCCGAAGACAAGCGACCGCCGTTGTCCCGCTGCCCAGAAACGGGTCAACGACCAGTTCACCGGGTTCGGTGAACCGCTCCACTATCTGGATGAACCCGTCCAGCGACTGTTGCCAGTGGTGAAGCTCTTTCTGCACGCCGTCCGCTGTGTTGTGCGCTGCTGAGAAGTAGTCGCTGCACACAAAGCGCAAGTTCTCGGCGTCATAGCGCGTGAACACAAGCAGCGGTTTCCAGCTGGTAGCGATTTTCGCTGCGGAGACATTCGGTTTCGTGTCGCCCATGTAGTAGGTGCAGATCCAGCGGTAGCGCAAGTGCGGGGTCATGCAATTCACCACTTCTGGCAAGTGGAGGTGGGGCGTCATCACGACCAGCACGCCGTGCGGTCTGAGCAGTTCGGCTGCCAGTTTCGCGAGTTCGCCGTAAAGCGGAATATACTCACTGAGATACGGCGGGTCGGTGATAATCGCGTCCACTTGCCCGCGCAAGTCGCCCAGCACTTCTCGGAAGTCGCCGTGCCGAATCGCTATCCCCGTCGGCAGTTCGCCTGCGCTTTCGCGATGCAACGCTTCGCGCCGTGCGAGTTCGCGCGTCGCCTCGCGCACGCTGCTTACTGCACAGCTCGCGATTAGCTCGGCGACGGCTCGCTGCTTACTCGGCTCCAGCGACGCCAGCGATTTCAGCTCGGCTCCGTCGCTGGCAATCGGCGTGCGCCGTATCGCGTCCCGCACTTCGGGCGCAAGCGACTCCGCCAGATGCACATAGTGCCGAATCGTGCGTTGCGCCAGCCCCGTCTGCGCCGCCGCCCACTCCGAAAAAGCGGCAACCGTTGCCGAGTTTTTCGCGGGTCGCCCCACGCCACGCGCGTTGGGGTACAACCGCTCATACACCGCCCGCATTCGCGCGAGGTGTTCGGCGCGTTCCAGCAGCGTGAGTTCGTTGCGAATCAAGTTCTCGGAGATTTCGGCAAGCTCAGCGTGCGAGTCGTCGCCGTCCACCACAACGGCGGGTATCTCTGTCCAGCCGAGTTGCTTGCACGCTTCGAGCCTGTGGTAGCCATAGACGAGCGTTCCGTCGGGGCGCACGCCTATTGGCTGCAAGAGACCTACTTGCGCTATGCTTTCGGCAAGCTCAGCCACTTTCTCGGCGTTCAGCGAGCGTAGACGGTTTTCGACTTTTATGCTCGCAATTGGTATATTTTTCATGGGTATCACCTCTCGAAGTAGAACGGGGCAGGCGTGGCAGGCGTGCAGCCACACGCCCGCCCCTTTTGTGTTAGGTACTCGTGTCGGCAGCGTTGGTGGTGTCGGGCAGCAGTTCTTCAACCCGATTGAACTCTTGCCCGTTCTCCCTGCGCTGCTTCACCACGACGGCGATTGCGGTCTTCCCGACCAGCGACTCGAAGTCCACTTGTTCACCGAGCTGGATGGCGCGCCCCATGAGCGCGCCCGCCCAGCGCATGCACTTGGAATCGGGGCTATCTGAGATGCTGGAGTATGCCACGAGATGGCGCCCCTTGTCCAGCACACGGAAAGTCCACTTCAGCTGGTCGCCGAATTGACCCGTGCTGAGTTCAATCGCCGTGAGTTCCACGCGGTATTCACCCGTAGGTAAGGGTTCTTTACCGCGTACTGTTATGGTGATTGGCATTTGCTATGCCTCCTCTAGCGAAAGTTGCGACGGAGTCCGACTCGCGTCGCCGTTGCGAAGTAGTGTGTTGTGTGTTGGCGCGTGCGGAGTACCGCTCGCGTCCAAAGCGTGCAGCAGGCGCGTCGCCAGCGCGATTGCAGGCGTGCCTGCGAGTTGCTGAGCAGCGGTCAGCCAGCCCGCCATGTCGCCGTGAATGGTGTAGCCATACTCGGTGAGTGTCAGCGGGGGGAAGTTTCGCGCTTCTGCGTATGCCAGCATCACGCGAATCGTCTCCAGCTCGGTCGGCTCCAAGTGGAACGGGTCTTCTGGGTTGGAAGCGCGTTGGAGCCAATCGTCTACCAAGTCCCACACCAACGGCGTGCGGTTCTGGAACACCGCTGGCAGGTCGGGAAGTGGCTCGTTGGCTGCTGTTTCTGGCAACGCACTATTCTGGCAATCGGGCAAGGTATTAAGAGATTGCCAGATTGCCAGATTGCCAGAATTCGCGATGCGATAGACATGCGGTTCGGCGCGTGTACCTTTCCCTTCGCGCTCGACCTTGCCGTCCTCATAAAGCCGAAGCAGCGCGTCCCGAATTGTGCGCTCAGGAATCTTCTCACCACTCGCGCGAAGGTGTTCCTCTATCTCGGTTCGCGTTGCCTGCCCCAGCACGCGAAGCGCGTGCAGAATCTTCTCGCGCGTGCTTTGGGCGTGCGATTCTGGAAGCACCTCATCAGCCGTGCCCAGCACGCGGTATTCGCTCGCGTCCTCTGATAGCTCCAGCACCAACGGTTCTGGAGAGAGGTTCCACAGCCTGCCTGCTATCGGCGTCAGCACGCGCTGCCGTTTCTGCTCCTTGACGGGCGCAAGCAGCAGTATCGCGTCCACCTCAGCCGTGAACGCATGCGAGCCCGCAATATCGGTGATCTCGCCCTCGCTGCTGAGGCTCTTTTTCGTATGGTGTACCAGCACGATTGCCGTTCGCGGCAAGTGCTGAGTCAAGTCCACAAACGGCGCAAGCGCAGCCGCAACCAACGCCGAGTCGTTCTCGTCTTTGGCGGGCATAAACCGCCGTATGGTGTCCACAATCACAATATCAGGTTCCAGTTCGCGTATGGCGCGTGCCCAGTTCTCTGGGTGAGCGCGGGGGATAGCGTTCAGAATGAGTGTGTTCAGTTCGGGGAACCGCTTCACCCGCTCGCGCCACACAGGGCGTGAGTCTTCCGAGAGGTAGACCACGCGCAAGTTCTGCTGCACCCACTCACGGCAGGCGTGTATCAGCAGGGTGGTCTTACCTGCTTTGGGGTGTGCGCCAAGTAGAGTGATTGTCCCTCGCGCGATTAGCCCGTCCACGCCCAGCAACGGAACATACTCCAGTTCGCGTTCGGCGTCGCTGGTGAGCAGTTCGCTCAGAGGCGCAAGCAGCGGCAGGTCGGCTTCTGATTCGTTTCTGGCAATCTGGCAATCTGGCAATTGCTTAAGGAGTTGCCAGATTGCCAGAATATGGCTACTCGCCAACGCTGCTCGGAACCGTTCGGCGTCGGCGTCCAGTTGCTGCCACAGTTCGTTCGCGTCTTTCACGCCGTCGGGGAGCCGAAGCATATGCACGCGCTCGCGAAGCGAGTCAGGGCAGGTCTCGGCGAGTTTCTGTGCCAATCCTGCGCCAGCGTCGTCGGCGTCGGCAATCAGCACGATTCGCTCGAAACCCTCCACCTCGCGCCACCACTCTTCACGCCAATAGGTTGCGCTCGGTATGCCCAGTGCAGGCAGGTCGGCATGCCACAGAGTCCAAGTATCGCTTGTACCCTCGCACAGGTACAGCGTGTCGCTGCCTGTCCACTCGCACAGTCGCCACAGCCCATACAGAATCGCCGTGTCGCCCTTGCGCCACTTGAAGCGGTTGTCGCCCTCCAGCGCATAGCGGTATTGTACGGCGTGCAGGTCGCCTTCGCGTGTGAGGTAGAGGATTTCAATACCGCCGTCGGGCAGCTCGCGCACATGCCATGCAATCAGTTTTTCAGCGTCCAGTCGCTTGGCGTCGGCAAGGGCTGCCAGCGTCAACAGTTGCGCCTGCGCCGTCGCAGGTTGCCGTCCTGCATTTCGGCGAAGCGCGATAGGTCGGGCGGTTGCGGACTTTATGCCTGCGAGTTCGAGTAGTCGGTCATACACATTCCCACACGCAAAGCAGTGCGCCAGCAGTTTGCCGTTCCGAAGAGTCAAGCTCAGACTCGGTTCGTCGTCGTCGTGGAACGGGCAACGCGCCATCACTTGCTTGCCGTCTTTGGTCGCCCGCACGCGCATTTTTCGCTTGTCGAGATGTGGTATAATTCGTTCAAGTATCTCTCTGGGGGTGTAGGGGCGCGTCATGCGTCGCTCACCCCCTTTGTGTTCTCGGCGTCCGTTAGCAGCTCGTCAGGCTCCACGCCCAACGCACGCGCGATTTTCTCTACCGTCGCACGGCTGCGCGGGGGCAGACCGTATTTTTCCCACAGCACTATGTGGCGAGTCGAGACACCCGCTTTGTGCGCCAGCGCGTCCACTGGCAGCCCTAACCGCTTCCGAAGTTCGCGTATCGTTGCCATCGCTGTTGCCTCCTGCGATATACAGCGAGTATACTTGTAGCCACAGGAGGTGAGTTTACATGGCTACACTGGCTGAAGTAGAACGCCGATTGCGCTTGCGCATACCGCCTGCGCTCTGGAGAGAAGCGGAACGCGAGGGGCTGGTCGGCGCGTTGGAAATAGCTGCCAACGACAAAGAGGAACGCGAAGCACTCGCCATGTTGCGTAGGTTTTTCATGCGCCGTATGAAGCCAAAAAAGAAGTCCGATAGCGTTTACTCCACCACTGCTTTGGCGCGTGCATTTGTGGCTATGCAGGCACGAGCGGTGTCGGAGTTGCTGCCCTCCTTGGAGGTAGGCGATATTCTCTATCCGCTGCGGGTGTTGCGTGAGCAGCACCTGCAGGGTAAGTTCGTGCCTGTCGAGAAGATCCCTGACTGGCTCGAACAGCACTTGTACGACGGGAATCCGCTGCCGACCACTCGCTGCCTCTGGCTCCATCCCGACACCGAATCGCGAGTGTTAGACGCCATTCGTGCAGGTCAGTCCGTCACGCTGGAGCCGAACGAAGTTAAGATAATCGAGCAGCCTGTGAGCCTGTTCTATAAGGGCAAGCCGTATTACATTCTGCACGACGGCGCACTCTTCGACCTCTTTAACGCTGTGTACGGACTTATGGATATCTGTGGCTGGCGTGAGGACGACGCCATAGAGTTTGCGCTTGCGAATCGCGTGCCCGACGGGTTGCCGATTATGGTGCGCGTAGAATGGAACCTTATCTGGAGCCTATCGTTTGTCTCGCTTCAGGTTCCCCTCTATATCCAGCCAGAAGAGGTTGCGAAACTCTACTCGCAAGTGCGCCGTGAGCACATTAAAGGTAGGAAGCGATGCAAGGGCATAAAACCGTCCACAGCACGATTCGTGCGCTTTGTGGAGGTTTATCGGCTGGAACACCCTCGCGCGAAGTGGAAGGAGATTATCGCGGAATGGAACCGCCAGCACCCGAATGAAGCGCTTAGCGAGAAACGGGCGCGGAATCTTATAACGCACTACAAGAGAATCCGGCGCATGATCGCCGAGCAGGTAGAGATAGGGGCGTAGGGGGATTATTAGCCCTGCGCCTATGGGTTATCGTCTGCGCAGATTCTTGAGGGGGCTATGCTGGTGGTGTGCCTGCTTGAGGTCGCTTTCCACCAGCGCGAGGTATTGGCGCAGTACCGAGTAGTCGCTGTTTCTCATGAGTTGGCGCAGGTGTTCGCCTGTTATGGGTCAACACATCGTTGACAGCTGGAACGCCCTCGGCGGCGCATGATGTGCAGGTCTACTTGGCGTTGAAGTACCCGACCATCGTGAGCAACATCTCCGCACACCGAATGCGTTCGCGCACGGGGGCGGTCTCGTCGACCACCACGCCGTGCAACAAGCGCACCGCCTCCACCGCGCCTGCCATCAGCCGTGCGCGCGACAACGCCATCCCCCGCTGACGCACTTCCGCCAAGTAGACCCGCACGCGCTTGTCCCAGTGGAAGTCATGTCGCCAACGCTCGACTTGCTCTGGCAAGACGCCCAACTCCCGACACACGGCATCGACCGACAGCGTATCGCGATAGAGAAGATAGGCGTCAAAAGCGCGTGCAGGCTCGCCCGACAAGCGGGCGTACACACCCCGATACAACTTCTCGTGCGTCATGCTATCTATCAGCCCACAATGATACCGAGCGCGTCGCACGCGGATTGAGCGTCTTCTATCAACGCCATCAGCGCGTTATTGCCCATTCGCCCCGCAATCGCCCGCATCTCACTGAGAACGCTCGCCAGCGTGTGCAAGTGCTGGGCAGCGGCGCGGGCAGCCCCGCGACGGCAACGGGCGACCGCGCGTTCAAGGCGCGTGCGCTCCGCGCCTTCGAGCAGCGGCGTCTGGAGCAACTCGCGCGCCACGCGCCCCAGCGACCGCTCGCCCCGCGCCACACGCCACGCGACATATGGCAGAAGACGCATCGGAATCAACGGCAGATAGGTCACAACGCCCGACAGCGCGTCTTTGTGCGCCCGCAGAACCGCGCAAGCGTCGGGAGAGACGGTCTCCAGTTGCTGCAGCACACGCCCCACCCGCATCGCGCGATACATCGTCCGCTCCGAGACGCCCCAAGTCCGCGCCACAAGCCCCGCGAGAGTCGTTGGCTGTGGTTCTGACGCCATGTCAGCCCTGATTGCACGCTCGTCGGGCAAAAATAGAGACGCGCGGGCGGGGAACCCGCGCCGACGAGTGTGTATCCAGCCCTTGTGTTCCCACCGTTTCACGCGGGCTTGAAGCGCACGATAGGTCAGATGGACACCCTTTCGCGCGAGTGCGCGGCGCACTTCGTCATAAGTCGCTTCGCCCCGCGCCTGCAGAATCGAACGCACCTGACCAAACACCCGTTCACTGCGTTTCATCCCATAACACATTACGGCAACGCGGCGCGTGCGCGTTGTGGATGCGTATCGGCTGCAGCACCGTTGCGCGAAGTGGAAACCGATGATCACCGAGCGGGCGCAGGGTCTCATAACGCACTACCCGCGCCCACTTTACGGATTGCCAAGCGTGTCGAGATAGAGGCGCGGAGCGGTTCGCCCCGCGCCTTGCGTGCAGAAATTCGGCAACGGTTGCCTCATTTCTGCTTGCGGTTGCGCAAGTTGTTCAGCGGGCTGTGCTGCTGGTGGGCGCGTTTCAAGTCCGCTTCCACCAGCGCGAGATACTGCCGTAGTACCGTGTAGTCGCTGTGTCCCATGAGTTGGCGCAGTTGTTCAAGGTCAATCCCGTTGCGCAGGCTCCAAGTGGCGAAAGTTCGGCGAAAGGCGTGCGGTCCGAGGCGTCTTTTCAGTCCCGCGCGTGCGCCTATATCTCGCACGGCGGTTTTCAGTCCGTGCAGCGTCAGTGCGCCGAATCTGCCCCACCACAGGGGCGCGTCGCCTGTGGGCGCGAAGGGGCAGGCGTTCAAGTAGCGTCTTAGCGCAAGGCGCACCTCGTGCGACAGGAACACCACGCGCTGCTTGCCACCTTTCCCGCGAATGAGCAGGGCGTCCTGCGAGGCGTCGGCAACGGTCAGGTTGTGCGCCTCGTGAATGCGTAGCCCTGTGTCCAGCAGCAGTAGGATTAGGGCTTTATCGCGAAGGCGAAGCCAGTGCTTGCCGTTGCACGCTTGCAGAATCTGCTCCACTTCCTCAGGGGTCAGCGCAGGTTTCACCTTCGGCGGTACTTTGGGTTTCTCTACCTTCTGGAACGGGTCATTCGCTGTGAGTTCCTCTCGCAAGCACCACCGCCAGAACAGGCGCGGGAGCCGATAGGCGTTGCGCACAGTGTAGGGCGAAACGCCCTTGCGCTGCTTGTGGATTAGCCACTTGCGGATATGGGCAGGTTGCACGGCGTCAAGGGTGGTGGCGTGCTGTTCCAGAAACGCCACGAATTGCCCGACGCCTTCGCGATAGTTTTCCAGCGTGCGCGGGGCAATCCCTCGTGCTTCAAGGGATTCCAGCCACAGGGTGAACGCTTCTCGAATCTCACTCTCCTGAACCTGAATGCTGAGTCTGGGAGTCTTCACGAGTGCTTTTCTGACGGTTCAGGGGCGCGAGTGCAATCGGCAGTGGGCTGATTGTGTGGAGGCACAAGGGATTGTGGAATTTCACGCGGGGGTGGATTCGAACCACCACTACCAGATCCAAAGTCTGGCGTCCTGCCATTAGACGACCCGGCAACACGCATGCAGTGTACCCGATACACAACGCGCGTTGCAAGCCCCAACCGATGGTGTCTCGCCCCAACGAACCGAGTGGAGAGCAACCGTGAAGGCTACCAGCCTCTGCCTCTGGGAAGAGACTTAGGTAGAATTAGGATATGAGTAGAGCGACGCAGCCGAGCGCAAAGATCCCCCCACGCTCGTTTCGCCTGCCGTCACGAACCACCGCACACACGCCCACTCCATCCAACACGCCTCCACCACGCACAACCTATCAGAACAACGCACCAACCAACCGATTCGCTCGGCGGTGCTAAGCGAGACGCCGATTGCGCCTGCGACGCTGTTCGAGTGAGCAGGCATGGGGTATCCTTGCGGTATGCGTGTGCAGCCGATTGAGTGGCGTGACGGGATTGTTGCGATTTTAGACCAGACGCAGTTGCCCCAGCGCGTGGTCGTTCACGAGTACGACGACTGGCGGGGCGTGGCGGAGGCGATTCGCGTGATGCGGGTGCGCGGCGCGCCTGCGATTGGGATTGCCGCCGCCTATGGGCTGGCGCTCGCCGCGCGCGAGATTGACGCCCCAACGATGGAGGCGTTCCGCGCCGCGTTCGGCGAGGTGTGCCGCGCGTTCGCCCAGACGCGCCCGACCGCCGTGAACCTGTTCGGCGCGATTGAACGCCTGCAGGCGGTGGTCGCTCAGTGCCCGACGCCCGACGAGGCGCGGGCGCGCCTGCTTGCCGAAGCGCACGCCATCCGCGCGGAAGACCACGCCGCCGACCGCGCAATGGCGGAACACGGCGCAGCCCTCCTGCCCACGAACGCCCGCGTGCTGACCATCTGCAACACGGGCGCGCTGGCGACAGGCGGCATCGGTACCGCGCTGGGCGTCATCCGCGTCGCGTACCAGCAGGGTAAACTCGTCCATGTGTACGCCTGCGAGACGCGCCCCCGCCTGCAAGGGCTGAAACTCACCGCGTGGGAACTGCAACAGGAGGGCGTCCCGTTCGAAGCAATCGCCGACAGCGCGGCAGGCGCACTCATGGCACAGGGCAAAGTGGACGCCGTGATTGCGGGCGCGGATCGCATCGCCGCCAACGGCGACACCGCCAACAAAATCGGCACCTACACGCTGGCAGTGCTGGCGCACTATCACGGGATTCCGTTCTACATCGCCGCGCCCATCTCCACGATTGACCCGCGCACGCCCAACGGCGCGTCCATCCCGATTGAGTACCGCGACCCTGCGGAGATCACGCATATTGACGGGCTGCAGATTGCCCCTGCAGGCGCGCCTGCGCTCAACCCTGCCTTCGATGTGACCCCTGCCGCGCTGATTCACGCCATTATCACGGAGCGGGGCGCGTTCCGCCCGCCGTATGACTTCGCCGCGCTTGCGGCGCATAGGCGTCCCGATGGGTAAACCAGTTCCAAGCTCCCTGCAGGCAAGTCGTCTATGCCATACGGCGTGGTGCGGTCGTGGCAACGGGCAGGCTGCAGGGTCGATCCGTCCAGTTGCCCTGTGCCGAAGTTCCACCGCACTTGCACCTTGACCGCCGCCGTGCTGCCCGTGCTGCCCCCAGCCCCCTGCCAGAGCGTCGCTAACGCTTTGGGCAGGCTAATCACCGTGCTGTCCTTGATGAAGACCCCCGCGAAGCGTTGGAGCAGGGCGTACAGAAAGTGCGCAGCTTGGGGGGTGAAGCGTTGCTCGATGGCTTGTGGCGTGAGGGTCGTGCCTGCGCATGTTGCTGCGTGCCTTCAGTCTGTGTCGGTGGGACAGGGATTGCTGACGGCGCCGAAGACCATCATTTGGGCGAAGGTGCTGCCTGTGAGTTTGCGTTGGACGAAGCCTGTTTCGCGTGCGCGGGTGTCGGCGTCGTGTTCAAGGATTTGTTGGAGCGCGTTCTCGATTTGCGTTGCGAGATGGGTGATGCGTTTCATAGCGCGTTGAGTGTACCTTCTTCTGGGCTGTTCTAAAATTGATGCCAATGGGGCAGAGTTTACAATTGCCCCCCTCCTTTAGGTTCCCCCCGCTTCGCGAGGGGAACCGCGTGGGGCGCGTGGGTTCGGTTCCCCATGCTTGCAGGGGGAACCTTAAGGAGGGGGTTATCGGGCATACTCATTTTTGTGAACTTTGGCTGCGCGATTGGTAAGTGTCTTTGCGTTGGTTTTTCAACATGCCCCCCTCCCAACCTCCCCCGTGGACGGGGGAGGAGCCGCGACTCCCTCCCCGCCCGCGGGGAGGGTTGGGGTGGGGGCTATGTTTAAATCTCACTGCAAAGACACTTATTATAACTATCGCGACGCGCGCGCCTGTGCTGGGGCTTGAGGACTACCCTGACCTGTGGCTGCCTGCAACAACGCTTCTGGAGTTCGGCACAAACTACTGCATCGACTACACCTACTGCCGCGGCTATCAGTCGTTTGCAATCGCCCGCGTCTACAAGACGCCTGAACCCGCGATTGCGCATCCTGCCCCGCTGGAGATTGGCTGCTTGTATCCGTTTGGGACAGTAGACTTCGTGCTGCTGTCGGGGACGCCGATTGCTTCGGTGTATGGCGCGCGTCCAGACGACTATGTGCAGGAGGGCGATGCGCTTGTGCTGTGCCAACCGAGCGACGGGGTGGAATTCGCCCTTGTGCTTGGCGGCGAGCGTCCGACAAGGCTGAGGTGGGCGACGGAGCGACTCCGCGCCGCCTATACCCTTGAGGCGTTCCATCCCGACTTGCGGCAACTGCTTGCGTATACCTGTTTGCAGGGTCTGGGTCGGTCGCCCACCTGTTGGAGGCGCGGGTTGGCTCCCTGTCAGCCTTGCCGTTGGCGATGCGGCGCGTCGTGATGCGCCCTTGAAGGCTGGCGTCGGTGTTCGCTACTATAGGGGGGTAGAAGGGCACTGCCAACCGCGCCTCTGAAGTCCCGACCTGCCTTCAGAGTTCCAGCAGGCACAGCACGAGGCACTTGCACGCCCCGCCCGACTTGATGAACTCGCTCATCGGCGCTTCGTACACCGTGTAGCCGCGCTCTTCCAGATAAAAGCGCAGGATGGGGCAGCCCGACGGCATCACCACTTGCTTGCCGACGACCACCGAGTTGCAGGCGAACTTGAGCGCCTCTTCGGGGCTGACAGGGATGGTCTCGAAGTGCTGCTCGATCACGCGCCGCGCGTACCAGTCGAACGCTTCGGGGTAGTAGGCGACCAGCCGCCCGCCCAGCGGCAAAAAGCAGGTGTCCAAGTGATACCAGCGGTCGTCCACCAACTCAAGGCTTAGCACCTGCTTGCCCGTGAGTTGGCTCAGGTAGCGGTGGGCGCAGATGTCGGTACGCTTCAGGTAGCCCGCCACGAGGATGTCGTCGATCAGAAAGGCGTCGCCCTCGCCCTCGAAGGCGCAGTTGGGGGGCATGTAGTGAATCGTGTAGCCCTGCTCGCGGAACCAGTGTTCGAAGTACGGCTCCTCCACCTGCCGTTCGGGGTGGCGGAAGCGCGACAGCACGATTTGCTTGCCAGGCAGGGGCAGCCCCGCGTTCGCCGTGAAGACCATATCGGGCGCTTCGGACGCCTGCTCAATCAGGCGCACAGGGACGCCCACCCGCTCGGTCAGCGTCTGGTAGAGCTGCTCCCACTGCTTCCACGCAAGCGACTTGTCGGGCTTGTCGCTCAGGTGCATCCAGGCGTTGATTTCGTACAGCAGGTCATACGCGCTGGGCGCGCACATCAATAACTCGGCGACACGGGTTGCGCGTTCACTCGTCGTCTGCATCGGCGTCGTCTGCATCGTCGGTCTCCAGTCGTTTCGACGGTTGTGCGTCGCTGGTATCGTATTCTACGCACGCTGGCGCAGGCGAGTTTCGCTCGCATGCGAATTATGCCACAGTTTTGGGCGTTTCTGCGGGTATGCGCTCGTTTTCGCGCTGTTCACGCCACTGTTGGAACCCTTGCAGTGCGCTGCGTGCGGCGCTCAGCCCTGCACGCCCAAAGACGCCTCCGAGCAAAATCGCCCATCCCAGCGCGTACCACAGATACGCCTGCCCGCCACCGCCCAGCCACTCTAAATACGCGCCGTACCACGGATGGACGCGGAGCAGCCAGTCTGCAACGACCGCCATTTGCGGAACTGAGAGCGCGCCCGCCGCGAAGTGCAGCACACGCTGCGCAAGGAACAGCACCGCCCAGAGTGCCACGAGCCTAAGCACACCCTCCCCGCTCTTGCGGGCGATGTTGTCCAAGTAGGCGCGCATGCCGCGCGTGTTCACAAAGTAGCCCTCTGTGTAGTCGCCTTGCAGGGGCGTCGGGTACACCCAGAAATACGCCCATAGCGACGCCTGAATCGACTGGGGCAACACCACGAACGCTGCCCAGAAGTAGGTCGTCCAGAAGAGCCACTTCGTCGGCGCGACCCACACGCCCGACGCCAGCCCGACCGCAAGGTAAAGCGCGCCTGCCACGAGCCAGTGAAGCGCCCACTGCCACACCAGCCCGCCCCACGGATAGGGCAACGCGAACCGCAACGGCTGTGGGCGACGCGCGACGCCAAAGTAGCCCATCAACGGCGCGACCGAAAGGTTGAGCAGCGTCGCGATGATTAGCGCGAGGAACAGCATCCGTTCTGCGCTTGCAGCGTCGCGAACGAACGCCTGTGCGAAGTACGCTGCATGCACGCTGACGAACACCAGCCAGAACGCCGTGCCGCCCCAGCGCAGCACGCGATACGCCCCATCCGACCACCAGTCGCGCCACTGCGCCGCCGCAATCGCTACCCAGAGCGCGAACCCCACGGCGAACAGTGCGCCCAGCAGCGCGTGAACCCACCCATCGCCTTGAAAGCCCACGAACAACAGGAACGGCGCAGTCGGCGGTGTGAGCGCCCATACAGGCAACTGCGCCAGTGAGGTCATGTGCGGTTGAAAAGACATCAACACCACCAAGATTAGCCCCAGAATCTGCCCCGTAGGAAGCCACGAAACAGTCGCAAAAAGCGTTCGATAAGTGGGCGTTGTCCCCTCTTCTGCGAGATAAACCGAACGCCAAGCAAACGCATCAAGACTACTTCCGAAAAGGTAGCTGACGCCTACAAGCAGAGCAATTACTGCCCAGCCCCAAAACGGCGCGCCCATAACATGCAGTAGCCACAACCCTGCAGGTGTCGCCATCAACAGCATTAGCCCTGTGAGCGCGGTCGTCGCCGCTGCGCGCCCCAGCACCACCCCCAGCGGATGCAACTCTGTCAGATACAAATCGGTCAGCGGGCGCGTTTTGTATATATCCTGCACCATCCGAGAGGAGAGCGGGCTATGCACGAGCGATAAAGAAATCGTAAACGCACCTATCGCAAGCGCAGGCTGGTACGGCGAAGATCCGAACGCGCTTATTATCCACGGGGAAAGCAATGCCCACAAGCCCGCCACGAGCGCACAAGGGATCACGCCGAGCGCGAGCGTCGTGAGCGCAAGCACCCAGTACCGCCGCGTGCGCACATAGCGACGATACTCCATCCAGAACACAAGCGCCGCATCCCGCAGAATCACCACCATGCGCCCTCCTGCGACTTCGGTTCGGGTTCAGGGGCGTCCAACGCGCGTTGCACGCGGCGCGCTGCCAACGGCGCCAGCAGCCGCGCCAGCCCAATCGCCGCAAGCCCGTGCAACACGCCCCACAGCGGGTGCGGAATGTGCGGTGCCATCATCGCGCCAATCGGCGGAAACAGCAGCGAGAGCCAGAACCCAGAGCGCGTCGCCCACACAAGCGGCGACACGCTTGCCAACCAACGCATGAATCCGCCACTCTCCAGCAGCCCCACGAACGACACGGCGCCAACGGTGGAGCCTATCCCGACCAACACGACCGCCGTGTAGCTCACAACTTGCCACAGGAGCGTTGGACGCGGCGCAACCAGCAGCCCCACGAGCGTCTGAAAAAGCAGGCTCCAGCCCAAGTAGCATAGCCCCACACGCACGCAGAACCCGATAGCGGCAAGCAGCGAATCGTACACCACCGTCGCTATCACAAGCAGGAACGGCGCGCCCCACAGCAGATATATTCGCGTTGCGCCCGCCAGCGCGTAAGCCGTGTACGCGCCGTAGAGCAAATCCCAACCGTCCAGCCGCGCCAGACGCAGAAACGCCGAAGTGCCCTGCGCATGCTCGCGCTGCAGCAAAACCATCAGCGTGCTGTACCCGAACGGAACGAAAAAGAGCAGGAACAGCATCAGAGTCAGGGCGAATGCCCGATCGCGCAGCGCCGCCAGAAAGCCGATTAGCCCCAGCGCATACGCCAGCAGCGTGAGCAACGCCAGACCGTACAGCACGACCGCGCGTCGCCCGTCGCCCGCTTGCCAGAAGCGCGGCTGGGTCGGCGAGATGCGCGCCTGCTGCGCCAGCTGCGCCGAGAGTTCCTTCGCGCGCTCGTAGTCGCCCTTCATTACTGCTTTGTCCAACTCGCGTCCCAGCGTTTGCGTCCGCGTATCGATAGCGCGCCGCCACTCGATGGCGTTCCACCGCCGCAGTAGCCACACCGCCGCGTTCTCGGTAAAGTACCGCCGCCACCACGCTCCTAACGCACCCAGACGAATAGCTGGCTCACCTCCTCTATGGGCGTCCCGTTCCAAAGCGCCCCCGATGGGGCGTCGGGTTGCCATTCCGCTACAAAGCGAAGATTCGGCTCTACGGGCAGGGTTTCCGACATCGGCACGCGCACGGATTGACCCGCGCGCAGCACAGGCAGTGTCCAGAGCACAGCAGATCCCGATCGCTCACCATCACGCCGTCGCAGTTGTACCGCGTGCAAGTCGCCCTGCGAGCGGTTGTGCAGGTGAACGGCGTTTCCCACCCGCCGTGCCTCCACTTGTGGAGCCTCGCGCGTTAGGCGCAGGCACACCACCTGCACCTCTGTCCAACTGCCTGCACGCAGGCGCACTTCGGGCGCGTCGGTGGCATACCACACCTCCACGGGCGCGCCTTCGTCAGCGGGCAGCACGAGCGCACCTTCGGGTAGGCGAATCGTGTGTGTGCCTGCTCGCGCTGCACCCATAATCCGTATCGTTTCCACAGCAGGCGCGTCTGGGGCGCGGTAGAGATAGCGCGTAGCGCGCGGCGCGCCCGTCGTGCGCGGCGCGAGCGCAATCGCGCCCACACTTGCCAGCAGGGTCAGCCCCGTCAGCGGCGCAGCGACCGACGCCAACCGCCGCCGACGCCGCAACCACGCCGCCAGCACCCACACCGCCACGAAGTAGCCGCCCAGCAGACCAACGCTTGCCCACACTCGACGCACCTGCACCACAGGTTGACGCTTGCGTGGGGGTGCAAGCGTACTCCCCCACCGCTCCGTCAGAAAACCGCTGCTGGAGACCACCCAGCCCATCAGCGTTGGTAGCTCGTCCCACGCGCGCCACACAGGGTCGCCCAAGTCGCCCAAAAACAGGTACAGATTGCCCGCGCCAACGCGCCGATACAGCATCACAGGCGCACGCGCATCGCCCAAGAGAATCCCGTAGTCTTGCAGCGTTTCGGGGCGCATCAGGCGCACGGGCTGGTCGGGCGGCGCGAGTGGAGGCGTGACGGGGCGCACGGGCGCATCTGAGAGGCTTAGTCGCGGCACAAGGTCCGCCAGCGGCAGCAAGTTCACCGCCGCGCCAAACGAGCCTGCCGAAACGACCAGCGCGCCGCCCGCCGCCAGCCACTGGCGCACCGCCTGCCACTGCCCATCGGTCAAGGCTTCTGCGCCGTCCACCAGCACCAGCACGGGCAGCCCCAGTAGCCCGCGCCAGTCGTCGGGCAACGCCGCAGGGCGCAAGTAGTAGGCGTGCATTGGTGGGCTGAACCCCTCGTGGTCTTTGGCAAACGCGGATACAAACGGCGCTCTCGCCTCGTTCAGCCGCTCCCAGCCGCCAATCGCGTTGCCCACAAACACGATTGGCAAACGCGTCTGCAAGGGCGTCGGCAACTCCACCCTAACGCGCTCGCCGTCCGCGCCGCGCCACAGCAACCGCGCGAACGCAAACCGCGAAGTCTGCGCGCTCGGCACAGGCAAGTAGAGCCGCTTGCGGGCGTTGGCAGCCAAGTCCATCGGGTAGACCGCGCGCCAGTTGCCTGGCAGCTCCGCCACGAGTTCGCCGCGCGTGTCGCTCCCCCTGCGCTCGATGTCCACCACATAGACGGCGCAGTGCGCCATCGCCTTGTCATCCAGCAGCAGGCGCGCCTGCACCACCGTCTGCGCCTGGCTCCAAGCCGCAAGCGTCAGCAGCACGCCCCAAAGTACCCCTGTGCGCACAACGCAAAATTTCGCGGGTTGACGCCCGCTTCCTACTTGTGGTACAATAGAAATCGTATTCTGAGGGAGCGGATGGCGGAGCTGAAGCAGGTAGAGATTGCGCGGCTGGCGGGCGTCTCGCAGGCGACGGTATCGCGCGTGCTGAAAGGCGACCCGCAGGTGAACGCGGAGATGCGTGAGCGCGTGCTGGCAGTCGTGCAGCAACTGGGGTATGTGCCCGACGCGCGGGCGCAGTCGCTCCGCTCGCAACGCACGCGCCTGCTGGGGCTGGTCATCCACCGCGCGCCCGACGCGCTGGCGGGCGACCCGTTCTTTAGCGCGCTGATTGCCATGATTGTTGCGCAGGCAGGCAGATATGACTATCATCTATGCGTTGATACAGCGCGCACGGCTCGCTCCCAGCGCGCCATCTACGAAGAGTTGCTGCGCACCCGCCGTGTGGACGGGCTAATCCTGGTGGAGTCGGAGACGCAGGACAGGCGCATCGAACGGCTCAGCCGCGAGGGGTTCCCCTTCGTGCTGATTGGGCGATACGACCCCGAAGACGCCGTTTGCACCGTAGACAACGACAACATCGGCGCGGCATACATGGCGACCGACTACCTGATGCGCACGGGGCGTCGGCGGGTGGCGTATCTGGGCGGACCCGCGGGGCTGACCGTGACGCGCGACCGCTTGCAAGGCTACAAAGCCGCGCTGGAGGCGCACGGCGTCGGCTATGAGCCCCACCGCGTGGTGTTCGCCGACTTCAACGCCCGCAGCGCAGCCAGCGCAACGACGGAGTTGCTCAGCCAGTCGCCGCCGCCCGATGCTATCCTCGCGCTGGACGATATGCTCGCCATCGCCGCGATGCGCACGGCGAAACAACACGGCTACCGCGTGCCCGACGACCTCGCCGTCGTCGGCTTCAACGACAGCCCGCTGTGCGAGTATGTCGAGCCGCGCCTGACCTCCGTCGCGGTGGAAATCCCGACTTTGGCGCGCAAGGCGACCGAGATGCTGATTGGGCTGATTGAGGGAGTCGAGCCAACCCCGAAGCGGCAGATTGTGCCCGCCCGACTGGTCAAGCGCGAGTCGGCGTAGGCTACTTGCCCTTCAGCGCGCCGATAATCTGCTGCACGCCCTCCCGCGCGTCGGCAAACAGCATCAGCGTGTTGTCCGCCGCGAACAGCGGGTTCGGGATGCCCGCAAAACCAGGGCTGAGGCTCCGCTTGATGACCACCACGCTGCGCGCCTTGTCCACATCCAGTATCGGCATGCCTGCAATCGGGCTGTTCGGGTCGGTGCGCGCCAGCGGGTTGACCACATCGTTCGCGCCAATCACAATCGCCACATCCACCTGCTCGAACTGCGGGTTGATTTCGTCCATCTCCTTGAGGCGGTCGTAGGGCACATCGGCTTCGGCGAGCAGCACATTCATGTGCCCTGGCATGCGCCCCGCAACGGGATGGATGGCGAACAACACCTGCGCGCCCATCTGCTCCAACATCTGCATCAGGTCGCGCACAGCGTGCTGCGCTTGGGAGACCGCCATGCCATAGCCAGGCACGATGACGACGGTGCGCGCGCCCTCCAACAGCATCGCCACCTCGTCGGGCGAGGTCGCCTTGACGCGCCCGCCGTATACATCCTCCGCTTTCGGACCCGCCTCGGCGGGAACCCACACCCCAAACAGCACATTGCGCAGCGAGCGGTTCATCGCGCGACACATAATCGTCGTGAGAATAATCCCCGACGCGCCGACCAGCGAGCCGGTGATGATGAGCGCGTTGTTGTTCAGCACGAATCCCGTCGCTGTCGCCGCCAGCCCCGAATAGGAGTTCAGCAGCGCAATCACCACAGGCATATCCGCGCCGCCAATCGGGATCACCAGCAGCAGTCCCACGACGGAGGCGACCGCCAGCAGCGCCCAGTAGTAACCGAGCGTCGTCGGGTTCAGCACCAGCATCACACCCAGCGCGATTGCCACCACCAGCAGCGCGCCGTTGATGTAGTGCAGGAACGGCACCTGCAGCGGGTTGTCGCCGATGATGCCCTGCAGTTTCGCGAAGGCGACGAGGCTGCCCCAGAAGGTCACCGCGCCGATGATGCCCGACGCGCTTGCGGCGGCGGTCAGCTGCGCCAGCGGCACGCCGAGTTGCGCATCGGGCAGCGCGCTCTCCACCACGCTTGCGCCCGCCACCAGCGCGGACGCCGCACCGCCGAACCCGTTCAGCACCGCCACCATCTGCGGCATCGCAGTCATCGGCACGCGCAACGCCATCACCGACCCCACCAACGCGCCCACCACGATGCCCAGCAGAATCCACTCATAACTAAGGATTTGGCGATCGAGCAAGGTGGCGATAATCGCGATGAGCATGCCCGTCGCGCCGAGGCGGTTCCCCCGTACCGCCGTGCGCGGGTGCGACAGCCCTTTTAGCCCCAACACAAACAGCGCAACCGCCAGCAGGTACGCCAGATTGATAATCGCCGCGCTCATCAGCGGGAATTGTACCTGTTTTTTTGCTCCCAGCCCCAGCCTATCTTTCACTCGTGAAAGCGTTTTGGGGTACTCTATGTGTCGTGAAGGTTCAACCGCCGCGCTACATCGTCTGGAGTACGAACGAGGTTGATCTGAACGACCCGTTCCAGCGTCGCTGGTATATTCGGCAGGTGCTGCTGTATGGACGCGAGCAGGATGTGCGCCAGCTGGACAAGGCGGAGCTGGCGACGCTGATTGATGAGTTGCGTCTTCCCGAACCCATCTACCAACTGTGGAAACGATACCTCTATCGAGCGGGGTATTATGCTAATTAGTTTACTCTGGCCAGCCGTGGAACGGCTCCCACGGGCGGCTCACATAGTCGGCGAAGGCGAACGCCAGCATAATCAGCAGCCAGAAGAAGCCCGCGCCCGCAAACAGCCACGCTAACTTGCCGCTGAAACGCACATGCATAAAGTTCATAATCACGATCGTCGCCTTCCAGACGGCAATCGTGAGCGCAATCACCACACCGAGCCAGTTCGGCACATTCGGGATGTAGCCCGCAACGACCGTTAGCACCAGCAACGCCATCAGCCACCACAGCGTGCGCGTATACAGCGACACGGGATGCACATGCGACTCGCTATGCCCTGCCATACCTTACCTCCCGATGAGATACAACAGCGGGAACAGGAAAATCCACACGATGTCCACCAAGTGCCAGTAGAGTCCTGTCATCTCCACAGGCATGAAGTCGGCGACGGGTTTGTTCTTGAAGTGGTCTATCAGCGCGCGTCCGATGAGGATGCCGATAATAATCATCCCGATCAATACATGCAAGCCGTGCAGCCCCGTCATCACGAAGTAGAAGCCGAAAAACAGGCGCGTGCGCTGTTCAAACTCTTCAGGGGTGACCTTCGTGAAGGCAGTGAACTGCCCGTCGCGCGTCTTGCCCAGCTCATAGAGTTCGCGCCCGTTCTCTTCCACCACGCGCAGCTCGCCCTTCTCCTTCGCGTGCTTGACCACCTTGTGCGCGTCGTAGTCGCCGCCTGGGAACAGGTGGTGTTCAAACTTCGCGCTATACTCGAAATATTTGTTTACCATAAACACGCCTGCAAAGATAAAGGTGAGGAGTAGATAAAACGCTTGTTTTTTATGTCGGTTTTGCATCGCAGCGCGGACGGCGCGCGCCATCGTATAACTACTGAACAGCAGCACGAAGGTATTGACAGTACCGAATGGCACACTGAGTTCGTGGTGGGCGAGCGTGAACTCCATGACATATTTGAAGCGGTAAATTGCATACGCGGCAAAAATCGCGCCGAAGAACAGCACTTCCTGCACGATGAACGCCCACATGCCGATCAAGTAGGCGTTGTTTTGCTGTTCTAAGGTTTCGAACTGCTCGCCTAAGATGCCGTCGCCGTGATGCTGTCCGTCGCCCGCGTGTTCCAGCGTAGCGGTTTTCTCAATCTCCTGCACGCTCACAGTCGGTTAGCCTCCTCCGCCGTTGTTAGTGTACCTGATTGGGGGGCGCACAGCGTTGCGCCGCACGCCCCGAAGTGTTGTGTTAGCCGTCCTTGCCGCCGACGACCACAGGGCGCGGCTTGGGCACGAAGCCCGTCGGCTCCTCTGGGTGCGCGTAGTCGTAGGCAGGGCGCGTGACGATGGGGATGCGCTCGAAGTTGTGCGGGTCGGGCACGGGATCAACCAGCTCCCACTCTAGCCCGCGCGCGCCCCACGGGTTGCGCTCCGTGACCACCTTGCCGTACTTGAGCGACCAGGTGAGGTAAATCACGGGCAGCAAGTAGCCGAAGCCCAGCACGGACGAGCCTGCAGTGGACAGCACATTCAGCACCGCCCACTCCTCAGGGTAGCTGTGGTAGCGGCGCGGCATGCCCATGTAGCCCAAGATGAACTGCGGGAAGAAGGTCAGGTTGAACCCGACGAACACGAGCATCGCCGCCAGCTTGCCCCAGCCTTCGGGGTACATGCGCCCTGTCATCTTCGGCCACCAGAAGTGGAGCGCGGCGAGGTAGCCCATAATCGCGCCGCCCACCATCACATAGTGGAAGTGCGCCACCACGAAGTAGGTGTCGGTCAGGTGCACATTCGTTGCCATCGCCGCCAGGTGCAAACCTGTCAGGCCGCCGATGACGAACAGCCCCATAAAGCCGAGCGCGTACAGCATCGGCGTATCCCAGTGGACGCGCCCTTTCCATATCGTCGCCATCCAGTTGAAGATCTTAATCGCCGACGGAATCGCCACAATCCATGTCAGGAACGAGAAGACGATGCCCGCGTACATCGACTGCCCCGTGCTGAACATGTGGTGTCCCCACACAAGGAAGCCAATGATGGCGATTGCCAAGCTGGAGAAGGCGACGAAGTGGTAGCCGAACACGCGCCGCTTGCTAAACGCCGACAGTACCTCGCTAATCACACCCATCGCGGGCAAAATCATGATGTAGACCGCTGGGTGCGAATAGAACCAGAACAGGTGCTGATACAGAATCGGGTCGCCGCCCAAGTTCGGGTCAAAAATCCCGATGCGGAAGGTGCGCTCCACAGCGACCAGCAGCAGCGTAATCGCCACCACAGGCGTGCCCAGCACCTGAATCAGGCTCGTGGCGTACATCGCCCACACAAACAGCGGCAGGCGGAACCAAGTCATGCCCGGCGCGCGCATCTTGTGAATCGTCACGAGGAAGTTGATGCCTGTGAAGATCGATCCGAAGCCCGCCAGAAACACGCCGACAATCGCCAAACTCACTTCGCCTTTCGCGAACGAGCTGCTGTAGGGCGTGTAGAAGGTCCATCCCGTGTCGATGCCGCCGCGGAAGAGGGCAATCAGCACCAGCAGCGCGCCCGCCATGAAGAAGTACCAACTCAGCAGGTTCAGGCGCGGGAAGGCGACATCGCGTGCGCCAATCATCAGCGGCAGCAGGAAGTTGCCGAACACCGCAGGGATCG
>Ga0308418_1000397_pt1 | contig 26039 bp, 27 predicted proteins | sample HotsprSampleR4cd_FD_203517 | JGI IMG/M metagenome (GOLD analysis project Ga0308418, IMG submission 203517) | Hot spring phototrophic mat microbial communities from Mushroom Spring, Yellowstone National Park, Wyoming, United States - 20090729_R4cd ... | reverse complement strand
TTTGGCGTCCTATCAGTCGCAGATGCCGGGCTTGGCCGAGTCGATCAAGAAGGCGCTCCCTGACCTCGCAGCAACCATCCCCAAACTTCAACACCCACCCTACCTGCCGCACATCGTGCCCCTCCTGCATCAGGGACAGGCGCTCGGCATCGGCTAAGCGGCTTGGTTTTATCGTCAGAGCAAGTATAATACAGAGTGATGTACTATGCCTACTTAACGACCGTGCCGCTCGCGGACAGGTCGTCCAGCGACCTGATCCTCCTCACACTGATGCCTTGGACGCACTACCAAGCGCTGCGCAGCACCATTTGCAAGGAATCTGAACAATCGTTTTTAGATCTATATAACAAAACGAATGAGGGCTTGGGGTCCCCGTTTGTCGATGACGAGAACGGCGCAATCCTCTACGGCTTGGACCTGCGCTTGTCCTATAAGCAAAGCGACCTGCACCTGTTCCTCGCCTTAAGCCCGAACGCCAACAGCGAAACACGGCGCTGCATGGAGCTCTTCCGCGCACCAAGCCAAGCGACGCTGCCAGTCTTCATCGAACGCTACTGGCTCGCCCCCGACAACGCGCCCCTGATCGGCAGCAAGCTCATCCGCTTGACCCCGGACGCCCAGCGCGGCGAGGCATTGTCCCAGTTCCTCACCCGCCTGCGCGTCCCACAATACCAACCACCACGACCACTCACAACCCAGCAGTTCGATCGACTCGCCACGCGCCTGTGGCAATCCCACAAGCGCACCCAGCAAACAACCCAAGCGCCTGAGGCGCGCCCAGCCGAGTCAATTGATCATGGGATCGTCCAAAGCGCCGATATCTCTTACAGCAACAACGGCAGATGGCAAGGCATAACACGGGCATGATCCCCCAGGACGAGCTGCGCGCCCGCTACGGACGCAGCCAAGACCTCGTCCCGTTCATCGCTACCTTCAAGGACCACGCCGTCATCCTCCGCGACTACACCATGGTCTGCGGGATTGGACTACAAGGCGAAAGCGACGCGCTGCGGCCAATCGAGGAGATCGAAGAAAAGAAAACCCGATTGGCCATGATGTTCGCCAAGACATTGCATGACTATCAAATCTTTGTCGGATGTAGGCAGCAGCGCTTTGAGGAAATAAAGAATAATTTTGATTCATCATACAAGCTCTGGGAGGATATATTGCATTTCACGCAGAGAGTTTATGACTATATTCCAGAATTTTTCTCTGACGCGCTTCAGTATATACAAAACAAGGCGGACGAAAAGTTCGAAGATCCCGAGAAACTCCACGACTTCGCCGCTCAGCGCGTCGATACAGGTGAGCTCAGTCGCCTGCTCTATGAGCGCGTCGGCCAGCCGCCATACACCGGGCCCAGCGACCTCATGCGCACCCTCGCCTATATCACAAAACCAATCTTCATCGCACGCTGGGGGACGCTGCCCGAAGACAAGCAAGCAGAGCTGAGCAAGGCCGTGCGCGAACGCCTCGCGACAAGCATCGAGGTCCTGAAACACTACCTCCAACTTATCGTCGAACAAGCCTCGTTCTACGAACAGCACCTGATGCTGCACGGTCCACCCCTGCATTACCTCGCCTTTATCGTCCCGGAACGCCCAATGCTTCCCAAGCGCGGCGGGGTGCTGACCATGCCAAGCGAAGCTGAGCTCGACGGAATGTACACGCGCCTGAAGCAAAAGCTGGACGTCTTGATCGTCCAGCTCAGCGCCCACTTCAAGACCTGGATCATGAGCGCAGACGAGATCCTCAACGTCTACAGCTCGATCTACCAGCACGGCATGACATGGCGTGCGGGAACGGAGGACGGATCCCATGCATGAGTTCTATCGAGAAGTCTCCCGCTTGCTTGAAGGCATCGACGCGAACATCTTCTTGACCGTCTTGGCCGCCGTGGTCATCGGCGGTATCGTGCTATACCTGATCGGGACGGCCTTCGCCATCATCGGGCGCGTCGCGCTCGCCGGCCTCTTCCTGTTCGCCGCTTACTTGGTGTATCAATACAACGAGAGCATCCCGTTCGTCGCCGGTTTGCAATCGGCGCTCCGTGACCTCATCCCATACGCGCCGCCCATCACAACGCTCCTCATCCCGTTACTGATCTTCCTCGCCCTCTACACGCTTTACCGAACCTTCCGCGACTAGATGTGGCCGCTCGTCTTCATCCCAGCCGGATGCCTCGCCGCGCTAGCCATATATTGGCTCGACATCCGCAAGCTCTATCGCCAAGAGGAGGAGATCAGACCGCTGTTGCTCGGCTGGCTGGACGCGCTGCTTGTGAGGCTGGGCTTGGGCACGCGGGACGCGCGCGAGGTCATCGGCATCACGCTGACGTACCTCATCTACACCGCCATCTGGCTGAGCCAGAGCCGCTTCCCCTCGCCCCTGACCTGGGCCTGGGCGACCGCAGTCGCCGTCATCGCAGCGCTCGACCTGCGGACCGCCTACGTCCCGGCGCTGCCGCTCCTGTATCTCACCAGCATAGCCCTGGTCGTCCTGCATGGCGTCGCAGAGGGCTTCGCCCCGGCAATGGGCCGCCTCGCAATCGGGGCCAGTTTCTATGGCCTGAGCACGGCGCTCGCCATTGGGAGGCGACAGGACGAACAGGAGACCGGCGGGGGCGACCCGCCGGTGCTGCTTTTGATCGGGACAGGATACAACGACCCCGCGCTGGCGCTGCGATTCCTGCTCGTCGCTGGCGCGCTCTGTTTCGTGTATGGGGTCGCCCACATCTGCGCAGCGCTATTCGCCCGTCGCACTGAGATCCTGGCGCGCTTAGGGAGCGCGTTCTACACGCTCCCAAGCTTGATCCAAGAAGCCAGCGGCAAGTACGTCACGCCGATCCCGTTCCTGCCCCCGATCTGCCTCGCTGCGCTGTGCGCACCGTGGATCTAGGCGCGCCGGTCGTCAGAAACCACGCCAACCTGCACGATAAAGCCCGGCTGTTTTAAACTCAAAAATATTGTATTGAACGTCAGTTCTGATTTACATAACTAATACCCAGGGTGGATCCTCACGCGGAGAACGTAGGAGAAAGCATTCCTGGTCACCTAGGAGAAGAACTTCTAGGAAATCGCATGTATCAATCTGGGTGAGAGAACCATGATGCAAATTGACTCATTGCGTTCTCTCGCTGTGAGAACTACGATATTTATAAATCTCTGCGACTCCGCATTTCCGCGCGAGAAGCGGAAAGCGAGGTTAATCGGGACTTATTTATTTTTTCTTTAAATATTTTTTAAAATTTTGTTTAAATGCGCACAGCTCATTCCTTCTCTCCCTTCCTCCTGTGCCTCCAACCTCTCTCACTACTACTTTTTAATGCCATAATAACTTATGCGGAAAAATGCTGAAACCCTGTTCCCGCTGCGCCGGTTTCCCTTTGCGACCTTGTTCAGGAACGGGAGTAAGCACATGGACGAGCTCTTCCCGAGGCGCAGGGAAAAGGCTGGTGTTAGTCGGCGCAGGCGGGAAAATACTAAGTAATGGCTAGGTTCCTCCTCGTCTTCGTCACCATCTTCATCCCTTTGCGCCTCGCCTATGCCGACGAGTGGCGGGCCGTCGTCATGATCGGCCATCGCATCACCTTCAGCGCTCCGGACGAGTCCCTGCAGTTCGTCGCCGGCAGCGGCACGCTGATCTCCCGCGACGGCGTCATCCTGACCAACTACCACGTCATACACATCGGGGCGGAGGAGGAGGCTTACATCAGGAAAACGGCGAAGCGATCCGATAGATACAAGCACGAATACACGGTTTACCTGCCGACCGAGGTCGGGAAACATCCCAAGTGGGAATACTTGGCGGTTCCGCTCGTCGTCAACCGCGCGCTTGACCTCGCCGTGATGCGGATCGCCCGCGACAAGCACGACCAGCCAGTGGTAAACCTCAACCTGCCGTTCTTAAGGTTGGGATCTCCTCAAGGGCTGCGCCCCGGCAGCCGATTGCGCATTTACGGGTATCCGGCGAACCACAACTTCCGCCTCACGCGGCTGGAAGGGCCGTTCCTCGGTTATCGGTATGACCACAGCAACCGTTTCGATGGGTGGTTGCACGTCGACGCCCGACTCAGCGGTGGCTTTAGCGGCGGCGCAGCCGTCGATGAGCAGCAGCGATTGGTGGGCATCCCATCGCTGATCGAGTACTACGTCAAGGAGGAGTGCCGCGGGGTCGTCGCCGGCTTGCGCGAGCCGGACGAGGCGCTCCAGCCCTCCCACCCTTGCTTCCCCGCATCCCGCGTCTCGCTGCTCAGGCCGGTCTCGCTCGCTGCGGACGTCTTGCAGCAGGCTTTCCAGGAGGTGGTGATTGAGGGGCAGATCGTCGACGCGCGGAGCGGGGAAGGCGTGCCGGGTGCCCGTCTTGCCGTGCTCAAGCCGCCCGTCACGTGGGGATCGTATCGCGGGCAGGCAGATCAAGTCCTTATCGTCGTCGTGGCTGGGAAGGACGGGCGATTTGCCCTCCGCAGCGCGCAGATCGCAGTGGGTCAGGGTTATAGCATTGGCTGGGGGAAGGATGGGTATAAGGATGGGCTGAAGGATAACTTCGTCGTCACAGGGCAGCGGATGCGGCTCGTCTTGCGCTTGCATAGATAATAGCGCGTTTAATAGTTAATAAAAATTATTTTAAGTGTTTTAAAATAAATTTCAATAAAATTATATTTACTTATTAATTATTTAACTTTGTTTTGGATTTACATAAATGGTATACTTGCAGCCAGGGTGGACTATCACGCAGAGAAAGCATGACTGACTACCTAGCAGGAAAACTCCTAGAAGATTGCATCTACCAATCTTGGTTAGAGCGCCATCTATAGGGGCAATAAGCGCAATTTTACTTATTGATTTTATTATGCCCTCTCGCCGCGATAACCACAATATGTGTAAATATACGCAAATCTATTCGAGAAGCGGAAGGTTGGATTAATCCTAACTCACGTTTTTTATTTTTATTTAAGATAATTTTTTAAAATTATTCTATATAATCTAAGAATTTATCCTTCATCGATCTTTTTATTAGGCTAGCCGTCTTTTTATCTGTATTTTTTATCACATCTTTGACTGGCAATATAATTTCATAAAAATAAATATCATACGAGATAATAAATGCTAAATATTTTGCCATCAAACTCCTTGATTTTTTCTTTTCATAATATATTGAGTTTATATAATTTATTAATCTTACACAATTTTCTCTATCTAGTAATTGAAAGCCTGTATATTTTATTTCTATGTTTTCCATGATATTTAACGATATTAGTCTATCCATAATAAAGCGCATTCGGTTAGATAATATTAAAGGCACTCTTATAAATTCTTCTATATCTTTAAAATCTTCAAATTTATTAAATATACTAGTTCTTCTGTAAAGCTTAGTTATATTTATAATATCAGCCGAAGACAGATAATTTTTAATTTTACTATTTTTTTTGATTTTTTCTATAAAATGATTTAATACTTCAAATTTACACTCTTCGCTCACAGCGCCAAAATCCACTATTGAGTCGCAAAAGGCAAGAAGCCTGTCGTTATTTCTTTTAAATTTTTTTAGTATAAAATTTATAAAATCTTCTTCATCCTCAATTATAGGATCAACGAAGCTTACATAAATTTTTGATATTTCTTTTATATATTCTTTTTCGTTTATATAGTCATAGTTACCAGAATATATGTAAAAATCCACCCCTTCTTTTATTATTTTTCTTAGGCGGCCTCCGTCAAAAATAAAATTACACATAAAAATAAAAGCGTCGTGAAAATATTTTGATGTTTTATTTTTTAGAAATTCGTTTAAAGAAAATTTTTCATTTTTAATGTGTAGTATAATATAATCAAGAAAATCTGCGTAATCTTTTCGTTTTGATGCTATAATTTCATCTTTTATTCTTTTAAATTCTTTAGCAAATTCTTCGTATCCCGCTCTGTATTTTAAGCAAACTAAAGAGCAAACTAACTCCTCTATTTCTTTATTTTTTGTTGAAGTGGAATCTAAATTATATATTCTTTCATACCCCAAAAAATATTCCATGAAGTATTCTATACAAATTTTTACTAGTCTGTTGCTCTCAGGGTGTTCCTTGTATTTTTTTACATAAATTTTTGCATATCTACCCAACTTTTTCTTCTCCGTGGGATGTAAACTTTCGTAGTTTTCTGTTATAAATTTTATAAATTTAATTATATTGTAAAGGTCAAACTTTTTTTGTTCAATAATATTCTTCATTGGTCCAATCATCCCACGCACCCAATACTCAGTCAAGTCAGCGTAATCCTCAACCGCCTGCTTGACCCGTGACCATCGCAGGACGCGCTGCGCCGTATGGTGCGCTACCTTAACGATCCCAGGATTTAAGCGCGCAGCCTGCAAGAGCTTCAATATGTCACGACCGGATAGGTTTGCGAAATCACTCACTGTTAGCGCTTTGTCGGACAGGCTCTTCTCGACAATTGACGCCAACTCAAACCCATGGTCGGCCACCGGCCACCAGCGCAGTGCAAAGACCAATGCACTATGCGTCGCTGGCCAAGCGCCGATCAGCCGTTCCACCCACCGCTTCAGACACGCCTCGCTCAACTTGAAACCCGAATACATGCTCCAATACATGCCGGCGTACGCAATGGCCATGTTTTCGTGTGGGTCGTCGCTGACCACAAAGCCATCCATCAGACGCTCCAATTTCACAGCAGGAAAATCAACCAGCCTCAGGCGCTCCAGCACACAGAGGAAGCGCCGCCAGTTGCCACGATATAGGAATGCTAGCTCCCTTATCATCAAATTGATACGAATAGCTATATCGCCCAGTCACGTCATTATACTCAAAATTAGTAACCGCCCGTTTGGCCCAGTAACAATTTGACAATCTCAGGATTTAAGCGCGCAGTCTACAAGCGCTTAAATATTTACCTCGCCTTGCACGGAGGGATGCCCCTCCTGTCCAGTGCTGACAGGTGGTGCCACGCTCCCAAGCAAACAGAGTCCAGCGATGAGCGTAGTAGCCAACGCTACAGACGCAGCGTCTTGAGCGGTCGGGCCAGGTGAGAGCCCAGGTCCTCCCAGGCGGCAATACATCGCCACCAGATTGGAAAAGGCCAGCGTCAGGCGACCATTGAAGCTCCGCATCGTGAAATGGATGCGTTCGATCGCTCTTGCCCAACACCCCCAAGACCTTAGACCACGCGCAATGTCGTTCCGACAACTCCTGGCGCTGTTTAATCACTTTAGGAGTTACGCAGTTGGGGCCTCACTGGGTCATTCCAACCGCTATATATGGGGTGTTTTGGCCGATCACTCCCATATGTGGGGTTCCCTTCCTGCTAACTGCGTAAGTCCTAACTTATAGATACCGCCAACCCGGCTGGGGGCGCTTATGATCAGGCGACGTTTGACCAATGCATGGCTCTCAAACTCTATCTAGAGCAGTTGCTTGATGGACCTGCTTACGCACGAAACCGCGTCCGCGCCCTGTGACGAAAGTGTATGTCACGTAACACACCTAGATGACATTCGCGAAGCTTGTGGAGATCATGTGCTACTGGCACGCCGGCTGGCCAATCAGTTGCACTAACTTGCCGTTCGCGCTAACATACTCGCGTGAACTGCACCCGCCTGCTCGAACTTAATTCAACGTGAGTTCGGATTTATCCGCGCCTTCTGCCTACTTGCTCGCGCAAAAGCGCGGAGATATCTGCGTAGACTTTCGCCAATTGATTACTATAAAACTATCGAAAGTCGTGCCAACTCGCATGTAGCATGCCCGCTCCTAGTATCGGCAGGCAGGGTCAATTGCTCAGGATCGCGTAAATCCGAACTGATGTTAATTCAAGGCCGCCGTGCTGATCGCTGGGCTGGTGAACCCCGCCGACCTCTGTCGTCAGCTCTCTCGCTGGACGAAAGCCAACCGCTTGATCCAGTTGCGGCGCGCGGCATATACTCTTGCACCCACCTACCAGAAGATCAAAGCTCTGCCCTTCCTGAGCGCCAATCGCCTGTTGCCTGTTTCCCACGTCAGCCTCCAGTCGACCCTGGATTGCTCATCTGCTATCAAGAAAGCGCGCAAAGGCGCGCGCGGTTCTTTTCCTGCCCCGACGTGTCTGGCTGACCATCGTCGTATCTGAGAGGCCTGACTTTCCCGACTACAGCGGGGAGGGCCCCGACGCAGCGCCGCCATTGCTGGTCGGACTCGCCACGGGTAGGGCAGTTTCCCGCTTCATCTTCAGCGTTGCATTGAGGTCGCGGTCGTGATGCGCATCACATTGAGAGCACACCCATTTTCTGTCAGCGCCTCGTTCTTACAACCACAGATGGATCACAGTCGGCTGCTTGGATACCAGCGATCAGCGGTGATGAGATGTAGCGCCGGGCCTTGTATTCCAAAGAGTTTTGCGGCTTTATCTGTGCTGATGGCGCTTTCCATGTCTACATATTACACACTATCGCGTGCTATAAGTCAAGCTAGAGTCCAGCTCCGACGTGGGAAATGGCGTCATCGCTGGCAGACGCCGCTGGGCGGATTCATCTTCCATCACTCACATCAAGCTCGCCTGGCTACACGGCTATCGCCGGCTCGAAGTCAGCATATGCCTGCTTCGCCAGGCCGGATAAGGCCCTGATTGACCTAGCCTATCTTCACCCACGCGCCGACGACCCGGCATTCCTTCAGGAACTTCGCCCGCAGGACCTGGAGCGCCTGGACTTGCGCAGCTACGTGCGCGACGGGCCAGTAGTTGGCTAAACCAAAGCTGCGTTACTTCGCAGAACATGTGGCGGATCTAGAGGTGGAAATATACGAATTGCTGTTAAAGACCGTCCACATGAGCTGCTGCGCAACGCGCTCACCCCAACCCATCAATCTCCTTCGTCATCTTGGCGGAGCTATCACGTGCCGGCACAGCGCTCTCGTTAGCCTTTCAAGGCGACACTGCGCTGCACTTTTTTTCGCGCTGCCCAATTTCACTCTGAAGTGGTCAACTTGAGTTTTGGGACGCCCTGCGCGCAATCCGCGCCGCATTCGAGCAAGAAAGTGATGCCATGACGATCAAGCTAAGAGAAAAGAGCGCGTTCGTCTGGTTTCCAGGTTTACCCTTTTAACTTGCTCTTTCTTCCATCAGGATGAAGCGCTAAGGTCGAGATAGACGCCAACCCGCCGACCGGCGCGGGCTTGACGACCACGATGATAATGTTTTGCTTCAACTTCACCATCATGACCTCGCCTTGCTAAAGCTGCATGCTGTTCTACACGCCAAAAGGCGCAACTACTTCTAGCGACCTAGGCTGGATCAGCTCATCTCACGCTGCTCAACCATGCGCCCGCACAAGTACGGCTTGGCACTGACGAGCGCTCACCAGCGTAAGCAGTGCAGTTCGGCAGCGCTATCGGCTCAAGCATTCATCTCTTGAGATGCCTGCCTGCGTCAGTCTCGTTCGCAACGTCTAAACCTTGATCGTCTGATGATTAGACATGGTGAGCAGTGCGCGCATCCCATCCTCATTCTCTCTCAGCATGGAGATGATATGGTTGCCTCCCCGCACGACGCAAAAGCCTAGCGTTTCAAACGCTTTGATGACTTAGGCGCGTCCACTAGACCTGCGCAAAGAAGATCGCAGCTGGGTGGGAGGGCATGCTGGACTTTGATAGCCACCAGCACATCCGAAGTATTCATCCGTTGGCGGTCATGTGTTGGCCTGCTCATCGTCAGAGTGACCTGTGCCAGCAGGATGGCCATGGTGCAAGAGCGGCGGAATGAGGAAAGTTTTAAAGTAGCAGAGTAGGGGGAAGGGGGGGGCGCTAGCGTATCAGATGACCGACAAGAACTCATCGAAACGCAGTCGCGGACAGATAGCTTGCGATAATATTCGCGGCTCAAGTCAGCGCCTGCGCGCGGCTAAGGCATCTCGCCGGACAGACAATGGCTGGCGTTCGGCAAAACGCTATCAGTATCCTCGATAAAGCCTTCTTTTTTCTTCAAGCTTTCTTTCTTCGACGGAACGGACATAGAAACAATGATTAGCTTCTCCACCCTCCATGATATCGAAAAGCGGGACATCGCCATCCCATACTGTGGTTATATAGCAGCCTCCCTCAAAATCTTGGCAGCTGTAGTCGCATTGCAAGCGATATCCAAGAATTTTCTTGCCATCAATTTGGTCGGGCCAGTGATCATCCCAGTCTACCTTTGATAAAACTTTCTCCTCTATGATATCAAGCAGGTCCCGATAGGTCAGATGATCATGTCGCGGCAAACGGACATCTCCAAGCAGCGTAGCTAAATCAAGCAGATCCTCATCGTCAGTCAGATCATCATCATCTTCCGGCAAGAGTGTGCTTTCTGATTCCATTTCCATAGGTACATCTACCTCCTCGCTTTTATTGTAGCATCAGATTGGAACTGCCGACAGCTGAGGTGTTGATGATTCTCAGTATTCGGCTCTTTGCTCTCTGGCCAGGAAGTGGCGGTGTTCGGGTTGGACATATTCTCGCCTGTCCACGCTATGCTTGGGTATTCACGATGACCTCGCTCAAGCGGGCGTCGCGATCGGGGCAAAAGCCTGGGCAGGTGACAGCAGTGCCATTGCCTACCATCTCACTTCGCCGGCAGCATCGCTTTTGGAAGATGCCCCTAACGCACCCGTCGCGCTCGCGTAAATTTTGGCGCATCAAGAATCAATGCCTATGGGCAGGGGCTTCGTGCTTCGTTGCCTCACTCGGCAGTGAGGCTGCGTCGAACAACTGGCGACTGGGCGTGCTTTTGCCGGCTGCGCACAGCAGCTAGCTTCAGCACCGCTGCTGTTCTCTCCAAAATGCTGGGCTGCTGCGTTGCCACGCGCGCGACCAGGCGCTGGCGATCTGCTTCCTTCAGCATCTCTTCATGGCGCATTCGCGCGTACATTGCGTCAATGTAGGTAAACATCGTCCTACCTCCTCTTACAATCAGTCTTGAGATTCTCTTGGTCGTCTCGTACTATAAGCAAAAGGTGGACTGAATACCCGATCTTTCTTGACGACCTGCTTGCCAACCAGCAGCTGACAAGTTTTGACAAATTCGCACGCTGTCTAAGTAAGCTCTCAGCTTTAGTATGGTGATTGAGATATGTTCACGAATAAAGAAAGTGAGCCACATGAAGGTGATACAGCCGCACAAATTCGTTGAGATCACAGAGATTATTTAACGTGAGTTCGGATTAACCTCGCCTCGCGCGGAGACGCGGAGTTGTGGAGATTTATACATATCGTAGTTCTAACAGCGAAAGGACACAATAAAAAGATTCAGCTTGTACGTGGTGCATGGTTCTCTCCCCAGGTTGATGCATGCGATCTCCTAGAAGCTCTACTACTAGGAGGCAAGAGATGCTTTCTCCTGCGTTCTCTGCGTGAGAATGACTGAGTTATGTAAATCGGAACTGACGTTATTCTAGCAGCCACAGATGCGCAAATAAGCCTGAGATAATGCGTAATCCGGCGGAAAGTATTCAAGAGATTTGCATTAATTTGCATAAGTTAAATCTTAAAAAATTTTTATTTAATAAATTAACATATTTTGTGATTTAATATTTATTCCAAATAGCTCAATTAATCTTGAATTTCTTAATTTGCCCTTGAATAAGTCAATATTATATAATATAACTTTTCTCGCTTTTTCAAGTTTAATTTCATCCTTCAAATATTCTAATATTTTATCATGATTATTTTCAATAATATCTATTAATTCATTTATTAATTTATATTTTATTTCTTTGTAGGGCAAGTTATTACTTTCTATTTTATTTAAATATAAATTTAGTTTTATACCTATATTTTCTACTGCATGTATATATAAATTTTCTATAATTTTGTCTTTTGTATTCGAATATATCTTAAGTTCTTTTTTTTCCTTTATATGATCTATAAAACCAAATTGTGTGTATTTCCATTTCTTTAAAATACTATAATACATATATAATCCAATATGATTTGAGTCTAAAAACCTTTCTTGTTTTAGAAAAAAGTGCCTTTTTGGATGCCAGTTATGCACAATTCCTTCGTAATCCCATATAAATTTATGGCTAAGAATTATTATTTCTTCTCTTTTTAATATATCCTCTATAAAATTATATATTACATTTGGGTTACTATATTCATCAAAATATATTCTAACTTGATCCACAAATAATCTTATTTTATCAACATATTTTATTTTACCGTATATATCTTCAATTTTTTTCTCTACTTGCTCAATTTTTAATTCTTTATCTATAGTTATACAATCAATTCTTTTAGTCATATATGTTGCTAACAATAAATCTTTAATTCTTGAATCGTCTGTCTGCTTTTCCAGCCATGATTCTACTTTTTCTTTTTCTTTTAGCATTAAGTTAAAAATTATATTCCTAAAGTCTTTCCCAATATAAAGTATGTCCTTTGTTCTTAGCCCAATTGACATATACTTGCAAAAAATTTTCATTGACAAATTATTTTGATTTAATATTATATTATATAAAATTATAAGATGATTTATATAATCTTTTAATAAATTATAATCAATTTTTTCTATTTTATCCATGTGAAAATTTATTATATTAATATTTCTTTCATCTAATTTAAATAAGTTTTGCTCTAATATATTAAGAATTTCTTGCACAGAATCATTTAAATCTTTAAATGCCTTTAATGATAAGTACAACAGCATTGCCGCCCCCTTCACCCCCTCTGACCAACTCGGTGCAACGAGCGCTTCCTGAATACAATTCTTTAAGTCACTATCCCATTCTAATGCTGTCGGCTTAACCAACCCACAAATCGGGTGAGTAAAACCATGCTTCCGAATATACTGATTGGGCAATGTATATGGAAATTCTACGTAATCATCATATTCAAATGAGCCATATAAAGATGTTTTTGGCCCATATGTTCCCTTAAGGATCTCCGTCAAAATCAGCCGCTCCCCCTCCGCGTCGAGCCGACCCCGATAAATCAGCCATCGCACGGGACGGTATACCACTTTCGCCATTAGATCATGCGCCGGCCACAGGCTCGCCGCCAGATACGCTGCCTCGGCGCTCCCAGCCGCCAGCAAACTGTCCAGCCAGCGGTGATAAACCTCCTCCGACCATGGTCGATCATTCATGCACGTCCAGACCAAGACCGCATGCGGAATGATGGTGTCCTCGACCGGATCACCAGTGATCACGAGACCATCGCAGGCGTCTGCAGGGACGATCTCCCCGCCCCCTCCCCACGCATCTACGTACTCCTTGGTCTTCTCGATGAAATACATCGCATTTCGCCCTAGCGCAGCTTCCAATAGCCACGCAATGAGCTGCTCGCCCTTGGCACTTGGCTCCTCCAGCCAGCGCTCTGCAAAATACCGCGTCAGCGCACCCGGCCTGTGACGGGTATCAAATCCTAGTTTGTCACTTGTCACGCACGTACCCACTTGGAGTTATTTTAGCGTCGGTTCGGATCTCACGCGGAGATTTTACATATCGCAGCCCCCGTAGCGAGAGGGCGTAATAAAATCACTGTTCAATTTATATATATTACACGATTCTCTTATTTATTTTAATATATTAAATTTCATAGGATTTTCCCTGTTAGGTAGAAAAAGTAATGCTTTCTGCCGCGTTCACCGCGTGAGAATCACTGACTTATGTAAATCTAATCTGACGTTATTTAACGACGGGGAGTGTCCCAGTTAGGCTGCTCATGCTAGCGCAAGCGAAGCATCTAAGCTAGCGCTGTGGTTAGGCGCGCTTTGACATTCTTCGCCGCGCTTAGGATGATAAAGGCAAGGTCCTGGCAACTGGCAAATACGTGATCACTGCTAATTCGAGGCCCCCCGAACCAACGGAAATTGCGTTAGAATCCAGATAGTGTAAGTTGAACACATTGCGATGCGCCGCAGACAATTCCTGACATATTCCACACAACACACTGGCGCACCGAAAGGCAGCCAACCAGCGTTCGCCACTTTCGGCGAGCTGCTGCGCTACCTGCGCCGGCGGGCGCGCTTGACGCAGCGCGAGCTGGGCATCGCGGTCGGCTACTCTGAGGCGCACATCGCGCGCCTAGAGAGCAACCAGCGCACGCCGAACCCAGACGTCGTTCGCGCTCAGTTCATTGAGGTGCTGGGTCTGAAAGACGAGCCAGAGCTGGTCGAACGGCTGATCCGCTTGGCAGAGGCAGCGCATCGGGCTCGCCACATCGCTTTCCCCGTGACGCCGGCACAGGACGGTCCACCGACTAATCTGCGCGCGCAGCTGACCAGCTTTGTAGGGCGCGCAGCAGAGCTGGCCGAGGTGATAACCCTGCTCCGCGAGGCGCGCCTGCTCACGCTGACCGGCCCCGGTGGAGTCGGCAAGACCCGCCTGGCGATCGAAGCAGCAGCCCAGATGCGGGAGCGGTTTACCGGCGGGGTATGGGTCGTGCCGCTGGCTTTCCTGCATGACCCTGAACAAGTGCCGCGCGCAGTCGCAACAGCAATCGGCCTATCATCATCGGCTGGGCCAGCGACCGTTGAAATGCTGTGCGATAAGCTGACAGGCGATGCGCCGGTGTTGATCGTGCTGGATACTTGCGAGCACTTGATCAACGCTTGCGCCGTGTTGGCGCTGCGCCTGGCACAGATGTGCCCGAACGTGAGCGTGCTGGCCACCAGCCGCGAGCCGCTGAACGTGCCGGGCGAGGTGACGTGGCAGACACCGCCAATGCGCTGCGAAGAGGCGATGCAACTCTTCCTGGAGCGCGCGCGAGCGGTGCGCCCAGACTTTGTGCTGGATGAGGACCGCCAGGCGCTGCTGATTCAAGTTTGCCAGCAATTGGACGGCTTGCCGCTGGCGATCGAGCTCGCTGCTGCGCGCCTGCGCGTGCTCTCGCTCGAGCAAATCGCGCAGCGCCTTGGCGATAGGTTCAACCTGCTGATTGGCGGTAACCGCCTAGCGCTGCCCAAGCAGCAAACGCTGCGCACAATGATCGACTGGAGCTACGACTTGCTCTCTGAGCCGGAGCGCATCCTGCTGCGCCGGCTATCCATCTTTACTACGGATTGGACGCTGGAACTGGCTGAGGCGATCTGCAGCGGGGAGGAGTCGCCAAGCGAAACAGGGCAGGCTGATAGGCGTGCCGACCTGCGGCGTGAGGACGTGTTAGACGTGCTCACCTATCTGGTGAGCAAGTCGTTGGTGACCGTGGAAGACCGTGGGCCACAGCCGCGCTACAGCTTGTCGAATACCATCCGGCAATACGCGCACGAAAAGCTGGTCGAGTCTGGCGAGTTTGGTCGCATTTATCAACGCTATCTGACATATCTGCCCTTTGACCAGTCAATTCAGGAGTCGCTCCCGTCAAAGCGTCGCCGGCGCAAAACCCTAACCGCGCAATCGCCACTGTTAACTATCGAGGATGCGCCATCCACTGGCGAGTGCCTTGGTGCGCAGGGCAGCATCAGCGACAGGCTTTTGGGCCAGGCTGAGCATGGGTATGTCGCCCTCTGTAACGAGCGCGTCATCGCCTAACCAGGCCCGCACCCGCGCGGCTTTGATTGGACACCGGATTGCTCAGCCGGCCGGTGGCGCGCCCATACCTATCGAAGGCCACGGGCGCGCCGGTCGCTTCTGCGCCCAGCCGTCAAATCAGCGACGCGCCGATAGGTGCCCGATGCGATCAACAGGCGCGCGCCGCGCGCACCAGAGCGCATCGGCGACCCAGGCACTGAGCATTTCTACCTCCTCGACTGAGGACCCCTGCATCACCCGGGTCATGTTCTTGAACCATCGCTCGCGGTATCGCAGCGCGTTGATTAACCCAGCGCGAGCGACGATTGTGCCGGGCAGGTGAGCGTAAAAGAAAAGCGCATGCCTCACCCTGCGCCAGGCGCCTTCATCAATGCGCCGAAGGCACGCCAACTCTCGCAGGTGATCAGTGTGCCTTCTAGGTCAGACACGACGGCAGCCATTGCTGCGCGCTCAGTGCACCAATGACGTCTGGGATAAGGTCGGTCAACTTGCCAGCCAGTAATCCAGTGTTGCCGTGTCGGGCACGCCGTCGCTCGCCGGCTGCCCCGTGAACATAGGCATCGCAGACGGCGGCATCGAATGGCGCAAGCCCCTGCCCCATCATGCAACCGGCCAGCACGTCCCCGCTGGCCAAAGCTGGGTTGGCAATACAATGCCGCGCTGGCCCGGCGCAGGTATGCGCGTCCTTCAATACCACGATATGCCCCCATGCCTAGCGCAGCGTGCATCTAGCCCGATCATCCTGGGCCTCGCTTGCGCTGTGCTGCGTCAGACGCGCCGTCTCACTAGGATGCGACGCAATTACCGTCTGCGCTAGCAGGCGCGACCACTAGGTCGGGATGCGCGCCAACAGGTTAAGCGCGTCGGTATCACATGCCAAACCGCGCAAAATGCCTGCGAGTGACTCCAGAAGCGCATCGAGGAACGCAGCGGTCGGCGCGGCTTGGCCGAGGCCAGGGACGAGCAAGACTGCACTCTCGCCGGTGGCTAGCGCGAGCCACTGGGCAATGGATGCGTGGCTCGGCGGCACCAGAGCGGCGCTGGATTCGGGCAGGGTGAGGAAGATCGCCTCTGGGCAAGTCACGGCTGCGCTGGGTTTCACTGCATCTGGCACTGCCAGCGCCACCAGCCCCGCGCCGACGCGATGCGCGCAGCCAGCGCTGGCGCGCCCAGATACTCGCTACAACCGCTGATCACCAAGACACGGCCATTGTAGGCATCGCGTCGCCTGGCCAGCAGGCGCGCGTGCACCAGCGCTTCGTCCGCCAAGCGCACATCAGCGCACTGAGCGCCGGCGCGCCAATCCTCTGCTATGCTATGCTCGATGCCAATGGATGTCACCACCAGTTCGCCGCAGGCCTGCGCTGCGAGGAAGCAGTAGTGGCCGCGCTTGGGAGCGTGAAAGGTGATTGTGAGGTCGACCGGCACGGCGACGGGATCAAATCTGCCGGTGTCGTAGTTCATACCGGTGATTCCATTCATGGATATCAACTTACAAGGGGACAAGTCGGTTGAGCGCCGTCGGTGGTGAACCTCGCGCAGGATGGCGCGCAGAATGAGCCGCGAAACGCCGGTGGCCAGCAGCGCGTCCACAATGACGTTGTCGTGGGTGGCCCGGTGCGTGACAAGCCCCGCCCTTCAAGGATAGCGCGGACGGCGGAGCTAACCCAAAGCGGCCTACTAGGAGAGACGAGCAGCGGTTGCGCACGAACGAGACGCCTATGCACATGCGTTAGGAATCTCCGGCCTTGAGGATGTCAATGATGTAGTGCGCGCAGATGCATGCGGAGGACGCAGAAGAAAGCAGCGCTGGCATAGAAGGGGAACTTTTAGTTTCGCCTATTCGTGTCTCGGGCGAGGAGCGGGAGGTGAGGTTAATTCGAACTCATGTTATAATGACTCCAGATAAGCACGTACATGGTAAGTGACGAACTGGGATTGGATAAGCCGGGGGCGCTGGCGCGGTATTTTGCAGAGCGCTGGCTGGAGGAGCCAAGCGACAAGGGTGAGCAGCTCATCGCGTGGCTATTAGAGGCTGCGCTAGGGAGAAATACGCTGTATTTCATTGAGAAGACCAAGGAGTACATAGATGCATGGCCTCGTCCCGATCCTCCCAGTCGTCGCCGTATATGGCCCGTCTTGCCTTGGAAAAACAACCCATCGCATGCAAATCAACCTAGGTGGAGAGGTAACAGGGAGATCGTCCCTGTGGACGCCTTCGATGGTTTCGCCATCACCGGTGATCCGATTGAGGACACTATCATTCCGCATGCGGTCTTGGTCTGGACGTGCATGAATGATCGACCGTGGCCGGAGGAGGTTTATCACCGCTGGCTGGACAGTTTGCTGGCGGCTGGCAGCGCGGAGGCAGCGTATCTGGCGGCGAGCCTGTGGCCGGCGCATGACCTGATGGCGAAGGTGACATACCGTCCAGCGGCATTGTTGGTTGACCGGGGTCAGCTCGACGCGGAGGCGGAGCGGGTGATCTTGACGGAGATGTTGAGGGGAATTGATGAGCTAAGGCCATCTTTATATGGCCGATGCTCATCTGAATATGATGATTTTCAAAATCCGGAGCGATTGCCATCATGGTATATTTACGATCATGGTTTTACGCACCGGATTTGTGGGTTAATTGAGCCGAGTGCGTTCCTATTATGGAATGATTACTTGAGGCTTCTCATTCGGGAAGCGCTTGCTGCGCCGAGTTGGTCAGAGGGGGTGAAGGACGCGGCAATGCTGTTATACATATCATTGAATGAATTTAAAAATTCGCTTAAAGAACCAAAAATTAGCGATTCGGCTGTTCAAGCATATGGGGAGATAGAAGAGTCAGATAAATTGCGCAGATTCAGCACAAATACACAAGAATTTATTGAAATATTAGAAAAAAACTTATTTAAATTAGATGAAAAGCATATTAATATAATAAATTTTCATATTGGTAAAATAGAAAATATTGATTATAATCTAATAAAAGATTACATAAACCATTTTATAATTTTATATAATAACTCAGTTTATGAAGGTAGCATTTATGGAGATTTAAATATTAATTTAGAGAAAATACTTAGAAAATATACCTCAATTGGCCTAAAAACAAATGAAATACTTTATATTGGGCCTAAACTTAAAAATATAATTTTAGATTTAGAGAAAGAAGGATTAAAAAATAAAAATGTAGATGAAATAAAAGAAGATATAAGCGGAAAAATAAAGTATCTTGATGAAATAAAATCGCTTGTAGATCAATTTAGAGTTAGTAAATATCTTACTGATGATGAGATACTTTATTCTATAGTAGATATATTAAAAAGAGAAGAAAAAATAATTTTTAGTAGTCAATTTATAAAAGATTACAAAAAAATCGCGGAGGCCTGGCATCCGAGAAGGAGATGGATTTTAGGAGATAAAATGCTTTTAGACTCAAACCATATTGGATTGTATTTTTATTACGACGTTTTACAGAAGTGGCCACCAGAACATTTAATTCCGGATTTATATTCACGTCGTACTAGACGGCATTTATATGACGAGAACATGCTAGATGCGCTTTTTAAGCGACCAGGTAGATTAGTAGATTTTAGATTATATATAAATGAAGAAAAAGAACTTAAGATATTCTCAGGCACAAGAAAAAGAATTGTTGAAAATTTACATGGAAATAAAGCAAATAAAAAAGAGAAAAATATAGGTTTATCTTTAGGATTATGAAATTCCATAAGCGCAGCGAAGAACGCAGCGGTCGGCGCGGCTTGGCCGAGGCCAGGGCCGAGCAAGACTGCACTCTCGCCGGTGGCTAGCGCGAGCCACTGAGCAATGGATGCGTGGCTCGGCGGCGCCAGAGCGGCGCTGGATTCGGGCAGGGTGAGGAAGATCGCCTCTGGGCAGGTCACGGCTGCGCTGGGTTTCACTGCTGTGCTCAATGTCTACGCTCACCTCGAGCACCTTCAGCGGCCGACCTTGCTCAGGCTCAGTTGTGCTGACTTCAGGTCGAGGATAGTACCGTCACGGCGGATCGAGACGGCGATGACGGGGCGCTTCTGAACTGGTAGGGCCCGCTCCACTGTCTTGCGCGCGTAGCCATACCAGTGGCTATGACCGTTGGCATCGTAGTTGCTACCCTCTGGGTCAATCTTGTCGCAGGCGTTTTTGATCACCTCGCGCACTTCATCCCAGCAGATTGCGAGCCAAGATTAGCGCAGCGACGCCGGCCACGCTAGCGCTGGACGTGCCGCTGAAGCTATTCGTGTAATTGCCTGCCGCGTCACCGCGGCTCACCCAGCCGGGGTGATGCGCCGCTGCAGTCGGTGGTCCAGATGGCAGGTGTGAGCGAGGAATGGCCGTTGCTGCTGGGGAAGGCGCACCAGATCGCCTTGCTGTAATAGGCAGCGCGCGCGCCGCGATTGTTACAGGCAGCCACAGCGATCACCTTCTCGTAGCTGGCGTTGTCCACGCTCTCATTGCTGTTGCCAGCGGCGAAGAGGGTCACGCAGCCCTTGCCATTGCGGATCGCATAGTCAATCGCCGGCCGAGTGGAATCGGGCAAGAGCACGACCTGGTTATGCACAGGATCGCTTGGCTCCCACCAGCGACCATCAGGCAGCCCCCAGCTACAGGAGATCACGTCGTCCCGTTCTGGGCAGCCCAGACAAATGCCTTAGCTTCGTTCTGCGAACCCAGGGCAGAGACCGGGCGAATTGGCATCAGGTGCGCCTTGGGCACGACGCCCGAAGCGCCATTGGCGCAGGCTGTGTCGTGATTGTTCAGGTCGCTCGGGGGCGGGTCGTTGCTCTTGCGGGTGACATCGCGCGGGGCGACGATCTTGCCGACGGAACGGAACTTTTCATGATCAATATCCACGCCGTCGTCAATTGGATGGCCTGACGCAAAGTGAGCGGGGCGGCGGAGGATGAGGTGTGCGATGATGGGAGCAGTACCCAGGAGCGCCTTGCTGACCAGTTACTCGCGATTGAGCACTCGTGCCATTGTCAACTTTGTGGTCAACGTAGCGTAGGCCAACGCTCAATCTGGTTGCCTCATCCGAACTGACGCGATTTTAGGGGAGGCTAGGTTAAGGCAGGAGATGCTGGTTGAATTTGGCGGTGGTGTCGGTATAAGATAATGTACAGGCAAGGAGGATAGCGATGGTAAACATCGAGAATGCTCGGGAAACTATGCGGATTGTAAATTCGATCAATTCCGCATCAAGAGAGGCTGCATCGGATATACTTAAAAAATATGATTCAAGTCAAATAGAAAACATGGAAGAAATAATAGACAAAATCGTAGATTATTATTCAAATAAAATTTTTATGCTTGGGTATTGGACTTTAATTAAAAATAATAATAACACAGGCCCTAGCAATGAAGTGGTTAAGAATTTAGCAGGCGAACAATTGCATGAAAGCATCTTTAATATAAAAAAATCAATATTCATTGAGACTTACAGTAAGCTTTTATCTGGGAAAGAAGAGGAACGGGCGCAAGAAGAATTAACTAAAGAAATTGCAGAAATAATGAATTTTTACCTAACAAGGATTTTTATAACTGGATACATGGTCATACGTGAAGAAAATGTCGAAGAGAATGATCAGGAAGTTAGAAAGCATTTGAATTCTATCATTTTAGAATCCAGAGATGCTGCATCGGATATAATTAAAAAATGTAATTCAAGTCAAACAGAAAACATAATAGAAGTCATAGACACAGCCATAGATTATTATTTAAATAAAATGTTTATGCTTGGGTATTGGGTTGGAATTAAAGATAATAATAACACAGACTTTGGCAATGAAGTGGTTAAGAATTTAGCAGGCAAACAATACGGCAAAATCTTTAATATAAAAAAAGCAATATGCGTTACGACTTACAATAAACTTTTATCTGTAAAAGAAGAGGAACGGATAAAAGAAGAATTAATTGAAGAAATCGCAGAAAGAATTGATTTTCAACTAAAATTGATTTTTATAACTGGATGCACAGCCGGACTTGAAGAAAATGTCGAAAATAATGACAAAAATAAAGCATTAGGAATTTCAATTTAAGGCGGTTATTTTTTCAAAACATTCGTCCGGCGAAGTGCACATGCGCTTGAGGATCGCAAAAGCGACAGCATCCCTCTCTTCATCTCCTTGCGCCCGCCAGACCATTATCGTGGTATTCCTCCAACAGCTCAAAGTGTTGCAAGATGGACAGCGCCCTGGTTCGATTGCATCTCGACGAGGTTTGTGTGCCCATGGCGAGCAAGCCCTCGCTCTCCATCAGCGCGTAGGTCGTGCCCCATAATGCACGGTACAGGTGTTCATCGTGGTTGCCTTCTTTGTCTGGGCAGCGCTCGCACGCGAGCAAGATTCCTGCGAAGTGTGATAATAATAGGCAGACCCTATCAACTTGTAGGAGCTAACCCATGAGTTGCCTGACGCACTACCCAGCGCGCCTGTGCGCAAGCAGCAACTATCCGGAGCAGACCTACCAGCGCGCCGATAAGCTCTACGTTGTCAAAAGCACCTCCCACAGCCAGCCAAAAGGCGCAGCGCTGACGTTGGAGGACGACGGCGTGACCTATCTGGTGATGCGCGGTGAGCCGGCAGCAAACGCCGACGTCGGCGCTGTGTACATGGGCAACGGCGGGCTGATCTTCGTGCCCACTGGCCGCGTCTTCGTCCGGCTGGACGATGACATCCCCCTAGAGGCACGTGCCGAGGCATTCCGCCGGCTGGGCTACGTGATCGCCCAGACTTTACCCTATGCGCCGAACGCCGGCTGGCTGGAGCACGCCGACAAAGACGCCGCCGAGGCGCTGCGCGGCATCCCTGAATTGGCGCGCCTGCCCGGTGCCCAGAGCGTCGAGCCACAGTTGCTGACCGTGCGAGCGCAGCGGTGAACGATAACCCATTGCCAGGCCGCCGCGATGTCAGCAAGGCGGCGAAATCCTAGCCAGATGGTCTTGACACGGGGTTCGCCGTATGCACAAGAAGCCGCCTAAACGTGCAATCCAATGAATGGCCTGACGCAGGGTGAGTGGCGCGGCGGAGGATGAGGTATGCGATGATTAAAGCGCCTGCCAGTTACTCGCAATTGAGCAATCGCAGTCCTGTTAACTTTGTGGTCAACGTAGCGCAGGCCATCGCTCAATCTGGCTGCCTCATCCGAACTGACGTGATTTTAGAGGAGGCTAGGTTGGCGCGGCAAGCGAGAAGGTAGGATGAACCTGGGATGTCGGGCTGAATTTGGCGATGGCGTCGGTAAGATAACGTACAGGCAAGGAGGATAGCGATGCTAAAAGTCAAGAGTGTTTAGGAAATTATCGATATAGGCATGCCAGACTCCCCACCATCAGATTAACATGAAACCCCTAATATATTTTTAATTACATTTCCGCTTTCTTTGTTTATATCCATTAACTTTAACATATATTCTTTATTAGATTCGCTATAAAATTCTAACTTAAACTTTGAGTACTTATTGTTATATATTAACATAAAGATTGGGAAAGCAATCTTTATATCCTGTCTTATTAACCAGCGCGTGATGTGTTGATATGTCTGCACGCTCTCGACGAGCATGATATCGCGCATTACTTTTATCATATCAAGCACTGCCCCCAGACCTTCTCGTCGCTCGGCCTTATATCGCCCAGTTATGACATTATATTCAGAATCACGCTTTAGCTTGTATATAGGTGACATGTTCACCCTCTTGAAAGGTCGGGCGTATCTTTCATCTGAAACATAGTGATGATTTAGAATTTCCCAAAAATTAAAATTAAAATTACCTTTAACTAGAAATTCTATATATTTATTTATCGCATCTTCAGATATAAATAATTTATTTTTAGCTATATTCTTTATTAACATCAACACGCACCTGGGATCTAGTTTATTTAATATTAAAAAAGTTTGCTCCGGATTGAACAATTTAAGTGGCTTATCTTTCAAGAAATCTTCAATATAATTGCTAATATATTTTTTATTCGCATTATCTTGAAAAAATTCTTCTATTTTTCTTAATGGGCTATATTCTTTAGATATACTTGATAAGTAAAGAATTTCTTTGAGAATTTTACATATTTTTTTATTATTTATAGATATAATATCTTTTTCTCTTACAAACTCAATGAAGTTGATTAGCCTTAAGTAATCTTCTAGTTTATTTTTATCTAGGATATTTTTTATGAAATTTACTTCATCCAACCGACGATAGTATAAATTATTAAACATAAGTCCAGTTATGTAAAATACACAAATCTCAGCGACTTCTTCGTCTAAATTACCGCCACCTAAAACATTATTCATTTTATCATTTATGTCGTAGCCAAGATAACCACATATAAATGCTTTTAAAACATTTTGCCCTATAATATTAAAAAATTCGCTCATACTAATACTGTACCAATTATCTATTATTACGCTAATTACTTTAATTGATATATTATAATTTTCTCTTTTAATTATTTCTAATATTAAATCTTTTTCTTTTTCTTTAAATAAATGATATCTGGATATTAAAAAAAATAAAACGTTTTCTGGAATTTTAGATGATATATTTTTTATTGAGCTAACATCTAGACCAAAATATTCATTTAAATCTTGATATGGCACAAAATGTAAGTAATTTAATATGACATCTGAGTTTTTATAATTTATGCCTGACATATTATATGATAAATAATCCACGTAGAACTCACCCGCTGGCGTGGCGAGCGCTTCCTGCGTTACCCTTTCAGGCCAATGGCGCAGCGCGAAGCGATAGGCCGGCGGGCATTGCGGCGCGACCGCCTCCAACCGGCCTAGCGCTGACTTGAAGATCTCCACGTCTATCGGCGCGCTGCTCATATACGGCCAGATCGCCCCTGCCATCGCCAACCAGCATGGCGCAAATGGCTCGTCTTCGCTGAGCTGGAACTTCGCAAGTTGCGGCCAAATTGCCACCTCCGGATCTGCCAAGAGGCGCATGCACCCATCCACGAGGATATGACAATCTGGCCCAATCCAACGGTTATATGTATTCATAAAAAATTTCTGAGTTATTTTTCTTAATTATTTCTTTAATCCGCGAAAGATATTTAATATTTTCATTATTATAGAAATTATTATTTAAATTAATATAATCTTTATTTTTGTATGCTATCATAAAAACAGGAAATGCTATTTCAATTCCATAATTTCTAAGCCATTTCTCTATTCTTTTATATATTTTACAATCATCAACTAGCATAATATCTCTTATTACCTTTATCATGTCTATTAAAGCCTCAATTCCTTCTTTTTGTTTAAACTCATAATTACCGCATAAAACGTTATACTTTGCCCTCTTATGAAAGCTAAAGGGCGACATGCTTTTTATATTTGACAACTCACCTGCACAACCATAGGAAACATATTCATGATGCAAAATCTCCCAATAATTTAATTTTAACCCTATTTTTTTAATATAATTTTCATATTTTATGATTTTTCTGTTATTTATTAAAACATGTGATTTTGCATTAGATTTTAACAGAGCCAATAACCGGTCCCCAGATAAAATTGTTTCAAAATTTAAGTCGTATAATTTGCCATATTTTTTTGCTGTTTTATAGAAAAAATACGCTGAGCATTCATCATATCCTTGATTAAATAAAATTCTAATTCTAGATCCAATTGAATTTAATGAGCATATTACGCTTAAATAATACATGTCTTGTAATATATCAAGAACTATTTCGCTTCTAATTGAATTTAAATAAGAAATCTCGTTTTCAATTATAAATTTCAATATTTTTGCATGTTCATTGTATCCTATTTTTTCAATTTTAAAGGCAATTTCTATTGCTTTTTTAATTCTTTCTTCAATTATACTCCTTTCTGCGCATAAAAAACCGAAAATATAAAACAAGAGCAATTCAACCTCATCCTCATCATGCGGCGATAAGTCAGCCTTGTATCCATAGTAGCCGGACAGAAATGCAGTTAACCGACTTGGTTGCGAAACCTTAATAAACTCCTCCACCTGCAGTTGATCCCCGTGCCTACCCCACAAGAACCAACGCACACTACACAGCGGAATATGCAGGCTATCACGCCTAATAATATTAATTAATATTGACTTGTCACCTAAAAATTTGTTGTATTTTTCTATAATAAAGTCGAGGATCTCAGGCCTCAGTGGCGGGGTTGCCCTCCCAATTAGATCGATTTTATTTAATATTATTTCTTCAAGTTCTTCTGCTTTATTCAAGGCTAAATAATTTAGAACAACATCTGTTTCATCTTCTTTTATAGAATTAAAATCATAAGATGAATAGTCTATATAAAATCTGCCGCTCGGAGATGCTAAGAAATCCTTCGTCGCCTCCGCCGGCCAATGGCGCAGCGCGAAGCGATAGGCTGGGGGGCACTGTGGTGCGACTGCCTCCAACCGGCCTAACGCTGACTTGAAGATCTCCACGTCTATCGGCGCGCTGCTCATATACGGCCAGATCGCCCCTGCCATCGCCAGCCAACACGGGGCAAATGGCTCGTCCTCACTGAGTTGGAATTGCGCAAGCTGTGGCCAGATCGCCGCCTCTG
>Ga0308418_1000394_pt1 | contig 26112 bp, 23 predicted proteins | sample HotsprSampleR4cd_FD_203517 | JGI IMG/M metagenome (GOLD analysis project Ga0308418, IMG submission 203517) | Hot spring phototrophic mat microbial communities from Mushroom Spring, Yellowstone National Park, Wyoming, United States - 20090729_R4cd ... | reverse complement strand
ACGAGGCAGGCGCGCAGGTGCATCTGTGGCTGGCGCACAGCCCCGACGAGTTTCGCGGCGACGCGGCGACGCAGTGGCGCATCCTGCAGGCGTATGGCATCCCTGCGCTGCCGCTGCCCGACGCGCCCGACCCTGCGCTGTTCCGCGACGAAGACCTGCTGGTGGACGCGCTGCTGGGGATTGGCGCACGCGGCGAACTCAGCCCGCCCCTGCGCGCAACGATCGACGCCGTGAATCGGTCGGGACGCCCCGTCGTGGCGGTGGACATCCCGTCGGGGCTGGACGCCGACACGGGCGTCGCGCTGGGCACGGCGATTTGGGCGACCTACACGGTGACGATGGCGCTGCCGAAGGCGGGCTTCTTCCAGAACGACGGGGCGCACTGCGTCGGGCGGTGGGCGATTGCGCCGATAGGCATTCCCCCGCGCCGACTGGAGACGACGCCGTGTGTAGCGCGCCTGCTGACCGAAAGCGAGACGCTCGCGCGGTTGCCCTGCCTGCCGCTGGACGCGCACAAGGGGCATCGCGGGCATGTGCTGGTGGTGGGCGGGAGCGTCGGGATGGTGGGCGCGCCTGCGCTGACGGCGATTTCGGCGTTGCGCGTGGGCGCGGGGCTGGCGACGGTCGCGACGCCCGCACGCATCCAGCCGCAGGTGGCGGGCTTCTACCCCGAAGTGATGACGCTGCCCCTGCCCGACGACGACACGGGCGCGCTCACCCCGCAGGGCGTGCAGTGGCTCGCCGAACGGCTTTCGCGCTTCAGCGTGCTTGCGCTCGGACCTGGCTTGGGCGGGCACGAGGCGGTCGGCAAGGCGATGCTGGAGTTGCTGGAGGCGTGGCGCGCGCACGATAGACCGCTGGTCATCGACGCGGACGGGCTGAACTGGCTGGCGCGGCTGGGCAAGGACACCCCGCTGCCGACGCACACCGTGCTGACGCCCCACCCTGGCGAGGCGGCGCGCCTGCTGCAGATTGAGACGCACCAGGTGCAGCACGACCGCTACAGCAGCGCGGAGTTGCTGCGCGAGCGGTATCGCGCGGTGTGCGTGCTGAAGGGCGCGTACACGGTGATTGCGGGCGAGGAGGGGCTGTGGGTCGCGCCGTTCGCCGAGCCGAGTCTGGGCACGGGCGGGTCGGGCGATGTGCTGACGGGCGCGATTGCGGGGCTGCTGGCGCAGGGGCTGGAGCCGCTTGCCGCCGCGCAGTTGGGGGTTTACCTGCACGGGCAGGCGGGCGTGCGCTTGGCGTGCAGCGGTCGCCCCGCCTACACCGCCGACGAACTGAGTCGCGGGTTGCGGGTGTGAGGGCAAACGCTACCGCTTCTCCTTCTCCCCCAGCAACTCCTTGCGCAGTTGCAGCGACGGCTCGTGTCCAGGCTTGAGCGCGAGTGCCTTCTCCAGCTCGACGAGCGCGTCGTCCTTGCGCCCCAGCTTGGCGTACACGGCGGCGAGGTGGTAGCGCAAATCGGGCGTGTCGGGCGCGGTCTGCACCGCTAAACGCAACTCGCGCAACGCCTCGTCGTACCGCCCCAGTTTGTAGAGAACCCAGCCGTGCGTGTCGTGGTACGCGCCGACATTGGATTTGATCGCAATCGCCCGCCGCACGAGGCGCAGCGCCTTCTCCAGCTCGCGCCCGTCTTCTGCCAGCGCGTAGGCGTAGTCGTTCATCGCCAAGTGGTTCTGCGGGTCTAACTGCAGTGCCTTCTCGAACCACGGGGCGTACTCGTCGCGCTTGCCTGCAAGGAACGCGAGCGTGCCCAGCACTTGGTAGTAGCCTGCGCGGTCTATCTGGACGGGGATTTCGCTCGCGCGCGGCTCGTACTGGACGAGGAACTTGTACGCTTGCTCGGCGGGACGCTCAGGGCGCGTCATGTAGGCGCGGTACACCTCCTGTAGCGCGACGGTGAAGTTGGGCGACTGGTCTACATACTGCTGGAACAGCGCTGCCGCGCCCTCGTAGTCGCGCGTCTCCAGTTTCTGGACGCCCTGTTCCAGCAGGCTCTTCTGGGGCTGCGCCTGCTGCTGCGAACGCCCACAGCCCGACAGTGCAAGCCCAGCCACAAGCAACCACGCAACGAATCGCATGCCTTAATTATGGCAGGCGGGCGCGAGGGTATCGGTTCGCATCAGCACGCGAAGCCGACAGGGTAGAATCAGAGTATGGCGTGGGACGGGGTCTCGGTGGAAGTGCTGGGGCGGTTGGAGCGGTATCGGTTCCAGCCGAAGAAGACGCACGCGGCGGCGATTCGGGGCGAGCGGCTGTCGCCGCGCAAGGGCATCTCCATCGAGTTCGCCGACTACCGCCACTACACTCCCGGCGACGACCTGCGCCACTTGGACTGGAACATCCTCGCGCGATTAGACCGCGCCTACCTGCGCACCTATCAGGACGAGCAGGAGTTGCCCGTGCATCTGCTGCTGGACTGTTCGGCGTCGATGGCGTTTGGGGAGCCGACGAAGTTCGACGCGGCGCGTTCGTTGGCGGCGTGCTTGGGCTACATCGGGCTGATTGCGGGCGACGCGGTGTACCCGACCGCGCTGCACCACCAGCCCGCCGAGACGCGCCCGCTGCGCGGCAGGGTCGCCTACACGCGCCTGCTGGAGTGGCTGCGCACGCGACAACCTGACGGCAGGCATCTTGCCGCTGCCGTGCAGCGCTTCGCGCATGCGAACCTGCCCAGCGGGTTGGCGCTGCTGTTGACCGACGGGCTGGACGAGGCGTTCCCCGACGCGCTGCGCGCGCTGGGCAGCCGCCGACATGAGGTCGTGCTACTGCACATCCTCTCGGAAGTGGAGTTAGACCCCGACTTGGAGGGCGACTTGAAACTGGTGGACGCCGAGACGGGCGAAGCCATCGACATCACGGCGACGGGCGGCGTGCTGCAAGAGTACCAGCGCAGGCTGAAGGCGCACATCGAGGCGATTCAGACCGCCTGCCGACGGATTGGCGGCATTTACATTCAGGTGCGCAACGACCGCGCGCCGCAGGATGTGATTGTGCGCGAGTTGTACGCGCAGGGCGTGCTGGGCGTCTGACGCGGCGCAGGGAGTCGCCCCACGCCGCGCGACCTTCCTTCCCCGTTGGGGGTGTTCTAAGCGGCAGCAGGCTCCGCCGCCTCGCCCACCGCGCGGATGCTCACCACGCGATCGAGGCGTATCTCCATGTAGTCGGTAATCAAGCAGATGCCGTACAGCGGCACAAAGGTCACATCCGACACGAACAGGTTCCGCTCCTGCACATCCCCGCGCCGATCGCGCCAAGCGACCACGCACTCCATCCCGACATACTGCTGTGCGTCCTTGAAAGACATAGCGCAGCCTCCCCAAATGGTGTTGCTATGGGAGATTCTGCCCGATTCGGGATGGCTACACACTGCACGGAATACGGGATTCGGCTATTCGGGGTCGTCCATGCCACGAAACAGCGGATCCAGCACCTCCGAGTATTGGTGTTCTATTGCGGCGAAAGTGAGATCCAGCGCAAGCGTCCACAGCAGCATCACGGCGCGCTCGGCGGGCAAATCCAGCACATCCATGAAAAACTCCTTCATGACCTCTTCGTAGGTGCGGGCGTTTTCGACGGGCATCTCGTAGCGTTCGCTGTGGCGGCGTTGGTTCTCCCACGCCTCCTGCTGGAGTTTGTCGAGAAACTCGCGCACATTGGCGGGCGTGGCGTTCTGCAGGTTCGGTCCGAACTCGGCTTCCACTCGTTGTTTGAACTCGGTTAGTCGCACAGGCGCACCTCAAGGGCAATTGTACCCCGCCGACGGCTATTCGGGTGCAGGAATCAGGCGTTGCAAGGTTGCCGTGCCGCCGAGGCGGTCGTAGCAGGGCAGGTCTAACAGGTCGGGTTCGGCGAGGCTGGGCGCGTCCAGCGGGACTTGGGCAAGGGCGCAGGCAATCCCGCTGAGGGTCGCCCACGCGCCCTGCGCGGCGACGGCGAGGCGCGTCGCACGCGGCTTGAGTCGCAGGAGGACGCCCAGCAATGCGCGTGCCCGCGCCGTGTCGGGCGTCAGGTTGTAGGTCGCGAGGTAGGCGTAGTCGGTCTTGGGCGCGGGGCGCGGCAGTTCGGGCAGGCGCACGACGGCGTAGCCGTCCCGTTGCCAACGGCGTGCGCTTGCCTCGCCCAGCGCGACCACAAGGCGGGCGTAGCGTCGGCTGGGCAGCCACCCTTGCCATGCGTCGGGCAGCGGGTCGTCGCGGGCGTCCTCGACGCGCTCCAGCCCCAGCATGCTTTGCAGTGCGGTGCGCGCCTCCGCCTCGAATCGGCGCGTGCGCCGCCAGCGGGCAACCGACTCGCCCGCCAGCCGCTGGTACAGGCGCAGCACGGCGTCGCCAGTCGGCGCGTCGCTCGGCTTGGGCAGCGCGTCGCCCCACACGCGCAGCGCAGGCAGCAGGCTCTCCCAGCGCAGGTCGGGGTCTTGGGGCGTGCGCGGCAGCCGCCACACGCGGGCAATCCATTCGTAGTAGGCGCGTCGCGGCTCCGCACCCCATTGATGCCCCTCGCTGTAGTGCGCGTGCGCGAACTGCCCCTCGGCGTGGAACAACCCGTAAACGCGCTTCAGGTAGGGCGCGACCACTTCGGGGTTGTCGCGCGTCCAGTCGCCTGCGTCGGAAATCAGTAGCATTGGGCGCGGCGCGGTCAGCCCCGCAATCTCAGGGTTGCCCGCAAGCAAGCGCAGCAGCGGCGCGTTCTCGCAGATGCACCCGCCCTGCATGACGCTGGAGACCATCTTCACGGGCGCGGCGCAACTCAGGCGCGGCTCCAACGCGCTCAGCAGAAAGGTCTGCGTGCCGCCGCCTGAAATCCCGCTGCAGCCGATGCGCTGCGGGTCAATCGCCCGTTGCTGGCGCAACCACTCGAACGCGCACAGGCTGTTCCAAGTCTGCAGTCCTGCGCGGCTGAAGCCCCACCGCCGCCACTCCAGCGGCTCCGCGCCCCAGTGCGGGAGTTGGAACTGGTCGTTGTAGCCGACCATATCGTAGGACAGCACATAGACGCCTGCTTGCGCCAGTGCGACGGCGCGCAACACATCCGCCTCGTTCAGCCTGCCCTGTTCAAAGTGCCCGTGCGGTTGCAGCATGGCGGGGGCGCGCGTGTCGGCGGGCGCGTCGGGCACAAACAGGCTCCCCGTCAGGTAGAAACCAGGCAGCGTCTCCAGCGCGAAGCGTTCGATGCGATAGCCGTCGCCGCGATAGGCTTCGGCGCGGAGGGCGCGCAGGGGCGGGTCGGGCAGGCTCGGCGTCAGCCCCAGCGAGAGGCGCAGATGCTCACGCAGGCGACGCGCGAAGGCGTCCCAGCGTGCGCGGCTGGCGACCCGCGCCTCACGCGGCGGGTAGGGCGTGTCGTGCGTGCGCTCGAACGCCTGCACGGGTCATCTCCCCTTCAGGAATCGGCGCGTGCTGACGACGGCGGGGATGGCTTTGCCGCGAATCTCGACGGCGCAAGGCGCGCCTGCTTTCGCGTACTCGGTGGGCAGGTACGCCATGCCAATGCCTTGCTCCAGCGTGGGCGAGTAGACGCCGCTGGTCAGCGTGCCGACAGGCGCGCCGTCGATGCATACGGGGTAGCCCTCGCGGGGCACGCCGCGCTCGGTGAGGCGGACGCCCATCAGTTTGCGGGCGACGCCGTGCTGCTTCGCCTGCGCAATCGCCTCCGCGCCGATGTAGTCAATGCGCTCGCTCACCAGCCAGCCCAGCCCCGCCTCGATGGGGTTCGTATCGTCGGTCAGTTCGTGCCCGTACAGGTGCAGCCCCGCCTCGGTGCGCAGCACATCGCGTGCGCCCAGCCCGCACGGGGTCGCCCCTGCCGTAAGCAGCGCGTCCCACAGGCGCACGCCCGCCGCCGCAGGGGCAATCAGTTCGAAGCCGTCCTCGCCCGTGTAGCCTGTGCGTGCAGCGAACAGCCGGATGCCCTGCCACTCTACGAAGGTCGCCCCGAAGCGCGGCGTCTCGCCCAGCGGCGCGCCCAGCAGCGCACTCAGCCGCGCCGTCGCTTCGGGTCCCTGCACCGCCAGCATCACCGTCTGCTCCGTCTGGTCGTCAATCTGCACGCTCAGCCCCCATGCGCTACGCCAGCGATGGAACCAGTCCAAGTCCTTCTGGCGGTTCGCGGCGTTGAACACCATCAAGTACTCGTCGGGCGCGCGTTCGTAGAGGATGATGTCGTCCACGACGCCGCCGCGCTCGTTGGTCAACACCGTGTATTGTCCCGTCATCGGCGCGACCTTGCCGAGGTCGGAGGGCACAAGGCGGCTCAGGAATGCGCGGGCGTCCGCGCCGCGAAAGTAGGCGCGCGCCATATGGCTCACATCGAACACGCCCCACCGTTGGCGCACGGCTTGCACCTCCTGCAGGATGCCCGCGTACTGGACGGGCATCTCCCAGCCCGCGAAGGGTACCATGCGCCCACCCGCCTGCAGGTGCGCCGCGTAGAGTGCTGTGCGTTGCATGGGATAAGGATTCGCAGGGGAAGGGTAGAGTCCTACCTAAAGAATTGAGACCCTGCTGGTCTCATACACCTTGGCAATCTGCTGTCGTCGAACGAATACTTCATAAGCGGTATGCAAGCGCCATACAGCTTCCCAAAATCGGTCAGTGGGACGCACATACCGAACTTTCAAGCCAAGGGCTTTTGCTTCTTTCCAGTCAATTACTGCCCCATGTGAGGCATAGCGTTGGGCGTCACACAGCTGCGAGGCTATTTGTTCCGCTTTGTTTGGGTTTTGGTGACACATATATTGTTCTAACCAATTTCGAGCGAACTGTTTGGAGCGTTCTATTGCTTTTACGCAAAAGTCTATTAGCGCTGGGTTAAGATTAGACAATATCGGAAAATAGACTGGATTCAGCGCTCCTGCCTGTTGCGTTTCGTCTATGATTCGTCGCAACCCGTCCAGGAGCGATTGTGCAGGATACATCATCGGACCTGTTAGAGTGGGGATTACTATCTGAGGGTCTATCGGACCTAACTCAGAGGTGTCGCTCATAACGATTTCATCGGAAGCAAGCGCAATCAGTGTAGCGGCGCTTTTGGCTCTCTCCGCAACAATCACTCGTATTGACCGAATTTGTCGCCTAATAAGCGTTACGATTTTCTCGGCAAAGTCAATGTCGCCGCCGCCACTTTGCAGAAGTAAGTCAATACTCTCTCTTTCAGATTTCACACAGTCATAAATCATTTCCTGAAACGGCTCTATGTCGTCTTTGCCGATTGCAGACTGGGGATGCAGAATGTTTGCGAAGTAAACTATAAGCTTACGCTGCGTGATTTGCTCCACCTGCTCAATCAGGTTTCTGCGCGCATATCGATCTGCGTGTAGCGCGTAATAAAACGGCGTCTGTTCTGGAAAGCTTACTTCTCCCACTGTGATGCTCCTGGTGTCGAGTTCGGCGTAGGCTTGTAAGTGCCGAGAAACTGCAAATAGCTTTTAAGAAAAGCTTTATACTGCTCAAGAAAAGCCTGATAGCCGCTCTTGAGATTTGGCTGCTGCTTCTCCAGATTTCGGCGTATTTCCTGCAGATCCTCGGCAAGGTCGGTGCGCAATTGCTCATCACGGTTATGTCCCAGCATCATTCTCCTCCGAACAGCCGGATGTCATCGTCCACCCATTCGACCGCGACATCCGTGTAGAGTATACCATATGTCGGACTGATTTTGGATTATCGACGGGGCGTCAGGTTGTTGGGTAAAGTCGAGCGAGTGGCTTTGCAGTATCCTTACGCCCTTGCATAAGAGCAGCGTTGCGATATTAGGGTACACTCCAAGCAGGTATCCCGCATGCCTCGCACGGTTCAAGAACGGTTGAGCGTTGCGGAGTTCGCAGAGCGCTACATGGGCAAACGCGCTGAGCTGTGGCGCGGGGAGGTGCGCGAGTATGTGCCAACAGGCGCACGACACGGACAAACGACGGCGCGTATCACGGTGCGATTGGGCGCGTATCTGATGGGCGCATACGAAGGCGAGCTGCTCGCCGCTGAGACGGGCTTCATCGTGCGCACGCCTGCAGGCGAGAGCGTGCTTGCGCCCGATGTCGCCTTCATCCGCAGGGAGCGCATTCCCGAAGGCGGGCTGCCCAGCGGCTTCTGCCCGATTGTGCCCGACTTGGTGGTGGAGGTGGTCTCGCCCTCTGATACAGAGCGCGCCGTTCACGAGAAAGCGCGTGAATGGCTGGCGGGAGGCGTGCAGGTGGTGTGGGTTGTTGACCCGCAGCAGCGCACCGTGACCGTGTGGGATTCGCACGGGCAAGCGCAGACGCTTACCGAACGCGACACCCTGTACGGCGCGCCTGGGCTACCAGACCTCCAAATCCCCGTGCGAGAGTTGTTTGGGTAGGGGGTACACTGCCCCCTACCGCACTAATCTACGCCACACCAACCCACCACTACCGACGCGGGTCGCGGATGTCGCCGCCTCGATTTCCAAAGACCGTATTATTCCACAAGGTGGCTTTCACACTGCGTTCGTGGATGTAGATTCCGAAGGCGCTGTTATTGACACATCGGTTTCCCTCAACCTCGCCCTGCACACTGCCAAAAAGGGCAATTCCACTCATCTCATTCCCCTCACAAGTGTTGTTGCGGGCAACAAGGCGGGATTGATTGTCCGCGTAGATTCCGTAAGAGCCGTTGTTGCGGCAGGTGTTGCCTTCTACCGTTCCCTGCGCACTGCCGAAAAGCGCAATCCCACTGTATGTATTCTCCTCACAAGTGTTGTTGCGAGCAACAAGACGGGACTCACCACTCGCAAGAATACCAGTCCCGTTGTTGGAAATTTCACAGTGGCGCACCTCACTGGAAGCGTTTCCATTTATCAATATCCCGTATTCTGCATTAGACAAAATTTTGGACAGCTCGATTCGTGCCTTCGCTCGTTCACTCACCCCAATTCCGACTTCGTTGTCAGCAATAATACATCCACTAAGCACTGCTTGAGAGGTTTTGTGAATCCAGACCCCAGTACCAATCATGTTCTTCTTGTCGTCATGCCCAACACCACCCGATATGAAGCATCGGGTCAGCCGCAAATCGCCTTTCACTGCCGTTATGACATCACACCCCTCGTCAGCGCCAGCGTACCTTATGCTAACATCGCGAATGGAAAGCATACCCTCGCCTGAAAACTTGATTCCGCCACATTTGCCCTCGTCCTCTGCAAAAATGCTCTTGCCCTCAAATACTATCACGGTCTCCTCATATCCAGTTCCTGAAATAGTAAGCGACTTTCGGATATGCAGCGGTTCACGCAGACGATACTCACCAGGCTGCAAAGTAATCTCCCCACCTTCCTTTATCTCTGAAATCGCTTGAACGAATTCCGATGCATTTGTAACCAGCATACTGGAGGGCGGCTCTTGAGGCGCTGGCGGTTCTTGAGGCGGTTGTGCAGACGGACGCTCTGGTCTAATCGGCTGTCGGCTCAGTAGCATTCGCAGGTACTTGACGGAGGAAGCAAAGTTGAGGTTCTGTCCCTCTCGCGTGGTGAAGGTCGCCACGCCGATGACTGTGCCCGAACGGGTCATCACAGGCGAGCCGCTGTTGCCTGGCGAAATCGGCGCGGTGATTTGAATCCACTCGAAGCCGTCCATGACGCGCTTTGCGCTGACGACGCCCGTGCTGAACGACTGCTCCAAGCCCAGCGGCGATCCCATCACGCACACTTCCTGACCAACTTTGACCGCGTTGCTGTCACCCAGCGGGAGCGGGCGCAACGAGACGCCCTGCACCTGCAGAATCGCCAAGTCTACGCGCTTGTCGGAAGCGATAACACGCTGCACGCCTACCGTTCTACCGTTGGGGAGCTTGACGAAAATCTTGGACGCGCCCGCGATTACATGGTAGTTCGTGGCAATCTTGCCGTCCGCGGATACCGCGAACCCCGTGCCCGTCGCCTCACCTTTTTTCGTGCGCGCGATTACTTTCACGACGCTGTTTTTCGCACGCTGGGCAACGGTAGACCAATCCGACAGCGCAAACGCCTGCCCCCAGAGGGACGCCGCTATAATCGCTAACAAAATTCCGCGTGCCATGATGCCTCCCTGTTAGACTTCGCAGTGATTATACCATGCTCCGAAGTGCGCAGGCTCTATACGCCACTAAGCGCGCAGGTTGTGGAGAGAGGCGCGCCCTGTTGCTCCCATCCCGTTTCCACCCCCTCCACAAAGCAGGCGAGGGCGAACAGCCGTTCAGGGGCATGGGTAAGTGCAGACCGAGGCGTCGCCGTTAGTGTTCGCAATCTCGCGGCGGGAAAGGATCGTTGCCGTAGCTTTCGTGTCTTGCTATTTTCCCGTCGCGATTATGAATGATTAGGTCGACGCTTTCCTGTTGTGCAACTTCCCGTCCCTTGCTTACGGCATCCTGCTTGTGTTGAGAATGCGCGATAGCGGTCTCCTGCCCCTCGCGCTTCACAGCCCAGCCACCTTGTGAGTCAGGGACTACATGGATGTTGCGTTTGTTCTGCATAGATATCACCTCCGCATCACTATACGACATATCGTGGCATAAGGTTCCCAAGCTACACCAGAAAGTGGTCTTTTCGGACAATCACTTGCTCTCGCGAAGTGCAGAGGCTAATCTGCGCACGAAGGCAAATGCTCTATTACTCATTGTCTACTGCTGCCTCCAGCCACACACCCCCAGCCTCATCGATGCTCACCGCGATATGCCCCAGACGCCACAGTTCGAGCATCGCCAGAAACGAGACCAGCAAGTCCAGCACATCGAGCGCGTCTTCGGCAAGCGCGTCGAATGGTAGGGGCTGCGCCGCGCCAAGCAAAAGCTCGCGAATCTCGATCATCCGCGCGTGCAGCGAGAAGTAGCGGCGGTGCGGGATGGCGTCGGGGATGGGCATGCGCTGCTCCAGCAGGCGTTTGAAGGCGAGCCAGAGCTGGTCGGGCAGCTCCGCGCCGAATTCGGGGGGCAGTTCGTAATCGCGGGGGTCAATCGCGCCGCCGCGAAAAAACAGTTGCATCCGCTCGCCTTCGCGCTGTCGCAGATGCTCCGCCAACTGCAGGCAGGCGTCGGGCAGGCGCGTCGGGGCGAGCCACTCCGCCTCGTCGTCGGGTTCAGGTTCAGGGTCAGGCGCGAGCAGGCGTTGCGCCTTGCGCTCTGTCAGGTACGCCAGCGTCGCCAGCGCGTCGCCCGCCTCGTCCATGTCGCCCACTTCGCGCCAGTAGTCGTAGCACGCCTGCGCCACAGGCGCAAGGTCTACCTCCGTCAGGTCGAGCTTGTGCTTGCGAATCAGGTGCGCCAGCCAGCCCAGCGAGCCGAAGCCCAACGGCAACTGCAGCGGCACGCGCGGGGGCGACCATTCAGGCGAGCCGATGTGGAACCGACGCATCGAAGCGCGATTATACCTTCGGACAGGTACAATTGCCGACATCCTATGAGTTGGCAAGCAATCGTGGAGTGGGCGCAGCAACCGCAAGTGACCGTCGGGCTGCTGGTCGCCGTGGCGGCGCTGGCGGCGTGGAACCTGGTGCAGGCACTGCGCTGGGGCGCGTTCATGCGCCGCTGGAAGCAGCTGATGCAACACTCGGAGGGCGGCTCGCTGGAGCATACGCTGTACGAGACCCTGCGCCGCGTGTCGCTGATGGAAGAGACCCTCAAAGCGCACGGGAACCATCTGGAACAGTTGCAGAGTCAAACGAATCGCTGTTTGCAGCGAGTCGGGCTGGTGCGCTACGACGCCTTCCCCGACATCGGCGGGCAGCAGAGCTTCGCGCTGGCTGTGCTGAACGAGCATGGCGACGGCGTCGTGATCAGCGGCATCCATAGCCGCCACGAGATGCGCGTCTACGCCAAGCCGATCCAAAACCGCGCCTCCAGCATCGGGCTGTCCGACGAGGAGCAACACGCGCTGCGCGAGGCGAGTCTATCCAAGTAGCGCGGGCGCAACAGGCGGAGGGCATGAGCATCTACGACTATAGCAGCGACGAGGTGCTAATCGAACGCTTCAAGGAAGGCGACGAGTTCGCGTTCGACCTGCTGGTGCGCCGCTACGAGCAGAAAGTGTACCAACTCGCCTACCGCCTGACGAACAACCCCGACGACGCCGCCGATGTCGCCGCCGAAGCCTTCCTGCGGATGTATAACTCGCTCAAACGCTTTCGCGGCGACGCGCAACTTTCGACTTGGCTGTATCGCGTGGTGAGCAATGTGTTTTTCGATTTTCGCAAGCGCGAGGCGCGCCACCAGCACCTGCCGCTGGAGATGCCCACCGACGATGACGACGAACCCTACGAGCTGCCGATTGAGGACGAAAGCGTCGACATCATAGGGCACGCCCTGCAAAAGGAGCAGCGGCGCGTGCTGATGGAAGCCATCCAGCAGCTGCCCGAATACCAGCGTGTGATGGTCGTGCTGTTCCATATCGAGGAGCGTCCCTACGAGGAGATTGCGCAGATTATGGGGCTGCCGCTGGGCACGATTAAGTCGCGCCTGAACCGCGCCCGCAACGCCCTGCGCCAACTGCTGGAGCCGTATCGGGAACTTTTTGGCGTGGAGGAGAGTCCTACAACTGGAGTGCCACAGGAGGCGAGCGATGCGCTGTGAACAGGTGAGGAGCCTGCTGAACGACTATTGCGCGGGGTCTTTGAGCGAAGCGATGCGCGAGCGCGTTGAGGCGCACTTGCGCGGGTGCGCGGCGTGCCAGCGCGAGGCGCAGTTTGTGCAAGCCATTTGGCGCGGGCTGAGCGCAGTGCCCGAAGTCGCGCCGCCTGCCGATTTGCACGCGCGGATTATGACCCATGTGCGGGCGAACACGCGCGCGCGTGAAGCGCAGGGGCGCGTCGCCCTCTGGCGCTGGGCAGGCGCGGCGGCGGTCGCCGCAGGGCTATTTGTGATGGGCTTTTTTGCCGCGCAATCGGACGGCGTGCAAGCCGCGTTTGGTTTCGGCGCAAAGCCCAACCCACCCGTGCAGACGCCGCAGCCCGTGCAGGCGGGCGTGTTTCTGGAGTACCGCACCACCGCCGACGGTGTGCGCGTGCCCGTGCTGGAGGCGCGCATGAACCGCGAGGCAACCGCTGAACTGCGCTACGCACCCGAAAGCGACGCGAAGACCGAGCCGATAGTCATCTGGAGCGGACGCCTGCAGCCTGGCAAGACCGTCGAAATCCCCTTGCAGACGCTGCTGCACACTTCGGGCGAGCGCGTGCTGACCCTGCGCTGGACACTGGAGGGTCAATCGCGCGTGCTGTATGTGCCCGCGGGCTACCCGCAAGCGAAACTGGCGAGCCTGCGCCTGCAAGCGAAACTCGGCGACGCCCTGCGCCAACTCGCCAGCGCGTACCAGACGCCCATTGAGTGGGCGCCCAACGGCGCGGAGCCGCTGGTCGTGCTGGATGTGCAGGACGCCACGCTCGAAGACGCGCTGCAGAAGCTCCTCATCGGCTCGAACTACACCGTCAAGCGGCACGGCGACTTCTGGCGCGTCGTGAGCCGATGACGCCGAGGCGATAGCAGGAATCACACCTCCTGTACCGAACAACCAGTCGGTACAGGAGGTGAATGTTTATGCGGCTATTAGCAACGACGCTGAGTCTGGTTCTGCTGCTTGCAAGTTGGGCGCAAGGGCTGCAAGCAGGCGCGGCTGCCAACAAGATTACCCCGACCAAGCAGGTGTTCCTGGCGGGCTATTCGCCGAACCGCCCGAACACCGGCGGCGTCCACGACGATATTTGGGCGCGCGCCCTCGTGGTGCAGGTGGGCAACGAGCGAATCGCCATCGTCGTGTGCGACCTGCTGGGGCTGCTGCGCGACGATGTGCTACGCATCCGCCAGCAGGTCAAATCCGTACCCCCCAACCGCGTGATGGTGCTGTGTACGCATGTGCATTCCGCGCCCGATACCATCGGGCTGTGGGGACCAACCCCCACACAGTCGGGACGCGATAACGAGTATGTGAACTTCGTCATCGAGACCGTTGCGAAGACCGTCGACGAGGCAGCGAGTAAACTCCAACCCGCGCTTGTGGGCTTCGCGAAGACCACCATCGAAGGCGTCGCCAAAAACTACCGCATCGAGCAGATTCTGGACACCGAAGCGGCGGTGATGCAGTTCCGCAGCAAGGCGGACGGCAAGGTCATCGCTACGCTGACCAACTTCGCCTGCCATCCCGAGGTGCTGAACAACGACCAGCTGACCAGCGACTTCTGCCACTGGTACTACCAGACGGTGGAGCGCGCGGTGGGCGGGGTGGCGATTTTCGCGAACGGCGCGCTGGGCGGGATGATTTCACCCGCGCCTGGCGACCCGAACGCGCCCGAGGGACGCGACTGGGCACGCGCCGAGCGATTCGGCACGACCATCGCCAACCGCGCGCTGGAAGCTATTGCTAAAGTAGCCTTCACCGATGCCGTCACGCTGCAACATATCGAGATGACCTACACCGTGCCGCTGGAAAACGAGCGGTTCAAACTCGCGCTGGCAGCAGGTGTCATCCCCGCGGGTCCCTCGTTAGCGGACGGCAAGGTAACCACCGAGTCGCACTTTATTCGCTTGGGCGACGCCGTGATGTTCACCATGCCAGGCGAGGTGCAGCCGAATATCGGCATCTTCCTGAAACGGCGATTTGCGATGTTCGGCGACCCCGTGTTCCTGTTTGGGCTGGCAAACGATGAGCTGGGCTACATTCTTGCCCCGCCAGACTACTATCTGGACATCTATAGCTACGAGCGCAGCATGTCGGTCGGTTCGGAGATTGGGCACGAGATGGTGCAGGCGGCGCGTCAGATGATGGCGCGGTTGACCCCCCGCACGACGACTCCTGTCGCCGCCGCGCCCGCCGAGAAGTCGCCCGTCGAGCAGGAGCTGGAGAAGTACCTGCAGCGGTTCCGCCCTGACCGCGCGGGCAACTTCAAGGCGACCTACCGCCTCGTGCTGGAGGGCGCGGGCGAGTTTTATCTGCGCATTGCAGACGGCAAGGCGACTCTCAGCCGCGAGGGCAGTCCATCCGAGGCAGCCGTGACGATCAAAGCGCCTGCGCAGGTCTTCGTCGCGATTATCACAGGCAAGCGCGACCCGCTGGACGCCTACAACACAGGCGAGCTGCAGATTGAAGGCGACATCGGCGTCGCGCAGTACCTGCTGTTTGTGTTTGAGTGAGCCTAATCGGGGGCGCGGTCGCCGCGCCCCGCCATTCACTCTGGCGAAAAAGGGTCACGCGGCAGGCGTCTGCTGACCGTGCTATTCACTTCGGCAGCAGGCACTGACCTCACGCCCAAGCCCCTTGCGGGCGCGGGGGGAAGCGAAGGGTGCTGCAGGGGGCGTACATCTGTGCGCCCCCATGAGTTTTCGCAGAGAAATCGCCACAGGGTAACCTCACTCGTCAAACCCCAGTGCGAACTGTTCCTTTGTATCCTGCCGTAGGTGGGGCGGCAAGTCGGACATCCCTGTGGTGCGAGCAGCCGCACACGCCTCGCCCCAACTGAGAAAGTATTTGTCGTACAGTTCTATAGGATAGCGTCCAAGCGTTTGTACCTCTTCACGGGTCGGCAGGCGTCCCAAGATATTGGCGACTCGTTTCACCTCCAGTTGGAGCGTTTTCTTGCTGACCGAGTATTTCTGCTTCGGCAGACGCGGGACAGGACTGTATCTCTAAAAGCAATTGTGCAGTCACTGTAGTCACAAAGTGTGCGCATCGCGTTCTCACGCTCAAAGTTCCCAGCTCCATCAATAACATAGGCAATCGCTGCCCCTATCGAGTGCAGCTTTTCCCAGCGGCTCTGGGCTTGTCCCGACTTTCGCTCTATGACACTGTTCGTTGTGACCTGAAAGGAGACTTCAATCGCACAGTACCTTCCTGTAGGGGATTCGCAACAGCGAGCAGCCGCTTAGCACTTGCTCCCAACTCGTGGGCGAAGCATCAGCCACCTTGAGAATAGATACAAAAGTCTCTTGGGTTTCCAAGAGACGGGTCATCACTTGGGTCGAGACCGCTTTCTCACGCAGCTCCTGCGGCCAGTAGAGGCTGGCGCGTGCTTTCAAGTCTTCAGGACGTCGTCGGTATCTACTGCTCATGCGGGGTAGATTCTACCCCTTCCGCTCCCTGATAGCCCACTCGTATCGGGTATCCTTTAGGCGACAGGAGGTTTCTCTATGCTGACAGGGAAGAAGGGCATCATCTTCGGGGTGGCGAACCAGCACAGTTTGGCGTGGAAGATTGCGCAGCGGTGTGCGGCGCATGGCGCACAACTCGCCATCGCCTACCAGAACGACCGCTTCGAGGAGAAGGTTAGCGCGCTGGCGCGGGAGCTGCCCGACGCCTTCACGCTGCAGTGCGACCTGAACAACGACGCCGAAATTCAGCAGGTCGCCAGCACGCTGCGCGAACGCTGGGGGCAGGTGGACTTTATGGCGCACTGCGTGGCGTATGCGCTGCGCGAGGAGCTGATGGGACGCTACTTGGACACCTCGCGCGAGGGGTTCAAAATCGCGCTGGAGACCAGCGTCTACACCTTCGTGGCGGCGACTCGCCATCTGGAGCCGATTCTGCGCGACGGGGCGTCCCTGCTGACGCTGACCTACTTGGGCAGCGAGCGCGTGGTGCCAGGCTACAATGTGATGGGCGTTGCGAAAGCCGCGCTGGAAGCCAGTGTGCGCTACTTGGCATACGAGCTGGGCGAGCGGCAGATTCGCGTGAACGCGCTTTCGCCTGGACCTGTCAGCACGCTTGCGGCGCGGGGTATTCGCGGCTTCACCTCGATGATGGAGTATGTGCGCCACCACGCGCCGTTTAAACGCGACACCGACCCCAACGAAGTGGGCGACGCCGCCGTGTTCCTGTTCAGCGACATGGGACGCGGCATCACGGGTGAGGTCATCTACATCGACGCGGGCTACCACATTTTGGGGATGTGAACGATGGCGCAACTCAAGCCCACAAAGTACCAGCCGCTAAAGCCACCGCCGATTGAGCGGCTTATAAAGCCCTTCGCGCTCTTTGCCAAGCAGGCGAGCGCAGGGGGCATCGTGCTGCTGGCGTGCGCGGTAGTTGCCCTGCTCTGGGCGAACTCGCCGCTGAGCGAATACTATTTCCGCCTCTGGTCAATCCCTGTTGAAGTGCGCTTCGGCAACCTTGTGGACATCGATAAGCCGCTGCTACTGTGGATCAACGACGGCTTGATGGCGGTGTTCTTCTTTTTGGTGGGGATGGAGATCAAGCGCGAATTGCTGGTGGGCGAGTTGCGTTCGCCGCGCAAAGCGATGTTGCCGATGGCTGCGGCGGTCGGCGGGATGGTTGTGCCTGCGCTGATTTACGCATCGTTGAACTGGGGCACGCCCGAAATTCGCGGCTGGGGTATTCCAATGGCAACCGACATCGCCTTCGCACTGGGCGCGCTCGCGCTGCTGGGCACGCGCGCGCCGCTCGCGCTCAAGGTGTTCCTCACCGCGCTGGCGATTGTGGACGACCTCGGCGCGGTGCTGGTGATTGCGCTGTTCTACACGGAAAACCTCAAGGTGAACGCGCTGCTCTACTCGCTGCTGTTTTGGGGCGCGATGATTGCCATGAATCGGCTGGGCGTGCGCAGCGGGCTGGCGTATTTCCTGGTGAGCGTCGGGATGTGGTACTTCATGCTCAAGTCGGGTGTGCATGCGACGGTGGCGGGCGTGCTGGGCGCGTTCGCAATCCCCGTGCGCTCGCGGATTGACCCTGAGCTGTTCATCGTGCGCGTGCGCGAGTACCTGAATCAGTTCGACCAACCCATCACGGAGCGCACGATCATTCTCTCGCCTGAGCAGCAGTCGGCGGTGGAGGCGATTGAGCGCGAAGCGTTGCGGGTGCAGTCGCCCTTGCAGCGACTGGAGCATCGGCTGCACTACTTTGTGGCGTTTTTCGTGATGCCGATTTTCGCGTTGGCGAACGCGGGCGTTGCGCTCGGTGGCGAGGGCGGGCTGAACTGGACAAGCCGCGTGATTTGGGGCGTTGCGCTGGGGCTGCTAATCGGCAAGCCGCTGGGGATTGCGCTCTTCTCGTGGCTGGCTGTTCGGCTGGGGCTGGCGCAGTTGCCGCAGGGCATCAACTTCGTGCATATTGTCGGCGTCGGCTTTTTGGGGGGAATTGGCTTCACGATGGCGCTGTTTATCGGCGGGCTGGCGTTTCGCGGCGACGAGCTGAACTACGCGAAGTTGGGCATCCTTGCAGGCTCCGCGCTGGCGGGCGCGATAGGCTTTATGATGTTGCGGATCTGGACGAAGCCGCAGCCCCATTTGGAGTGAGCGGCGCGATTTGCTCCAGCAGCGTGGGCAGGTCGGGCGCGGTCGCCATGCCGTCTTGCACGAGCAGTCGCCAGAGCGTGCAGGCTGCCCCATCCGTGAAGTCGCGCGTCTCGATGGGGCGGCTCTCCAGCGCGAAGACAGGCTTGCCGCGCTCCTGTGCCCAGCGCGCCAGCTCCAGATTGCGCAGGTTGCCCCGTCCGAACGGCGCGTCGGCGATGATGACGGCGTCTGCCGCCTGCGCCAGTTGCCGTGCGCGGCGGTAGGCGTCGTCTGAAATCGGCGAGAAGGGCTGCTCGGTGATGTGTTCGATGTGCAGGGCGCGCGCCGCTTCCTCGTCGGTGTCCAGCAGGTTCAGCACGCCCGTGCAGACGCGCCAGCCCGCCGTAAGCAGAGCGTAGTAGACCGCCGCGCCCGACCCGCCCCCAGCGATTACAAACGCCGTCGGCGCATCTGGTGGAACCTGCGGTGTGTCGTCGGGCGCCAGCGCGAACACCAACGGCTTGCCCGTCGTCGGGTTCGTCTGCGTCAGCACGGGCGTGTGGTAGACCGCTTCCAGCAGCGCAGGCTGCATCACCGCGTCGGGTGTCCCCTGCGCCACAATTCTGCCCGCCTGCATCAGTGCGATGTGGTCGGCATACTGGCTGGCAAGGTTCAGGTCGTGCAGCACGACCAAGACGCCGACGCGCCGCTCGTGGGCGTACTGACGCAGGGTGTGCATCAGGCGCGTCTGGTGGCGCAGGTCTAAGTAGGTGGTCGGCTCGTCCAGCAGCAGGTACTGCGCCTGTTGCGCCAGTGCGCGGGCGAGGTTCACCCGTTGGCGTTCGCCCCCGCTGAGTTGGCTAATCGTGCGCGTGGCGAGGGGGTCAATCTGCATCAGCGTCATCGCCTGTTGCACGGCGTCCCAGTCGGCGCGGGTTGCGCCCCAGAAGCCCTTTTGGTGCGGGTAGCGCCCCATCATCACGAGTTCGGCGACGGTGAAACCCATCTCGGCGGGGGTCTCTTGGGGGGCATAGGCGACGCGCCGTGCGAATTCGGTAGGGCTGTAGGCGTCGTAGGGTTGCCCGTCCAGCGTCAGCCGACCCGCGAATGGCGCAAGTGTGCGTGCCAGCGTGCGCAGCAGCGTCGTCTTGCCCGACCCGTTCGGTCCCAGCAGCGCGACGACCTGCCCCAGCGCGACCTGCAACGACGCCTCGTGCACCACAGGCGTGCGCCCGTAGCCTGCCGCTATCGCCTCCGCGCACAGCATCCCCAGTAGTGTAGCATGTCGGGTATCCTTTGCGCTGTGAGTGCCTACGCCGCGTCCTGCGTCACGCTCGGACTGGAAGAGGAGGTGTTTATCACCGCGCCGACGCGCCCAACGCTGGACGCCCTTTACGCACTGGCGAAACTGCTCTGGCGCAACCCGCGCTGCTACTACAAACACACGGCGAGCAACTTCGCGCGAGGACGCGACGCGCGCCAGTGCCTCATGAGCAGCGTGGAGATTGCCACGCGCCCGCACGCCGCCATCGATGCGCTGCTGGGCGAACTGCGCACCCATCGCGCCGCGCTGGCGGATGTGGCAGGCGACGCTTACTTGGTTCCTGTGGGGCATCTGTTTGATTTGGACGCGCCCACCAACACGGCAGGATTGCATATCCACATCGGCGCGCCTGCTGAGCGTCGCCACATCGTGTACGCGAACTTGGCGCACTTCCTGCCGCTGCTGATCCTGCTTTCGGCGAGCAGCCCCTACGCAGGCGGACGCTATTTTGGGCAATCGTATCGCGTGGCGTCGTCGTTCGCGATCGGCACACTGCGCGACGACCCGTACTACCGCTTCCAAGACCTCATCCTGTCGCGGCGGCTGGGCACGATTGAAATCCGCGCGTGCGACCCCATCTGGGACTTGGAGCGGCTGCGCGTGTTGCTGGAGGCGGTTCGGGCGATTGCCCAGTTGCCGACGGCGCACCCGATAGACCGCGCCCGATACGCTGCGCTGCGCCATCAGGCGGCGTGCATCGGCTATACGCCCGACCTGCAGGCGTTGCACCGCGAACTTAGCAAGGTATACGCGATTCCCGAAGCGTTGCTTGAGACGACGATAGCGGATGAGTTGCGAGGTTGCGTGCAGGCGTTTCAGCCCTCACCCCCCGTGTCGCCCGCTTGTGGGAGGGGGGGATTATGGCGTGCGGAAGCGAAGCTTCCGCCCAACGCTGAAGCTGACTCTTCAGCACTCCAAAGAGGGGGATTATGGAGTGCGGAAGCCGCGCTTCCGCCCAACGCTGAAGCTGCGCTTCAGCACTCCAAACGACTGCCAGCGACTCCCCTCTCCCACTGCGTGGGAGAGGGGCTGGGGGTGAGGGTCAAAAAAACAGACATATCCCAACAAGCCCTCCTCCACCTCTACGCCCGCCTGAATCACGCCTACCGCACGGGACGCTGGGAGCCTGTCGCGCCGCATGCGGTGCGCCCGTCGGCGTGGCGCGGAGCGTTGGGGCTGCTGGGCTACTACCTGCCGCGTCTGCCCTACACGGCATACAAGGCGTGGACGGAGTGGCGTGCGCCTATCCGCGACGGCTACTTGCTCACGGAGACCGCTGCGGGCGACCCGACTGTTTGCCGCGCCGATTCGTAGACCTGCAGGATGCGATCCACCACCGCAGGCACGGAGAGCGTCTCGCGCTTGCGGATGGCGCGCTGACGCAACGCCTCGCGTTCCGCCTCATGGCGCGTGAGGTACAGCACCGCCTCCACGAACGCTTCGGGCGTTGGCTCGACGACCAGCCCTGTTTGCCCGTAGTCTACGGCTTCGGGCGCGCCGCCGCCGTTGGCGACGATGCAGGGCAAGCCCGCCGCCTGCGCCTCGTCCAGCACCAGCCCCTGCGACTCGGTCACCGACGGGAACACGAACAAGTCTGCCGCCAGCAGGTACAGCGACACCTCGTCGCGCGGCACAGCACCCGTGAACTGCACCCACGCGGTGAGTTGACGCGCTTCGGCTTCGGCGCGGAGCGACTCCAGCGCGGGACCCGGACCCACCAGCCACAGTCGCGCGTTGGGGCAGCCGCGCACGATGTGCGGTATCGCCTCCAGCAGCACGGAGACATTCTTTTCGGGCGCCATCCGCCCCACATACAGGAGCATCCAGACGCCCTCTGGGATGCCCAGCCGCGCCCGCGCATCCACCTTGCTGACCGCTGGGAACGGCAGCACAGGGTTGCGAACCGGCGTAATCGGCTTGCGCACGCCGTATTTGCGCAGCACCTCCGCGCCGATGTCCGACGGGGTCATCACGGCGTCTACGCCCTCGTAGTAGCGGCGCAAGTGCCAGCGCAGCAGGCGACGCACAGGCGCGCGCGGCACAACGCGCGGCACATAGTGCAGGTACTCCTCGTACAGCGTGTGGTAGGTGCTGACCAGCGGGATGCGCAGCCGCCTTGCCCACCGCGCGCCCACAATCCCCGTGAAAAACGGCGTGTGCGTATGCACGACATCAATCCCCAGTGTGCGGAACTCGCGCCACAGCGCGGGCGCAAACGGCAGCGCAATCGGGTAGTCAGGCTCGAACGGCGTGTAGACCGACGGCAGGCGGCGCACCGTGGGGTAAGGGTCTTGATAGCCGCGATAGTGCGGCGCGTAAATCCAGACCTCGTGCCCGCGGCGGGTCAGCTCCTCGTGCAGAATGCGAATCGAGACGCTGACCCCGTTCAGGTACGGCAGGTAGCTCTCCGAGAAGATGGCGACTTTCACGGCGTTTCCGACTCGCGATGGGCGTTGCGGTTCCCGCGCGGCTGGCGCAGGGCTTGCTCTTCCAGAAACGCCACGATGTCCGACAGACGGAATCGGCGTTGGTTGCCCTCTGTGCGGAAGCAGCGCAGCCAGCCGCGATCGGTGTAGCGGCGCACGGTCGCAGGGCACACGCCCAGCAGGCGCGCCGTCTCTTCAAGCGTCAGCACGGGGTCGGTCAGCCGTGCGATGAGTTCCTCGCGGCTCTCGTCGCGCCCGCGCACGGGATAGTATTTACGCGTGACGCCATCGTCGTCCGTCCACTCCGCTAGGTAGCGCAGGTACTGGGGCAGCTTCGCCCAGAGTTCGTCGGCTTCAGGCGGCACGACCGTTTCGGGCGCGCGCTTGTTGCGACCCTTGCGCTTGCGCAGGCGCGGTCCGTCGGAGGGCGGTTCCGACGATGCAGGGGCTGGCTCGGTCGGTGCAGGCGTCGGGGCAGGTTCGGCGCGCGGCGCGGGCGCAGCGGACGGTTTCCTACCGACTTCCTGCTCAATCAAGGGCACAAACTCCGCGAAATCGGGCACGCGGATCGAGACCAGCGCGTCCCTGCGCGACTCGGCAGGTGCGGGCGCAGCAGGCGTCTGCGCGGCGGCTACCGTCGGCGTCTGCTCCTTAGGCGCAGCAGGCGACAGCGGCTCTGAAGACGATGGCGACGCTGCAGGGGGGTCGTGCGCGGGCGTCTCTGCAACCAGCTCCGAAGGCTGCGGCTCTGGCTCGTCGTCCGCATACTGGGTCTCAAGATAGCGATACCAGTCGGTCAGGCTCAGACGGCTCATGGGTTCGGTATAGTGTACCTTAAATATGAAAACGGCTCCAGAGGGTTCTGGAGCCGTGGAGGTGATTTCAATCTGGGCATCGACCTATTTTCCCACTCCGTTACCAGAGCAGTATCTTCGGCGCTGGAGGGCTTAACTGCCGTGTTCGGGATGGGAACGGGTGTTTCCCCTCCGCTATGGACACCCAGATTGAAAGCGCATAATTCGCCGCTCTTGAGAGGGTCGGCTCCCTCTCAGGAGAGGTTTTGACAACTGGAGCTGGAGTCGTCGGAAGTGCGTCAATAGGCAAGCCCTCGGTCAATTAGTACGGCTCAGCTCAACGCATTACTGCGCTTACACCTGCCGCCTATCAACCCAGTCATCTACTGGGGACCTTACTCCGTTGCTCGGATGGGAGACCTTATCTTGGGGTGGGCTTGGCGCTTAGATGCTTTCAGCGCTTATCCCGTCCCGACATGGCTACCCAGCGTCTGCCCCTGGCGGGACAACTGGTACACCAGAGGTCAGTCCAGCCCGGTCCTCTCGTACTAGGGCCAGCTCCCCTCAAGTCTCCTACGCCTGCGGTGGATAGGGACCGAACTGTCTCACGCACATTCCTCCCTTGTTTCCAAGGGTGTAGACTATACCTCCATCCTCCCGAAGGACAAGGAGGAGCCGGCGTGTGATGGACGCCATAGATTTGCCCTAACTTAGGGCAGGACGCCCATCTCAGGCGTAAAGCCTTCAGTCGTTACGGGGAACGGCAGCTTGCACCGCATCACTGGCAGGATATAAGGCTCAACGATACGAGCAAACACTCGCGCCTGGTCTACAGGCAGATAGAGCCAGTGCACCTGACGCTTTTGGCTTTTGTGGATGTGCGCCTCCAGCTCGAAGTTCACTGCAAGCGCGTTGCAGAGGCGCTGCAGCCCTTCTGTGGAAAAGCACTGAGTCTCTATCTTGATGGAACCTTGCCGTTTGTCCACCGTGCCATCGTCCATGTACCAAACTGCAAGCGCCAGAGGTGTCTTGAGCAACTCAGCAATGTTCTCTGGAACCTCTTTTCTCCCCTGAGGGTAGAAAAGCGCTCGCAGTTCGGCTAAGAGTGGATGGCATCGGGTGACGAACCGCCAGTATGGGTAACCCCTGTTGGTTTGATAGTGGATGGGCGACGGTTGGAGTTCCGCAAGTTGTTCGTGCTTCCAAGCCACATAGTCGCGGAAGCGTTCGGCGTGCAACACTTGAAGGCGCACGCCGCGCCCATGCGGTTCCAAATAACCGTCTCCCAGAATTGTACCAATCAGGAGATCCTTCATCTTCAGCTCCCGTTCTTCCCTCGGTATTGCCCTCTGCAGCGTTCGGCGGACTGCAGGAGGGGTCTACCGATATGAGCCGGTAGGCACCACAGGATTACTCCTGTGGGACGCCACGCCCTATTGGGCTAACGTTCTGAACCCAGCTCGCGTGCCGCTTTAATGGGTGAACCCCCCAACCCTTGGGACCCTATTCAGCCCCAGGATGCGACGCATGGTTCTCCACTGTTTCCAGTGGCATAGACTATAGCATCACCTTGACCATCGCTTGTCAAGGGTCCGGCGTGTGATGAGCGCCATAGATTTGCCCTTGCTTAGGGCAGGACGCCCATCTCAGGCATGAAGCCTTCAGTCGTTACGGGGTCAAAGGAGTTTGTATCCCATACATGGGGGTACATCGTGACGCGTGTTGCGAAGCGATGCGCGTCTCAAATGCACCATGCTGCCGAATCAGCCGCATTTCCCACTCCTCGACTTCCCACGGGATTACCCTCGCCAATCGGGGGAGGATTGCGTTAGGGCTTCCCCGTTATCAGCCGGATTTTACCTGAAGAGTTGCCTCTTCAGGGGCCCAAATTGAGCCGACATCGAGGTGCCAAACCCCGCCGTCGCTGTGGACGCTCGGGCAGGATCAGCCTGTTATCCCTAGGGTAGCTTTTATCCGTTGAACCCTGGCGTGCCCACGCACAGCCAGAGGGTCACTAGGCCCTGCTTTCGCATCTGCTCGACCCGTGGGTCTCACAGTCAAGCCCGCTTATGCCCTTGCACTCGACGCGCGATTTCCGACCGCGCTGAGCGGACCTTTGGACGCCTCCGTTACCTTTGGGGAGGCGACCGCCCCAGTCAAACTACCCGCCTAAGACTGTCTCCACGCCGGATCACGGCGCAGGTTAGCATTCCAGTAGGTCAAGGGTGGTGTTCCATTGGCGCCGAAGCTCCCACCTACGCTCTACATGACATACCGAAATGCAATCTCAAGCTGTAGTAAAGCTCCATAGGGTCTTTCCGTCCTACCGCAGGTAACCCGCATCTTCACGGGTGCTACAGTTTCACCGAGAGTCCCGCTGAGACAGTGGCCCAGTCGTTACGCTTTTCGTGCGGGTCGCAATTTACGCGACAAGGAATTTCGCTTATCGTCTTACCCGAGCGTGAATCTCGAGCGAGCCATACCCCCCTTGTCAAAGGGCACGACTCCTGCATGTCGCCATGCAGATGGGACCATCTCTTCACCTCGTCTTCGAGGTGCCCAGCGTATGGTCTCTGAGGATTCTGGCTTGAGTGCTTCCCAAGCCAGCCTTTCCTGCTGGTTGTCCGCACCAGACGGATTGTTACTCACAGGCGAGTCATTCGCTCATCGGAACAAACTTCCTGCGAGTACCGCTGGATACTCGGAGTTTCCAGCATATAGCTGGGTGCGCACCTCATGGTTACCCATGAGGGGGGCAGCGAAACTACCATAGGCAGTTGCCCCCTATGTCGCCATAGGGACTGGACCATATCTTCACTCCGCAGGAGACTGCGAAGCGTCTGGCGTATGGTCTCTGAGGATTCTTGAAATCACCTCCTGCAGCGGTCGGAGCCGTTGCTTTCCCTTAGCGGCTGGGTTCATCGCATACGCCTTCTCGACGATGCGTGCCAGCCCCTCAGGGCGGCGGTGTTCCCCTTGGTTCATCAGTTCCAGGATTTCGCGGAACCGATAGAAGGTTTCGCGCTTGCATGAGAAGGGTACCACATACTTCTCGAAGTAGGGTACGACCTTCTCCCAGAGGCTACGCCGACAGTGGATGGCGTAGACATAGCAGTTGGGGCTTCCCGGTTTGGGGAAGATGCGTCCTGTGCCGAAGACTTGCTGGGCGAGTTTGAGCAGGGGTAGTCCGCTGCGGTGTTGCACCAGATGGAACTCTGGGTCAACATAGTATCCGTAGCGGCTGGTTTCGTGGTGTTTGATGCTCACCAGCAGCGAGCCTTCGCCTTCGATGAACCCAGCGAGGAACCATTTCGCCTCTTCGGTGACTTCAAGTCTTTCCTGCTGATTGGCTCCACCCATCACTTTGTCACCTC
>Ga0308418_1000383_pt1 | contig 26480 bp, 27 predicted proteins | sample HotsprSampleR4cd_FD_203517 | JGI IMG/M metagenome (GOLD analysis project Ga0308418, IMG submission 203517) | Hot spring phototrophic mat microbial communities from Mushroom Spring, Yellowstone National Park, Wyoming, United States - 20090729_R4cd ... | reverse complement strand
GGCGGATGTCGTAATCGCGCGGCTCCAGAAACGCCAGGATACCGTCCAGCACATCGTGCGCATAGAGGTTGTGTGTCAGGCGCGCGTGTTGGGGGTCTAAGACCACGCCAATCGTGGCGGTGCGTCGCCGCGCCAGACTCCGCGCGACCGAGTTCGGACGGTAGCCCAACTCGTGCGCCGCGCGCAGCACCTGCTCCACCATATCCTCGCGGTACAGATGGCTGCGCCCTTGCAGGATGTTCGAGACGGTTGTTATCGAGCAGCCTGCCCGCGCTGCCACATCGCGTAGCGTCGGATTGCCTCGCATCGTTTCAGACTCCATCGCCTGCTATAGAAACGCTTCTAAAAAGCGTCCCTGCGCAAGTTCAGATTGCCTCCGTTGGCTATGGAAGCGTTTCCACGCAAGTCTATTATAGCACACAATTCGCGCGGGTGTCAAGGGGTGAACGCCCTATAGACTCGCTTCTGCCGAGAAGGGAGTTCCTGACAGAGTGAAGCGGTGGCGCTGGATTACACGAGTCAAGCAGTTGATACTGCGCTGCAGACTGGGGGCGTGTGAAGCAGCTTGCGTGATGTCCCAGTGGTTCTCGATGAACTCAATCAGCCGTGCGGTGTATGCCGTCCCAACACGCTGACCGATACCTGTGTTAGGAACCATATCTTCTCGGATGGCGCGCCTGCGCGATTGCGCTGCCAGCGCGACAATTTCCTGCTTCGGGTCGCTTAGCTGCTCGGGGGCGCTCGGTACGCGGCTTACAGGTACGCCGAGAAAATCTGCTATGTTCGTTGCATCAGCAAGCAGCCAAGCCTCCACCATGCGCACAGCAACGCGCATGCAGAGGTACGGGCTGGGCTGTGGAACCCATTTTTGCAACAGCGCGACCGCGCAGCTGCACCGATCGAGGTCAACCAGCACCAGCCAAGGCTGCCCTTTCGCTGCCTGATTGTAGCCTGGAACCCTCTTGCGCAGGTTCTCCTTTCCATCAGCGACATACACTTTGCCAGGCAGCGCGCCGACATGCCGAATTAGCCTGCAAGCGACAGCCTCATCGGTCTTTCCTTCGACCGCAATATTGACCCATACCTCCACTGTGTTCACGGCTCAATCAAGGCGAGTTGTCGCGCTTTGTCAGGGCGAGTGTGCGCCATCGCAATGTCGCCAACGGTTGACCCCCCGCTTAGGAGCGCACTTGCTTCATGCACAGAGGCAAGTGGGCGCACGCTCGTGCCTTCTGGCGTCGGCGTCAACAGCAATACTTCGTTGAGCCCAATCCCCTCATCGTGCAGCATTTCAGGGGAGTGGGTGCTGATGAGAATTTGACGACGCTTTCGCGACTGCACCCGTGCGAACATCGCCGGGATGTAGCGCACCACTTCAGGGTGCAGTGACAGTTCGGGTTCCTCCAGCAGCAGAGGACCTGTGCCGTCCAAAACTGCCCACAGTAGCCCCATCAATCGCAGCGTGCCATCGGAGAACTGCTCTTCGGTTTGCCACGCGCCTTGTGCGCGCCAGTGTTCATACCGCCCGCGCAGGTGCGGTGCGCCTTTGACATCCCGCCAGAGTTCGATTGCGGACAGTTGCGGTACAGCAACCTGCAGCGCACTCAAAATACGCTTCAAACGGGCAGTGCGCCTCTTTTCGGACGTGCTGGCAACCTGCTCCAAAAAGTCGCTCCCATACGGGTCTCGCGGGCGTCCCGACACGCGGTCTGGCTCGCGCACCAACTGAGGCACTAAATGGAGGTAATGCACCGACTCGAAAAACTTCGCTAACTCACGAAACGGCTGGTTCATCGTGACCTGCTCGATGTGCGTCTGGGACAGACGGTCGGGGTCGCGCCTGTCCTCCTCCGTGGGACGCTGGAGCTGCGCCTGTCCGTCCTTGAGTACCAACTCCTGATGGATCCGAGGGCGTCGGTGCGAGTCTTGATTGAAAGCCAGCGTATATTCCCACGACGGCGTTGCGGAACCGTCTGTTGGCAACACGCGCACAGAGATTTCTATGTTGGGGTCCTTCCGCGCTGCTAAACAGCGCAACGCCTTCACCCCTTGCCGCCGCTCCACCGCCGCTTGAAAGCCGCCGCCAGGCGCAACCAAATCGCGCAAAAAGCGGAACACATCCAACAGGTTGGACTTGCCCGAAGCGTTTGGACCCACCAGAAAGACGCGCGAAGGAAGCTCGACCTCCACCGACTGGAAGTTTTTCCAATTCTTGAGGCGCAACGCCGAAAAGCGATACGGGACTTCGGTCTTCGCCATCGAACGGAATTGTACCCCTTGCCCCAAAAGCAGGAACCCCACGCGAAACGCCGAATCGAGCCGTCGCAGGAGATAGCGATGCAACCCATCACACGACGCGCGTTTTTGGAGCAGTCGGGGCGGGCGATGTTGGGCGCGGCGGCGGGGCTGACCGTGCTGCGCGCTTGGAGCCACAGCCCCAACGACACAATCGGCGTGGCAATCGTCGGGCTGAACGGGCAGGGCAAGACGCACCTGCGCAACTTCTCGGAGATCGAAGGCGTGCGCATCGTCGCCCTGTGCGATGTGGACGAGCGCGTGCTGCAACAGGTGGGCGCGATGGTCGAGCAGCGCACGGGCGCGCGTCCCAAACTCTACACCGACCTGCGCCAACTGCTGGAAGACAAGGAGGTTGACGCCGTCTCCACCGCGACGCCGAACCACTGGCACGCGCTGCTGACCATCTGGGCGTGCCAAGCGGGCAAGGATGTCTATGTCGAAAAGCCCGCCTGCTGGAGTTTCGAAGAGGGCGAGGCGATGATTCAAGCGGCGCGCAAGTATAACCGCATCGTGCAGGTGGGGCACCAGATGCGCTCCGACCCCGTGACGCGCCTTGCCGTGCAACGGGCATGGGCAGGCGAAATCGGCAAAGTCTACATGGCGCGCGGGCTGTGCTACAAGCCGCGCGGACCCATCGGGTTCCAAAAGGACACCGACCCGCCCCCGTGGCTAAACTGGGAACTTTGGCAGGGACCCGCGACCCGTCGCCCGTTCAACCCGAACTATGTGCATTACAACTGGCACTGGTTCTGGAACTACGGCAACGGCGACATCGGCAATCAGGGCGTGCATCAGGTGGATGTGGCGCGCTGGTTTTTGAACAAGCGCTACCCCGTCAAGGTGCATTCGGTCGGCGGGCGCTACGGCTACGAAGATCAGGGCGAGACGCCCAACACGCAGGTTGCCACCTTCGAGTACGAGGACGGCACGCTGCTGGTGTTCGAAGTGCGCGGGCTGTTCACCAACGACGAGCAGGGCGCGAAAATCGGCAACTTGGTGTACGGCGCGCTGGGCTACATGTCGTCGGGCGATGGCTACCAGCCGCGCCGCAGCCCGCAAGAGACGCTGCCTGAACGCGAGAACCCGCAACGCCCCGACCTCGGCGGCACAGGCGAGCCGAACCACTACCGCAACTTCATTCAGGCAGTGCGCTCCCGCCGCGTCAGCGACCTGCACTGCGATGTTGAAGAGGGCGTCATCTCGGCGCAACTGGTGCATCTGGCGAACATCGCGTATCGGCTGGGACGCGCGCTGCGGTTTGACCCTGTGCGCAAGCAGTTCGTCGGCGACCGCGAGGCGAACGCCATGCTGCGCCGCCAGAACCAGCCCAAAGGCTTCGAGATTCCCAAGCGGGTCTGACCCCCTGCAGGAACCGCGCGCCCTGCGGCGAACCGAATCGCGCTATGCGAATCGCGTTGGTCGTGGGGCTACTGTGCTGGGCGGCGGCGTGGAGCCAGTCGCCGATTTCGCGAGCGGACTTGGCGGTGCGCCTAATCGAGACCGAAGCGTGCTGGGAGGCGCATCGCGAGTCGGCAGAGGCGCGCCTGCGCGCGACACGCCCCCTCTCGGAGGGGCTGACCGCCTTCTTTTCGGGCAGGTTCGACGCGCTCGCACGCAACCTTACGCAAGCGTGCGCCGCGCTGCGCTCTGACGCGCCGCCGACGCCCGAAATGCTGTATGCAGGCGCGCTCGGCGTGCGCATACCCCCCGTGGTGGACAAAGACGCCCTTGAACGCGGCGAGGTCGTGCTGCGCGGGCAACTGTTTGCGTACTACACCGCTGAGAAGCCCGAAACGCCCCTGCAACTGCGCTGGCGTATCATGCCTCGCGGCGAGACGCGCACGATTGGCGAAGGCACACTGGACGCGCCCGAACCAGGCAGCACGATGACCCTGCTGACCCGCGCGCCCGAAGGCGATTACGAAGCGCACTTCGAACTCCGCCACGGCGAGCAGACGCTGCGCCAGTGGCGGCAGACCTTCAGCGTCATCGCGCACCTGCAAGCGCGGCTGGAGGCACTCGAACGCGCTGCCGAATCGCACGACGACGCCGAGCCAATCGAACGGATGACCGTGCTGAACGCGCGGGAGGTGCTGCAAAACGCGCTCAAAGGCGACAGCCCCGAAACCTTCTACCCGCTGCTGCGCCTGCTGCAACTGGCGGAGCAACTCGCTGCAGGCTGGGAGGCAGGCGCATCGGGCTGGCGCGCCGCGCCCGGCGACTACTGGATGGCGACTCTGCACCGCGAGCGCAAGGTCGCCTTCCGCCTGTTCATCCCGAAGCAATTCCAGCCGAACCGCCCGATCCCGCTGGTGGTCGCGCTGCACGGCGCAGGCGGCAACGAGCATCTGTTTTTCGAGGGCTACGGGCTGGGCATCGTGCTGAAAGAGGCAGAGAAGCGCGGCTGGGCGGTGATTGCCCCGCGCGCCGAGATGGGACTGGCGCACATCGGCGGCGCGCTCGAAGCCGCACAGAAACTGCTGCCGATTGACCCCGCGCGCGTCTACCTGATGGGGCACTCGATGGGCGGGGCGCACAGTTTCGCCGCAATCGCGCAGTTCCCCGACCGATTCCGCGCCGTCGCCATCTTCGCAGGCGCGGGACAGCCCGCCCAAGTGCCCGCCGACCTGCCGATTCTGATGACCGTCGGTGAGCAAGAGATTAGCATGCTCAAGACCAACATCGAGAACGCCTACCGCCGTCTGCAAGGGCTAAACCTCAAGACGCTGGACTACAAAAAGTACGACGGCTGCGACCACCTGATGATTGTGCGCGAGGCGATGCCCGACGCCTTCGCGTTCTTTGACCGTGCGCCCGCCCGAACTGCGACACTTTCGAAGCCCTAAACCGTCGGGTAGACTCAGAAGCGGGGAGTGTCTATGTCCAAGCGACCGTCGATACAGCAGGAATATCAGCGCCAGCTCATGCTGCGCTGGATTACGACCATCACCCAGTGGCTGATGAGCGCGGGGGCGATCCTGTTCGTGCTGGGGCTGGTGTATCTGCTGTACGCTGTGCTGTTTGCGAACCTTGACGGGCAGAGTTTCACGGCGCAAGACCAGGCGCGCATTCGCGACAACTTGGGGCTGGCGGGCAACGCGCTGCTGCTGGGCGCGGGCTTCATCGTGATTGGGCTGGCGTGGAACTATCTGGAAGAGCCGCTGGTGGGCGTCGCGCTGCTAATTGCCGCCGCGCTGTTTTACTGGGGGCTGCCGCTGCTGATTGGGCAGGTCAGCACGCTGCCGAACCCGAACACGCTGGGCGACTTCGCGCTCACGCGCATCCGCAACGCCGCATGGGTGCTGTTCCCGCCAGGGCTGGTGCTGACGGTGTTTGTGAGCCTGTCGCACGCCATCAAGCGGCTGCGCTACGGCTCTGGGATGGATCAGACGCTCAAGCTCGGCGCGGAGGTGGGCAAGCAGCAGGTTCCGCAGCGGTTCTTGGGCAAGTGCTGGCAGCTGCCCTACTGCCGCGACTATGTGCGCGAGCGCTGCCCGATATACCATGCGCGGCGCACCTGCTGGCGCGAGGGCGTCGGCTGCATGTGCGAGGAGAAAACGATTGCGCTCGCACTCAAGGATGTGCGCATCAGCGACGACCCCGAAAAGAACGCCAAATACATCCCGCACAACACGACCCTCAGCAAGTGGGAGCTGAAACAGCGGTGCAACGAGTGCGTGATCTACAACGAGCATCAGCGGCAAAAGTACCAGCTGTTTGCGCCGCTGACCGTCGGCACGGTGATTGGGGTCGCCTACTTCTTCCGCGAGCCGTTGCAGGCGCAGGTGCTGAACCTGCTGGGCGCAATCGACTCGCTGTTGGCGCGGTTTACGCTGATGCCCAGCGAGGCGCGCGAGGGCGTGCTGAAAGCTGCCGCGCAGACCAGCGAGGCAGCCGCGCTGGTGCTGTATATCGCGCTGGTGATTGTCGTGCTAAGCTACGCGCTGCGCACCGTGGAGACGGTGGTGTTCAAATGGAAATGGTGAACGAGGCTCTGGAGCAGGTGGAGCAGCTGGCGCAACTTATGGCGCAGCACGGCGCGACGCGCGTGGAGCTCCGCAACGGCGCGCTGCAGATTGCGCTGACACGGGCGCAGGGCGCGAGCGCGCCGCCCACGCCCGACGAGGCGATGCCCCCGCTGTTTGTGAGTGGCTACCCGCCGACCGAGCCTGCACCCGAAGCCGAGCCAGAAAGCGTGTGGCAGCCGCCTGCGCTGCTGGAGGTGCGCTCCGAATGCGTCGGCTACTGCACGCTCGCGCCGATCGCGGTGGGCGCGTCCGTCGAGCGCGGGCAGACGCTGGCGACTATAGAGGTGTTGGGCATCGCCAACGAGGTGGTTGCGCCGCTGCCCGCCATCTTGGAGGGCTGGGCGGTCGAATCGGGGCAGCCTGTGCAATACGGGCAACCCATCGCCTACCTACGCCCCCTGAGCGAGGAGCATTAATAAGCAGTCCGTGGCTTAGAGACTGTCTCGCATTTCTTCGCATTCGCCCTCCGACGCACTAACCACCGCACACACGCCCACTCTATCCAACCGAAGCAGACCATCCGCGAGGCGGGCGGCGCGTGGCTGGAATCGCTGCGCCTGTTCGACCGCTACACAGGCGCGCCCGTGCCCGAAGGGTATCACAGCCTCGCCTTCGCGCTGGTCTTCCGCGACCCCAGCCGCACCCTCACCGACGAGGAGGTCAACGCGCGCGTAGAAGCCATCTTCACTGCGCTGGAGACCCAGCACGGCGCACAGCGGCGGGCATAGAGGCAGCGTATCCGTTGGGGTACTATCTTCCCCGTGAGCGGCGCAACCTTGCCCGCCAACGGGAGGGTCTATGCTTTTCCGCAAAAGCCCAGAACAGCTAATGTCCGAAGCGGAGCAAGCGCTGGAGCAGCTCGACTTTCGGAAGGCGTCGAGGATTGCTGACCAGCTGCTGCGCATGAACCATACCGCTGGCTTCGAGTACAAGGCGCGTGCGCTGTGGGGGATGGATCAACCCCAAGATGCGATAGCCGTCTTGCAGCGTGGCGTCGCGGTTGCCCCACAGGTATGGATTCTGTGGGAGTATTTGGGGCACTACCTCTCGGACATGGGGCGGTACGGCGAGGCGTTGGAGGTGTTTCGGAATGGCTTGGCGTGCGACAGCGCGCCCCAAGACAGCTTCCTCTACAACCTCGCAATCGTGTACCAACGCATGGGCGAGCATGAGAACGCTCTGCAAATGCTCGACCAAGCGGAGCGGGTAATTGGGAAACTTCCCATTCCCGTTTTGGAAACCGCACGCGCCTACAGCCTCATCCACCTGCAGCGGTACGCAGAGGCAGAGCGGGCAATCCAACACGCACAGCGCACGCTTGACACGCTAAGCGACCCCCAGATGCGCCTCTCCACAGAAGCAAGCACGCTGGCGTACACGGGACTGATCTACCACAAACGAGACCACGACAGTACCCTTGCCCGACAATACGCCGAGCGTGCGCTGCGCCTCGACAAGGAAAACCATGACGCCATCGCGCTGATACGGGCAACGAACCCCATCGCGGAGAAGCCGACCCCGCTCTGGCACATTCTGGTGGAGGGCGTCTGGAACGAGCCGCTGGAGGGCGTACGCACCCCGATAGGCTTTTTTGCCAACTACTGGGTCGTCGCCGACACACCCGACGAGGCGCTTGAATACATTCGCCCGTTCGAGCCACCCTCCGCGCGCGCCAGCCTCAAAGTCTCCGAGGCGGAGATCGAGGATACCGTGCAGGGCGAGCCGAAGGGCGTCGTGCGCACACATGGGGGCTACACCTTTTTTCAAGAGGGAGAGTGAACCGCGCGTGATGTAAACCCTTCGAGGGCTGGGGAGGTAACCATGGAGCGTAAACTTGTCCTTTCTTCAGAAGACAGCGAGCGTATTCGCACTTGGCTTTCAAACCAGAAATGGGTAGATTGTGAGGGAAGACCCATTACTCTGTGTGTAGCACCTGAGGAGCACTTGCTGGGACTGATTGAAGAGTGGTCAAGTGTAGTTGCGGAGATTGAACAAGGCTACAAACTTACGATTTACGATTACATCAATGACATAACGGTGCGTGATGACCTTGCGGAAATGATGCAGCTACTCACAGAGACGGGCAAAAGTAGGCTTGCAGAATGGGTGGATCCGATAGACGAGCGATTTTTGCGAGCGACTCGCGAGGTTCCGCTTCCTGTCTCCTATCCCTCTGCGGAGCCACGCGACCGTTGGTGGTGGTATCGAATTCCAAAGCGGCTCGGGGAGGATTTAGCCTCTGACCTGTGCTCTATAGGGCTGATAGAGCGCAGTGATTAGAAGGGGACTATTCAGGTTTGAGCAGCCGTTTTTGTGGAACGGCGCGTATGGCTACGAGTATATCCCGTTCACAGGGCTGTACCATGTCGGCGCACGCGAATACGATCCTCGCACTGCACTGCTCGGCTTGCTGACGCTGGCAACCGCCCCAGCAGGAAGCGACGCCGACGCGCCGAATCACGCCCTCTTGGAGAGACCGACGATGAGCAAGGGCTACTACCGCTTTCCGACAATCTATGGCGATACAGTGGCGTTCGCCTGCGAGGACGACCTGTGGACGGTTTCGGTGGACGGGGGCTACGCGCGCCGCCTGACCACCAGCCTGAGCAATGTTATCACCCCCCACTTTTCGCCCGACGGGAAATGGATTGCCTTCGTTGCCCGCGACGAAGGGCAGCCCGAAGTGTATGTGATGCCTGCCGAGGGCGGAGAGCCACGCCGATTGACCTATCAGGCAGCGGGGCGCGTGCAAGTCGTCGGCTGGACGCCCGACGGCAAGTCGGTCATCTACGCCAGCAGCGCGGCGTGCCCCCCGCGCGAGATCTGGCTGTGGCGCGCGCCGCTGGAAGGCGGACTGCCACAACGGTACCCCTACGGATTGGCGCAACACATCAGTTTCGGACCCAACGGTGCGGTTATTTTGGGCAGGCACACGGGCGACCCTGCGTGGTGGAAACGCTATCGCGGCGGCACGGCGGGCGTGTTCTGGATTGACCGCACAGGCGACGGCAACTTCACCCGCTTCAAGCCCACCGACGGCAACCTGACCGCGCCGATGTGGCTCGGCGAGCGCATCTACTTCGTCTCCGACCACGAGGGCATCGCCAACATCTACTCCTGCCTGCCCGACGGAAGCGACCTGCAGAAACATACGCACCACACCGAATACTATGTGCGCTACCCCAGCACCGACGGCAAGCGCATCGTGTACCACGCAGGCGCAGACCTGTATGTGCTGGACTTGGCGACGGGCGAGAATCGGATGATCCCCGTGGAGTTGCGCAGCCCGCGCACACAAGCGCAACGCAAGTTCGTCGAGACCGACAAATACCTGCAGGAGTACGCGCTGCACCCGCAGGGGCACTCGCTGCTGCTGACCGTGCGCGGCAAGCCGTTTGTGATGGGCAACTGGGAGGGCGCGGTGATTCAGCACGGCGAGCCGCAGGGCGTGCGCTACCGCCTAAGCCAGTTTTTGCCCGACGGCGAGCGCATCATCACAGTCTCCGACGCCAGCGGCGAACCCCGACTGGAACTGCACACCCCCGACGGCGTCACGCGCTACGAAACGCTGGACATCGGGCATCCCTACCAGATGGCGGTCTGCCCCACCGCCGACCGCGTCGCGATAAGCAACCACCGCTTCGATCTGTTCGTATTCGATGTCGCAACGGGCGCGCTGAAACTCATCGAGCGCAGCGACAGCGCATGGATTGCGGGCTTCGCATGGTCGCCGTGCGGACGCTGGCTGGCGTACAGCTTCGCCCCCAACGAGCGCACACACATCATCAAGATCTACGACGCCGAGACGGGCGACATTCACGCCGTCACGCACCCAGAGTTCCGCGATGTGTCGCCCGCGTGGGACCCCGACGGCGAGATGCTGTATTTCCTGTCCTATCGCGACTACGACCCCGTGCCCGACAACCTGCAGTACGAGCTGGCGTTCCCGATGGGCATGCGCGTGATGGCGGTCGTACTGCGCAAGGACATCCCGAACCCGCTGCTGCCCCAGCCCCGCCCGTTCGAGGAGAAACCGAAGGAAGAGGGCAAGCAGGAATCGGGTGAGAAAAAGACCACCGCCATCGACTTCGACGACATCCACCTGCGCGTGATTACCGTGCCGTTGCCTGCGGGCATCTACGGGCAGGTGGCGGGACTCAGCAAGCGGCGCGTACTAACGACGCAGTTCCCCGTCGAGGGCACGCTGGGTAAGGACTGGCTGGGCGAGGACGGCGAGGGCAAAGGCACGCTGCTGATGTACGACTTTATCAACGCCAAGACCGAGACGCTGGCGAGCAAGGTGAGCGACTTTGTGCTGTCGCTGGACGGCAAGACGCTGGCGTATCGGTCGGGCAAGCGGTTGCGCGTGCTGCCCGCAGGACAAAAGCCCGACGAGAAGCACGAGGGCGCGCCCCCCTCGCGTGAGAGCGGCTGGATTGACCTCAGCCGCGTGCGCTGCGCCGTTGTGCCCACCCGCGAGTGGCAGCAGATGTATCGCGAGGCGTGGCGGTTGCAGCGCGAGTTCTTCTGGAGCGCGGACATGTCGGGTGTGGACTGGCAGCGCGTGTACGACCGCTACTACCCGCTACTGGAGCGCGTCGCCACGCGCGGCGAGTTCTCCGACCTGATGTGGGAGATGCAGGGCGAGCTGGGCACTTCGCACTGCTACGAGTTCGGCGGCGACTACCGCCAGCCCCCGCAATACTCCGTCGGACTGCTGGGCGCGGAGTTCGAGTGGGACGAGGCGGCGCAGGGCTACCGCATCGTGCGCATCCTCACGGGCGACCCGTGGCTGGACGACGCCGACTCGCCCCTGAACGAACCGGGCGCGAACGCGCAGGTCGACGAGGTGCTGCTTGCCGTCAACGGGCGACGCCTCACGCGCGCCTTCACCCCAGGCGAGGCGCTGCTGCACCAAGCGGGCGCGGTCGTGCAACTGACCCTGCGCAGTCCCGACGGACAGACACGCACCGTAACCACCAAAACCCTCAGCGACGAGTCGAAACTGCGCTACCGCGACTGGGTGAACCGCAACCGCGCCTATGTCCACGAGAAGACCAACGGGCAGGTCGGCTACATCCACATCCCCGATATGGGCAGCCCAGGCTTCTCGGAGTTCCACCGCGCGTTTTTGCCTGAGTTGGCGCGCCCTGCGCTGATTGTGGATGTGCGGGCAAACGGCGGCGGGTATGTGTCTGCGCTGCTGCTGGAGAAGCTGGGGCGCAAGCGGCTGGGCTACGATGTGCCGCGCTGGGGCAAGCCGATGCCGTACCCCTACGACTCGCCGATGGGACCGATGGCAGCGATTACCGACGAGCGCGCGGGTTCCGATGGCGATATGTTCAGCCACGCCTTCAAGCTGATGAAGTTGGGCGCGCTGATTGGCAAGCGCACTTGGGGCGGCGTGATTGGCATCTCGCCCAAGTCGGTATTCGTCGACCAAGGGCTGACCACGCAGCCTGAGTACGCCTTCTGGTTCTACGATGTCGGCTGGCGCGTGGAAAACTACGGCACCGACCCCGACATCGAGGTGGACTACGCGCCGCAGGATTACATGGCAGGGCGCGACCCGCAGCTGGAGCAGGCGATTGCGGAGATTCTCAAGTTGATGGAGGTGAACCCGCCGAAGTTGCCCGACTTCGAGCCGCGCCCGAAGCTGCCGCTGCCGTGAGTCATCGCGTTGCGTCGGCATCGAGCCGATTGATAGCGCGCCCCTGGACAACAATCTGGTGTCCAGGGGCGCGAGGCAAGTATTATCACCCCAAGGTATAATGTTGTTGCGGAGGTACAAATGGTCTGTAGGTGGTGTGGAATGGAAACGGCGAACTCGCAGGTTTGCGACTGGTGCAAACGCCATCCGTTAGGCGAGAACCCGTCGCTTACTCTAAAGAGGGAAGCCGAAATTGCACGCAAGGAGCGCGAGCCCCTCGTCAAGTCTTTAGTTGCGCGTATTAATCAACTGCTTGACGAATATGCTTCAGACGGCTTACTCTCCCACGAAGAGGAAGCACAGATTGTGGCAATCGTCCAGCAGTATAACTTGACCCAGCAAGAACTTGACCCTGTGCTACCTAAGTGGAATAAACTTCGCGCGCTTCGAGGCGTACTCTTTGGAGATCTGCCTCAACAAGTAAACAATGTGCCTATCTTTTTGAAACAAGGCGAAGTGTGCCACTGGACGACTGCAGCAACTCTCTATGAAGAACGCACAAGGCGTGTCTCCTATGGTACAGGTCCTGGCATTAGTATTCGAATGAGTAAAGGGGTAAGGTTCTATCTCGGGGGAAGCTATAGAACATCTTTCCCAGTTTATGAAATGACGGAGCTTGACAGTGGGACTTTAGTAATCACTTCCAAAAGACTGGCTTTCCTTGGCTCACGACGTACTTTAGAAAAACCGTTGAAGAATATTGTTTCCGTTCAACTTTTTTCTGATGGAATCCAGATTCACTTTTCGAATCGCCAAAAAGCACCTGCATTCGTGACCAGCGATGCTGACTTGGTAGCAGCAATTATATACCAAGCATGGCAGTTTATTTAAGTAAGCGCCTATGCAGTGGGTTTCAACATGTTGGTATACCCTCGTCAGCTGGGGTAGGGTAACGCCACCTTTCAGGTATTAGGTAAAGTCCATCTGCTGGGCATATAGACTGTCCGCCGTTCAGGTAAATGTGGCGGGCGCTTCGGCAGCGGCAAGCACGGCGTAATGCGTTGCCACGAAATGGGCGCCAAACTACCTTAGCCGACGCCGACAATCCCTCCCCCTTGACATAGCCCCACCCCATCGGGTATTATTTAGCCACGCTAAACAAATGAGGAGATGACGCTATGACTGAGAAGACGCCACTGCTGGAGGTACGCAATCTGTGGGTCAAACTGCCCGACGAGGAGGACGCCATCATTCGCGGGCTGAACCTGACAATTTATTCGGGCGAAGTTCACGCGCTCATGGGACCGAACGGGTCGGGCAAGTCCACCCTTGCGAAGGTGCTGTCGGGGCACCCGGGCTACGAGGTCACTGACGGCGAAGTGCTGTTCCGCGGCGAAAACATTCTGGAGCTGGAACCCGACGACCGCGCTCGCATGGGGCTGTTTCTGGCGTTCCAGTACCCGATGGAGGTGCCTGGCGTCACCATCGCCAACTTCCTGCGCCTTGCCTACCAGCGACGCTTCGATACCGAAGTCAAATACACGGAGTTCTACAAGATCCTGCTGCAGCACCTGAAGAAGCTGGAGATGGATCCCAGCTTCGCAGGTCGCCCTGTGAACGAGGGGTTCTCTGGCGGCGAGAAGAAGCGCTTCGAAATCGTGCAACTGTCGCTGCTGGAGCCTGTGCTGTCTGTGCTGGACGAGACCGATTCGGGGCTGGACATCGACGCGCTGAAGATTGTGTCTAACGGCGTGAACGCGATGCGCTCGCCCGAACGGTCGTTCCTGGTGATTACGCACTACCAGCGCATTCTGAACTATATCACACCCGACTATGTGCATGTGATGGTTGAGGGGCGCATCGTGCGCTCTGGCGGACCCGAGTTAGCCCTGCAGCTGGAAGAGCAGGGCTACGACTGGGTACGCAGTGAACTCGCGGGTGCAACCGCCCCGTAAGGAGGTATCCAAAATGGCGCAGCCCGATATTCTGAACCTGGATCAGGACTATACGCAGAAGTACGGCTTCCACGACGACATCCAGCCGGTGTTCCAGACCGAGCGCGGCTTGACCCGCCGCGTGGTCGAAGAGATCTCGCACCAGAAAAACGAGCCTAAGTGGATGCGCGAGTTTCGGCTGCAGGCTTACGAAATCTTCATGAGCAAGCCGATGCCCACTTGGGGACCCGACCTGTCGCGCCTGGACTTCGATGAAATCGTCTACTACATCAAGCCGACCGACCGTCAAGGGCGCAGCTGGGACGAAGTGCCCGACGAGATTAAGCAGACCTTCGACCGCTTGGGCATCCCCGAGTGGGAGCGCAAGTTCCTCGCGGGGGTTGGCGCGCAGTACGACTGCCTCACTGCCGATGCGATGGTCTACACCGACACGGGGTTAGTCCCCATCGCTGAGATTCAGCCAGGTCAGTGGGTCTACTCGCTGGATCCCGAGACGCGGCGGATTATCAAGCAGCGTGTGCGCGGCACGATGTACAAGGGCAAACTGCCAGTGTTTGAGGTCAAAGTTGCTGGGCGCACGCTCAAGGCGACCTACAATCACCCCTTCTACGCCATCGTTTATGAGAAGGGCGAGGGCAAGCAGCGTGGGAAGATTCGTCCCGAATGGCGCTACCTGTCCGACCTGCAGCCTGGCGACTACATCGCGATTGCACGCCGCGTCCCCGATGAGGGCAAGCCGTACCGCCTGCCTGAAGTGAACCTACCAGCAACCTACAGGGGACGCAACCACCTTGGGGAGTTCGAGGTGAACGCCTCGAGTTGGCTCTACACGCGCCAACAGCGACACCTGCGCTTGCCCACCGAGACAAGTGGATCGCTGATGTGGTTCTTGGGCGCGTATCTGGGCGACGGTTGCCTTCGAAGGAAGGCACGGGGTAAGCCTTACACCATTGTCGACATCGCCTTCCCCGCAACCCAACCCGAACTGCGGGCGCAACTGGCGGACGCGCTCTGCGAAGCATTCAATTATCGCTTGCGCCCCAGTAGCGACCCCTATCGCGTGCGCATCTTCAGCGCTCTGATTGCTCGCTTCTTGGAATCTCTGGGAATCACAGGGAATGCGTACACGAAGTCCGTGCCCAACTGGGTGTATAGCCTTCCACGCAGTCAGCAGTTGGCGTTCTTGGCAGGCTATATCGACGCCGACGGCGGGGTTCGCTGCAACGAGCGTAATAATGATGTAATGCTCACCAGCGTGAACGAATCGTTGCTCAAGGCGGTGCACCGACTTGCTGTCCTTTGCGGGCTAAATGTGTCCGACCTCTACACCTTCACCTCAAAGTCTACCTACAAGGGGCAGACTACCGAGCGCACAGGCTACCGATTCCTCATCAGCGGCGATCTTACACCTTTGGCGGAATACTCGGTCAAGGTTAGGAACAATCTCGCACCGCGGCACTATTACCACCGCTATAACTCATACAACGGTAGCCCTTTGGATGCGCATACCAGCGAAGACATCGGCTTCGCGCGCATCGACTCGATTACCTATGTAGGCGTCGAGGATACCTACGACATCGAGGTGGAGGGCGTCCATAACTTCATTGCAGAAGGAATCATCGTCCACAACTCCGAAGTCGTCTACCACAACCTTGCCAAGCAGTGGGAAGAGAAGGGCGTCATCTTTGTCGACACGGATACCGCCGTGCGCGAGTATCCCGACTTGGTGAAAGAGTACTTCGGCACGGTCATCCCGCCCAACGACAACAAGTTCGCCGCGCTGAACTCGGCGGTCTGGTCGGGCGGCTCGTTCGTGTATGTGCCTGCGGGGGTGCATGTGGACATCCCGCTGCAAGCCTACTTCCGCATCAACGCCAAAAACGCGGGTCAGTTCGAGCGCACGCTGATTATCGCGGAAGAGGGCGCATTCGTGCATTATGTCGAAGGGTGCACCGCCCCGGTGTACGCCGAAGAAGCCCTGCACAGCGCGGTGGTGGAGATTATCGTCAAGCGCGGCGCGCGCGTGCGCTACACCACCATCCAGAACTGGTCGCGCGATGTCTACAACCTCGTCACCAAGCGCGCGGTGGCATACGGCGACTCGGTGATGGAATGGGTGGATGGCAACATTGGGTCCAGAGTGACTCAAAAGTACCCCTCCGTCTATCTGATGGAGCCGGGCGCACGCGGCGAGATTCTGTCGGTCGCGTTCGCGGGCGACGGACAGCACCAAGACACGGGCGGCAAGCTCATCTTCGCCGCGCCACACACCACAGGACGCATCACCTCCAAGTCCATCTCCAAAGGCACGGGACGCGCGAGCTACCGCGGGCTGGTGCAGGTGCTGGAAGGCGCGCACCACGCCAAGTGCAATGTCGAGTGCGACGCGCTGCTGCTCGACGAGGACGCCAAGACCGACACCTACCCCTACATCGAAATCAACGAGCAGGAGGTCACCATCGGGCACGAGGCGCGCGTGAGCAAGGTCAGCGACGAGCAAATCTTCTACCTGCAGAGCCGCGGGCTCAAGAAGGACGAGGCGCTCACGCTGATTGTGTCGGGCTTTATCGAGCCGCTGGCGAAGCAGCTCCCGATGGAGTACGCCGTGGAGCTGAACCGCCTGATTGAGCTGGAGATGGAAGGCTCGGTCGGCTAAATGGCTTCTCACGCCAACCCGCTCCCGAGAACGCCCTCCAGCCACGCGCTGGGGGGCGTTTTTTCGCGGGCGAATCGTGCATAATATATATGCGGGGAACCGAGTTGAGCGACTGGCTACGGATAGCGGAGCATATTGCGGCGCGCTGGGCGATTCTCGCCATAGACGCGCTGCTGGTGGCGTTCCTGATTTATCGCCTGCTGCTGCTGGCGAAAGGCACACGCGCCTATCAGGTGCTGATTGGGCTGCTGGTGTTCGTGCTGGCGCTGTACCTGAGCGACGCGCTGGGACTGGAGACCATCCACTGGCTGCTGGATCGCATGACCACGCTGGGTCCTGTCGCGCTGGTGATCTTGTTTTTCCCTGAGTTGCGTCGCGTGCTGGAGACCATCGGGCGCGTGGAGTTCTGGCGGAGCAGTCTGGGCGTAGGGGCGGACGCCGCGCCGATCCAGCAAGCCATCAACGAGGTGGTCAGCGCGGTGCAGCAGATGGCGCGCGATCGGATTGGCGCGCTGATTGTGTGGGAGCGCAAAGACCGCATCGCGGAGGGCAACGGCGTGGCGTTGCAGGCGGAGGCGACCTCGCCCCTGCTGCGCACGATCTTCTACCCCGGCTCGCCCCTGCACGACGGCGCGGTCATCCTGCGCGGCGCGGAAATCGTCGAAGCCGCCGTCTACTTCCCCGAAATCAGCCAGAACCCCGACATCCCCAGCACCATGCACACGCGCCACCGTGCAGGAATCGGCGTTACCGAGACTTCCGACTGCATCGCGATTATCGTCTCGGAGGAGACGGGGCAGATTACGGTTGCCGTGGACGGCGCGTGGACGCAGAATGTGGACGCCGACCACCTGCGTCGCCTGCTGAGCGATTTACTCACAGGCGAGGCGCGCCCGCGCATCTTGGAACGGATGGGCGCGACCCTCTCCAGCGTGCGCCGCCCCCGCACCGAACGGCGCACCAAAGAGCGCACAGAAGAGAGGACGGCGTAAATTGGAACACAGCCCCCCGCGCCGCTCAGAAACACGGCACTTCCTGCATCGCATACCGTTCAGGACACGCATCACGCGGGCAAGGCATATCCGTGAATATCTCCCAATCGCGCATCATGATTATACCTCCAGTAGGCGGTAGATAGCAGCGCGGTGGCACATGCACAATCCGAACACTCCCCGTATGCAACGCCCGAAACACCCGTCCTGTCCATTTCACAGGCCAACCGAGGTGCGGTATATTGGAAATCCGTTCGCCGTGCAAGACACAGACGATAATCCCGTGATTGGGATCTTCCCGAAGCCGCGTGCGAAACAGCGTGTGCGGCGGGTCGTCCTCGGGAGGGATGTGATAGCTGATAGGAAAGCCCGCGATGCGGGTCATCACCTCGTTCGCGCCCTCCATAAAGTCGCCAGGACACTTGTAAATCTCACGCGACTTAGTGTAGGGGAGAAGGTCAGCAAGCGACGGAGGGTAGTCTTTGTAGTCTTCCGTGTAGAGCTGCCACGCCGCGCTCAGTTGGCGCAGGTTGCTGAGGCAAGTCGCCTCGTAGCCGCGCTTGCGAGCGTAGTTGACCACAGGCAGCAACAACGCTGCCAGCAGCGCGATAATCGCGACCACGACCAGCAGCTCCATCAAAGTCAGCCCTCTTCGGCGAATAGCCGCGTTTTGAGAAACCATATGCCGCCTCCTATGATTGTACCACAAAGTAGCGCATACAACGCGCTGACAACAGGCAACGCGGGGGTGCGCAGCGACTCGAACCCGTTCAGGAACCCCAGAACCAGCAAGGTGAGCGTCATCGCGCCGACGGTTAGTAATGCTAACACAAGTTTCCGATAGCGCGTGCTTAGTGTGTCCCACAGCAGGTACATCGGCGCGGCGACGCCCAGCCCCCATATCGCAAGTTGCCACCACGGCGGGAGGGCGACCGAATCAGCTGCTGCCTGCACTGTCGCTTGCCCCGCGCGCCACAGAATCGCCATCTGGATTGCCGCCAGCACCAGAAACCAAGAGCTGGCAGCAAACACGCCGACCGCTACTGCACTAAGAACTCCGAATAGAAGCTTACCCATATCCCACCAAATTCGCGGGAGGGTGCATCTCTGCACCCTCCTGCAGCAATTTCAAGGACAGTCTGTGCAAGCGCAGCGTGAACGACCTGGGAAAAAACATAGCGGCTCAGGTCCTGCAGGACAACTTCTACCCATCTGTGCCCCCCCCCGACGAGTTCGTTGAGGGCGGCAAGGGTCGACGGCAGAGCCGCCATGTTCGCGACAATCAACGCGCTCAAGCTGACCATCAGCCATTTCTGACGATTCCTCATCGCACACCTTCATCCGAGTTTCTATCGGAGCGACGCCCGTTTTGCGTCCTCCATCCTTATTAACACCGCAAACCGCCAAATCGTCACATCCCAGCCCCAACTGTTGACGCACTTGCGCCCCGCCCCGTTGGAAGCGCATCTTCGCTGCGCTGGGGCGAACGCCCAACTGTGTGGCGATTTCGTCCCAAGTGTAGCCCGCCTCCAGCAGGGCGTGTATCTCCTGTGCGCCGTCGGGCAGCAGGCTCGCCAGCCACTCGGCGTACACGCGCTCGACGGCTGCCTGTTCGGGATCGTCCTCGCAGGGGCGCTGCTGCATCCAGCAGGCGAGCGTCGTCTGTTCGCGTCGGCGCGCCCGCAGCCAGTTGCACGCTTGCCAGTGTAGCGTCTGGTAGAGGACGCCTTCAGGAAGCGTGTCCAGGTACGCCTGCAGCTCGGCTTCGCTCGCGTTGGGATGTTTGGCGCGGTAGTCGTGAGCGAGGCGCAGCAGGCTCGCCTGCAAGATGTCTTCCGCGTCGGCGCGGCACACCCCATAGCGGCGCATTAGCCACTCCACAAAGCCGTCGTCGGTTCGCATGACAGCCCCCTGTGTGGAGTAGATACGCTGACTGGGGGCGGATTCCTGCCGCCTGTCCTCGCGCGCCTCGCCGATTTGTGCGCCTCCCCCAAGCCGACACTGCGCCGCGAAGCGGGTTGGCAACCCCCTCCTTCAGGTCTGATAGGGGTACAGCCGTCGGGTACGAAATCTCTGGAGCAGGCGCGCCCTTTTGTCCCTCACCCCCTTTGTCCCCCTCTCCCGCGAGGCGGGAGAGGGGGAAGCGCAGGGCGCACTGCCGTGCGCCCCTACATCCCTCTCCCACTCGTGGGAGAGCCGACGAAACATCTACCGTCACCGGCAACTCCCCGTGTGCGCCCCTACATCCCTCTCCCACTCTGTGGGAGAGGGGCTGGGGGTGAGGGCGACGAAGATCGCGTATCCCTCGTCCACAGTGAACCCAAGCGATGTACCCTTGTCAGCTCCTTCAGGTTCCCCCTGCACGCAGGGGGAACCGAACCCTTGCGCGGTTCCCCCCGCTTCGCGAGGGGAACCTACGGAGGGGGGCAATTGTGAACTATGGCGGCGCAGTTGGTATCAGACGATTGCGAGGTGAGTCGGCAGATGGGTAGGTACCAGTGTGCCTCGTCCCGAAATGGGTATACTCTCCCGTTAGAGGTGAGGCGATGCATAAGCAAGCAATTCTGTCCCAAGACGCGCCCGCGCCGATTGGACCCTATGCGCAAGCCGTGCGCGTGGGCGATTGGGTGTTCCTGTCGGGGCAAATCCCTGTAGACCCGCACACGGGCGAGGTGGTCGCGGGCGGCATCGAGGCGCAGACCCGACAGGTGCTGCAGAACCTACAGGCGGTGCTGACCGCGCTGGGACTGAACTTAGACAGCATCGTGAAGACTACGATTTACCTGACTGACCTCACCATGTTCGCGGAGATGAACGAAGTGTACGCGACCTACTTTCATCCGCCGTACCCTGCCCGTGCGACGGTGCAGGTGAGCGCGCTGCCCAAAGGCGTGCAAGTGGAAATCGAAGCCATCGCTTACGCAGGGGGCTAAGCATGCAGAAAATGCTGATTGGCGGGCATCTGGTCGGCGCGGAGGAGTGGCTGGCGGTGCTGAACCCCTACACGGGCGAGCCAGTCGACCATGTGGCGCGCGGGGGCGCAGTGCATGTCGACCAAGCGGTTGCGCTGGCGCGGCACGGCGCAGAAAAGATGCGCGAGATGCCCCTCAGCCAACGCGCGGCGATCCTGCGCCATGTCGCCGAGCTGATACGCCAAGAGCGGGGCGCACTGGCGACGCTGCTGACCCAAGAGACGGGCAAACTGATTGGCGAATCGCGCATCGAGGTCGAGCGCGCGGCGATGGTGTTCGAGCTGGCGGCGGAGGCGTGCCACCATCCCCGCGCGACGCAGTTCCCGCCTGAATCGTTCACGGATGGCGCGTCGCGGTTCGGGTTCTGGGCGCGCGAGCCACTGGGTGTCGTGGCGTCTATCTTGGCGTTCAACCTGCCGCTGGCGCATGCGGCGCAAAAGGCTGCGCCTGCCATCGCCGCGGGCAACGCTGTCATCCTCAAGCCGTCTACGGAAGCCCCGCTGACCGTGCTGCGGCTGGGACTACTGCTGTACCGCGCAGGGATGCCCCCCGAAGCGCTGAGCATCCTCACAGGCAAGGGTGAGGAATTAGGACACGCGCTGGCGGCGCACCCGCTGGTGCAGATGCTGACCTTCACGGGCAGCCGCGAGGTGGGGCTGAACCTGCCTGTGCAGGCGAGCGCGAAACGCATCGAGATGGAGCTGGACACGCTCGGCGTGCTGGTCGCGTGCCCAACCGCCGACCCCGAACAGGTCGCCGAAACGGTCGCCTGCTGCGGGTTTATGATGGCGGGGCAGTCGGCGACCTCAATTCAGCATGTGTGGGCGCACCAGAGCCTGCTAGAGCCGCTGGCGAACGCCCTCACCGAGCGTCTTGCCCCTCTGCGCGCGGGCAACCCGATGGACGAGACCACCTCACTGCCGCCGCTGATTCACCCGCGCGCGCTGGAGCGCGTCGCCCAGTGGGTGGACGATGCTTTGCAGCGCGGCGCACGCGCCCTCACAGGCGCAACGGCGGAACCCCCCTTCTACCTGCCCACCGTGCTGACCGATGTGCCCCCAGACAGCCCGCTCTACGCTGAAGCGGTGTTCGGTCCCGTCGTCATTCTGCACGCCTACGAGACGCCCCACGAGTTGCTGCGTCAGCTGAACTGTTTCTCGATTGGCGTGCGGCTGGCGGTCTACACGCGCGACATTGCCGAAGCGTTCGAACTCGCCCGCCACGCCCGTGCCCTCAGCGTGCATATCAACGACACGCCTACCTTGCCGATCGACCCCGTCGTGCGCGGCGACTTGCAGGAACACCACATGTGCTTTGAAGACATGCTGCAGCGCATTGAACGATTGAGCCAGCCAAAGTATGTGGGCTTTGGCAAAATGGCGCTGTTCTGATGGAGACGCTGACCCACTACGACCGCGAGCTGTTCTACGCCATCAATCACGGGCTGAGCCACCCGCTGCTCGACCCCGTGATGTGGCTGATTACGAGCCTTGGGCTGGGCTGGGTGCAGTTGGTATTGTTGCTGGCGGTGTCGGGGTACTTGGCGTGGCGTCGGGTGGGCTATTCGGTGGCGCGGGTCGTGCTGCTGCCAGGCGTCGTCGCGTTTCTGAGCAGCGGCGCGACGGCGCAGGTCATCAAGCGAACCGTTCCGCGTCTGCGCCCGTCGAACCTGCCCGACGCGCTGGTCGCCCCCGACGAGCGCATCTTCCATAACTCGTTCCCGTCGGGGCACACGACGACAGCGTTCGCGCTGGCGTTTTGGGTGTTCCTGTTGACCTATCGCACGCGCTATCGGTGGTGGGGCTACGGCGCGCTGCTGCTGGCGGGGCTGGTGGGGTTGTCGCGCGTCTATCGCGGCGTGCATTACCCGTCGGATGTGCTGGTGGGCGCGGCGGTTGGCGTCCTGTGGGGCGCGCTGGTGTACCTTACCTTGAATCGGCGCGCTGTTCCACGCGCTGGCGAATCACCTCCGGGCAGCGCGTCGGCTTCCCCTCGCGCGTGATCCACACATGGCGCGTCCACCCTTCCGCCAGCAGGCGGCGGTCGGCGGCGTTTAGAACCTCGTACTCAAACCGCATACTGCTGCCCTTGAGTTCGGTCAGGCGCACGCGCGTAATCACCGTGTCGCCATAGCGGGCAGGCGCACGGTAGCGGCAGTACGCCTCTACTACTGCCAGCGGCGTGCCGTTCGCCTCCAGCGCGACATAATCGATGTCGTACGCGCGGCAGAAAGTCCCCCGCGCTGCCTCGAACCACACCAGATAGTTCGCATAGTAGACCACGCCCATCGCGTCGGTCTCAGCGTAGCGCACCTCGAACGGCGCGGTCTCAATCCAGGGGGTTATGGCTTCACCCTCCATAGGACAGAACTATACCTGAGAGTCAGTCCACTTCACACGGCAATCTTGCAATGCTCTGGGGAAGGTGGGTATACTTGTGCTATGTGGCAGCGCGCGAGGCAGTTGAACCTGTATAACTTCGAGGAGGATACTTGCTACATGATTTTGCAAAATGCTTCAGAAGAATCGCTTGGCGTTGTGTATACCCCGCCTGAGCTTGTGGCGTTTATGGTTCACTTGGCGCATCCCACCCAGCCTCGTTGCCGTGTGCTGGAGCCTGCCTGCGCCGATGCGCCCTTCCTCGCTGCGTTCGCCGAGCGGTACGGGAGTCACCACGAGTTCGTCGGGGTAGAAATCGATCCTGCTCGGCTCGCAAGGGCACGAGAACGCCTGCCCACGATGACCTTCGTTGAAGCGGACTTCCTGCTGTGGGAGCCTAAAGAGACCTTCGATGTCATCATCGGCAACCCGCCCTACGGCATCATCGGCGACGCAAGCCATTATCCCATCCATGTGCTGCGCGAGCGCAAGGCACTCTATCGTCAACGCAGCCTCACTTGGCGCGGGAAATACAACATCTACGGCGCGTTCATCGAGCATGCAGCGCGGCTGCTTGCTCCAGAGGGGAAGTTAGTCTTCGTTGTGCCTGCCAGTTGGCTGGTGCTGGACGACTTTGTGCGCCTGCGCGAGTACCTTGCTACTCAGGGACGGCTGTCTGTCTACTACTTGGGCAAGGTCTTCCCGAAGCGAAATGTGAGTGTCGTTGTGCTGGTGCTTGAGAAGGGCGGGCGCGGTCTCGCGCTTTACGACGGCGAGCAGTTGGCGGTGGAGAAGCCCGCCTATAACGGCGAAATGATACGCTTCGAGACGCCCGAACTGCTCCAGATGGAGCAGGAAGGCGTCGCCGTTGGGGAGCTGTTCACCATCCGTTTTGCCGCGCGCAGCCCAGAAGTACGTCCCCATCCCGCCGTGCGCACCGAGCCTGCGCGGGGTTATGTGCCCGTGCTGACTGGGAGGAACCTCCACGCAGGGTGGATCGACTACGAGACCTGCTACTCTGGGTACTGGATGGCGTATGAGCGTGCGGCGGAGTTGCGGGCGTTCTACGCTTTCCCACACCTTGTGGTTGCCCACACGAAGGGCGCGCGCGTGGTGTGCGCGATAGACGCGCGTTGCTACCCCTGGCGCGAGGAGTTTCACCTCATCCCCAAACAGGCGGGGATAGACTTGCAAGCCGTGATGGAATGGCTGAACGGCGCGCCTGTTCAGCGGTATGTGCAGGCGCTTTACCGCGACTTTGTGCCCCACTTGACGCAGGCGATGTTGGCGCGTGTGCCCACGCCGATTAGTCTCTGTTCCCCACATACTTGACCACCTCCACCTCGCGTAGCAGAATCAGCCCCTCTTTGACCATCTCGTCCAGCACGGGTAGGAACGCCTGTATCTTCTCGTCGGTGTCCACGATTTCGATGACGACGGGCAGGTCTTCCGACAGGCGCAGGATGTTGGCGGTGTGGATGACGCTGTTCGCGCCGTAGCCCGCAATCCCCCGAAACACCGTGCCGCCTGCCAGCCCCATCTCGCGCGCCTTGAGCAGAATCGCCATATAGAGCGGCTGCCCGTGCCAGCGGTCGGTCTCGCCGATGTAGATGCGCAGCAACTTCGCTTGCCCTTCAATTCTCACGGTTCTGTTCCTCCAATCAGCAGGCGTCCGAGCGCGACGCCCAAAATCACAGCGATTAGCCCCAGCGCGAGGCTGCCGAATAGGTTCAGCCCTGCCTTGACCCACGCGCCCTCTTGGAGCAGGCGCAAACTCTCGTACTCGTAGGTGGAGTAGGTCGTGAACGAGCCGAGAAAGCCGATCGCTATCGCCTGACGCCACTCGGGCGACCAAGTGTAGTGCAACGCGAGCGTCATAAACAGCCCCAACGCAAACGAACCAGAGATGTTAATCAGCATCGTCTCGATGGGGAACAGCACGCCGATTTTCTGCGCAATCCAGCCGCCGAGCCAGTAGCGCAGGTTCGCGCCCACAAAGCCACCCAGACCAATCAGCAACGCCGTCCGCAGCATAACAGTAGGATACCTGACGCCGTTGTGCGAAAACAGGTACACTAAGTCAGGTGATCGCTATGCGAGCCGTCAAGGGGCGTGTTGTCGGAAATGTGGTTCATCTAACGGATGAGACCGCCAACCTGCAGGATCGGGAGGTGATTGTTCTTATCCCCACCCAGCCTGACGAGCAGGTGCCTGCGATACTGATGCTTGCAGGTGCATGGTCAGATATGCCCGAATCGGAGTGGCAAGCGTTGCAGCAGTCCCTTTCTGAAGGCGTGAGCGTTTCGGGGAGTCCATGAACCGCTACCTGCTGGACACCGATGTCATTTCGTTCTATCTGCGCGGGCAAGTTAGCGTCGTGCAGCGCGTGATGCAATACCTGCAGTATCACCCCCAATTAGAGCTAAGTGTGATGAGCTACTATGAGCTACGGCGTGGGTTGGTGCAGATTGGAGCAACCCAACGCTTGCAGACGCTGGAAACTTTCGTCGCGCAGTGCCAGGTGTGGGAAATCTCCACCGAAGTTGCGCGAGAAGCCTCTACGATTGCAGGGCGATTGGCGGCTGCGGGAAATCGCTTGGACGACGCCGACGTACTGATAGGCGCGACCGCGCGAATCCTTGGGATTGGTGTGGCAACGGGAAATGTGCGTCATTTCAGCCGTATCCCCGAACTGGAGGTCGTCAACTGGATTGTTGCGCCCTGAAAACTTAACCAACCCCTAACACGACTTAACTTCTCCTTAACTCCCAGCAATTCATACTATAGGCGTCATCATCGGAGGCTTAGAGTCCTCTCCCCTAATGCCTGCGCGAGGGTAAACGATGCGCCGTGCGGTTCTCGCCCCGTACGGCGCGATTTTTTTCGCGGGTATACTCCCTACACGATGAGACGGACACAATCCCAACGCACGAAACGCCTGCGCTATACAGCGGTCGTCACGCGCGAGGGCGACTGGTACATTGCCCGATGCGTCGAGCTGAGCGTTACCACACAGGGACGCACGCTGGACGAAGCGCGTGCAAATCTGCAGGAAGCAGTAGAACTCTACCTTGAGAGCTTCGGAACGGAGGAACTTGGTGAAAGCACCACAGAGGTGCTGTTATATCCTCTGGAGGTCGGAGTAAATGCCTAAACTTCCCGTGCTTTCTGGGGAGGAGCTTATTCGCCTCCTGAAAAAAGCAGGGTTCGAGGTGGTGCGTCAGAAAGGTAGCCATGTAAGCCTTGCCAAGGGCGAGTATCGAACGGTTGTGCCGCTTCACGATGAGCTAGCGCGGGGTACACTCCGAGACATTCTCAACCAGTGTGGTCTTTCGAGGGACGACTTGTTCCGATTGATGCGTGAATAACCAACGAAGCAGGAATCACCCCCTCCATGCGGTATCTTTAACCCGCTGTTCGAATTGGGGCGATAGCGCGCTGTGCGCTCACACTCACAGCGCCCTGCCGCCCTACAGGAGGCGCAACGATGAGCTGGGATTGGGAACTAATCACGCGACATACTTATATCGGTATCACGCCGTTGTGGAAAG
>Ga0308418_1000378_pt1 | contig 26661 bp, 19 predicted proteins | sample HotsprSampleR4cd_FD_203517 | JGI IMG/M metagenome (GOLD analysis project Ga0308418, IMG submission 203517) | Hot spring phototrophic mat microbial communities from Mushroom Spring, Yellowstone National Park, Wyoming, United States - 20090729_R4cd ... | reverse complement strand
GAATCTCCAGCAGCCCGTCGGAGTTCAGGTATCGCTCGTGCAGCGTCTGGTTCTGCTGCGCGACATATGGGAACACCTCGCGCACAAAGTCCGTGTCGCCTGTGAACAGGTAATGCTCATAGCAGGCAATTGCCCACAGCAGCGACCACGCCGTCAGGATGTTCTCCCACGCGCTGGGCACTTGGCTTTCGACCAGCGGCGACTGCCGTAGCGACTGCCCCGCCAGCAGCAGGCAGCGGCGCGCCAGCGCGTAGTCCCCAAAGCCCGCATAGGCGAACAGCGCCTCGTTGCGCGAATCGCCCACCCAGAAGGTCTGCTCGTAGGTCGGGCAGTCGATGAAGGTGTCCTCGCTGCACAGGCGCACCGTCTCGCGCGACATCTCGTAGATTTGGTTCAGCAGCGGGTCGGAACAGGCGAACGCGCCCCGCGCCTCGTAGGGATACACGCTGTGGAGGCAGCTCACCGTGCGCAGCCGCACAGGCTCCGTCGCGCCGTCGGGGAAGCGTATCGTCAGCGTCGCGTACCGAAAGCCGCGCTTGACAATGCTCACAAACCGTTGCCAGCCCCGCCGCGTGATGTACCGAAAGGTGTTGTTCAGCCCCCAAGTCCACTGCACGCGCTCGCGCTGCACAGGGTCAACATACTCGAAGCCGTTGAAGTCGATGGCGACGCCCGCTGGGGCTTCCAGTTCCAGTTCCACATAGCCGAACACCTCGCGTCCCCAGTCGATGCGCAGTTCCACATCGCCTGTCTTGGGCGGGTAGATGACCGTTGCGTCGTCGACGGCGTTGATGCAGGCGTAGGTATGCGCCACGCGCGGGGGTTCGCCAGTCGGTTGCGCATGGTGGTTGGTCAAGGCGAAGATGGGCGCGCGGGCGGTGTGCATCGGGTCAATCGCGCGCGCTTTGGGGTGGTGGCGGATCTCGGTGACGGCGCGCGCCTGCAGCACGCTCTGGCGGCTCGCCTCGTCGCCGTCAAAGGGTCCCAGCACCACCCACGGGTAGTCGGCGCGCTCCATCAGCGGGTTCACGAACCGCACGGGCGCATCGCCCGCCGCCTCCACCACGAAGTAGCGGAACCAATCGTGATACCAGCGCGAGACATCGATCGTCAGTAGGTGCGACCCCGCCTGCAGGCGCAGGGTGTGCATGCCGCCGTCGTAAGGGACGGGTTCACCGTTCAGGCGCACATCCGCTTCGCGCAGCCCGTGATGCACATCGCCGATGCGCAGCGTGCAGGGCGCGTCGGCGCGGATTTCGGTCGCCACGACGCCCGACAGCACGCGCGGGTTCGCGCTCAGGTCGTCGGGCGCGAGGTACGGCTTGAGGTCGAACGCCCACGCTGCCAGCGGCGGCTTGACCACGCGGGCGCGCTCCACCACTTTCGGCGCGACAGGCTCCAGCGTCAGCAACGGGATGGGGCGCGGGTGCAACTCGCCCCACGGCGCGCAGCCCGCCTCGCCAATCTCCACCGCCTCGTTCCACTCGTAGTCGTCGTAGCGGGGCAGCGTCCAGTCGCCCATCGCGCGGCGGGCGTCGTACAGTTCGTCGAACCCCAGCTGGCACGACATTCGCGCCGTCGCTCGCTCGAAGGCAGGGTGCGGCACATTCAGCCAGCTCGCGTCCGACGCGGCGACCACCCTGCCGTCGCACTCCACCTGCGCAATCAGCCCCCCGCGCCCCCTGCCGCGCACGAAGTCGTTCTGGAAAGTGCCGATGCCCAAGTGATGCACCAGCACGGCGACGGCGTTCAACCCCTCGTGCGCGTACTGCGTCACATCGTGCAGGTCGTAGAACCAGTGTCCGTAGAAGCTGCGGATGGGACCGTGCCCAATCAGCCGTCCGTTGAACCACAGGGTGTAGCGGGTGTCCGCGCTCAGGGCGACCGTGACCTTGCCGAAGCCGCGGCTGAGTTGGAACTCTTTGCGCACGCACCAGTAGAAGTTGCGCGGGGCAGCCTCGCCCAGCGACCATATCCAACGCGCTCGCCAATTCATACGCGCGCGATTCGGGGCGCGTTGGGGGATTCCTGCAAGATTTGGACGATGGGGAATGTAGGGGCGAACGGCTGTTCGCCCTGCGCTTCACCCTCGCCCGCCCGTGGGAGAGCTGATAAGGGTACAACGGTTCAGCACGGAGTCTCTGAGGCAGGGGCGATTTTTCCCAGCGCACGCACGCGGTTAGGCGCGGTCTTTTGCCCTCACCCCCTTTGTCCCCCTCTTCCCCAAGCGAGGGAAGGGCGAACAGCCGTTCGCCCCTACACCCCTCTCCCACTGCGTGGGAGAGGGGCTGGGGGTGAGGGCTACAAAAGATGCGCCTACGCCGTACGCAGCGAACTCAAGTGATGTACCCTTATCAGCCGTGGAAGAGGGGGGGTACTGTTAGCCCTCAGACCCGTTGCGCGTGAATGGGGGCGAACGCCGTTCGCCCCTACCTACCCGCCGACGCTCACTGTCTCTTCGGGGCTGGGTGTGCGATATGCGAAAATAGGGGCACGACGCGCCGTGCCCCACGATGCCTACAAAACGCGGGCTAACACCCACTCCCGAAGTGGAACAGCACCTGCAGCAGGTCGGCGTCGTCTACTGTGCCGTCCCAGTTGAGGTCTTCGTTGCGGTAGCCGCGCTCACCGAACGCGAACAGCACCTGTAGCAGGTCGGCGTCGTCCACACAGCCATTGCGGTCAACATCCCCGCGCAACGGGAAGCCCGTATCCAGCAGGAAGGCTTCTTCGCGATTTGTGGCGGCGTTGTAGCCTGTGCCCACAAGGTAGCGCCCATTCGGGGACATGCCACGCACACCGTAGAGTACCGACCTGCCCAAAATGCTGGCGTAGGTGGCGTTCAGGTTGTCCACGATGCCCGGCTCACGCCAGCGCAGCGCAGGTCTGCCAACGACAATCGAGCCATCCGCTGAGACCGCATACGCCTCGAAGCTGAAGCCGAAATCTTGGATTTGCCCATTCTTCCAGCGGAAACTGCGCCGCTGATTCGAGTGGTCTGACCAGCCGATGACCGTTGTGCCGTCCGCAGAAATTGCCTGTGCAACGCTCCAACCAGCGCCCAGATCGCCCAGATCCTGCACGACGCCATTTTCCCAGCGAAAGGCGCGCATCGCATTCGGTCCTGTGTAGTAGGTGCCTGCTACGACGCTGCCGTCTGCCGAGACAGCGAAAGCGCGCGCCTCGTAGAAGTTGCCCGTGTTGCTGAGTTGCTGCATGCCACCGGATACTGTCCAGCGAAACGCGCGAGCCGTGCCCGCAGAGAAATAATCGACCAAGCCGACAGCGACAGTGCCATCCGCTGAGACCGCCGTGGTGATGCCGCGCCCCCAAGGTCCGCCAGGATAGGTTCCGAGATCGACCATCCCCCCTGTCGGCGTCCATCGGAATGGGCGGTTGTACCCTGACCAGTCGTGGGCGTACCCGACCACAACGCTGCCATCCGCAGAAACTCCCCAAGCCCAGCTGTTGTTGAAAACGCTTGAGAAGTTGCCGAGATCGACCATTCCCGTCTCGGCTGTCCAACGAAAAGCACGGAACTGACGCCCATTGTCACGATTGGTGTGCGCGTATCCAACGACGACCTTACCGTCTGCAGACACTGCATGCCCGAAGCTGTATGGTCCGCCCAGCGTGCCAAGCCAAGTAATCGCGGGCTGTTGCGACCAACCAACCGTCGCAAGAGACGACAGAACGCTCGCGCTAAGTAGCGCACGCACCACGATGTGTGTCGCTCGTTTCATAATATCGCTCCTTACCCAATGTGTCGCCTTGCGTGCAACCATTCGGCGCAAGGCTACCCATATTATAGCACTTTTTTGTGCGAATGTCAAGGGCAACTGTGCTATCCTTCTGCCCATCAGGTACAGTATCGCTATGCCGACCCATCCGTTGCACGCGGTGCGGTTTGGGTATGTGGCGCGCTTGAACGGACTGAAGCACCGCCTCAGGGTGTGCGCGATCTCGAGTACGGCTGATGCAGCTCAATGAGGATGTCCGTGTGCAGCAGGTATTTCATCGCGCACGGTGGGAGGCGCGCTGGCGCAGTTGACGCGCCCAGCGCGTGCTGGGAACCGACTCACGGCGGGTTGCCCACGCGCCGATGACGCCCGCTGCGCGCCACTGGGCAACAATCTGCTGTCCTACGGGCGCGTCATCAATCGGTTCGATGGCAACGCGCACGCGCTGACCATCGGGCAGGTTCAGCGGCTGCTCCAGTAGGAGTTGGCGCGCCCTATGTCGAGCTTCTACAACGATGCGCATCGCGGTCTCACCTGCCATAGTGTACCCCGCGCGGGCGCGAACGCCCCCGCCCATCAGGTACAGTATCACTATGCCGACCCATCCGATGGCGCGGGTGCGGTTTGAGAGCGTCGCCTGCCTCAATCCGCTGTTGGACGAGAGCCTGCTGGTGGTGTGCGAGAATGCGTGAGAAGGGGGAACGCGGGCCTCCCTCTCCCCCCTTGCAAAGGGAGGAGAGGGCGAAGGGAGTGAGGGGGATCAGCACCCGCTGCCGAAGTGGAACAGCACCTGCAGCAGGTCGGCGTCGTCGATGGCGCCGTCCCAGTTGAGGTCTTCGTTGCGGTAGCCGCGCTCACCGAACGCGAACAGCACCTGTAGCAGGTCGGCGTCGTCCACGCAGCCGTTGCGGTCAACATCCCCGCGGCGCGGAGAGCCCGTGTCCAGCAGAAAGCCTTCAAAGCGTCTTCGGGCGTTGTTCCAGCCCCAGCCGACGATGTAGCGCCCGTTAGGAGAGATGCCATGTGCCTCGATTAGGAACGAACCGCTGGTCAGCAGGCTCGCATAGACTTGGTTCAGGTCCTGCATGCCAGTGGCTTGCGTCCAGCGAAAGGCGCGCGAGTATCTGGAGTTCGGGACATCCGCCCAGCCCACGATGATTGTGCCGTCGCCCGAAACGCCCCGCGCAAAGCTCTCTGGACCGCCCAGCGCGCCAAGGTCTTGCATCCCGCCGACTTGAGTCCAGCGAATGGCTCGGAACCCCGTATTAGTACCCTCTGCTGAGCCGACGATCACCGCGCCGTCCGCCGAGACCGCATAGCCCCAGCTCCAAGTGCCGTTTGGAAGCGTGCCGAGATCTTGCATGCCGTCCGCTTGCGTCCAACGGAAGGCAGGAATGCTCCCCGCGCCGTTGTCGGATCTGCCCACGATGACTGACCCGTCCGCCGACACGCCGTATGCCTCGCAGTAGGAGTCGCCCCCCAGCGTGCCGAGGTCTTGCATGCCTGTGGCTTGCGTCCACCGAAAAGCGCGCCATCGCTCACTGGGGTTGTCGGATCTGCCCACGATGACGCTACCGTCCGCCGACACGCTAAACGCCGAGCTTGTGGGACCGCCCAGCGCGCCGAGGTCTTGCATGCCGGTGGCTTGCGTCCACCGAAAAGCGCGCCACTGCCCGATTGCGTTGCGGGCAACGCCCACAATTACCGCGCCGTTCGCCGAAACATTATACGCCAAACTTCCAGCGCCGCCCAGCGTACCGAGATATTGCATGCCAGAGGCTTGCGTCCAGCGATAGGCGCCGTGAGATCCAAAGTTGCTGTAAGCCGTGATAGCCACGACTGTACCATCCGCCGAGACGCTGTGTGCTTGGCAGTAATCGTAGCCCGCAGGCACAGCGAACCAAGTAATCGAGGGTTGTTGCGACCAGCCAACCGTCGCAAGAGACGACAGAACGCTCGCGCTAAGTAGCGCACGCACCACGATGTGTGTCGCTCGTTTCATTGTATACCTCCGTTAGATTTTGCCTTACGCTGACTGATGGCGTAAGACAGTAGCAATTATAGCACATTTTGGCGCGATGTCAAGGAAGGCGAAGCTACGAAAAAAAAAAGCCCCCCTCTCGGAGGGCGGAAACAAAGCGCATCCGAAAGCGGCGTCTCACTTGCGGGCGCGACGACGCAGCCCCAACAAGCCCGCCAGCCCCGCGCCCAACGCGACCAGACTCGCAGGCTCAGGCACAGCCAGTACCTCAATCGCGAAGTTCGCGAGAATGATGCCGCCGTAGGGACTATTGACGATTTCCCACGGATCAATGCGACCGTTGCCGTTCTGATCCCAAGCGTATCGGTCAAGGCTCCTGCCAACATCTGGGTTTCGGTTGATAAGCATCATGCCCGCGGCTGGGGCGTTGGCAGACACGCCAATCCAAAGATTCCGATGCCCACCGCCGATTGGAGGCGTGACGAACTGAAGTTGGGAGATGCCACTCGGTGCTGATGTAAACGCGGAGTAGAGCAGGTTCTGGCCTGTCGAGTCGAACACAACCAGGTTCACACTAACAGCGAAGCTATTGAAGTTCTGGAATCGAATGTTGATTTGTTGGATGAGGGCGCCGTTGGGATCCGCGCGTTCAATATCATCCACCACGATGATGTTCGTCCCGCCGGGCACACCCGTGAGCCACCCAAAGCCCGGATCGTTATCATAATCGACGACAGTCGCGTGCGCGCACAGTGCCAGCGCGCTTAGCATACCAATCAGCGCAATTGCTCGCTTCATCGCATTATCCTCCTACAGTGTAGATGTTAGGAGGCGCGGGAACTATCGTATCTCCTTTCGCCTCCCAACACATTATACCATGGGTTTTTTACAAGGTGACCTGCATAAATTACCAGATTTGGGGGTAATTTTGACGGAATCGGTGTCAATCGCTTAGGAGCGCCCCCTCTCCCGTCACAACGGGAGAGGGGCAGAACGCAGCGGCTCAGCACCCGCTGCCGAAGTTGAATAGCACCTCCAGCAGGTCGGCGTCGTCGATGGCGCCGTCCCAGTTGAGGTCTTCGTTGCGGTAGCCGCGCTCACCGAACGCGAACAGCACCTGTAGCAGGTCGGCGTCGTCCACGCAGCCGTTGCGGTCAACATCCCCGCGGCGCGGAAAGCCCGTGTCCAGCAGGAAGGCGCGCGGTTGCCCGTTGTGGTAGCCCCATCCGACAATATATCGCCCGTTGGGAGAGACGCCAAGCGCTTCCCACAGGGAATCGCCGCCCGTCAGCAGGCTGGCGTAGGCAACATTCAGGTCTTCGCGCCCGTTCGCCTCGGTCCAGCGGAAAGCGACAAAGGTCTCGAACCCCGTGACATATGAGCCGACGACGACCTTACCGTCGCCTGAGACCGCGTGCGCTTGCCCTGAACCGAGGTTCTGCATGCCGACGCCCTCCACCCATCGGAAAGCGTTCCCGCCCGACCAGCCGACAACCACTGAACCGTCCGCCGAAGCTCCCCACGCGCCGCTCTGGGTCTCTCCGGGCAGGGTACCGAGACTCTCGATGGTGTTGTTGCGCCAGCGCAGAGCGCGTTGGTTGCCGTCCGCGTTGAACGCCACACCCACCACGACCGAGCCATCGGCGGAGACGCCGTAGGCATGGCTGTAGTTGCCCCCAGGCAGGACGCCGAGATCTACCATGCCGCTCTGGGCAGTCCAGCGAAAGGCGCGTCGGGCGTTGTTGGCAAGCGTGGAGAACCCCACGACCACGGAGCCGTCCGCCGAGACGCCATACGCCCCGCTGTCATACCCGCCAAGAGTACCAAGGTCTTGCAAGACGCCATTCGCCCAGCGAAGTGCGCGTGTCTGCTCATCGCTGTTCCAACCGCCGCCAATCACGACCGAGCCGTCTGCAGAAACGCCGTAGGCGTAGCTCACAAAACTGCCTGGCAGCGCGCCGAGATCCTGCATGCCTTCTTCCGTCCAGCGGAAGGCGCGCGACACAGAGAAATTGTTGTAAGCCCAGCCGACCACCACCGAGCCGTCCGCAGAAACGCTGTAAGCGCGGCTCAGGCTACCGCCCAGCGTGCCAAGCCAAGTAATCGCGGGCTGTTGCGACCAACCAACCGTCGCAAGAGACGACAGAACGCTCGCGCTAAGTAGCGCACGCACCACGATGTGTGTCGCTCGTTTCATAATATCGCTCCTTACCCAATGTGTCGCCTTGCGTGCAACCATTCGGCGCAAGGCTACCCATATTATAGCACTTTTTTGTGCGAATGTCAAGGGCAACTGTGCTATCCTTCTGCCCATCAGGTACAGTATCGCTATGCCGACCCATCCGTTGCACGCGGTGCGGTTTGGGTATGTGGCGCGCTTGAACGGACTGAAGCACCGCCTCAGGGTGTGCGCGATCTCGAGTACGGCTGATGCAGCTCAATGAGGATGTCCGTGTGCAGCAGGTATTTCATCGCGCACGGTGGGAGGCGCGCTGGCGCAGTTGACGCGCCCAGCGCGTGCTGGGAACCGACTCACGGCGGGTTGCCCACGCGCCGATGACGCCCGCTGCGCGCCACTGGGCAACAATCTGCTGTCCTACGGGCGCGTCATCAATCGGTTCGATGGCAACGCGCACGCGCTGACCATCGGGCAGGTTCAGCGGCTGCTCCAGTAGGAGTTGGCGCGCCCTATGTCGAGCTTCTACAACGATGCGCATCGCGGTCTCACCTGCCATAGTGTACCCTCACGCAGACTCGAACACCCCCGCCTATCAGGTACAGTATCGCTATGCCGACCCATCCGTTGCACGCGGTGCGGTTTGAGAGCGTCGCCTGCCTCAACCCGTTGTTGGACGAGAGCCTGCTGGTAGTTGACCCGCAGGCGTGGTTCGCGGCGCGCCCTTGGCTGACGGCGAACCCGCGCAGCCTCGCCCGCGCCGAGAGCCTCGACGCCCGCGCGCTGGACGCGCTGCTGAACACCCGCGAGGCGTTCGACGGCGTCGCGCGGATTATCGGGCTGGGCGGCGGCACAGCCATCGACACGGCGAAGTACCTCGCGTGGCGCACGGGGCTGCCGCTAATCTTGGTTCCCAGCGCGCTGACCGTCGACGCGCCGTTCACCGACTCGGCGGCGGTTCGGCGCGACGGGCGCATCCACTACACAGGGCAGGTCGCGCCCGAAGCGGTGATTGTCGACGCCGCGCTGATTCGTACCGCGCCCGCGCATCTCAATCGCGGCGGGGTGGGCGACATCCTGTCGATACACACCGCGCTGTACGACTGGCGACTGGCGCACGCGCGCACGGGCGAACCCTACGACGCGGCAATCGCCCAGCAGAGCGCGGCGCTGCTGGAGCGCCTGCGCGACCAGAGCCGCGAGATTTACGCCGTCAGCGACGCGGGCGTGCGCCTGCTGACCGAACTGTTCTGCGAGGAGGTCTACCTCTGCCTGCAGGCGGGCAGCAGCCGCCCTGAAGAGGGGTCGGAGCATCACCTGCTGTATACGCTGGAGTACCTGACGGGGCGCACCTACCTGCACGGCGCGGCGGTGACGCTGTGCGCGCTCGTGATGGCGTACCTGCAGGGGAACGCGCCCGACGCGCTGCGTGCGCTGGCGGACGCCTGCGGGGTGGCGTATCGCGCGATACTGGCGGAGGTCGGCGAGGACGCGCTGGTGGAGGCGGTGCTACGCGCGCCCGACTACGCCCGCGCGGAGGGCTTGCCGTACACTGTCCTGATGGCGACGCCTATAACGCGGGAACGCGCGCAAGCGGCGGTGGTGTGGGTCGCCGCTCCGCTACCCCCATAGCAGTTCCAGCAGCACAGGCTCGTACCTGCGGCGCAGGGTCGCGTTGGCGTAGCCAATCCAGCCGACGGGCGCGCGGATGTCCAGCGGCGCGCGCAGCGGCTCGCCGTGCAAATCCGTAATCTGCACGCCCAGCTCCTGCGCAATCAGCGCGGTGCAGATGTCATACGGATGGCAGGTCAGCGGCGAGACCTCCAGCCCCATCCGTGCGAACGCCCACGGGCGAATGTCGGCAATCAGCCGATCGCGCCCGCTCATTAGCTCGAATAGCTGCCCGCCCGTCGAGGCGTACTGATCCTCAAACACCAATGGGTTGACGCTCGCGCCCAGCGTCCGCGCCCAGAACTCTGACTCCAGCTCCACGATGGCGCGTTTGCCTTCGGGGAACGGCTTGACGAACGAGGCGAAGCCGTGTTCGAGGCTCTCGGCGCGGCTGGGGGCAAGTGGGACGGGCTGAATCTCGCCCGTCAGCATGTTGTGCAGCTCGGCGTGCGCGCCCTGCCCGCGCACTGCCCACAGGTGGTACGCCAGATAGCAGCGCGTGGTCGGCAGCTCGGTCTGCATCGCCAGTAGCACATGCTCCAGCGTCGTCTCGCGCCCGAAGTTGGGGGCGATCGCGCTCAGTAGCCACGCGCTGCGCTTATCGTACATTATCGGGCGCGTGCCGTCGATGGGGTCGACAATCAGCAGAAACTCCGCCTCGCGCGCGGGCGTCCCTTCGGGCAGCGGATACCAGCCGTCGTCGCCGATGCCCTCGGCAATCAGCACGAATGGCGACTCGTGCGCCCACTCGCGGCAGAGGTCAATCAGCAGAGTCTCAAGGTGCGCGTCGATGGCGTACTGCGTGTCGCCCCCAGCATCGTGGCTCACCTGCGCCAGTACTGCGGGGTTTTGGGCGCGCATGTGGCGGTAGAGGTGATCGCGCAGGCGAAGGTGCAACTGACGCAGGCGGTTGAGGTAGAAGCTCATCTCGCGGCTCAGCAACAGGCTCATGGCAGTGGGATTTTACCACAGTCTTGGGGTATACTATGGCTAAGATGATAGAGTACCCAAGCAGTCGAGAGATCCTTCGGATTGATGGCTCGTATGGTGAAGGCGGCGGGCAGATATTGAGGACAGCGTTAGCCCTCTCGATGATTACGGGTCAGCCTGTGGAGTTTTTCAATCTGCGCGTGAAGCGACCGAATCCTGGTTTGCAGCCGCAGCATCTGACCGCGATTCACGCCGCTGCGACGATTAGCAACGCGCGCGTGGAGGGCGCGATGCTCGGCTCCACGGAACTGCGTTTCGAGCCGAACGAGGTCTCAGGCGGCGAGTTCCTGTTCGACATCGAGGACATCTCGGGGCAAGGCTCCGCAGGCGCGGTGATGCTGGTTGCGCAGACGGTGCTGTTGCCCCTCGCGCTCAAAGGGCAATCGGCGAAGCTCACGATTCTGGGCGGGACGCATGTTGGCTGGAGTCCGGGCACGGACTATGTGGAGTTTGTGTATCTGCCCGCGTTGCGCCATTTTGGGGTGAACGCGCGCGTAGAGACGCTGGAGGGCGGTTTCTACCCGCGCGGCGGCGGGCGCGCCGTGGTCTATGTGGAACCCGCGCAGCTGCCCCTTACCCCCATCGATTGGCGCGAACGCGGCAAACTCAAGACGATACGGCTCGTGTTCACGCTGTCGAACCTGCCCGAAAACATCCTGCGGCGGGGCGACCAAGCGGCGGAGACGCTCGTCGGACTCATCGGCTTGCGTCCCGAGTTCGTGCATCGCGTGCTGCCCTCGCGCGGGTTCGGGCTGTCCGTCACGCTCACAGCGGAAGCGGAACAGGGCTACGCAGGTTTCATCCGACTGGGCAGGCGCGGCGTCGCTATCGAACAGGTTGTCGAAGAGGCGTGGGATGAGTTCACCAAATGGGCAAAAACCCGCGCGGCGGTGGACTACTTCCTGGCAGACCAGCTGATCCTGCCCGCGCTGTTTGCCAGCGGTCCCAGCGCGTGGACGACCCACCGCGCGACCAGCCACTTGCGCACCTTGCTGTGGCTCGTGCCCCAGTTCGTGCGCACAGGCGTCGAACTGACCCAGCAGACCGACGGCAACAGCCTCGTGCGCATTATCCCCGGCGAGGACGCCATCAGTCTCACTGGCAACGGCAGGGCGTCAGACATCTACGAAGACGCGGAGACGCCAGCGTTCTGAATCGTGTTCCAGGCGCAGCCCGTGATAGGTCACCGACTTCACGGGCGCGCCCTCCCACTCCAGCTGCTGCGGCGCAATCGGGCAGTAGTGCGCCTGCGCCGTCAGTCGCCAACGCCCGTCCACCTCGCGCGCCTCAATCTGCTCGTACCGACTGAACAGCCGATGATACACCTCGAAGTGGTACAGCAGCTCGTTCAGCCACTTGACCATCAGCGCTTCGAGGCCGGGCGCGTGCAACTCGATGGCGACCTGCTCCGTCGGCGGGTAGCGGTCAGGGTCAATCATCAGCCGAAACAGCCCGCGCGCGGCGGTCTCGAACAAATCGGGCAGGCTCTCCGCCTCCACCGCCAGTCCCTTGTCCGCCGTATGCTCCAGAATCTGGTATTTTCCCATCGCCCGCAAGGAGTATACCGCCTCCAACCGGGGTATAATAGGCTACGCAGTGTTGCGCATGATGATTCAGCGTTCAGCAAGGGGGCTGTTAGCTAAGGGAGCGTCAGCGTATGATGATTGTGATGAAGCGTGAAGCGACCGAGGAGCAGATTCAAGCCGTTTGTGAAGCCATTCACGAACACGGGATGGAGTCGCTGGTGTTGCCCGGCGGCGCGCGCGTCGCGATTGGCATCCCCAGCGCGATCCCGCCCGAACTGCGCCCCGTGCTGGATCAGCACCTGTCGGCGATGGATGGGGTGGATCAGGTGATTCACATCTCGCGTCCCTACAAGCGCGCCTCACGCGACTTCCACCCGCACGACACGATTGTACGGATTGGGCATGTAGAAATCGGCGGCGGGCGGTTCGCGGTGATGGCGGGTCCCTGCGCCGTCGAGAGCTACGAGCAGCTGAGCGCTGCGGCGCGCGCGGTCAAGGCGGCGGGGGCGCAAGTGCTGCGCGCAGGCGCGTACAAGCCGCGCACCTCGCCCTACTCGTTCCAGGGGCTGCAGCGCGAGGGGCTGGAAATCCTGCGCACGGTCGCCCAAGAGGTGGACATCCTCACCGTCAGCGAGGTCATCGACCCGCGCGATGTGGAGATGATGAGCGAATATGTCGACATCCTGCAAATCGGCGCGCGCAACATGCAGAACTTCCCGCTGCTGGTGGCGGCGGGCAAGTCGGGCAAGCCCGTGCTGCTCAAGCGCGCCCCCAGCGCGACCATTGACGAGTGGCTCGCCGCCGCCGAGTACCTGCTCACGCACGGCAACGAGCAGGTGATGCTCTGCGAGCGCGGGATTGTGCCCATCGACCGCGCCTATGTGCGCAACACGCTTGACATCAACGCCGTGCCCGTAATCAAGTACCACTCGCACCTGCCGATTATCGTCGACCCCAGCCACGGGATTGGACACGCGCGGTATGTGCCCGCGCTGGCGTTGGCGGCGACGGCGGCGGGCGCGGACGGACTCATCATCGAGGTGCATCCGCACCCCGACCGTGCGCTTTCGGACGGCGCACAGTCGCTCACGCCCGAAGCGTTCAGCCAGCTCATGGCGCAGATCAGCGCACTTCGCGCCGCACTTGCGCCCGTGGTTGCGAAATAATTTTTTGAATCGGCAGATGTCAAACTGCCCCCCCTCCTTAAGGTTCCCCCCGCTCCGCGAGGGGAACCGCGCGCGGGTTCGGTTCCCCCTGCTCGCAGGGGGAACCTGCAGGAGGGGGTCGTCAACTGCCGTTTTTTGTGAACCTTGGTTCGGCGCTTGGCATCATAACCAAACCTTAACCCTGCGGGCGGTATGCTTCACACGGGTGAACGCTATGGTACGCCGTGTGAAGGGTTTCACGCTCATCGAGCTGTTGGTCGTCATCGCGATTATCGCGATTCTCGCCGCGATTCTGTTCCCTGTGTTCGCTCAGGCGCGTGAAAGCGCGCGCAGCGCGAGCTGTCTGAGCAACCTGCGCCAGTTCGCCTTAGCCACCCTGCAGTATGTGCAGGACTACGACGAGGTGTTTCCCCAAAGCGTCTACAGCATGGACAACCTACTGCTTCTGCCTGGCACTAACGACCGCGTATTTACCGTGTTCGACGCCGTGATGCCCTACATGAAGAATATCGACATCATCGTCTGCCCGTCTAACCGCCCAGGCATCGACTGGGAGGCGATTTTAGCGACGATTCGGCTGCGCACTTCGGGCAACTTCCGCTACGCGTCGTATGCCTACAACTTCGCGCTGTTCCAAGACCCGTCGCTGCCGCCGGGCTTGTGGGACGACGACCCCGTCGTGCCGATGGCGGCGGTGCAAGACCCCGTGAACACCATCATGTTCTACGACTCGGTCTACAAGCATCCGATGGATCCGCTGATTGACCCGAACTGCCCGCGCCCGCAGTTCATCTTCCACTGGTCAACCTTTCCGGGCGACCCGCGCCATAAGAACGGCATCAACATCAACTTCGCCGACGGGCACGCAAAGTGGTATCATCGCTACGGCAAGATCCCAGGCAAGTCGTTTGAGGGCAATCGCGAGGTAGACACCTACACGCTGCCGTGCGACCTGTCGGGCGTGCCTGGCGGGGTGGCGAACACTTAGCAGCAGGACTCACGCCGCGAGCGTCGAACCCACCGTCAGATGACACGGACGGTGTACCTGATGGCAGGGATGACGCTCGCGGCGCAGCTGACGCTCGCGGCTGCCCAGCATCCGCGCCCCGACTTCGAACGCACGCAATGGCAGTCGCTCAACGGCGCGTGGGAGTTCCAGCTTGACCCTGAGGATGTGGGGCTTCAAGAAAACTGGCATGCGCTGCCCCGCCCCTACGCCCGCACAATCCGCGTGCCCTACGCTTGGGAAAGCAAACTCAGCGGGATTGGCGACACCCAGTACAAAGGCGTCGCGTGGTATCGACGCGAGTTCACGCTGCCTGACCGCTGGCGCGGGCAGCGCGTCTGGCTCTGCTTCGGCGCGGTGGATTATCACGCCACCGTGTGGGTTAACGGCGTCCGTGTCGGCGGCCACGAGGGCGGCTACTCCGAGTTCCGCTTCGACATCACGCCCCACGCGCGCTTCGACCGCCCGAATACCGTCGTCGTGCGCGTGGAAGACCACACCGACCGCGAGACGCCCCTCGGCAAGCAAGTGCCCGACTGGTACACCAGTGTCAGCGGGATTTGGCAGACCGTGTGGCTGGAGGCGACAGGCGCGGCGCGCATCGAGTCGTTCCATATTGCGCCCCTCGCGGACGAGGCGGGCGTCCCGACAGGCGTGGTGGAGTTCCGCGTCGCGCTCGATCGGGAGGCTGTGCGTGAACCGCTGCAGTTGGAGTTGCGCTCGCGCAACCGCGCCTTCCCTGCCGTGCGCTTCGGCATACTGGAGACCGACGCCGAGAAGACCTTTCGCCTCACGCTGGAGAACCCGCGCCTGTGGTCGCCCAGTAGCCCCTACCTGTACCCGTTCGAGCTGCGCCTGCTGTCGGCGGACGGCAAGCGGGTCTACGACGCCGTGCAGGGCTACTTTGGCGTGCGCACAATCCGCTGGGGCAAGTACGGCGACGCGGAGCATAGCTTCGTGCTACTGAACGGCAAGCCCATCTACCTGCGCGGTGTGCTGGATCAGTCCTACAACCCCGATGGGCTTTACACTGCCCCCGACGACGAGTTCCTCAAGCGCGACATCGAGCGGGCAAAGCGCGCGGGGTTCAATATGATGCGCATCCACATCAAAGCCGACGAGCCGCGCAAACTCTATTGGGCAGACAAGCTCGGCATGTTGATTCAGGCGGACATCCCGTGCTTTTTCACGCCGTCGGAACGCGCCCGCGCGCTGTTCGAGAAGACCCTGCGCGACCAAATCCGCCGCGACTTCAACCACCCCAGCATCATCGCGTGGACGATTTTCAACGAGGAGTGGGGGCTGGGACGCCTCAGCGACGCCACCCGCGCGCATCGCGTGGACTGGGTGCTGCAGATGGTCGCCCTTGCACGCGAGTTAGACCCCACGCGCCTCGTTCACGACAACTCAGGCTGGGCGCATCTGGAGACCGACCTCAACTCGTTCCACTGGTACGGGCGCAACTTAGACCTGTTCCGCCACCAGTACCAGACCGTGAACCGCCTCGAAATCGGCGTCGGCAAAACTTGGAACTACATCGACGGGCGGCGCAGTCGCGGCGAGCCGTTCGTCAACAACGAGTTCGGCTACCTCGCGGCGTTCGACGGCGACGGCGACTGGTCGTGGGGCGGGCTAATGGCGGTCAACACCCTGCGCAGCCTCGACAAACTCGTCGGCTACACTTACACCGAGCTGACCGACATCGAGTGGGAACACAACGGCGTCTACAACTACGACCGCAGCCCCAAAGAGTATGGCTACGACTTCTGGGCGGAGCGGATGAGTATCCGCGACCTGTTCGCGGAGGACTTTCTGGTGCTGGATGTGCCCGCGATTAAGCGCGCCGCGCCAGGCGAGACCGTGCAGGTTCCGATACTTATCAGCCACTTTTCGGGCAGGCTGCGCGAGAAGCCGTTCACCCTGCTCTATCGGCTGGACTACATCGACGCGCTGGGCAAACGGCATCGCGGCAAGGTGCAGCGGCAGGTGGTGGTGGGCGTCGCTGACTACCGACTGACGCCGCTGACGGTCGCGCAGGTGCAGCTGCCCAACGAGCCGTGCCTTGCGACGCTGGTCGTCTGGGCGGAAGACTGGAACCGCGCCCGTATTCACACGAACTACACGCAGTGGCTGGTCGGGATGGAGCAGCTGCCTGCGTTTGAGGCGCAGCGGGGGCGCGTCATTTTGCGCTTCAAGCCCGAAGCGTACACAACGAGCGCGTTCAACCTGCAGAGCAAGCCCGACCGTCCGATGGCGGGCAAGCACTGGGCGCGCGGGCATGGCTATTTAGAGTACGCCGTTGCCATCCCCGAAGGCGTCTCGCTGAGCGAGGTCAAGCGCATTCGCCTGCGGATGGAAGTCAGCGCGAAAGCAGGGCGCGAGAAGGTGGACTGGGCGCAGCGCGTCCACCCCGACGACTACCCCCAGACCGACGGTAAAAAGTACCCCTCGCGCGTGATTGTGGAGCTGGCGGGCGAGCGTGCGGCGGTATGGGAACTGCCCGACGACCCCGCCGACGCGCGCGGCGTGCTGTCGCACTGGGCAGGGGTTGAGCGCGGCTCCTACGGCTACCTGATGGAAGCCGAGCTGCCGCTGAACCCTGTGCTGCGCGCCCGCCTGCAGCAAGAGCGCACGCTCACTATCCGCCTGATCGTGCCCCCCGACCTGCCTGGCGGCATTGCCGTCTACGGCATGCAGATGGGCTGTTACCCGATGGATCCGACGGTGATACTGGAGTATTAGGGTATCCTTCGTTGGGTGAGATGAGATGGAACAGGTCTCTTACGCAGAAGCGCACGCCGAGCGGAAGGAACACCTTGCCTTCGAGACGTTTCTACAGCAGTACGATGCCACTCACGCCGAGTGGGTTAACGGGGAGGTCATACCGAAGATGCCCGTATCAGTTGTCCACCAGCGATCGAGTAGATTCCTCTATGCGCTGATCAATGCTTGGATGGAGTATCACCAGTTAGGCGAGGTACACCACCCCCCGCTGTTGGTGAAACTGCCCCTGCCCGACGGTAGGGAGGTTGCCCGCGAACCCGATATTGTAGTTATCCTCAGTACCAACACGGGACGCTTCGCCGAGCAATACTTTGATGGCGCGCCCGACCTGATCGTGGAGATTGTTAGTCCAAGCACGCGCCATACCGACCGCTTCGTGAAGTACGAGGAGTATGAAGCCGCAGGCGTGCCTGAATACTGGCTGATTGATCCCGACCGCCAATATGCCGAATTTTTCCAGCGGGACGAGGCGGGGCTGTATCGAACAGCGTTCAGCGGTTCGGAGGGGGTCTACCGCAGTCGCATCCTGGAGGGCTTCTGGCTGGAGGTCGGGTGGCTCTGGACGCGCCCGCCGCTGTGGGAGGTCTTCAAGCAGCTGGGGCTAAGCTCCCTGTAAACGCCTCGCAATCGTCTCGATCGCCAACCTCACACGCTCCCGCGCAATGTAGATGAAGCCGTCTTGCGAGAGTGCGCCCGCCACGAACACCCCGCGCACAGGCGTCTCGTAGGTGTCGGGGTCGTGGATGGGCTTGCCGTCGTCGCCGAACGGGATGCCCAACGGCTCCAGCAGGCTGCGGTCAGGCTCCAACCCAATCAGCGTCAGCACAAAGTCCACGGGCAGGCTCTCAACGCCCTCGGCGCAGCGCAACTCCACGCAGTCGGGCTGAATGCGTAGGATTCGTGCGTCGGTCAGCGGGGTGATGCGCTTCTCCTCCACGCGCAGCAGCACCTCGCGCAGGATGAACGGTCGGAACTTGCACTGCTCCAGGCGCGGTTGGTCGACCGCCAGCCACACATGCGCGTCGGCGTCGGCGAGTCGAATGGCTGCCTCGCCTGCCGAGTTGCCCGCCCCGACAATCAGCACGCGCTTGCGCCAGAAGCGTATCGGCTCATCGTAGCGCGTCAGCACATGGGGCAGCTCCGCGCCGTCCACCTGCAGCCGCCGCGCCTTGCCCCACACGCCCGTGCAGACCAGCACGCAGCGCGTGCGGTAGGTCGCAGGCGTCCCGTGCAGCGTGCAGGCGGCATGCACGGCGAAGCCCTCCGCCTGCGGCTCGAGGCGCACGACGCGCTGGTAGGTGCGTATGGGCAGGTTCTCGGCGGAGGCGACCTTGCGGTAGTAGGTCAGCGCGAGTTCGCGCGTCGGCTTCTCGTCGTGCGGGGTCGGGAACAGGTAGCCGCCGATGGCTAACTCGTCGGCAGGCGAGTAGAAGCGCATGCCAATCGGGTACTCCACCAGCGACTGGCAGACTGTGCCCGCCTCAAGGATTTGGAACTGCAGCCGCGCGCGTTTAGCTTCGATGCCCGCTGCCAGCCCAATCGGACCCGCGCCGATGATGAGTAGGTCGCTCATGCGTCTAACCCGTCGGGCAGGCGTCGGAACTCAAGGAACCCCGCCGACAGCCCCCCACGCACATACCACTCGACGCCTTCGGTTTGTGCATGCGCCTCGATTTCGGGCGTCGCCCATTCCTCGCCGATAACAACGGGGAACGCGTCTATCCCCGCTTGGCGCAGGGTATTTGCGCGTGTTTTCGCACGGTTCACATCGTCCCTGCTGACTTTCACGCCAATCTCGACGACCGCCACCCGATCGCCTTTCCACCAGATGAGATCGGCGCGGAGCGGGTTTTCGCGTTCGGTGATTTCATAGCCCTGTAGGAAGTAGGGGCGAAGCCAGATTCCGACCTGTGTGCGCACCTCAGGCTCCTTCGGCGAGCCGCCCTGTCCACCGAAAAACAGCACGAGCGCGTCCCTGACGATGTCCTGCTCGTACTGCATGTCCTCGTAATCCTCTTCTATGAACGCCATAGCCCCGCTAAGATGATACCTCACTCGCCTGCGGCGTCGTCTTCGCCTTCGCGCCTATCGCCGAACTCGAACTGTCGGCGTTGGGGTCCGCTAAACGGCGGCTTGAGAACCTTGTCGCCCTCGCGCACGCCGTCCAGAATCTCGGCATACCGTGCGCTGCGCAGCCCGACCTCCACAAACACCTTCTCGGTCTTGGGCTTGCCGTTTGGCTCGGTCTGGTTGGGCACGATGCGCAGCACATAGTCGCGGTCACCTTCCTTGCCGAGGGCTTCCAGCGGCAGGCGCAGCGTGTTGGCTTTCCGCGCGGTGATAATTCGACAGCGCGCGGTCATCCCAGGACGCAGCGCGTCGTCAGTCTGGTTCAGGTAGACCTCGACGGCGAACTTGACCACGCCCAGCGCGGAGGCTTGCTGCGGGTTGGACTGCGCGGCGGGCGCGATTTTGCGCACCGTGCCCCGAAACTTGCGCTGGGGCAGCGCGTCGACGGTGATTTCCACAGGCATCCCGACGCGCACTTTGGCGACATCGAGTTCGTTGAGGTTCAGGCGCACGCGCATCTGCGACAGGTCAGCGACCTGCAGAATCGGCGTGCCCTCGCCGAAGCCCGTCGTGCCCGACATCACCAGCTCGCCGACCTCGCGGTAGCGGCGCGTGACCACCCCGCGAATGGGCGCGCGCACATCGGTCTCCGACAGTTGTATCATCAGGTTCTGGAACTGACTGACGGCTTGCTTCTCGCTGGCGCGCGCCTGCTGCAGCTCCAGTTGGCGCATCTCGATCTCGCGCAGGCGCAGGCGGGCGTTCTCCAAGTCGGCGCGGGCAGATTCGAGTGCCTTGCGCTTGAGTTCGTCCTGCACCGCGCTGGCGCGGGCGCGCTCCAAATCCGCCTGCGCCGATTCGACCTGCAGGCGGGCGTTCTCCAGTTCAATCGCCTGCTGCTGGGCGAGTTGTTGCTGGCGTTGCTGCAGGTTGCGCAGTTGGCTCTCGGCGGCGACCAGTTGCGTTTGGGCGGCATCCACCTGCTGACGCGAGACATAGCCTTTCTCCAGCAGGGCTTGCAGCCGTTCGTAGTTGCGGCGCGCCTCTTGCAGGCGGGTCTCGGCGTCGCGCAGGGCGTTCGCCAGTTCCACGCGCTCTTGCGGGTGCTTCACCTCGCGCAGCAGGCGCAGGTTCTCTTGGGCGGTTTTGAGGGCGTTCTCGGCGTTTTTGAGGGCGGCTTGGGTGAGGGTGGGTTGTGTTTCTGCCTCGCGCAGGGCTTGCTCATAGCGGACTTGCGCCTGCTGGAGTTGCAGGCGCGCTTGCTGGGCTTCCATCTCCAGCGCGATGCGGGCGCGCTGTGCGCTCGCCTGCGCCGATTCGACTTGTGCGCTGCCTTGCTCCACCTGCTGCTTGATTTCGCGCGGGTCTATTCGCGCCAGCAGTTGCCCCTGCTCCACCACTGCCCCCTCGTCCACCAGCAGCGTCTCGATACGCCCAGGCACGCGCGACTTGATTTCCACAACGCGCACAGGCTCCACCGCACCCGACTCGCTGACCTCAACAACCACCTCGCCACGCTCCACCGTGAAGGTGCGCTCGCTTGCGCTGGGATTGGCTTTCACGCGCGTCCCTGCAACGACCCATCCGACGCCGCCACAGATGAGTACCGCGCCGAGGGCTATGCTACATCCCAGAATGGTTTTTCGCATCTCCGTCCCCTACCGAGAGTGTACCCGACGCGAGGTACACTCTCGCTATGCGCAGGGAGGGGTTTCTGGCGTACGGCGCACGGCAGACGACCGAATGCGTGTGTGCCCTGCACGCGCGCCTGTCTACGCTCGCGCCAGACGACCTACGAGCGGTAGAAGGCGCGCTCGCGGCGGCGCATCGGCTGCAGACCTGCCTGACGCTGTTCGCGAAGGGCTACCCGTCGCCGCGCGTGGCGCTGTGGAAGCGTCGGCTGCGGCGCATCGTGCGTGCGCTGAACGCCTTACGCGACTGCCTGCGCCTCGCCGAATGGGTCGCCGCGCAGCAGCCCCCGCCTGAGTGCGTCGCGGGCGTTCGACGCGCCCTGCTGCGCCTGCGCCAACGCGCCGAGACACTCCACCAGACCCTGCGACAGGCGCAACAACGCTGGCGCGACGACCACATCCCCAACGAAATCAAGGGGCTGTCCCGACGCTGGATACAGTCGTTCGGCGACGAGGCGGTAGACGCTGATTACGCGCTGCTGGTGTGGCAGCACTTTCGACGCGAACAACTCGCCGCGCTGGAATCGCCTGCGCCATCGCTGGCGGTACGGTGCGGGCGTGTACGCGCCTTGCTGGAAGCGTGCGACCTGCTCGCGCCGCTGGGACTGCCGCTGGAGTGCCCCGACGACCTGCAGGCGCGCTCCGACGCGCTGGACGCCCAACGCTTTCGCGACGAGGCACACCGCCTGCTCCGCGAACTCCTACAGGGGGAACGCGAACGCGCCCTGCAGTACGCAGGCAACCTGCGCGGCTTCGGGCGCCTCCAAAAAGGCTGGCAATGGCTGATGGAACATATTGGATTGGATATAATTCCGTCGTAGCGCAGTGTCGCTCTACTTCTGTCTTGAGGAACCATAGGGCATCCTCACTTAGGAGGCTATCAAGCGATGGTCATCACAAACTACATTCGGTCAGCTATGCGTCGGGCGACCTATGAGATACTGCCCGACGGCACTTACTACGGAGAGATCCCGGGCTTTCAAGGAGTCTATGCTAACGCGCCTACTCTTGAAGAGTGTCGCGAAACCCTGCAAGAGGTCTTAGAGGGTTGGATTCTGTTGGGGCTACAACTCGGACATACGCTTCCAGCGGTGGACGGTATTTCGCTGACGATTGAGAAGGAGGCTGTTTAGTGCCCGCGTTCGGACCCATCAAGCGTTCAGATTTGATACGCAACTTGAGAAAGTTGGGCTTTGAAGGTCCTTACACGGGGGGCAAACACCAATACATGGTGAGAGGCGAAGTTAGAGTAGTGCTGCCCAATCCGCATCAAGGCGATATCAGTCGTGATTTGTTGGCACGGATCTTGCGCCAAGCAGGAATTTCGCGTGAAGAGTGGGTAGAGTTATAGCCGTTGCGAACGGCATAGTCAAAACGGCTTGCGCCACTCCAGCACGAGGCGCTGCTGGTCGCGCGGGATGCTTGGGTCGGGGCGACGCTCGTAGTGCGTCCACTGGAAGCCGAACATCAGGAAGTTCTCCGAGTCGAGTTTGCGCTCGGTGGAGAGGAAGAAGGTGTGCGCAATCGCGTTGCGCTCGCTGAAGCGTTCGGAGTCGACGCGGTAGCCGAAGTTGTAGTGCAGTCCGTCGGCTTGGTTCGCACTGAGGGTCAGCCCGCCGCGCCGTGTGCGACGGTTCTGCTGGTCGTTCCACTCGATGCGGTAGTCGCCGCGCAGCAGGATTCGGGGCGTCCACCGCCACTCCAGCCCCCACGCCGAGAAGCCCGTCGGCTGCAGCACCGACCCCAGCACCACCTGCGCGTTCGCCTGCTCAGGGTGCGTTTGGAACTCGTGCGTCAGCGTCAGCCGACCGTCCAGTTTGTAGGCGAGGTTGTAGTGGCGCACCAGAAACAGCCTGCCGTCTTGGTAGGTGCGCGTCTTATACATCAGGCGGTAGGTCAGCAGCGGATGCGGCGGCGATTCGAGTTGATAGTAGCGATCCACCGCGCGCCCCTGTCCGGGCACATACAGCCCGACATAGCCGCCCGCGAGTTTGTGGCGCAACGCAACCGCCTGCGCCGTGAAGTGCTTGTTCTCCTGCTGCCACATGCCGCGATCCGCCAGCGCACCGTAGCGAAAGTCGAACTGGAACTCCTGTAGCCCAAGGAAGGTGAACGGCTTCGCGCTTTGGATGACCACTTGGCTTTGGGCGCGGGTGTTAGTGCGGTCGATGCGTTGCTCTTGGTACGCGCCGCCGATGCTTAGGATGCCGAAAACGCTCTGGGTCAGCCCCGCCGACAGCACACGGTCGCCGTTTGCGCCCTCTTTAGCGCGGCGCGTCTCGGAGAAGGTGAGTTTCGCGCCGGGCTTGAGTTCGTACTCCAGCCCGATTTGCTGCGCGCTCTCGTCGGGCGCGCCGTCGCGGTTGGCTTCCATGTGCGCCAGCTGCAGTTTCGCGCGCGGGTTCAGCGTGTAGGCGGTCTGGTAGTGGCGGTATCGTTCGCTGGGCGCGCCTGTGGCAGTGGTGCGACGCTCCTCCAGCGCAAGGTTCAGGTTGCGCACCGCACTGGACTGGAACCGCCAGTATTCCGAATCTTGATACAGCGGGTTTGCCAGCGTGCCGCCGATGCGTCGTCGCTCCTGATAGGCGTTCAGTTGCCCCCAGCCAAACTGGTACTGCAGGTCGCTGCGGTCGTACTCGTCTTGGTAGAGGCGTTCGAGCGTCTTGTCCGACTCGTACTCGTCTTGCTGGCGTCCGACGGTGAGGTTTTTGATGGGCTGCCACATAACCCGATAGCGTTGGCGACGGTTCGCGATGCGCTCCAGCGGGTTATTTGCCTGAAAGCCGAACAGTTCCAGTTGCAGGTTCTGGGCGGGGCGCAGTTTGGCGGTCCAGTCCCGCTGGCGGTAGCCGCGCAGTTGCGCGAAGAAGTCGCGTTCGGGGTCGGCGAGGTCGTGCGCCCGCGCGAAGTCGGCGTCCACCTGCCGCTGATGGTAGTGCAGTTCGACGACGGGGTGGATTAGCCGCGCGCTGAGGCGGTGTAGCCCCGCGCCGATCTCGCGGATGCGCATCTGCGAGACCGCCAGCCCGAACTGCTTGGTCGTAATCGCGGCGTCCCAGTCAAACCGATGGATGCCCTGCTCGTTGTGGAACAGCATCTGTTCGATGCGCGTAAGGTCGCGCAGGCGGCTGAAGGTGGGCGCGATGTTGCGCTCGTGCATGCGTAGTTGCAGCGTGGGCGTGCGCAGTTGCCACTGGACACCCTTCAGGTCGCCTTCGCCGGCGCGGTTGGCAGTCTCGTAGCGGCGCATCTGCAGGCTCAAATCCTTCGCGGGCTTGACCTCCACGCGCTGCAGGGTGCGCTCCAGCCCCTGCTCGCGCATCAGCAGGGGCAAGTCGTGGTTAGGGTCAAACGGCGCGGCATTCGCCGTGTCGTGGAACTGACGCACCTCCTCCACCAGTTGCTGATGCTCTTGTGGGGCGAGGTTGGGCAGTCTGCCGAATTCGGGCGAGACGGCGCGACGCGTATGCTCTACCACGACATGCTCGGTCTCGATTTTGAGGCTCTCGCGTTCCAGTGCGCCCGTAGGCGAACGGATTTCCTGCTCGGCGGCGGCGAGTTTGAAGTTCGGCTGCGTGATTTCTACCTGTGTCTGGTCGCGCTGCATGCCGACCTCGCGGGCGAGTTGCCCCTTGTCGCCCTCGGCGAGGTCGCCGAAGCGGGTGAAGCCTTCGCCGACGCGCTGCTGCAGGCGCGACGCCTTCAGCCACGGGGTCTCCAGCGCGTAGATGTCGCGCTCGATTCGCGCCCCGCCCTGCTTGAGCAGCAGTTGGTCGTACTTGAGCGCGCTGTTGGGGGCGAACTGCAGGCTGGCGGCGAGCTGCTCGCGTACCAGTCCGCGCTCGCGCTCCCAGTCGCCCTTCTGTGCGTCGCTCAGGTCTTTGAAGCGCGTGAACTCGGCGGCGGCTTCGCGGCGCGTCCAGTTCAGATTCAGCCCCTTGCTGCTGAACTGCCAGCCTTGCTGCTCAATCGCGCCCTTGTCGTCTTGGATGCGCAGTTGGGTCTGTTGCAGCGACGCGCCGCCCAGTTTCAGCCCGACGGCGTAGTCGTAGCGTTTGATGCCCCGCTCGCGCTCCCACGCCGCGAGTTGGTTCGCGTCCAGCCCGCTTTGCCCGCCCAGCATCTTCTGCGCCGAGAAGCCCTTGCCGATGTCCTGGTAGTTGGCGCGGATTTGCAGCGCGCCTGCGTCCATCTGCAGTTGCTGCACGATGAACTGCGCCGTTTCGGACGGGGCGATGTTGGGTCTTTGCGGGTCGCGCGTGTTCGGCGCGGCGTAGGCGTTGATTGCCTCGCGCGAGCCGACGAAGAAGTAGCCCTGCAGCGTCCCGCCGCCGCCGAAGCGCAGCGCGTTCTGCATGCCATATGCGCTCAGGCGGTACGCCGCGCCGTCGGGGGTGGTCTCCGTAATGCCAGGCATATACAGCGCGTTCAGGCTGCCCCCTTGCCCAAGAGACAGCGTGAGGATGGGCAGCGCACCCGCCATGCCCTCGCGCTTGCCCTGCGGGTCGTAGCGGTAGTAGACCTGCACGGTAGAGATACGGTGGATGGGTTGCGCAAACGCGATGCTGCCCGAAGCGTAGTCGATCCAGTAGTCCAACTCACGCTGCAGCCGCTTGCCGTCCACATAGACCGACTCGGAGTAGGGGATAATCGGCGCGTAGCGGGTGGTGTAGCCGCCGCGCGTGCCGTTGCCGGGCATCAGGTCGGAAGTCGCCTCGCCGATGGTGCTGGAGGCAGTGGGCGTCGCGGGCTTCGGCGCGCCGTTCAGATCCAGCAGCGACGGCGCGCTTTCCTGCGCCAAGCCACTTAGCGCAAGCCCCACCAGCCCGACAAGCGCAATCGTTTTCATTTTCCCTATAGACCCCCTCCTTAAGGTTCCCCCTGCAAGCAGGGGGAACCAAGTGGACGGTTCCCCTCGCGAAGCGGGGGGAACCTAAAGGAGGGGGGCGCAACCAATCTATCTGCCCTCATTTTAGATCTACGCTCACTATAGGCACGAAGAAGCCGCCTCGGTTCGGGTCGCGTCGCGCTGTGCCTGCGATTCGTTGTCGGTCTTCCTCGCGCAGTTGCTGGTTCAGGCGCACGAGCCAATCGGTCAGGTCGCGGGTCGCGGCGGCGGGGGCGGGTTCAGTCGGCGGCAAGTTCGAAGCGGCGATTGTAGGCAGCGGCGGGGTCAGGTCGCTCTCGCTCGTGTCGGCGATTTCCGTGATGATGGACGGGCGCGGGGTATCGGTCGGGGTAAATCGCGGCGCGGGGTCGCTCCACACGATGATGGGCGGCGCACTCTCTTGCGGGGTGGGCGCGGGGCTAAGGCGCGTGTGGGGCGTCCAGCGGGGCGCGGGCGACGCCGCGCGGTACGCAGGCGACGACTGCAACAGAATCACCAGTGGGGTGCGGGGCGACGGCTCGGCTTTCGTTGTTTCGGTGGGCGCGGACGCCAGCGGCAGCGTGGTCTCCACGCGCGGCAGCGGAACGGTCGCCGTCGTCGGCGTCTGGTCCAGCGCGGGGCGCGGCAGCGTCAGCCACGCAAGCAGTAGCGCAATGCCCAGCGCGGGCGCAAGCGTGCGCCAACCCGGCAGCCAGCGGCGCGCGTGTGCCCGACGACGGGTCGTGGACGCCAAAATCGCCTCGCGCAGATACGGCGGCGGCAACTCACGCGGCAACCGACGCACCGACTGACCCACCGCGCGCCACAACTCGACCGTCGCACGGCACGACGCGCAACGGGCGATATGCGCCTCCACCGCGTTCTCGTCGAACGGGTTCAGCACCCCGTCCACATACAGGCTCAGCTTCTCCTCCCAGTCAGGGCAGTGAACTTTCGGTTCCATCATCGCGCCTTCATGCTTTTAGACGACGC
>Ga0308418_1000376_pt1 | contig 26775 bp, 21 predicted proteins | sample HotsprSampleR4cd_FD_203517 | JGI IMG/M metagenome (GOLD analysis project Ga0308418, IMG submission 203517) | Hot spring phototrophic mat microbial communities from Mushroom Spring, Yellowstone National Park, Wyoming, United States - 20090729_R4cd ... | reverse complement strand
TACAATGCCATCCCCCAGGGTTACAAGCAAACCGGCGAGGCATACCTACGCTATCGCACCTCCACCCGTTATGTCTATGACGGCCCTAAGCTGACTTACGACTACGCCCTCAAAGACTATCGCTTCTTCCCTCGCATGTGGAGCCCTAGCCATTACTCAGGCCAAGGCCCTTTCAGCTACATAAACTATGTAAGAAATAAAGGCCCAGAACCAAATAGCCCCTACGATGATAAACCCACAGGCTTTGAAAATCTCTACTTCTTCTGGGATTACCAGCTCAAACATATGTACATTCGCTACTTCTTGTGGAATTTCGTAGGGAGGGCATTTGAAGAACAAGATAGCGACTGGGAAAGTGGGCTTAACTTTGCGCGTCTATCCAAACTACCCCCCCATAAACGCAAAGACCCCTCTAAGGCACACTATTACGGTTTGCCTCTCCTTTTAGGGCTTTTAGGGGCCACTTGGCACTTCCAGCGAAATCGCCGCCATGCGATGGTCATTCTGACGCTCTTCTTTATGACGGGGGTGGCGATTATTCTTTACCTTAATCAGCCGCCTAATCAGCCTCGGGAGCGGGACTATTCTTATGTGGGGTCGTTTATTGTGTTTGCGATATGGGTGGGTATGGGGGCCGCTGCCATAACGGATTGGCTGCAAGAGCGGCTGCGCCGAAACTGGGAGCTGCCCGTAGGTATGGCCGCCGTAGGGGTACCCATACTCATGGCGGTGCAAAACTGGAGGTCCCACTCCCGAGCGGGCAACTATGTGCCCCCCGACGCCGCCTACAACTTCCTCATATCTTGCCCACCCAATGCCATTCTTTTCACCAATGGAGATAATGACACCTTTCCCCTCTGGTACCTTCAAGAAGTGGAAGGGGTGCGCACCGATGTGCGTATCGTCAACCTCAGCCTCCTCAATACGGACTGGTATATCTCTCAGCTCAAGTACAATAGTCCTAATGGGGCTCCGCCTGTCCCCATTTCGGCCCCAGACGAGCTCTTCATGGGGGAAAAGACCGCCTCCATCCCCGCTAAATCCCAATCCCTCGCTATCCCCATAAACAAAACTGCTTTCCTCAATAACTATCCTACCGAAGGCCGCTTCTCCGAAGAAGATTTAGCCGATACCCTTTACTGGCAAGTCCCCGTGCGCGGCAGCGGTCAAAACACCTACCTCCTCAAACAAGACTTCATGACTTATGACATTGTAACCACCGCCATCAAAGAGGGCTGGAAACGTCCCATCTGCTTTGCCAATACCCTCCCCTCTTTTAGTTATCTGGGCCTCTCCGATTACCTCTATCAGCGCGGCAATGTCTATGAACTTTTACCCCTCAAGCCCCGCTACTCCACCAATGGCTCCATCTACAATGCCCCCATCCAAGATAGCCTTACACACCAGCTGCTAACCCAAGTTTTTCGCTACCGAAACCTCAATAACCCTAAAATCTTTTACGACTCCAACACGTTGCGCATGATTAACACCTACCGTTCGGTCTTCTACCGCTTAGCTGATCATTACGTTCAAAAGGCTCTGGAAAAAGATACGGTTTCTCGGGCCGAAGCGGAAGCCATTCGCCAGAAAGGTCGGGAGCTCCTTTCTTTTCTCCGGAAAGCTATTTCGCCCGAGGCCTGCCCTCTGGAAGCCTATCAGATCGCTCAAGAAGCCAATCTATGGCTCGGATTAGGGGATACCCTCCAAGCTAATCGGCTCCTTGCTGAAAACTTAGCGCGGCTGGAAGGGGAAGTGGGCTATCTTATAGCCGTAAAAGAAGTCCCCGATGATATGCTTCTCTACGGAGCCGATCTCACGCTGCGAACGGCCTTGGCCATAAGCGGAGATACCACCCTTACTATGCGAGCCCTCAAACTCAACGACCGCCTGCGTGCGCTGGCTCCTTCTCGTCGTCGGGGCTAAGGCCCAGCTTATCCTCCCCTTCGTAGAAAGGCCTTACCTCTTACAGCCGCCCTTAGAGGCAACGGCCTTCCGCATCGATAGTACGAAATGGGCCCTTTTCATCCACATAGACCTGTCAGAATGGACGGATTACGCCTTTGACTCGCTCCTCAAGGTGCAGATGCGGCTCTATGGAGAGGAGGGACGACTGATAGCCGAGACTCTCCTCGCCCTCCCAGAAGCCCCTAAGTGGCAAGGCCCCATCAGCTGGCCACTCCCCCCAGCCTTAGCTAACCGATGGACCTACATAGAAGCTTTTCCCGAAACTATCCCCGAAAAAGCATTTTATGCGCGATGCTACTTTCCCGGCCATTTCGTGCGCGCTTATCCCCTACAGACTGGCCCTTGGCTAAGCGAGCCTATCACCCTCATGGACACAGCAGGAAGGACTCACCAGCTCAAAGTAGGGGACAGCTTATGGCCATACTTCTTTGAGCCGGCCCGAGTAGATACGGCTTGGCCTCTGCTCCCCTACATCGTTACGGGATATAAGCCCCGGTGGGCCTCTGTACCTTGTGCCTGGTATCTCAAAGGAGACTCTTCGCAGGTCTTTTGGACCTGTGCGCTTTCCACCCCTCCACCTAAAAAGCTCAACCTAAACCCTACTCGCCAAGCCGAGGCTCGCCAACGCTTTTCCCATACGAAGCCCGGCGACCGAACCGACTTTGGGCTCATTTACGCCAGCTGGGGCCCCCCAGACCTGCGCCTCTACACCACCACCATGGAAACCTGGGTCTACACCAAACAAAAGCTTTCTTTCGTCTTTGAGCGGCAGGGCCAAGACTGGGTTTTGCAAAGACGTTTAGAATATCAAGCGGTGTGGAAGTAATTACAGACTTGCGGGCTTTACGACGGGCTTTGGAAGGAGGGGTTACGATTGAGCGGATAGTGTGTCCCGCAGGGCGCCCCTACCCGCCCGCCTTATATCGCCTTATTCGGCGGTACAATCTACGGGTACAACAGGTTCCGCCTGCAGCTTTGCCCAAGGGTGCGAGTTGGGGAGCGGCCTATGTGAGTCCCATTCCTTTTCGGCAGGTGGATGAGCTCCTAAAAAAGCCCATAGAGGGTCTGCTGGTAGCTTTGGTGGGCATTACGGATGTGCGCAATGTGGGAGCTATCATTCGCAGTGCGGTGGCTTTTTCGGCTCGCGGGCTCCTATGGCCCACTGAAAAAACGGCTTCTCCCGCCAATCCTAAGCTCTGGCGAAGTAGTGCAGGCATGCTTACCCATCTACCGATCTTCCGATCACATCGTCTTTATACGGACCTTCGGAGGCTGGCCCAATCGGGCTGGACCCTTATCGCCACCACTAAACCCTCCCCTACTGCCGTGCCCCTCTCTAAATGGACTTGGCCGCCTGCCGCCATCCTCCTCTTAGGCCGCGAAGATAAAGGCCTGCCCAACGAGTACCTCTCCCTCGCTTCCGTCCACCTCTCCATCCCACACGCCCCTGCCCTCGACTCCCTCAATGTCAGCAGCGCCGCCGCCATCCTCCTGTGGCACCATTACCACCAGTACCTAAAATAAACCCCCCTCACCCCTGGCATGTCTTTTGTACCTTCGCAAGCATGAGAACGCTCTGGCCCCTCCTCTTCGGAAGCCTCCTCCTGGCCCAAGTAGACCCCAAAGCCGACAACCTCATCAAACGCTCCAGAAAAAAACTCCGCTCTCTCGAAAGCTTCACCGTCCAGTTTTCCTACCAAGTAGAAAATAAAGCCGACACCACCCAAAAACGTATCTCTAAGTCCGGAACCCTCCGATACCGCCCCCGCCAAAATAAGTTTGCCGTGGACATGGGCGACCTGCTCATCGTCTGCAATGGCCAAACTATCTGGCAATACCTCAAAAAAGAAAACGAAGTCACCATAACGTTCTACAACCCCAAAGAAGGATTCAGCTTAGACCGTATCTTTCGCATTTACGACCAGGACATGAAAGTACGTCTGGATAAATCCGAAACCTATAAGGGGCAGACTATCCATAAGATTTCCCTCTTTCCCATTAGCGATACGACAGACTACTTTCGGGTAGAGGTTTGGCTCAATGAAGCTACGGAGCTACCCCAGCGGATAAAGTTTTCCCATCGGGATGGAACGGTAGTAGAGTATGAGCTAAAAAACTTCCAGGTAGTGAGTCTTCCAGATACCGAGTTTGTCTTTGATACTCGGAAGTATCCGGGTATTTCAGTGGTGGACCTCCGGTGAAGGCGGAGAGACTTGCAGAGCTGGCGCGTAGTCGACGCTCACTTTTGTGTGTAGGGCTGGACCCGGCCCCCGACGCTTTGCCAGCCCACCACCGCTGGCAGATTACCTGGCTAAAAGGCTATTTGTCCGAAGTCATCCAGGCCGCCCTCCCCTACGCCATCGGATTCAAGTTCAATAGCGCCTTCTACGAGCAGTGGGGCGCAGAAGGATGGAAACTCCTAAAAGCCTTACGAACGCAAATACCCGAGAATTACCTGGTACTCTTAGACGGCAAGCGTGGAGATATTACCCATACCAATCAAGCCTATGCACGAGCCTTTTATGAGGAGTTGGGATTTACGGGTATTACCGCACATCCCTACTTAGGCTGGGAAAGTTTGCGGCCGTTTTATGAGGTGGTAGATCGGTGGGTTTTTGTTCTCCTGCGAACCACAGAAGCGCCTAAATGGCAAAAGATGCTCTGGCAGACGATTATTTCGGAGAAGCCCCGAGGTACGTCTGCGGTGATTGGCTGGGTATGGGGAGCTCATCACGCAGAGGAACTACGGGAACTGCGCAAGGTAGAGCAAGAAAGCTGGCTTCTCATACCGGGTTTAGGGGCGCAGGGAGCCGACCTCCCAGTGGATTTGCCTGTATATCCAGCTCTTATAGCCGTGTCGCGGAGTATCTTACGAGACCCTGCCACCTTACCGCACTGGCAGCAAAAAACTGCCCTCTATCTACCTTCCTCTCCCAAAAAGCCAGCATAAAATCCCATACTTGTCGGAACAAAGAACCAGCGACACTCCCCTACTTCCCACCCCTTCATGATGCCCTGGCAGGGAAAAGACGCTGAGAGGCAATACCAGAGACTTGGGAATAATACCAAGATGCAAAGAGTTTCTGAATGCGAGTCGGTGGTATTTTGTGGGGCGGCGGCCAGCCCGCAGGGCTGGCCGCCGCCAAAACATCTCTCTTCATTCAGAAGGTTTTTGATTGCAAATGGTATAAGCCGCCCTCCCTACCCCATGCTAATATCCGTAGGAGCCTAATACCAATTCCGGGCAAAGGGTTTCTGAATGTAGGAGGGTAGAGTTAGGTGTGGCTGCTGCTCCCCCTCAGGCGGGCATGCCCACCTCCTCCTCACAGTAAGAAGGCCTTTGACTTAAGGTGGCATAAGGTCACGAGGAGGGCCCCGAAGGGACACGGCACATGGGTGTACGATCCCCCTTTACCCCGACCCTCTCCCCCCTTGAGAAGGGGGGAGAGGGTGTAGGGAGTGGGGGGATGGTAAGAGGGACATTTTGAACGCCCCCGCCCCACAGAGCGGGTGCGCTGGGGGCTGGTACCGCCTAAAAAGAAAGTCTGTGCTAGGAAATAGTATTAGCTTTGGGTGGGGACAAAGGTACAAAATATGGTATAAGAGAAGGTACACTTGCCCTTTAGGGTCCTACATTCATCATTCGTAGCGTCTGAGCGCCTCCACTTTTTTCTGGCTTTAGCACTACCACATACATAGCGGTTGCTTGGCCTGTCAGGAGCCGTTCGGAAGTCCCCTCTCTTTCCACCCAGAGGGTTTTATGCTCTATGAGGTGCCCCTGCATGTCGTATATTTCCAGTCCTACCCTTTGCGGCTGTGAGGAAAAGACCCATAAAGTACTTCCATAGAGGTAAGCGTTGAGCCGGGGGGCCTGAGCCTGAGGAAGCGCATTGGCGGTGTCTATGGTATCGGGTGGAGGGGTATAACGTTCCACGATAAGGTCGTCTATGTAGATGTTATTGCCCCAGCCGGTTTGGCCTTCTATGCGGAGGCGGACGCCCCGTATGCCCCGAAAGGCGGATAGCCGCACCGTATCCCGCTTCCAGGTAGCACTATCGGGTAGGCTCAACGAGGAAGAGAGGTTACCCCGTACCACAATCGCTCCCGTAGGAAGAGTAGAGAGGTCCAGCCCGCCTTTCTCATAGACCAAATCCCAGGTTCCGCCTCCATCCCGAGAAGCCCATATCCGTAAGGTATCTGCATAGAGGAGGGGTGTTGAACCGCTGCTTCCCCAATCGAGGGGGGCGTACCAGCAGGCAAAGGAAAGCCGAATATCCTCGCTACTATCTACCCGAAAGTCCAACGCCGGAGTGAGGAGGTAGTCTTTTTCGCCGTAGAAGCCATAGGCGAAGGCTGGGAAACGTGCGCTCTGCGAAGAGGCGGCAAAGGCTCCGCCGGGTTTGCCTCCCCATCCTGCCCAGCGCTCCCAGGTGCGCCGGCCATCGGAATTCTCTATGGTGATCCCTGCTGGCGGGAAGCTCCCTTCAAAATCTACCTGATAAGGGAGGGACCATACAGAGTCTTCCACGGTGATATAGGCGGTTCGCACCAGAGTATCTGCGTATCCATTGGCATTGGTAGCAATGAGGGTAATGCTGTATGGGCCGGGTGCGGGGAAGGTCGCGGTGGGACAAGGCTCCGTAGGATCAGGGCTTTGCCCGCCCCCAAAGTCCCAAGTGTAAGTCGTAGGAGCTCCTTGCGCTTGGCTGTAAAACTTCACCGGAGTAGTGGTAAGAACTCGTCGGGAGGGCGACCAGAAATATACTCGTACAGGGCCATAGGGGCCTACTCCTGTGAGAGGCTGATTAGCTACGTCGGCAAGCGGGTACAAGCGAGAAGTGGGGTCCTCTATGAAGGCATGGGCTCTCTCTACCTGGCCGGGGGTGAAGTGGGTCATAGCCGCATCATCTACGTAGTCCATGTAGTTGGTGGGATTATCGGGGCGGTCGGGGTGGTCGGTGGTGCAGGTATTTTGGCGGCGCAGGGAGAAGTTTTCCTGGGCAGTGGGAGGGGTATCGCAAACCAGGTCGCCACTCAAAAGGCAATCGCTGGTCCCACAGCCCCCCTCAAAAGGATGCGCTAAGGCTAAGTTATGGCCGATCTCATGCACGAGGGTACGCCCTCCGCGCCCCGTGAGACGACCCCCAATAAATGCCGCCCCTACGACACTACCATACAAAACAGGGTCCTCAATATCAGGATAATAGGCATATCCGGCTACTCCACTACAATCGTTACAATCCCCAGAAAAGCCGCAAATAGCAGGGACGACCCACACATTCAGATAGCGGTCGCGGGGCCAGCCCGTCGCTTGTTTCATCGCATATTCGTCGTAGATACACAAGCCGGGTCGGCTCCAGCTCAGCGGCGGCTGATCATAGCGCCAGTAGAGGATCCCTGTGGTGGGAAGCCCTTGGGGGTCCCTCGTCGCCAGCTCAAAGGAAATCTCGGTATCTGCCCCCCAGGGGGTATAACCCAGAGTTTGCGGCAATGCCAGAAAATCTTCAAAAAGCCGCTGCATCTGGTCCTCAATCACCGCTAGTGGGAGACTATCCCTTCCTCCACTGTGAATAACATGAAACACCAGAGGTATGGTATAGCGGGGCCGGGCGCAAGAGGCCTGACTTATCCGAGAAGAGAAGCTATGTACGGGGGTAAGAGGCGCTGTGGGCTGCAAAAGGGCCGTCCCGCATATCTGCGCCCAAAGAAACCCTGCAGGCATTACTATGCGGACTATCCACATTCTACAAAGATACAGGCTGCGGACTGTGCGCCTATTCTATCTGGTTAGGGGATGGCTGTCAAACCATCGCATCACTGGTTATCCAAGTGCGGACTTTCTTGATCTTACTGATGATAAACCGGAAAAGCTCCTCCAGAAGAGGCATATCAAACCAGAATCGCACGCCGGCTGCCTCGTATATTTCGGGCACTCGTCTCGTATAGCCCAGCGAAAGCGCATAGAGGTAGCGCTCTAAGGTCTCTCGGGGATGACGGTCATAGTTGTACCACAGCTGTAAGGCCCCTATCTGCGCAATGCCGTACTCAATGTAGTAGAGCGGATAATCAAAAATGTGGAGCTGCCGCTGCCATAAAATCTCCAAAGCCCCTTCTGGCCAAGCGACATCCTCCCCATGAAAGCGCCGATAAATCTTCACCCATGCGGCTCGTCGCTCCTCGGGTGTGTGATGGGGATTTTTGTACAGCCACTCTTGAAAGGCATCCACGGTGGCGATCCAGGGCAAAATAGTGATTATGCGGGAAACTTGCTGAAACCACGCTCGGCCCCGCTCTCGCAAAGAGGGGTAGAATACTTCCAGGTGATACATGGCTATTAGTTCCAATCCCATGGAAGCTAGTTCAGCTACCTCTGAGGGGTAATCGCGTAAAAGCACATAGGGAATATGCCGAGACTGAAAGGTATGTACGGCATGTCCCGCCTCGTGAATAAGGGTTACCAAGTCGCTATGTGAGCCGGCTGCATTCATGAAGATGAAGGGCAGTCCGCTTTCTTGGAGGGTGTAGTTGTAGCCGCCGGGCGCTTTCCCGGGCCGGGAGAAAAGGTCTAAGTGTCCAATCTCCTGCAGGTAGCGCATTTGGGCGCCTATCTTAGGATGTAGTCGGTCAAAAAGCTCTATGCTTTTCTCTATGAGTTCGCTTTCGGTCTGGAAGGGCCTTAGGGCGCTAGTCCCATCGCACACATCCACCTGTAAATCCCATGGGTACAAGGTCTCCAGTCCTAAACGATGCCGCCGATACAAAAGCAATCGCCTGTACAGACGCCGCACCACCTTTTCCACCACACGATGAAACTCATGGCATAAATCTACGGTCCAGTCAAACCGCCCCAGCTGACGAAAACGATAGTCATAGTAGTTATCAAATCCCGCATTTTGGGCGATCTGGGTGCGGATACCCACTAGCTCCGACAGGATCTCGTCTAATCGGGCTTGATGAGCCGCGCGCACCGCTTGAATCTTCTCCCATACCTCTTTTCGCCGCTTCCGATCCTGCGACTCTAAAAATAAACTCGCTTGCGGCAGCGTGAAAACCTGCCCATCCACCTCTATGGTCATCCCCCCCACAATCTCATTATACTCCTTAGCTAAAAGCTCGGCTTTCGTCTCTAAAGCGATATTTTCCGGATTGTAAAGAGAGAGGAAGTTCTGAACGGTGCGGTTGAAGTTGAGAAACTCCTCTTCTGGGAGGAGGGAGCGCCAAGGGGACTCCCAGTAGCGCTTATAGAGCTGGTACCTGGCCTCCGAAAGGCGCGGTTGCACCTCCGTGATATAACGCTCATAGGCTAACTTACTCGCTTCATCTTGCGTATTTTGCGTGAAGCGAATGAAGTTCCAGGCTGCTTCTTCGCTGATAACGGCTTCTACTTCGTTGAGTCTTTGAAGCCAGCTGTGAAAGTCGGAAAAGCTTCGCCATTCAGCGGTTATGAGGGTCTCCACATAGGGTGCTACGCTGCTCCAGCCCTCTATGCGAAACTGAGGGGGTAGCCACTGACGCACGGGCTTTTCAAACATGGTTACAAAGAAACAGAATTTCTCTCAACGAAGTTTGAGCTCCTTCTCGGAGGGCACGGGATAACGTTTATTTTGGATGCGCCAGTAGCCGGCTCGGGCTTTTTGCAGGATAGCTGGACGACCTATTTTCCGGGCGATGGTTTGCGCCTCGTTGTAATATAAACGCGCATTGTGCCAGTCTTTTTCCCGCTCGTATAGCTTAGCTAAATAGTAGGCGGCATAGGCGCGAACCGATGTATTTTGGGCAGTTACTTGACGAGTAGCTTGGTAGTAGGCGAACTTGGCTCCGTCTGGGTTTCCCATTTTATCGTAGAGTCGGCCATAGAGGTAATAGAGCTGGGCTTTTTCCTGGCTTTGGAGGTAGGAGAGGTTTTCGCGGAGGGGTTCTAAAAGGGCTTTGGCTCGGGCATATTGAGCTACTTCTATGGCATGGCGGGCTTGCCAGAGGGTAATCTCGGTGGGCGAGGGCGGTGTTTTGAGCCATTGGCGGGCTAAGTTTTGGAGCCAGAGGTCTTCATCCCAGAGGGGTTCGTAAGCCAGGGTTTGGGTCCAGTAGTGCTGAGCTAAGCTGGTATCGCCCTGCAGCCAGGCTTTGAGGCCGCGCCACCCGTATTGCGCCGCTAAGCCATGCGGTTCCCCCTGCAGGATGACGAAGCGCTGCCAGACCTTTTCTGCCTGGTCCCACTGTCCCCGAAAAGCATAGAGCTTACCCAGCCAGTAGAGGGGATAGGGGAAGCGCTGAATCTGCGAACGTTCGGTAAGTCCAATAAGAAGCGTCTCAGCCTGCCCGATCCTACCCTCTTCCCAGGCTAAAAGCGCCAGCGCAAACTGCCATAGATAGGGAGGGGGCTTCTCTGAAAAAAGACGACTCTTACAAGTATCGGCCCATAAGAGGGCGGTGGTATCAAAGTTTTTGAGGACGGAGAGATACAGGAGGGCAGACTCTACGGCGGTGTAGGATTGGGGGTCGGCGGCTTGGCGTAGGAGATGGCAGGCTTCCTCGTAATGCCCTTGGGGCAGGGTGGGCAAGAACCGGTCATAAGGAGGCGGCAAGGATGCAAAAACCATTTGCCATAACCCCTTGAGCTGAGCGGTCAGAGGGTCCCGGGAAAGCCCTTTACGCAGAAGGCTCCAACTCTTCCAGGCACTTAAGCCCGCAACCATCCATTCCTTTTGGAGGACATGGAGAATGGCTCGTTGCAAATACACATCGGCAGTTAGCTCAGGCAAGGCAGGGGCAATCTGTCGCTCAAAAAGCCGTTCCGTCAGCTGCGTATGCGCCCAAAAAGCCTCCCTCTCGGCGCGACTGATAGGAAACATCGCCCGAAAAAAGGCAATCCGATGTTGGTCCCAGCTCTGATAGGAGGCATTCCACTCTAAGAGGGCTTCTCGCTCCGCCGCCTCAAAGTCTAAATCCCACAAAGCATAGAAAAACCCAGGGCGCTGTCCCCACACCAAACTAAGGCAGCCGAGCAGCCACCTCCTCAAAAAGCGCCGCATCTACTAAGAAACGACCACAGCTCTCACATAAGTACAAGGCATTGCGATTACCGATCTCCCATTCCAGCTGCCGCGGCAAAAGCGTAAAACACCCTCCACAGGCTACCCGCTTTTCATTCTTATCGGTAGTGACCTCTACCACCGGAACCAGCGCTCTTTCTTCTCGCAGGACGCGAATGCGCCGCTCAAAAAGCCGGTACAGCCGCGGGTCTCTGCTCCCCAGTTCATTCTCTAACCGACGAATCTGCATCTCAACGGTTGCCCGCTGCTCCGCCGTCTGCGCCTTAATCGCATCCAGTCGAGCTTGTTTCTCTGCTCGTCGGGCTTCCATTTGGCTTAAGCGCTCTTCCAAATCCTCTATCTCGTTTTGCAAAACATCTACTTTCTGCAAAAGAATGCGAATTTCTCGCCTATTTTTTTCTATTGTGAGCCTTGCTTCTTTGATCTCCGTCTCAATACGAAATACATGTTCATCGGACCGCAGCTGTAAGAGCGTCTTTTCCAGTTTCTGAATGTGGTCTTGGAGCGTGTCGTTATTTACATGGAGCTGGGCGATTTCATTTTCCATGTGTCGGAGTTCTGCCTTTCGGTCAGAGATTTGCTTGCGGAGCGCCTGCACCTGGTACTCCAGCTCCTGAATCTGTTTAGGTAAATCCCCTTCCCGCTGTAAGAGGGTGTAAAGCCGATTGTAATAAACTTGCAGTTCAATGAGCTGTACGAGCTTGTCTTTGGTATCGGTTGTCTCTACGGTAATCATATGGCGTAGTGAATAGGGTTGGTGCGGATGCGTGAAACATAGACGGGAATGTCTGGCCAGGCTTCTTGGATGCGCTGAGCGAAGACCTTTGCGATGAACCGTTCCGACTCAAAATGCCCTACATCTACGAGCCACAGATGGCCTTCTGCCTCAAAGAAGCGATGATAGGGAATATCGGCCGTCAGAAAAGCTTCTACGCCGGCTTGGATAGCTTCTCCTAAGAGGAAGCTGCCGGCTCCACCGCAGACAGCCACCCGCCGAATAAAGGTAGATCGCCCCCGACTATGCCGCAAAACGGGCACTTCCAGCCGAGACCGAACATACGTCCAGAAATGCTCTATGGGCATCCCTTCTGGCCATTCGCCGATGTAGCCCATCCCGTGTTCCTCCGAAACAGCCTTTAGAAAAGCCATCGGGCGTAGTCCCAGCGCCTCACATAAGGCATAACTCACCCCGTCCCGGGCTTGATCGGCATTGGTGTGGGCCGCATAAACGGCTATATCATCCCGAATCAGCTGATAGATCAAGCGGTCTGCATATCTCCCATACGCCAGCCGTGTACGCGCCCCAAACCAGATCGGATGGTGGACGACTATCAGGTTAGCTCCCAGTTCCAGGGCTTCTTGATGGACGGCTGGGGTGATATCCAAGGCAGTCAAGACCCCTCGGATAGGGGCCTGGGCATCCCCCCACAAAAGACCCACATTATCATAGGACTCGGCCCATGCAGGGGGTGCCCAGGCATCTAAGGAGGCCGCTACGGCTCCGACGGTACTCATGAAGAGGATTTCTTGGAGGAGCGGCGCGTACGAGCGGAGGCTTTCTTCGGAGCGGAGCTCCCCACCGATGAAGGCACTCCTTGAGAAGTTTCCACGGCTTCGGGCACCAGAATCGGCACTTCGGGCGGACGCTCTTGATACCGCTCGAGGTAACCGGTGCCCGCTGGAATCTTTTGCCCAGTGATCACATTCTCTTTGAGGCCTATCAGTTCATCGGTCTTAGCTTCTACGACCGCATCTATAAGAACCCTCACGGTTTCCTGGAAGGAGGCTGCCGAGAGCCAGCTGCGCGTCGTAGAAGCCGCCCGAGAAATCCCCAGCAGAATCGGCTCCGCTATGGCCGGCCTAGCCAGCCGAGCTTCTATGGGCCGCTTTCCACTGGCCTTTAGAGCCTCATTGTAATAAGAGAGCTGATAATAAGTGAGCAAGCTCCCCACTTCCAGCCCTTCCTGATCGCCTGGGTCTGTAACGATATATCGCCCTGAGAGAAGCGCATTTTCGTGCTGCAACTCTACCTTATCTACCGCCTCATCTTGCAAGAAAATCGTATCGCCGGGGTCCACCACTCGCATCTTTTGCATCATCTGGCGGAGGATGATTTCTAAGTGTTTTGTGCTGATTTTGACCCCTTGAGGAGCATAAATGAGCTGGATATTCCGAAGGAGGTACTCGGATACGGCCGTAATGCCCAAGATACGCAGAATGTCATGGGGGCTGATAGGGCCATCACAGAGGGGCTGACCAGCCCGCACCTTATCCCCCGTTTGCACTAAGAGAAGGCGGGTAGTAGGCACCTTATGAAGGACCCGCATACGGCCATCAGGAGACTCAATTTCAATCTCGTGATTATTGGAACGTCGTCGGCCCACCTTGACGATACCGTCTATTTCGGCGAGGACGGCGGCGCCATTCGGCGAACGCGCTTCAAAAAGTTCCGTTACCCGCGGCAAGCCTCCCGTAATATCCGCTGTCCGGGCCGCTTGCACCGGTGTCCGAGCTAAAATATATCCTGCTGGCACCTGCGCTCCATCCACCACCGCAATACGCGCCCCCACCGGCAATGGATAAGTCTCCACCGCCTCCTCGTACTCATTCAGAATCTGAATGGCTGGCGAGAGAAACCGATTAGACGACTCAATCACAATATACTCATCCTGCTGGGCTTCCTCCAGGCGCTCTCGCCGATAGGTCTCATTCTCTATGAGGTCTACCCATTTCACTCGGCCTGCCTGCGTACTCAGAATATGACGCGCATAAGGGTCCCAAGAACAGATTTCTTGGCCCTTCTGCACCAAAGCGCCGGGCTCTACATGCAGAATCGACGCATAGGGCACATCGGCCCGCTGCAAAATATGACCCGTCTGAGGATGCTTGATATAAACTTCGGTCGTGCGGCTGATCACTACGACCTCTTCGGCTCCCCGATAGGTGCGCACCAGCGTCTGGAGGTTGTCTGTGAATTCCACTATGCCATCATGTTTGGCTTTGATGCTGCTCTGGCCCGTGATACGCTGGGCGGTTCCTCCGGTGTGGAAGGTGCGCATCGTGAGCTGGGTGCCCGGCTCACCAATAGACTGAGCCGCTATCACGCCTACGGCTTCGCCGATTTCCACGAGCCGTCCAATAGCCAGGTGTCGCCCATAACACTTCTGACATATACCCCGCTCCGCTTCACAGGTGATAGGCGAACGCACAACCACCGACTCAATACCCGCCTCCTCTATAGCCTTTGCTATCTCGTCTGTAATCTCTTCACCAGCGCCGACCAGCTTCTCACCCGTAGCCGGATGGAAAATATCATTGAGCGAGAAGCGCCCCGCAATCCGACTGGCTAAGGATTCCACCAGCTCTTCATTTTCATCGTAGAGCGCCGTAAGCCGTAGTCCCCGCATCGTCCCACAATCCTCCTCGGTAATCACCACATCCTGCGCCACATCTACCAGCTTACGGGTGAGGTAGCCCGCATCAGCCGTTTTCAAGGCTGTATCGGCTAAACCTTTCCGAGCCCCGTGCGTGGAAATGAAGTACTCAATCACATTCAGACCATCCCGCAAACTGGATAAGATGGGCGTCTCAATGATCTCCCGAGCCCCCAGCCGCCGCTGCGGCTTATTCATCAGGCCCCGCAAAGCACACAGCTGCCGAACCTGCTCCCGAGAACCCCGCGCCCCCGAATGCATCATCATGTAAATCGGATTAAACCCAGCCTGATGCTGCGAAAGCTCCCGAATCAGCTGGTCCGAAATCTCATTAGAAGTCTTCGTCCATAGGTCAATGATCTTGTTGTACCGCTCGCTGTCGCTAATCAGCCCCATCCGATACTCTTCCCGAATCTGCTCCCGTTCTTCCAGAGCTTTTTCAATCAAAGCCTGCTTATTAGAAGGCTCTATGACATCGTATAAGGTGAAGGAAGCGCCACTCTGAAAAGCCACTTGAAATCCTAATGCTTTGATTCGGTCTAAAAACTCGGCTGTTATCCGATGGTCTGTTCGGCGAAATACCTCCATGATTACATCTCGGATGGCGTTTTTGGTCAGGAGCTGGTTCACGAAGGGCATTCCGGGGGGAAGGGTCTGGTTGAAGAGGATTCGTCCGATGGTGGTGAGGACTTTTTCGCCGGAGGGGAGACGGACGGTGACTCGGGCATGAAGGGCCACCTTGCCCGAGTCGTAAGCCTGCAGAGCCTCCGCCATGCTCCCAAACATCGCCCCCTCTCCTTTGGCTCCCGGAAGCTCCTTCGTAAGGTAGTACAGCCCCAGAACCATATCCTGGGAGGGCACCGCAATCGGCGCCCCATTAGCGGGATGGAGGATGTTGTGGCTGGAAAGCATGAGAACAATAGCCTCCACAATGGCGGCTTGACTAAGCGGCACATGAACCGCCATCTGGTCCCCATCAAAGTCGGCATTGTAACCCGTGCAGACTAAGGGGTGTAGCTGAATGGCCTTACCTTCCACGAGCTTAGGCTGGAAGGCCTGGATACCTAAGCGGTGCAAAGTAGGGGCGCGGTTCAGCAGGACGGGATGGCCTTTGAGGACATTTTCCAGGATGGGCCAGATGCGGGGGTCTTTGCGTTCTACTAAGCGGCGGCCAGTTTTTTCGGTGCGGACAATCCGCTGCGCCATGAGGTCCCGAATGATGAAGGGTTTGAAGAGTTCTACGGCCATATCCTTGGGGAGGCCGCATTCATGTAGGCGCAGGTGGGGCCCTACGACGATGACGGAGCGGCCCGAGTAGTCTACGCGCTTACCCAGGAGGTTTTGGCGGAAACGTCCCTGCTTGCCGCGGATATTGTCGCTGAGGGAGCGATATAGGCGGCCGGAGGCGCTTTCGGCGGCAGCTCGGGTCTGATTGCGTTTGCGGGAGCTGTCCATGAGGGCATCCACGGCTTCTTGGAGCATGCGCCGCTCATTATTGAGCAAAATGGTGGGGACGCGGTTTTCCATCATGCGGCGCAAACGGTTATTCCGCTGAATAAGCGTTCGGTAAAGATTATTGAGGTCGGAAACGGTGAAGCGCCCGCCTGGCAAGGGAATGAGGGGCCGAAGTTCGGGCGGCACTACGGGAATCACCCGCAGAATCATCCATTCGGGGCGGTTCTCAATGCGGCGGTTGGCGGAGCGAAACTCTTCTACGACCTTGAGCCGCCGTAATAAGTCAGAGCGGCGCTGCTGCGAAGGCTCGTTGAGAATCCGAGTTCGCAGCTCCTGCGAGAGCTTATCTAAGTCCATCTTGCGTAGGACTTCTTCTAAGGCCTCTGCCCCCATCTTCACAACGAGGCTGTCCGGCCGAATACTGGAGTCCCGCTGCGCTTCCTCCTCCAGCTTACGCCGAAGCGCCTTGTACTCCTCCGCCGTGAGTAATGACCCTAATTCCAGGTCTTTCTTGATCCGAACAGCATCCCCGGGGTCCAGCACGACATACAGGTCATAATATACGACCTTTTCCAGGTTTTTCGCCGAATACCCTAAAAGAAGTCCAAGCTTAGGCGGTACATGCCGAAAGTACCAGGGATGCACGACGGGCACTTGCAAAGTTATATGCCCCATTCTCACCCGCCGCCACTTCTTTTCAATCACTTCTACATTGCACCGGTCGCAGCGCAGGCCCTTATAGCGAGCGCCTTTATACTTGCCACAGGCGCACTCATAATCCCGTACAGGCCCAAATATCTGCTCACAAAATAGCCCTAAGGGCTCCGGCTTGTGCGTCTTGTAATCAATGGTTTCGGGGCGTTTGACTTCGCCCCGGCTCCACTCCAAAATCCGATCCGGAGACGCTAAACGCAAAGTTATCCGCCGAATCGGCGTCGGAATCGTAATGACTGTGTGCTTACTGGTTTTCGCTACTTTTTCCATAGGATTATTGGCAAGTGATTTTAGTCGAAGCGGACATCAATAGCCAGTCCTCTGAGTTCATTGACTAAGACTTGGAAGGAGTCCGGCACCCCATAGTAAGTGATGTTTTCCCCTTTGATGATGGCTTCGTGGGCTTTCATGCGGCCATCCACATCGTCGGACTTGATGGTGAGCATTTCTTGGAGGAGGTTGGCGGCGCCGAAGGCTTCCAAGGCCCAGACTTCCATTTCGCCGAAGCGCTGACCGCCAAAGTGGGCTTTGCCCCCCAAGGGCTGCGAAGTTACAACCCCATAAGGCCCCACTGAACGGGCATGCATCTTATCATCTACCATGTGGTCCAGCTTCAGCATGTAGATGACCCCCACCGTAGCAGGCTGCTCAAAACGTTCTCCCGTCAAACCATTGTAAAGGTACACCCGTCCGTCTTTGGGAAGGCCTGCTTTTTCCAGTTCGGCATTGACCTGCTCGTATGAGGCCCCCGCAAAAGGCGGCACTTCGTAGCGCTTGCCTAACTTATACCCCGCCCACCCTAAGATGGCCTCAAATATCTGGCCGATATTCATGCGGGAAGGTACGCCTAAAGGATTGAGCACAATATCCACAGGCGTGCCATCCTCCAAGTAGGGCATATCTTCCACGGCGGCGACTTTGGCGATGACCCCCTTATTGCCGTGGCGCCCTGCCAGCTTATCCCCCACTTTGATTTTGCGTTTGGTCGCTACATAAACCTTGGCCATTTTCAGGACGCCATTGGCCAGTTCATCGCCAGAAGTGAGGTAATGTTTTTCTCGCTTGAGGTCGGCCTCATAACGGCTATACAACGCCATGTAGTTTTGGAATAGGCGTTCAATGAGGAGGTTTGTATGCGGGTCATCCGTCCAGCCCGTGGGGCTAAGCTCTTCGTACTTGAGGGTGGAGAGCCAGCGGCTGGTTACTTTCTTGGAGGCGGGGAGCAGCTCCTGATTGTACTTATCGCGGATGGAGACGAGTTTTTTCCCTTCTAAGAGCTTAGAGAGTTTCTCATGCATGCGGGCTCTGAGGGCGAGGACCTGACGTTCAAACTGGGCCTCTAATTCTTTTTCTTTTTGTTGTCTGGCGGCGGAGTCTTTGATTTTTCGGTCTTTTCGGTAGAGGCGGGTGCCGATGACATAGCCGTGGGTAGCTGGGGGCATGAGGAGGGAAGTGCTTTTGACATCGGTGCTGCGTTCGCCGAAGATTTGGCGCAGGAGTTTTTCTTCAGGGGTGAGGTCGGCAGTCTGGCCTTTAGGGGTAACTTTTCCTACGAGGATGTCACCTTCGCGCACTTCGGTGCCGACCATGACGAGACCTTCTTCGTCCAACCATCGGACGCGTTCGGCAGATTCGTTGGGGAGCTCCCGGGTAAGCTCCTCAGGCCCCGCTTTAGTTTCGCGGGCCTCTACTTCAAACTCCTCAATGGTGATAGAGGTCAGCACATCGTCCTGCACGAGCCGCTGCGAAATGACGATGGCATCCTCAAAGTTATAGCCCTGCCAGGGCATGAAAGCCACGAGGAGATTTTTACCCAGGGCCAGCTCCCCATTTTCAATGGAGAAACCTTCCACTAAGGGCTGGCCCGCTTCCACCCGCTGCCCGCGGGAAACAATAGGCCGCAGGTTAATGCAAGTATTCTCATTGGTGCGCCGGAACTTTGGAATTTCGTAGGTTACGACATCGTCCTCAAAGCTTACCAGGGCTTCTTCGTAAGGGCGCTCATAGCGGATGCGAATTTGGGTGGCATCTACGTATTCTACGACGCCAGGGTATTGGGCATAAATGAGCACGCGGGAGTCTTTGGCGACATATTTTTCCATGCCGGTGCCGACGATAGGGGCTTCTGGGCGCAGGAGAGGGACGGCTTGGCGCTGCATGTTAGAGCCCATGAGGGCGCGGTTGGCATCGTCATGCTCTAAGAAAGGTATCAGCGAAGCCGAGAGCCCCAGCATCTGGTCGGTAGCGACATCGGTGAAGCGGACTTCTTCCACGGAGACTTCGGGATATTCGCCCTCGTAGCGCACTTGCATTTCTGAGGGGGTATGTCCGTTGAGGAAGAACGCTAAGGGCGCAATCGGATGTTTTTCTTCTTGGTCGGCTGTCAGGTAGGCGATTTGATCAAACTGCGGCTTATCGTTTTTGACGGGGTGGTAGGGGGTTTCTAGGAAGCCTAATTCGTTGATGCGAGCGTAGATGGCGAGGGAGTTGATGAGGCCGATATTAGCGCCCTCGGGGGTTTCGATGGGGCAGATGCGGCCATAGTGGGAAAAGTGCACATCGCGAGCCTCAAAGCCGGCATGTTCTCGGGAGAGCCCGCCGGGCCCAATAGCCGAAATGCGCCGTTTGTGCGCTAACTCGGAGAGGGGATTGGTCTGGTCTACGAGCTGACTGAGCTGACCCCGAGTGAAAAACTGATTAATAGCACTGAGGAAGGCCTTGTGGTTGATCACGTCGCTGGGCTTGAAGTCTTCGGACTCCATGGTGCTCATTTTTTCGCGTACGCCTTTAGCTAAGCGGGAAAGGCCCACGGAGAATTGCTGGTACATATGTTCGCCCACGGTCCGAATGCGCCGATGGCTCAGGTGGTCTTCCTCGTCGGGTTCTATTTTGCCCTGCATCAGCTGATGAAGCCGATCAATGATGGCGACTAAGTCTTCTACCCGCAAAAGGCGGTCCGAGAATCGCTGTTCTCCGAAGAGTTTTCGGTTGAGCTGATAGCGGCCTACTTCGCCCAAGTCGTATCGCTTATCGGAGAGGATTTGTTTTTCCACGTATTGGCGGGCGGTTTCGGGGTCGGTTTGGCCCTCCGTGCCGCGGAGGAGTTTGTAGATTTCCTGGCAGGCGGTCGTAACAGAGTAAGAGGGGTCTTTCCGCAAAGTGGCTAAGATGATGTGACGTTCGTCTTCGTATTCGGGCTTAATGAGGTAGAGCCGGTCAATACGCAGTTCGCTTAGGGTATTCCAGTCTTCTTCGGTGAGCACATGCCCTACATCAAAAAACTGTTGGAAGCGCTGGACGGCGGTGGTTTCGCTGGTTTCGGGGTCTACGATCTCTTCTTGGTGGGCGGCGACAATGCGGGTGGCCAGCTTACGCCCTACATAGGGCAAAAATGACTTGATGGAGTTTAGTTTGAGGGGCACTTCTTCGGCGATATGGAAGAGCCGCACCAAATCAGCATCGCTGCCATGGCCCATAGCGCGCAAAAGAAGGGTGACGGGGAGGGCTTTTTTCCGGTCCAGGTACACCCGCGTATAGCCGGTGGCGTCCGTAGCCAGTTCGATCCAGGTGCCCCGAGCAGGAATGATTTTAGCCCCGTAGGTCTTTTCGGAGGTGCCTGCCCGCTGCACCGCAGCAAACAAAATGCCGGGAGAACGGTGCAGCTGATTGATAACCACTCGCTCCACCCCACTCACAATAAAAGTGCCTCGCGGCGTCATGTACGGGACCGTCCCTAAGTACACCCACTCCTCCTTGGGCTTGAAGATCTCGTTATCGGATTTGAGCGGATATAAGGCAAAGCGAGCCTTCACCTGCACCCCATAGGTCAAGCCACGCTCTTTGCACTCTTCTGGACTATATCTCGGGGGGTCCAGAAGGTACCCCCGAAAGTCCATCTCATACTCTTCCTTGGAGTCCCGTACCGGAAAGTTTTCTCTGAAAACCCGGTACAGCCCTTCTTTTTCTTGCTTTTCGGGCGGCGTATGAAGGTCCATGAACGCCCGAAACGAGTCCAACTGAATAGATAAGAGATCCGGCACGTCTATGGCCGGCCGATGCACACCAAAACGAACCCGCTGACTATGCATACGATTGAAACCCATTGTCATAACAAAAAGCTGCACCTACCCCATCCAAAGACAGGGTAGATGCCGACCGCAGGAAAAGGAGTTTAGCGAGGCGAGAACGCACTTATTTGACTTCCACCTCGGCACCCAAATCAGCGAGCTGCTGACGAATAGCTTCCGCTTCCTCCTTAGAGATTTTTTCTTTGATAGGCTGAGGCGCTTTATCTACCAGCTCTTTCGCTTCTTTCAGGCCGAGACCTGTGATGTTTTTCACCACTTTGACCACATCCAGTTTCTTTTCGCCGGGAGCTTTTAGGATGACATCAAATTCGGTTTTAGCGGGGGCCTGCGCTTCGGCAGGAGCCGCCGCCGGACCCGCAGCAGCCACCATCACCGGCGCCGCCGCCGCAGGTTTAATGCCATACTCATTCTCCAAAATAAGCGCCAGCTCATTCACTTCTTTCACGGTGAGATTCACCAGAGTTTCCGCAAGGGCTTTCAAGTCTGCCATATCTGTTTAGGATTTAGGAGTTTCGTTCGGATAAAGTTTTGAGTACGCCCGCTATCGTCTGACCAGCTCCTTGAAGCATCGCCACCACATTCTGTATAGGGGCTTGCAAACGGCCAATCAGCTCGCTTAGCAGCTCTTCCTTCGTCTTTAGACGCGTGAGCGCTTCTAACTGCTCCTCACCTAAAAAGACCGACTCCTCTACATACGCCGCCTTGAAAAACGGCTTCTCCTTCTTATTCTTTTCCCGAAAATCCCGCAAGACCTGCGCCGGTAACTTCGGATTTTCGGGGACAAATATCACGGCCGTTTGGAGCTTGAGAACCTCTTTGAGCTCTTGTCGGACTGGGATGGCAGCTATTTCCAGCGCTTTGGCCAAGAGGGTATTCTTAATAACCCGCACCCGAAGCCCTTTCTCATAGCAGGCCCGCCGAAAGGCCACCGTATCTTCGGCATTAAGCCCCTCCAAGTTGAGCAAATAAAAACCCTTATGGGCTTGCACAAGCTGGGCCACTTCGTGAATCAGCGCCGTTTTCTCAGTCTTATTCATAAGCGATTTCTATCTATGAGGAGGGATGGACTCATGGTCGTAGAGACATACACCGACAAGATGTAAGTCCCTTTGACGCCCGCAGGACGAAGGCTCTCTATAGTACGCAAAACCTCCTGGGCATTTTCCCGCAGCTTCTGCGTATCAAAAGAAGTTTTCCCGAAAGGAACATGGACAACCCCCGTCTTGTCGTTTCGTATTTCTATTTTACCTGCTTTGAGCTCTCGTACCGCTCGGGCAATATCGGGGGCAACGGTGCCACTTTTGGGGTTGGGCATGAGCCCTCTCGGCCCCAGTATCTTCCCCAAGCGGGCCACCTTAGGCATCACATCGGGCGTGCACACCACCACATCTACGTCCAGCCATCCCTGCTCTATCTTAGAGAGATACTCGTCTAACCCCACATAGTCGGCCCCTGCCGCTTGGGCTTCTTTTTCTTTGTCGGGAGGCACTAAGGCCAGCACGCGGACCGTCTTGCCCGTCCCATGCGGGAGAGTGACCGTGCCCCGCACCTGCTGATTGGCCTGACGAGGGTCTATATTAAGGTCCACCGCCAGCTCAAAAGTCGCATCAAACCGCTCAAAGCGGATTTTCTTCAAAAGCTCTATCGCCTCTGGCAGAGCATAAGGCCGCTTCTCTATCTGCCGGAGGGCCGTGAGGTATTTCTTTCCGTGCTTAGGCATAAGGTTACTAAACTTTTTCTCCTTCTATCACCAGTCCCATGCTTTTGGCCGTGCCTGCGATCATATTCATGGCGGCTTCCACGGTGTAGCAGTTGAGGTCAGGCATTTTTTTCTCGGCGATTTCTCGGATTTGTTGCCAAGTGACTTTGCCTACTTTTTTGCGGTTGGGTTCAGGGGAACCTTTTTCTATCTTAGCGGCTTTTTTGAGGAGCTCTGCAGCGGGCGGGGTTTTGATGACAAACTCAAAGCTTTTATCTTTATAGATGGTGATGACGACAGGGAGTAGCTCGCCTTGCTTGTCTTGGGTGCGGGCATTGAATTGTTTGCAAAACTCCATGATATTGACGCCCTTGGAGCCCAGGGCTGGGCCAATAGGGGGGGCGGGATTGGCTTGTCCGCCTTTGATTTGGAGCTTGACGATGGCTGCTATTTCTTTCATAGTTTTTCCAGTTGGTGATATTGGATTTCCACGGGGGTTTCCCGATTGAAGACTTTGACGTGGACGCGGGCGCGCTGTTTTTCGGGGTAGAGCTCGCGGATGGTGCCTTCAAACCCGGCGAAGGGGCCTTCGGTGATACGTACAAGGTCGCCCACGCTGAGTTCGTGCCAGGCTTCGGGAACGGCTTCTTTGGAGCGGGCCCGAGAAAGGATAGCGCTGATCTCTTGCTCCGAAAGCGGCTGCGGCGGCTGGCCCCGAGCCGGCGAAACAAAATACAGCACATCCGGAATAGACCGCATCAAGGGTACTAAGTCCGGCACATACGACTCCGAAGCAATCTCCAAAAAGAGATAGCCCGGCAAAAATATCTTCTCCTTCTCCCGCTTCTTGCCGCTTTTACTACTTTGCAGCACCCGCTCCATAGGTACCACCACGTCCTGCACTTGATGAGATAGACCCAAACGTTCTATTTCGGTTTGAATGCGATGGGCCACCTTTTTCTCTTGGGAGGCCCGAACCTTCAGCACATACCAGGGCATCGTTAGAAAAGCGAGTATAAAAACCGCATGATGGTGCTAAATATCAAGTCTATAGTCCCAATCACCAGAGCAATGAGGAGGCTTCCGACCAGCACGGCTACGGTCGTACTGAAGAGCTGGGGCAGAGTAGGCCACTCTATCTTTTCGCGCCACTCCACCGAAGAGGCCTTCCACCAAGATCGCCATCGCTCCAACATCGCACGGGTGGCAGGACTCGAACCCGCAACCTGCGGTTTTGGAGACCGCTGCTCTACCAGTTGAGCTACACCCGTGTACGCTCCGCCAGATGGCAGGGCGCAAAAATACGAAGAAATTTTTAGTCCAAAATTTCGGTGACCTGACCAGCGCCGATGGTTCGGCCCCCTTCCCGAATAGCGAAGCGGAGCCCCTTCTCCATGGCGATGGGATAGATCAGCTCTACCTCTATGGTTACATTGTCGCCGGGCATAACCATGGGCACATTCTCGGGGAGCTTGATGGTGCCGGTCACATCAGCCGTGCGGAAGAAAAACTGCGGCCGATAGTTAGTCGTGAAGGGCGTGTGGCGACCGCCTTCTTCTTTGGTGAGGATATAGACTTCGGCCTTGAAGCGCTTGTGGGGGGTTACGCTATTGGGAGCACAGACGACCATACCGCGCCGCACCTGATCTTTGTCAATACCCCGCAACAGAAGCCCCACATTATCACCGGCCACGCCTTCATCCAGAATCTTGCGGAACATCTCAATGCCGGTAACGACGGAAGTCAATTTATCCTCGCGCAGGCCTACGATATCCACGGGGTCGTTGAGCTTGATTTTACCCCGCTCAATCCGACCAGTTACAACCGTACCCCGGCCTGTAATAGAAACCACATCTTCCACAGGCATGAGGAAGGGCTTATCCGTGATCCGTTGAGGCGTAGGAATATAGTTATCCAGCACCTCCAGTAGCTCAAGGATTTTGGCTTCCCACTTGGGATCGCCGTTAAGGGCGCCCAAGGCCGAACCCCGAATGATGGGCGTCGTATCCCCCGGATAGCCATAAAAGTTGAGCAGGTCCCGAATTTCCATTTCGGCCAGTTCCAAAAGCTCTTCGTCATCTACCATGTCTACCTTATTGAGGAAGACAACGATGTAAGGCACGCCGACTTGGCGGGCGAGGAGGATGTGTTCGCGGGTTTGGGCCTTCGGGCCGTCGGTCGCCGCCACCACCAGAATAGCTCCATCCATCTGGGCCGCTCCCGTTACCATGTTCTTCACATAGTCCGCATGGCCCGGGCAGTCAATATGCGCATAATGCCGCTTCTCCGTCTGATACTCCACATGCGCCGTATTGATCGTAATCCCCCGCTCCCGCTCTTCCGGCGCATTATCAATGGACTCATAGGTACGTTCCTGCGCCAGCCCTTTTTTGGCCAAAACCCTCGTAATGGCCGCCGTCAGCGTCGTCTTCCCATGGTCCACATGACCAATGGTCCCTACATTGACATGTTCGCGGTCGCGAACGAAAACCTCCTTAGACATATAGCGCCACTGGCCGGACTTGAACCAGCACCTCCTTCTCTACGAGAAGAGAAGAAGACCCTCCTGGCAATGGCAAGGCGGTGCAAAGGTACAAAAAATTTCCCGCCGCAAGCGAGAGGCTCATGAGCTATCCTCTCTGGTCGGGGCGCCCGGATTTGAACCGGGGACCTCTTCGTCCCGAACGAAGCGCGCTACCGGGCTGCGCTACGCCCCGAACCCCCCGAGCCATTGGCCGGGATCGAACCGGCGACCTCTTCCTTACCAAGGAAGTGCTCTACCACTGAGCTACAATGGCTTTTTGACGCCGCAAAGGTAGTAAAAACTCGCCAATCCCACCCCCCAAACCCTCCCAGCCCCACAAGCCCACAAGTTTGGTGTATCTTTGGCGAGAACTCCCATGACAGAGGTCGCCCAACGAATCTTAGAAGCCGCTGTAGCCGAATTTGCCCAGTACGGATACGATGGCGCCCGCTTAGCCCGCATCGCCCAAGCCGCCGGCGTCCACACCTCCCAAATCCACTACTACTTCGGCAGCAAAAAAGACCTCTACCAAGAAGTCCAAAAACACCTCCAGCCCGCCGAAACCACCAGCATCACCGAAGTCCTCACCCAAGCCGACCGACCCCTCCCCGAACGTATCCAACTCTTCTACGAACGTTTTGGAAAATTCGTGGAAAACTTCCAAGCCCTTAGCGAAAACGTTTCCGCAGCCCTGCTCCCACCCCTCCTCAAAAGCCCCCAATCCCTCGCCCTACCCCCCTGGGAAGACATGCTTACCCAAGCTCAGCGCTTAGGCCTAATCCGAAACCTCCCCCTACCTCTCCTCTTAGCCCACCAATGGACCGTCGCCATGATACCCCTATGGTTCATGCCCGATAAAACCCAATGGCCCGCCTATTATCAAAGCGAAGCGCCCGCTCATTTCTGGGCCTTAGCGAAAAATATCCCATGACAGAGGATCGTCTGAGGTTTTTTGTCGTGCGCGTAGGAGAACCTACAGAAAGTCCCGAGGAAGCCGAAGAGTATTTAGCGGAGTTGAGATTTTTAGTGGAGAGTGCAGGCTATACGGTAGGGGCCATGCACGCTTATAAATGGCGACGACCCGATCCCGCCACCTACCTTACGAAAGGCCGCATACAGGAAATCCAAAACCTCTTAGCTCAAGGCTCCTACGATGCCGTCTTAGTGGATGCGCCCGTCTCGCCCGTTCAAGTGCGAAACCTGGAAAAAGCCTGGGAAAAGCCGGTTTTAGACCGGGAGGGGCTCATCCTCCAGATTTTTGCCCGGAATGCCCGCACCGCCCAAGCCAAAGCCCAAGTAGAACTCGCCCAGCTACAATATGAGCTGCCTCGCCTCACGCATCGCTGGACGCACCTCTCCCGAGAACGGGGCGGGATTGGGCTGCGGGGCGGCGGCGGCGAACAGCAAATAGAAATAGACCGCCGCAAAATCCGCGAGCGCATTGCCCGCCTACGCCGCCTTTTGGCCGAATACCAAAAGCAAGCCGCCATCCGCCGAGAACGCCGAGAAATGCTCTTGCGCGTTACCCTCGTCGGCTACACCAACGTAGGCAAATCCACCCTCATGCGCCTCATCAGTAAGGCCCCCGTCCTCGTAGAAGACCGCCTCTTCGCCACCTTAGACACCACCACCCGAAAAGTCGTCCTGAATGGCATCCCCTTCCTCCTCTCCGACTCCGTCGGCTTCATCCGAAAGCTACCCCCCTCCCTCTTAGAGGCTTTCCACACCACCCTTGAAGAAGTCCGAGAAGCCGACCTCCTCCTCCTCGTAGTGGATATCAGCAGCCCCGGCTACCTGCAACAAATCCGGGTCGTAGAACGCACCCTGGAAAAAATCGGCGCCG
>Ga0308418_1000373_pt1 | contig 26851 bp, 22 predicted proteins | sample HotsprSampleR4cd_FD_203517 | JGI IMG/M metagenome (GOLD analysis project Ga0308418, IMG submission 203517) | Hot spring phototrophic mat microbial communities from Mushroom Spring, Yellowstone National Park, Wyoming, United States - 20090729_R4cd ... | reverse complement strand
CCTTCGATGAAGAAGATTTAGCTTTATTTGACTTTCTAAATGTGATACCAATGGAGTCGAAAATCCTGTAAAGCTTATCTGCTTCTTCAGATATAACAAGAACGCTAAATGACCTAAAAAAAACCATTTGTTGTTAAAATAGAACTTTTAGCATTCATATGTCAATAATTATATGAAATCCCTGAAATTGCCGATAGAAAAGAGCTGTCTTGAGCTCATCCCGTCATTCTGAGGGGGTAAATCCCCCGAGGAATCTCTCAGAAAAAAAGATGAGATTCTTCCCCTTCGCTTCCCCTTCGCATAAGCTCAGGGCTTCGGCTCAGGGTCAGAATGACAACATTCGGAGGGGATTCTTCGCTTCGCTCAGAATGACAGAATAAGACGCTGTCCTGAGCAAAGTGAAGGAATGACACCTTTTTGTCATCTTTTTTCTTGTCACCCTGAGGCGTAGCCGAAGGGTCTCCTGAGGGGATTCTTCGCTCCGCTGACGCTCCGCTCAGAATGACAAAAAAGGTCGCTCAGAATGACAGAACTGAGGAGATTCTTCGGTCGCTAACGCTCCCTCAGAATGACAACATTGGGAGGGGATACTTTGCTTCGCTCAGAATGACAGAATAAGACGCTGTCCTGAGCCGAAGCGAAGGAATGACTCCGATGACAAAATACTCCAAAACATAATTTTCTATCTGCAATTTCAGATGAAATCCTAAAAATGAGATATATATAAGTTCAATTGAGCTACGAGATGAAACAAAAATTTAAGTTTAATTCAGAAGAAATTCTATAAAAAATGTATCAATAAAAAATCCTATAGTTGTAAGAAAAATCATCTCGATAGCTGTTCTCATGTCTACACCGAATGCTGTTGCAAAAATCATACTTAGTAACATTGAAGGCATGGATGCTTCAATTATGCAAACATTGAGAGGAATTCCGGTAAGTCCTGTCAAACTTCCAAACAAAAATGCCAACAAAGGGGCTATGATAATTTTTATCAAGATGGCTGGTGTAATAATAGGTAGTCTTTCAGGTGCCACAGCCTTTACAGAGATACCAACAATCAGAAGCATAAAAAAGGTAACATAACCTGAGATTTCTTTTAAAACATTAATTAGTTCCGAGGGTATAATAATATTGGACTCTCTTAATATGATTCCTACAACTAACCCCCATATTGGAGGAATTTTGAAAATCGTTAATATAGAATCTTTAAGTTTGTATCTCTTTGCCCTTCCGTATTTCATGCATACTGCTACTGCAACTGTCCATGTAAGAGGTGTACTTGCCAAAAAATCATAGGTAAAGGCATAGCTCATTCCTTCTGTTCCATAAAGCTTTGTTAATATTGGTAATCCAATATAAAGAACATTTCCAAAGGCAGAACACATAATAAGAGAGCCTATTACTTCAGGCTTAATATTTTTGCTTTGTGCAATCTTTCTATAAACAAACCATGATATGGCAACACAGCTTAATATTGTAAGATTTGCAACAACTGAAATTTTTAAATGACTTAGATTAAAAGGCATTGTATAGGTAGTTTTAAAACAAACCAGAGGGATAATGTAATAAAAAACAAAGTAATTGATTCTATCACGAATAAAATCAATTTTTTCAGGTGCAAAACCAATAATTGTAAAAAGCACCCTTAATAAAAGCCCGCTTATTATAAAAGATAAAATATCAAGAAACATTCTTCGTGGAGAATCAAATTTGTTCTTTCAATATTTGCAGGATTTTTTTAAAATCATTTAAATTTTTTTTCAAAATTCCGTATAAAACAGAATCATCAATTTTATCATAACTGTGAACAATTATATTTCTAACGCCTATCATTTTAAAAATTAAATCAAGATATTCAGCCGGGAATAAATCATTTTCAGCAAGTAATATAAATACTTCTCTGTTACTTTCTGGAATTTTTAACTTTTTATCAGAAATAAGCATTTTCCCAATATCAATAATAGCCTCAATTGCACGATGCAAGTTTCTTTCAGCAGCGTCTTTATATATCCATGATTTTATATATTTCTCATAATCTGGAACTTTTTTTCTTATTTCATATAATTTTTTGAGAGAATTTTGCACTGTTTCAATTTTTGAGAAATATTCAATTTTTCTATGCATGCTGATATCTCTTTTTTATCTCATTTAAATAATACGGAGCAAAATCATGGTATTCTCTGATTATCATATTCTGAAACTCTATTCTATGCTGTCTCAAATTTTTTGCCTCATATATTAGAGTCCCCTGCGAGATTATTGAAAAAAGAAGTAAAATTGAAGCAAATTTGTCAGCCATATTTACGATGCTTATATCTCTTTTGATACCAGATTTGAATAAAGTTCTTGAGATAATGTCTTCAACATGACTGATTAAAATTAAAACTTCTTCCTTATTTAGATTAGGAGCGGGCAATATAGCAATGTCTATGTCACTGTCCTTTCTAACTATTCCTCTAACCAAGGAGCCATACAAATAAACAGCTGCGAGTCCTGGAATTTTTTCAGTTTTTAAGGCTTTTTTTAAATCATTTATGAACTTTTTCATAGGTTAATTATAACAGTTTTTTATATCTTCTCAGACAAGTTTAATGAGTTTTCAATACAATCATTTACACTTACACCCCTATAGGCATTTCCTGTAAGATATAATCCCGGATATTTTTCCAATATTTGATTAATCCTTTTAAGCTTTTCTTCATGCCCGACTTCATATTGTGGAATTGCTCTTTCCCATCGGAATATTTTTATAAATTTCGGTTCTCCCTTGATTTTAATAATCTCTCTTAACTCTGACAAAGCTAAATCAATTAGTTTTTCATCTGGCAACAAAGCAAGCTCTGGTGCTCTTCTTCCTCCTATCATGCTTCTTAGTAATACATAACCTTCAGGAGCTCTGTTTGGGAAAATACTTGAGTCAAAAAGTGTTCCAAGAATCTTCCTTTTCTCTCTATATGGGACAAGAAATCCATAGAGATCTGTTCCGAACCCTATCTGCTGTCTTTTAAATCCTAAGGCAACAACGCTTAAAGGTGGATAGGGAATTGAGTTTAAAATATCTGAAAGCTCTTTATCAAAATCTTTAAATATTTGAGCTGTCTCATGGGCTGGGCAGGCAAAAATAATTTTTTTTGTGGCAATGGTTTCTCCACTTTCAAGAAAAACTCTGTAAGGTCCATTTTCATAAATACATCCTGTAACTTTTTTCCCTTTAATTATTTTGCCTTCAAGTTTGCTTTCAAGGGAATTAATAAGTTCTAACATTCCTCCTTTAAAGGACATAAGCACAGTCTCTGGCTGAGCTTTTACATCTTTTCTTTCCTTTTTCAAAGCAAGTAATCCCTTTATAAGTCCTCCGTATTTTTTCTCAAGCAAGTAAACCTTTGGGAAACAGCTTTTCATACTCATTCTTGAAGAATCTCCAGCATATATACCTGTTGACATGGGATCAATAAGTTTTTCATAAAATTCTCTTCCAACTCTTCTACTTACAAACTCTTCCACTGATTCATCTTTTTCTTCTTTTAAAGGTGGGATGAAGTATTCACCAATCATTCTTATCTTTCCAGAAAAAGAAAGCAAGGAAGATAAGAAAAACTTTAAAGGATTAGAAGGCACCTCTGTGAGTTTACCATCAATAAGAATATATCGTTTTTTTGCGCTTTCACTTCCCTTTACTGGTTCTATGTTTAATTCCTGTGCCAGTTTAATTGTTGATGGCTTGTTACTTAAAAATCCATTAACTCCGCCTTCACAAAGAAACCCTGATACTTTTTCAGTGATTATTTTACCACCTGCTCTTTTTTCTGCTTCAATGAGTTTTAAATCAAGTTCAGGATTTCTTTTTAGTAAAAAGTATGCAAGGCTTAATCCTGAAATTCCACCACCTACAATTATTGCTTCTGCATTGTCCATTTAATTATTGCCTCCACCATGTCTTTTATTGTTGATTTTTCAGGAATAATGCTTACTTTATAACCCCTCTCTTCAATTGCCTTTGCAGTTGTATTTCCTAATGCTGCGATTGTTACATCTTTAAGCATCTCTTTTGCATCGTCCTTAAGAATATCAATCAAGTTATTAAAGCTTGACGGAGATGTAAAAGTAGTAATTGTAATCTTTCCTTCTCTTAAGAACCTTACAAGTCTTTTTCCATGCTCTGTGGGCTTAACAGTTCTGTATGTAATCGGTGCATCAACTTTTACACCAAGCTTTTGCATCTCCTCAACAAAACCTTTCATTGCAATATCTGAACGTGGATAGAGGATTCTTATATGCTCATTAATAAAAACATTTTTATCTTCCTTCTGAATCCTCACTATATCATTCTGAGTACTCAATATATCATTCTGAGTAATAACTATATCATTCTGAGTACCCATTATGTCATTCTGAGCGAAGCGAAGAATCTCCTCCTTTTTAAGAGATTCCTCGGGAAAAGGGCACCCCAAAAAGTCATGGACTTTTTGGGGACCCTGACATTGAGTCCCTCGGAATGACAAAGAGGAATAAGAACTATTAATAATTTTCTCTTTAAACAAATTCACCAATGCGGAAGAATTAAATTCATCGGGAACAATGTCTGCATTTATTCCGTAGTTTCTTAAACTTTTCGCAGTTTCTTTACCAATGGCACAAATAAGAACATTTTTTAAAGCTCTCACATCTTTACCAATGCTGAAGAATCTCTCAAAAAAGAATGAAACTGCTCTCGGAGATGGAAACACAATAAAATTGTAACTTTCTATCTCATTTATTGCACTGTCAAGCTCTGAAAAATCTTCTGCTGGTAAAAAATATATTGTTGGGAATACAAAAAGCTCTGCTCCCATATCCTCAAGTTTTAAATAATCTTCAGTTAATTGTCTTGTGATAAGAATTCTATGACCATGTAATGGCTTTTTTTCATACCAGTTGAGTTTATCTCTTAATTTTACAACATCGCCAATTACAAGAATTGCTGGAGGGGTTATTTTATGAATTTTTGCAAGTTCTGCTATTTCTGAAATTACTCCTGTAATTACCTTTTGTTCGGGTCTTGTTCCCCATCGAATAATAGCTGAAGGGGTTTGAGGATTTAGCCCTTCCTTTATTAACTTCTCTGTAATAGTGTCAAGATTCTTCACACACATAAGAAAAATCATAGTTTCCGCTGCATTTGATGCCCTTATATGGGTAAAAATTCTATCCTGTTTTGAAAGGTCTTCATTTCCTGTTATTACAGTAAAGGCAGAGGCAACTTTTCTATGCGTAACTGGAATTCCTGCATAGGCTGGAACTGCAATAACAGAACTAATTCCTGGAACTATCTCAAAATCTATTCCCTCCTCTGCAAGAAGCTCTATCTCTTCCCCTCCTCTTCCAAAAACAAAGGGATCTCCGCCTTTAAGTCTACAAACAATTTTGCCTTCCTTTGCCTTTTCAACAAGAACTCTGTTTATCTCATCCTGAGTCATCTCATGATGACCGCCTCTTTTACCTGCATAGATAAATTCAGCATCCCTCTTTGCATAAGTTAAAAGTCTTGGATTTATGTGAAAATCATAAACAATGCAATCAGCTATTTCAATTGCTCTAATTCCTTTCAATGTAATTAATCCTGCATCTCCTGGTCCCGCACCAACAAGGTAAACCTTACCCTTGTTCAATCTTGCCTCCTTTGATATTTTCTCTTATATGAAACATTAATAAATTTTAACACATATCTTGTTTTTTAATGTCATATAAACTAAACCCCTAAATTTGCCAATAGAAATTTCTATTCTAAATGATTCTTTAATTAGGAAAGCATTAGCCCAAAAAATCTCATCCTATTAATAAATGAAACCCTTCCCCTTCACTTTGTTCAGGGTCAGGCTGACAAGTGCTATCCTGAAGAGTAACAATAAAAGCATCATTCTAAGAAAAACGAAGAATCCCTCTCTTATTCCTTTTTCTGAGAGATTTAATTCGGGGAGTTTACCGCTTCACTTCCTTCATCGCAGTCTCAGAGTCAAGCCGAAAGGCTCAGGAGGACGCCCCGAGGTATTGAAATCCGCAGAATAACAGTAGAAGAAAAAGACAGCCTTTTTCTATCTGTAAATTAAGGGTGACACATAAAAAATTACAATTTAAACTTATTTTTGTTATAATATAAACCATGTTTATCGGAAAGCCTATTATTTCAGAAGAACAAATTCAAATAAAGGTAAAAGAACTTGCTAACAGAATTTCAAAAGATTATTCTCAAAGAGATTTAATTGTTATTGGGATTCTTAAAGGCTCATTTATGTTTTTTTCCGATCTTATAAGGTATATTAAAAGTCCTCTGAAAATTGATTTTCTTATTGCTTCAAGTTATCTGAAAGATAGTTCTTCCGGTGAAGTAAAAATTTATTACTTTCCAAGAGAAAACCTAACTGGCAAAGATGTTCTTCTTGTTGATGATATTATTGATACAGGGATTTCCTTGCATTTTATAAGGGAAAAAATACTTGATATGAACCCTTCTTCTTTGAAAATTTGTGTTCTACTGGATAAAAAGGAAAGACGAGTTGTTGATGTTCCCGTAGACTATGTTGGTTTTTCTGTTCCAAATAAATTTATAGTCGGATACGGACTTGATTATCAGGAAATGTTTAGAAACATTCCCTATTTAACAATCTTTAAAAAAGAAGCCAAATAATGTACAAATTAAAAATTATTACTGATTTTGATGCTGCCCATCAGTTAAGGGGTTATAAGGGCAAATGTGAAAATATTCATGGACATAACTGGAAAGTTGAGATAGAGGTTATCGCAGAAAATTTAAATGAAATTGGTATTGCCATTGATTTTAAAGAGTTAAAAAAAATATCCGATGAGGTTGTCTCTGAATTAGACCATACCTTTATAAATGAAATTCCGCCCTTTAATCAAATAAATCCTTCAAGCGAAAATATAGCAAAATGGATATATCTTAACTTAAAATCAAAACTTGAAAAGATTCCTGTCAAGCTTTTTTCGGTTACAGTATGGGAGTCCGATAATGCTGGAGCAACCTATTTTGAGTGAACTTTATAAATTGGCTCCTCAAATAAATGCTCAATGGGAAATTTATTTTTTAAGAGCGCAATCTCATATTATCGAAGGTAAAGACTTAAAAATTGACAGAAAAAAAACTTCCTTTGTGAATTCTTTCTCAATTAGAGTAATCAAAGATTCAAAGGCTGGATTTGCAAACTGTAGAAGCATCGAAAAAATCCCTGAAGCATTCAATATAGCAATTGAACTTTCTAAACATTCAAAACCCGATGAATTTATTCATCTTCCTCAACCTTTAGAGATAAAACCTCTCAGTGTTTTTGATGATAACATAACAAAAATAAACGGAGCAATTTCAGATTTTTTAATTTCCATGCAAAGAAGTGCCCTTTTTGATAAAAGAATTAAAAAACTTAGAAATGCAGAGATTAATGTATCTACCTATGAAATAGGCATAATAAATTCAGAAGGTTTAGCGATATCCAATCCTTTTACTTCAATATCTGCTCATATAATTTCTATAGCAGAAGAAGAAAATTCACAAATGAGTTGGGCATACAGAGCAGAGAGATTTCTGAAAAATATTGATTTTGAAGAAATTGGTAAAGAAGCATCCAAAAAAGCCCTAATGTTGCTTAATCCTCAAAAAATATCACCCTTCAAAGGATGGATACTCTTAGAACCCTATGTTGCATCAGAATTTCTTGAACTTATCTGTCAATCTCTTTCAGCAGAAAATTTTCAATTAGGCAAGTCAATATTCATAAATAAAATGAATGAAATTGTAATGAATGAGGCTTTAGATATAATTGACAATGGTGTAATTCCTGAAAGATTTGGTTCGACCCCTTTCGATGCTGAAGGAGTTCCTACCAATAAAAAGACTCTTATTGAAAAAGGAGTATTAAAGTCCCTGATGCATAACTCCTATACAGCAAGAAGATGGGGGATGAAGAACTCAACAGGAAATGCAATAAGAAATGAAAGGGGAATTTCAGTAGGTCCAACTAATCTTTATATTGAAAGTAATCTTCCTCAAAGTTCCTTTGATGATTTATTGAAATTCATTGATAAAGGAATTTATATCTTAGAAGTGATGGGAATGCATACTGCCAATCCTGTAAGTGGAGATTTTTCAGTTGGTATAGCTGGTGTATATATAGAAAAGGGTGAATTAAAATATCCTGTAAAAGAAGCTATAATTTCCGGAAATGTTTCACAAATATTTAAAAATATTAAAGCTTTAGGACAAGATTTAACCTTTTATAGAAATATTGGAACACCAACCCTTCTTGTTGAAGGAATAGATATATCAGGTTAAAGGAGGAAGTTGATGGATTATCTTTTAACAGAAGACCAGAAAATGATAAAGGATTTAACAAGACAAATCGCTGAAGAACATGTTCTTCCTGTGAGAGCTGAACTTGATGAAACAGGAGATTTTCCATGGGAAATTATGAAAATTTTAGCACAGGCTGACATGTTTAGAGTTTTTATTCCCGAAGAATACGGAGGACTTGGTACAGGAGCATTAGAATTATGTTTAGTTGTTGAAGAATTATCCCGTGTATGCCTTGGTGTCTCAACAACCTATGCAGCAAATGCATTGGGAACCTATCCAATACTTCTTTTTGGAACGGAAGAACAAAAGAAAAAATATCTTCCAGATATTGCCGATGGTAAAAAACTTGTTGCATTTGCCCTTACTGAGCCAAATGCAGGAAGTGATGCTGGAGGAATTCAAACAACAGCTGTAAAAGATGGAGATTATTACATTCTAAATGGAAGGAAACAGTGGATTACAAATGGTGGCGAAGCCGAGATTTACACTGTTATAGCATTAACTGATAAATCAAAGGGGGCTCGTGGAGCATCTGCTTTTATCCTTGAAAAGGGAACTCCCGGATTCAGTTTTGGCAAAAAAGAAAACAAAATGGGAATCAGAGCTTCTGCAACAAGGGAATTAATCTTTGAGGACTGTCGAATCCCTAAGGAAAATATTTTGGGGAAAGAGGGTATGGGATTCATAGTAGCTATGAAAACCCTTGATCAGTCTCGTGTAGGAGTAGGTGCTCAGGGAGTAGGAGTTGCTCAGGGTGCCTTTGAAGAAGCAGCAAAGTTTGCAAAACAGAGAATTCAATTTGGACAACCAGTAATAAGTTTTCAAGCTGTGCAACACATTCTTGCAGATATGGCAATTCATGTTGAGGCAGCAAGGGCTCTCGTATATTCTGTAGCGAGATATATTGACAGTGGTGCAAAGGATATTACTAAAGCTTCTGCAATGGCAAAAACCTTTGCTACAGATGTTGCTATGAAAGTTACAGTTGATGCTGTTCAAGTAATGGGGGGTTCTGGATACATGAGGGATTACCCTGTTGAAAAGATGATGAGAGATGCTAAGATTTTACAAATATATGAAGGGACAAATCAGATACAAAGAAATGTTATAGGACAGGCTATTATAAAAGAACTTACAAAAGCTGGTTTTTAAGTAAATTTTTTATCAATTTTTAATTTATTCTTGATTTTAAATTTGCTGTATTTACCAGGATGCGCCTATTATCCAAATTATAAAGTTTATTCTTTTGAGCTTACTGAGAAAGAAAATACAGAAATAATTAATACGCACAACCAATGGCGGAAACAACTGGGAGTTCCAAATTGGGGTAAAATATCTTTTGGTCAAGCTCTCCAGTAATGCCGAAATATTTAGTTAATTATTGGGCACAGGAAAGATTCAATTATGATTATTACTCAAATAGTTGCAAGCAGGATAAAATTTGCAGTCATTATACTCAAATAATATGAAGAAACACTAAAGAATTAGGTTGTGCAAAAGCTTTATGTAGTAGAGGAGAAGAAATCTGGGTTTGTAATTATAATCCTGCGGGTAACATTGTTGGTAAAAGACCCTATTAATTAAAATTAAATAATGCGAGAGGAGGGATTTGAACCCTCACGGGTTTGACCCCACTGGATTCTAAGTCCAGCGCGTCTGCCATTCCGCCACTCTCGCTTTATTTAATTTTAAAAATTTTTAAAATTTTAATCCAATGTCTTTTCTGTATTGCATTCCCTCAAAATTAATTAATCCTACAGCAGAGTATGCTTTCTGTCTTGCTTCCTGTAAATCATTGCCCAATGCTGTTACTCCTAAAACCCTTCCGCCACTTGTAACAATAGCACCTTCTTCGTTAAACTTTGTTCCGGCATGAAAAACTATCACATCTTTAAGTCCTTTAACCATCTCAAGACCTGTAATTGGTAGTCCCTTTCTATATTTTCCCGGATATCCCTCTGAAGCCAAAATCACACATAAAGATGCTTTATCGCTCCATTTTACATTAACTTTAGAGAGTCTTTGCTCTGATATTGCCATGAAAATATCAATTATATCTGTTTCAAGTCTTGGCAGAATAACCTGTGTTTCAGGATCTCCAAATCTGCAATTAAATTCAAGAACATAGGGTTTACCATTAACAATCATTAATCCTGCATAAAGAATACCTTTATATATAATCCCTTCTGATTTTAAACCTTTGATAGTTGGCTTTATCACTGTTTCAAGTATTTCTTGTTCAAGCTCGGGTGTAACTGCAGGATTTGGACTAAATGTTCCCATTCCTCCTGTATTTGGTCCTTCATCATTATCAAGGAGCCTTTTATGATCCTTTGATGTAACCATCGGAACAATACTTTTACCATCTGTAAAAACCAGATAAGATACCTCTTGACCTTTGAGACATTCTTCAATGACTACTTTATCTCCTGCTGAACCAAAAACCTTTTCTTTCATAATAATTCTTAAGGCATCTACTGCTTCGTCATAGTTCTGACATACAAAAACTCCTTTACCTGCTGCAAGTCCGTCTGCTTTTATAACAATTGGTGTTCCTTTAAGTCTAATGTATTCTTCAGCATGAGTATAGGATGTAAAAATTTTATATTCAGCTGTGGGAATTTTATGTCTTTTCATAAAATCCTTAGCAAATACTTTACTGCTTTCAATCTGTGCACCAGCCTGAGTAGGTCCAATTATTCTTCTTCCTTCTTTCTGAAAAACATCAACAATTCCTTTTGCAAGGGGATCTTCAGGACCAACTACAGTTAAATCAATCCATTCATATTTTACAAAATCTAACAATGCCGAAATATCTTTACTTTCAATTTCCAAACATTCAGCTACCTCTGAAATACCTGCATTTCCAGGGATACAATAGATTTTATCAACAACCTTTGACTGGGAAAGCTTCCAAACAATAGCGTGTTCTCTTCCTCCACCTCCTATTACAAGAATTTTCATCTTTTATCCTCCTCGGTTTTTTTGACTAACCAGTAAATAATGCCTATGACAAAAACAGATAATACTAAGGCTCCTATAAATTCAATTGTATCGTGTTTTAAAGTGGCTATCATCACCTCTCTTATGGTTGTAACAAGAGCTACTCCAACAAAAACACTGATTTTAAATTTACCACCCTTTTGCCGAGCTATCTCTGTATTTATAAGTTCAAGCATTACCCATAGAATGAGAATAGAACCAAGGGCAGTAACAATTGTTTCCTCTAATTTACCAGTGAAAATTGAGTAAATATCCCTTCCGCAAAGGTAGATTACTCCACCTGTTAACAAAATTAGTCCTATAATCAATATTACGCTTGTAATTTGAGAGAAAAATTCACCAAAATTTACTAATCTACCTTTTACCCTATATGCTATTGAATATCCTTTCACCTCTTCTTCTAAATAGGAAGAGGTTATAATGTCCAAATTCATATCCAAAATTTTATTAACGGATATTATATATTTTTCTCTTTCTGAGTATTCAATTTCCTCAAAAAGAATATCTATACAAGCATTTCTTATTATATTAATCGCCCTATTCATAAAATGTGACTCTACTCCAACTTTTTCATGTCTTTGTCCTATTTTTATGAGAGTATCATAGTAAAAATTATCATATTTACCAGAAAAAAGATTTATAAACCATTCTCGAACTAATTTCATCACATGTTTTATCAATGATTCGTTTTTGAATACTGATTTTACAACATTTGTAGAATTTATCCATTGATACAGAGATTCAACAACTCTGTCTACTCTCTTTTCCATGAAGGGTTTTAATCTTAAGAGTCTTTCTTCGTCTTCCTTTGTAAAATAATAATGAGCTTTTATTTCTTTAAAGGGTCTCATTTTAATGTCTGAAATGTCTTATTTCGGTAAAAACCATTGCAATACTATACTGATCTGCTGCTTCAATGACTTCTTGGTCGCGAATAGAACCACCTGGCTGAATTACTGCTGTTACACCATTCTGGGCAAGTACATCAATGTTGTCTCTAAAAGGGAAAAATCCATCTGATGCAACCACTGTACCTTTGAGAGAACTTAATGCATGCATGGCTCCAATTTTAGATGAAAAAACTCTGCTTGTCTGTCCAATTCCAAGTCCCACTGTTCGATCTTCTTTTGCGTAGACAATAGCATTAGATTTTACATGTTTGCATACTTTCCATGCAAATTTTAAAGCTCTCCATTCTTCCTGAGAAGGTTTTCTTTTTGTTACCACTTTTGCTTGCGAAAATTCATCTTCAACAATATCCCAATTTTGCGCAATAAATCCACCAATAATTCTTTTTAAATCAAAGCCCGAAGGTTTAATTTTATCGAAAAGAGCAGGAAATTTCAACAATCTCAAATTTTTCTTTGTTGAAAAAACTTGTAATGCCTCTTTATCAAATTCAGGAGCAATAATAACTTCATAAAAAGTGTGAACAATCTCTTCAGCCACTGCTTTATCAACAGTCCTATTAAAAGCAATTATTCCTCCGAAAGCACTCACTGGATCGCATTCAAAAGCCTTTTTATAGGCTAATTTAAGATCCTCAGCAATAGCAACTCCGCAAGGATTATTGTGTTTTACTATTACACATACAGGTTCTTTAAATTCTGAAGCAAGCAGAACTGCTGAATGTACATCAAGATAATTATTAAAGGACATTTTTTTACCCTGAAGAACCTCTGCATCTATCAATGAGGGAGCTTCATTGATACTGTAAAGTGCTGCCTTCTGATGAGGATTCTCTCCATATCTGAGTTTCCTAATTAATTTTAACGGTATAACCCATTCGGATTTAAAATCCCCTTGATTAGAAATTTTATCAAAATATTCTGCTATTAAGGCATCATATCTTGCAGTGTGTGAGAAGACTTTCTTTGCAAGTTTAAATCTTTTTTCCTGAGAAATATCACCTTTTTTAATATCATCTATCACTGAAGAGTAATCCTCAGGATCCACAATTACTATTACATCTTTATAATTTTTAGCAGCTGCTCTTAAAAGTGTAGGACCCCCGATGTCAATGTTTTCTATTGCCTCTTCAAGTTTTACATCCTCTTTTTTTATTGTTGCTTCAAAGGGATAAAGATTAACCACAACCATGTCAATTGGTTTTATTCCAAGTGAAGTCATTGCCTCTAAATCTTTTGGGTTTTCTCTTCTTGCAAGAATTCCTCCATGAATAAGAGGATGCAAAGTTTTTACCCTTCCATCCATTATTTCTGGAAAACCTGTATACTGAGAAACATCTATGACATTTATTCCAGCTTCTTTAAGAATTTTTGCAGTTCCGCCTGTTGAAATAATTTCTACTTCTAATCTATCAAGTTCTCTTATAAACTCAACCAACCCCCTCTTGTCAGATACACTTACTAATGCTCTTTTTATCACCCCAATACCTTCCTGTGATACTCTTGTATTGATTTTACTTTAATTTCGCTTTCTTTAAGTCTTTTTATAGCTTTAACAATCGCACTTGCTCCCGATATTGTTGTAGTGTAAGGAATTTTGTAATTTAAAGCACCTCTTCTTATATACATTGAATCCCTCTGAGCCTGTTTACCAAACACTGTGTTTATTATAAAACTAATCTGTCTGTTTTTTATTAAATCAAGAACATGGGGACGACCTTCCTGAAGTTTATTTATTGTTTCAACATTCAGTCCCTTTTCCCTTAAAAATTTAGCAGTTCCATGAGTAGCAATCACCGTAAACCCAAGATCTATAAAATCTTTAACAATTGGAAAAACTAAAGATTTGTCTTTATCTTTAACGCTTATAAAAACTCTGCCATTCAAGGGAATTTTCCCCATTGCACTCATCTGAGCTTTAGCATAGGCAAGACCAAAATCTTCATCAATTCCCATAACCTCACCTGTTGATTTCATCTCAGGACCAAGAATAATGTCTACCTCTGGAAATTTATCAAAAGGAAAGATTGCTTCCTTTACTGTTACATAGGGGATTTTAATTTCTTCAGTCAATCCAAGTTCTCTTAAAGTTTTTCCTACCATAACTTTTGCGGCAATAGCTGCAAGAGGTACTCCTATGCTTTTGCTGACATAGGGAATAGTTCGTGATGCCCGAGGATTTACTTCTAAAACATAAACTTCTTCGTCTTTTATTGCATACTGAACATTCATCAAGCCTTTAACTTCGAGTTCCTTTGCTATAGCGATTGTTTCTTCTTTAATTTTTTCAATTATTTCCTCTGAAAGAGAATAAGGAGGAAGTGAACAGGCAGAGTCCCCTGAATGAATTCCTGCTTCTTCAATATGTTGCATGATTCCTGCCAATATAACTGTTTCTCCATCACTTATTGCATCAACATCAACCTCTATAGCATCTTCAAGATATCTGTCAATTAAAACAGGATGATCCTCTGATGCCTTAACTGCTTCCTTCATGTATCTTATTAAAGATTCTTTATCATATACTATCTCCATTGCTCTTCCACCAAGAACATAGGAAGGTCTTGCAAGAATTGGATAGCCAAGCTTATGAGCTATCTTAAGAGCTTCATCTAAGGAAGTAGCAGTACCACTTGGAGGCTGTTTAAGATTTAATTTTTCTACTAACTCTTTGAAACGTTTTCTGTCCTCAGCTCTATCAATGGCATCAGCCTTTGTTCCAAGAATAGTAACACCATTGGACTCAAGAGCCTTAGCAAGTTTTAACGGAGTCTGACCTCCGAATTGTAAAATTACTCCAAGAGGTTTTTCTCTCTCAATAATATTTAAAACATCTTCAAGGGTTAAAGGTTCAAAATAAAGTCTATCTGATGTATCATAGTCTGTACTTACTGTTTCTGGATTACAGTTTACCATTATTGTTTCATAACCGAGTTCTTTTAATCCAAATACAGAATGAACACAGCAGTAATCGAATTCTATTCCCTGTCCTATCCTGTTTGGTCCTGAGCCTAAAATTATTACTTTTTTAGGATTACCTGTAGGAGGAGCATCTGAGTCATGAAGGCTTAATGAAGAATCAAGTTTAAAGTAAGGTTTTTCATAGCAAGAATACATATATGGTGTATATGCAACAAACTCAGCTGCACATGTATCAACAAGTTTATAGACTGGCGATATGTTTAGTTTATTTCTTAACTGCCTTATTTCTTCTTCTTCTTTACCTGAGAGAAAAGCTATTCTTCTGTCTGATAACCCATTCTGTTTTGCTTCAAAGAGAAGATTTTTCAATTCATAATCCTTTATGTTAGGCGAAGCCGAAAATGTCAATCTTATATTTTCTTCAATCTCAACTATTTCTTTTATATTATTCAAAAACCATGGATCAATTCCGCTTAATTCATATATTTCATCGATACTAAAACCTTTACGAATTGCTTCAGCAATATACCAAAGTCTTTCTTTATTTGGATTTTTCAGCCTCCATATTATTTCCTCTTTAGAAACCTCAATTTCTTCAAAGCCATAGGAACCTATTTCAAGAGAACGAATTGCCTTGCTAAGAGCCTCTTTAAAGGTCCTTCCAATTGCCATTACTTCACCAACAGATTTCATCTGGGTTGTAAGTATCGGATTTGCCTCTGGAAATTTTTCAAAAGTGAATCTTGGAATTTTAACAACTACATAATCAAGGACTGGTTCAAAACTTGCAGGTGTTACCTTTGTAATATCATTTGGAATCTCATCCAGAGTATATCCTACAGCTAAACGAGCTGCTATTTTTGCTATTGGAAAACCTGTTGCCTTAGAAGCAAGGGCTGAACTACGGGATACTCTTGGATTCATCTCTATGATAGCCATTCGTCCATTTTTAGGATTTACAGCAAACTGGATATTACTTCCACCTGTATCAACTCCAATTTCCCTGATAGCTTTTATAGCACTATCCCTCATTAACTGATATTCGCTATCTGTAAGAGTCTGTACTGGTGCTACTGTGATTGAGTCACCAGTATGCAATCCCATAGGATCAAAGTTTTCAATGGAACAGACAATTACAACATTGTCTGCTTTATCGCGCATCACTTCAAGCTCGAATTCTTTCCATCCGAGAAGACTTTCCTCAATAAGAACCTGACTTATTGGACTAATTTTAAGTCCTCGTTCAAGAATTTCCTTAAACTCTTCAATGTTATAGGCTACTCCACCTCCTGTTCCACCAAGTGTAAAGGCAGGTCTCAGGATTGCAGGAAAACCAATCCATTCAATTACTTCTAAACCTTCCTTTAAACTATGAACAGTTGCTGAATTTGGTACATCAAGTCCGATCTTTTTCATTGACTGTTTAAAAAGCTCTCTGTCCTCAGCTTTCTTTATAGCCTGAAGATTTGCACCAATTAGTTCAACGGAGTATTTATCTAAAACACAGGATTCACCAAGCTCTACTGCAAGGTTTAAAGCAGTCTGTCCGCCAAGAGTAGGAAGCAAAGCATCAGGTCTTTCTTTCTTTATGATAAGCTCAAGAATCTCCGCAGTTAAGGGTTCAATATAAGTGCTGTCAGCCATTGAAGGATCAGTCATAATTGTTGCTGGATTGGAGTTAACTAGCACAACTTCATACCCTTCCTGCTTAAGGGCTTTACAAGCCTGGGCACCGGAGTAGTCAAACTCACAGGCTTGACCAATTACTATAGGACCTGAACCAATTATTAATATTTTTTTAATATCTGTTCTCTTTGGCATATTATTTTAAAAGTTCCTCCAGTCCTTTTAGTCTCTTTTTTTCCCTATCAAGGGCAAGAGTTTTTTCATAAAGTTTTTTTATTTTTTTATCTTTAAGCATCTCTTCTGTAATATCAAAAGCCTTTATATTAAGCTTTTCTTCAAGTTTTTTTATCTCCCTTTCATAGGCATCTATGTAATCTTTGCAGATATTTATCTCGCGCATTGTAGAAATTAATATTTCATCATACTTTACAGGCATCAGATCCTCCTAAAATTTATATTTATTTCCATATGGAGTTTCTTAGTTTCCATATTTTTTTGTAATTTCCATAAATCTGTCAAAAACATCCAATGCATCATTAGGTCCTGGTCCTGCTTCTGGATGATGTTGTACTGAAAAGATTGGATACTCAACATGCTCCATTCCTTCTTCTGTACCATCATAAAGATTTTTATGCGTCAGCCTTACCTGTCCTTTAAGGCTTGAAATATCAACACAGTAATTATGATTCTGTGCTGTAATTGCAATTCTGCCTGTTTTTAAATCTTTAACAGGATGATTCCCTCCATGATGCCCAAACTTAAGCTTATATGTTTTTCCTCCAAGGGCTAGTCCTAAGAGTTGATGTCCAAGGCATATGCCAAAAAGAGGCTTTTTACCAATCAATTTTTTAATATTTTCAACTGCATAATTAAGAATCTGTGGGTCTCCTGGACCATTACTAAGCATAATACAAGAAGGATTTATTTCAAGGACAGCTTCAGCTGGCATTTTACCTGGAACAACATAAACTGAAAAACCAACTCTTTTTAAATTCTTAAGAATGTTTAATTTTACTCCGTAATCATAGACAACACAGACAGGCGCATCTTTTTCTTCATGATAAATATAAGGTTCTTTACACATTACAGCACTTACATGATCAATCTCTGAAATATCTGGATGGGCAAGAACCTTTTTATGTAGGCTAAAAGGGTCAAGTTCTTCCGTTGATATAATTCCCATCTGAGCACCTTTATCCCTCAGATGTTTAGTAAGTGCTCGTGTATCAATTCCATGTATTCCTACAACTCTGTATTCCTTAAGATATTCACCGAGACTTTCCTCTGAACGCCAGTTACTCGGATGCTCTTTATATTCCCTTATAACAAAACCTTCAACTTTTGGACCTCCTTTAGATTCTACATCTTCTCTGTTTACACCGTAGTTTCCTATTTGAGTATAGGTCATTACAACAATCTGTCCCTTATAGGAAGGATCTGTAAGTATTTCTTGATATCCTGTTATTGAAGTATTAAAAACAACTTCTCCTATGGACTCTCCATGAGCCCCAAAGGAATACCCCTCAAATACTGTGCCATCCTTTAAAACTAAGATTGCTTTTTTCATTTTTCCATCCTCATATCAAAAACTTTTTTACCTTTTAAAGTCATTAAAACCTTGCCTTTAAGATTCCAGCCATCAAAAGGAGTATTTTTACCAAGAGAAACAAAATCTTCTTTTTTAACAATCCATTCTTTATTGATATCAACAAGTATTAAATCTGCCTCTGTACCTTCTTTAATGCCAGATTTATAAATTTTTAATATCTTTGCAGGATTTACAGTAAACTTTTCAATAAGTTTATTAAGTGACAAAACTCCATCATGAACAAGTCTTAGGCTTAATGCCAGTGCTGTCTCAAGCCCTGAAATTCCATTTGCTGCTTCTTGAAATGGGGTATTTTTATCATCAATGCTATGTGGTGCATGATCTGTTGCTATTACATCAATCACTTCTTCTCGTAAAGCGGATTTTATTGCTTCTTTGTCTTCCTCTGTTTTAAGTGGAGGATTTACTTTAGTATTTGTATTATAATCGGATACCACATCTTCTGTAAGAGTGAAATAATGAGGACATGTTTCTGCTGTAACAGGAATTCCATCTTCTTTTGCTCTTTTTATTAACTCAATAGAGCCTTTACTTGATACATGGGCAATGTGTAAAGTTGAACGGAAATGTTTACACAAGATTATATCTCTTGCAACCATTACCTCCTCAGAAGCTCGTGATATACCTTTTAAACCAAGATAAAAAGAGAGTTTTCCTTCATTCATTGCTCCTTTTTCACTTAAAAAAAGATCTTCACAGTGGGATATTATAGGAGCTCCAACTGCATTAGAATATTCAAGGGCTCTTCTCATAATTAAAGAATTCATAACAGGCATTCCATCATCTGAAAAAGCCACACATCCTGCTTCTTTAAGCAAAGCCATCTCAGAAAGTTCCTCGCCTTTAAGTCCCTTTGTTATTGCTCCCACAGGGTATACATCGCAACTTCCCTCTTCCTTTGCTTTTGCAAGGATGTAGTAGGTTACTTCAGGATTATCATTTACAGGATTGGTATTAGCCATACAACAAACAGAAGTAAAACCACCTCTTACCGCAGCAAGTGTACCTGTTTTGATTGTTTCTTTATATTCAAAACCCGGTTCTCTTAAATGAGTGTGCATATCTAAAAGACCTGGAAAAACATAAAGTCCTGAAGCATCTATTTCAATTAGTTCAGGTTTAGATTTTAGATTTTTTATTTTTTTAGGCTTTGTAAATTTTAACTCTGAAATAATTCCGTCTTCAATTACAATGTGAGCAATTCCATCCTTACCTGTCAATGGATCAATTATGTATGCATTGTACAGTTTGATAATCATTTTTTACCTCTTGTGTGTCCCTTTTTATTTTTTCTTATGTTACATTTATTGTAATTCTTCCAGACTTTTCATAAATTTTCTTTAATTCCGCCTTTTCCTTCTGAATCCACTCCTTTTCATTCTGAACTTTTTCACTGTCATTCTGAGTTTCTCTATTGTCATAATAATAATCCTTTTTTTGTTATTCTGATAATCCTTTTTTGTCATTCTGATACTTCAATTTTATTGTCATTCTGAGCGATAGCGAAGAATCCCCTCTTTTTATCAAGTCAACAAATAAATAACAGCCATTCTTGTAGCTATTCCATTTGTTACCTGTCTTAATATTATTGAACGAGAACTATCAGCCACTTCTGTTGCAATTTCAACTCCCCTATTCATTGGACCAGGATGCATTATAATTGCATCATCTTTCAAGTATTTAAAAAACTCCTTTTTCAATCCCCATACATGAAAATACTCTTTCAAAGAGGGAATAAATGCTGCACTTTGCCTTTCAAACTGAATTCTTAATAACATAACCACATCCACATCTTTTAACCCTTCTTTGAGGTCATAAAAAATTTTTACATTTTCTGAAGTTTCCATAGGAAGAAGAGTTGGTGGACCGATGAATCTAATCTCTGTATCAAATTTACTTAGAAGATATAAATTAGAGCGGGCTACTCTACTGTGGATTATGTCACCCACAATCGCAATTTTAAGTCCATCAAGCCTACCTTTAACCTCAAGAATGCTAAAGGCATCAAGTAATGCCTGTGTAGGATGCTCATTTGTTCCATCTCCTGCATTTATTACTGATGCTGGAGTATGTTTTGCAACAAACTTTGCCGCTCCCGAACAGGAATGCCTGATAACAATATAGTCAACATTGTAAGCTTCTATGGTTTTTAGGGTATCATAAAGTGTTTCTCCCTTTACTACACTGCTTGTGCTTACAGAAAAATTTAAAACATCAAGACTTAATCTTTTTTCAGCAAGTTCAAAGGATGTTCTTGTTCTTGTTGATGGCTCAAAAAAAAGATTTATAGCTGTCTTACCTCTCAAAGTAGGTACTTTTTTAATATCTCTTCCAAGAACTTCTTTAAAAGCTTTGGCTGTATTAAGGATTTCCTCAATATCCTGCCTTGAGAGATCTTTTATTCCAATAAGGTCTTTCATTCTTTAATTAATAACACTGAATCTTTACCTGCAATTTCCTTAAAATTAACTTTGATTTTTTCATTCCTTGAAGTGGGAATATATTTACCTGTATAATTAGCCATAATTGGCAGTTCTCTGTGCCCTCTATCAATTAATACAGCGAGTTGAATTTCCGCAGGTCTTCCGAAATCTATTAATGCATCCATTGCTGCTCTTGTTGATCTCCCTGTATATAAAACATCATCTACCAGAATAACCTTTTTGTCATCTATACTAAATGGAATGTTTGTAGGTTTTATTGCTTTTCGCTTTTTTGTAATATTTATATCATCTCTGTAAAAGGATATATCAAGCATGCCTAATGGGACATCAATTCCTTCGGTTTCTTTTATTTTATTTTTTATCCTTTCTGCAAGATAAACACCACCAGTAATAATTCCTATTAGGCAAATATTCTCTGCTCCCTTATTCTTTTCCAATATCTCGTGGGTAATCCTTGTAAGGATTCTTTCTATTTCCTGTTCGTTAAGAAGTTCCTTTTCCATGCTCTCTTTTATTGTTGAACTATAGGGGAATATTAGCAACCCCTAAGCTATTAGATTTTTACCCTTTAGGTGATCGAACCACAAATTAATAAATTATACATGATTTTAAAAATTTTTTCTATAACACCCTTAGGTCTGGGAAAATATCCCTATCAACAATGTGATATATCTGCCATCCCCTTACAGTAAGCTCTTGAGAAATAAATCTTCTATGACATCTAAAAAAGAGTTTTTCACAGCAAAAGAAAGCAGTAATTGATTCTTCTCCAATTTCTTCCAGCTTTTTAATTCCCTCTTTGAAGGTTTCTGTTTCCATATATCGTTCATATCCACCTTTTTTAAAACCTCCAAGTTCCTTTCCAAGATAAACATATTTTATTCCCACTCTTTTAAGAAAACCTGAAAGTTCACTCTGATTAAAATGAGGAAATCTTTTTGACTGGGGAAAGCTTCTTACATCAACAACTGTTTCAATATGGTATCTCTTTAAGATTTCAATAAACTCCTCAATAGACCTGTTACTTGTGCCAACTGTGTAAATCTTTTTCATTTTTAATTTCAAATTCAAGATTGTGAATTAAAATACCCTTGATTTCTCTTAATTTCTGTCTCTCCCTTTCATCTTTAATCTTGCTTTCCATCCTTTTAAGAAACCTTAGATTTCGCTCATAGAGATTTAGGTATTTTTTATATTTATTAGAATCAATCTTTATTGAAAAATCAGCAGGAATAAACCACTTATCAGTAAAATAAATCCATGAAGCAAAATCTGTTAATTCAAAACCTGGTAAAACTTTAATTTTACTATACCAAAAATCCTTTATTCTTAATCCTTTCTCATCAGCCACAATTTTATATCCTCCGCTGAAAGGTTCTGCTCCCTGTGTATCTTCATACTTCCATGTAGATACAGAAACCTGTTTATTATTATGACAACTTTTACAATCCCTTGCTTTTCCAAAGGGATGGGAGACCTCTTCAATTTGAATCCAAAGTAAATGTCTATTACCAGAGGGTAAACCATCAACAGTACCAATAATATGATACATATCTCTTGTTTCACCATTCTGCCACCGATAGCGCAGACCTGATGGAGAAACTTCTTCTTTAATATTTCCTACACTGTGGGGAAATATCTTAACAGGAAACCATATTCCTTTTTGATCTTTCATAAGAATTAATGGTTTCTGAACTCCGTGATAAAGGGAATATTTTTTAAAGGGTGTTAAATTTTCTCCAATATACCCCCTACCCCATATTGTAATCTGATAACCACCTGCTTCAGTTACATGACAGGCAGTACATGTAAGATTTTTATGAATTGATTTTACGAGAGCCTTTTCAATTTCAATATGACAGTCCTGACAAGTTGCCTTTCGTTTCATATCTCCCATACCTTTTTTACCTGTCTGATGACAATCTACACAATGAATACCCTTTTTAAAATGGATATCTCCTGTCCTGCCTTTTGGAATTGAATAAAATCCACCAATATATGTTTCCCCTCTTCTTGATTGGGATGCCCCTGTATGACACATTGAATTACCCCTACCCCATCCCATACAACTGTATGAGTCTGGTACTTTTAAAAATGCATGGGAACCCTTTTTAATACTTGGTGCATAGTGACAGTCAAGACAACCAGCATGACAGACATTACACATCTTTTGTCTACGCATAGCCTGTTCATTGGTAAAAAAAATGTTCATTTCTTTTCTAATTTTTTCTGTATTTGTAAAATCAAAACCAACTTTTTTTAAGATTTCCTCTGGTGGAACATCAGCAAAGGAAGGACCACAATTGTGAGGTCCATAGGGTTCAAGCCAACTAATCATTGTCCTCTGTCTGAAATTTACACCCATTATGGTTGTTCTGAATTGTTTAAGTTCTTCTGCATGACAACCTCTTTTCCCACAGGTTTTTTTGATTATCTCAGGGTCAAAGTTAAAACTCTCAGGATTTCTGTCATGCCAGAGAAGATTTCTTACCTTATGATGTAAGTTAAGTTCGCTATTTTCTTTAATTTTTGGAAGCATACTAAAGAGTTCATCATCACCTTGAGGAATTAATCTATTAAGTTCAGAATCCTTTTTTTCATAAAGCTTTTTTCTTTCATCTACATCCAGTGAATCATTAACATATATTGGCTTAAGCATACCTTTATGAGCTTTTTCCTTATTATTTGTCCTTCCATTACCAAGATGACAGTCCCTGCAGAAAACTGTTTTATGTCCTGTCTGTTTTCTTATATCTTCAAGGGTTATATAAAATTGAGGATATCCAAACTCAGTCATTTTTTCCTTAGAACCATGGCATTGGATACAACTTTCTGAGGAATCCATGTAGTATTTGTAACCAAAATAACCAATTATCAGAAAAAATTGAAGAAAAAAGACAGTTACTGTTAAAGGCTTGGCTAAATCACTGATTTCACCGAGTTTAAAGGACATTTAAAATTATAGCAAGAAAAAGGGGGGATAACCCCCTTTTTCTTAATTACTCTTTGATTATTTCATATTTTCCACCCTCTCTAATTTGAATATTGGCATCAAGAAACTTTGCATTATATCCTGCTTCTTTAAGAATATTATAAGCCATTTCAGCTCTCATTCCTGTTGCGCAGTGAATGATTATTTCTTTATCTTTTGGAATTTCACTGAGCCTGTCTTTTAATTCATTGACAGGTATATTCTTGGCATCCTTAAGCATTCCCATCTGTGTTTCCTCTGGATCTCTTACATCGAGAATAAAAACATTTTTAGGAGGTTTACCAACAATCTTTTTGAATTCCTCTTCACCTATTGTACCTGGTTTTGGCTTTGGAACATAGACTATTTGTTTTTTGAGTTGGTCGCTTACTACTTGGCCACCAGCCTGTTTCCAAGCATTTAATCCACCAACAACATAAGAAGTGTTAATATAACCCCATTTTCTTACTATATCAAAGGCTTGCTGGGATAGTTTGTCCAAATCACAATAAATTAAAATTGGAGCATTCTTTTGTTTTGGGAAAAGATCTTTGGATTTTTGCAGTTCAGCAAGAGGAATATTCACAGCACCTGGAATGTGCTCCTGCTTTGCCTTTTCAGCAGTCCTTACATCAATTAATACATGGGGTATGTCTTTTTCAATTAATTCTTTTAAATATTTTAGAGTTGAGGCAACAGGATAACCCTGTTTTTTCCATTCAGGCATTCCATCTACAAACTGCTTTACATTTGTGTAACCAAGTGCTTCTGCTCTACGAGCAGATGAAGGAGTCAAAGCACAAGTAGGACCTTGACAGTAATATACAATTAATGTATTTTTATCTGGTGGAAGCTTGTCAATATGCTTATCAAATTCTGCATACCATATATTTATAGAACCAGGAATATGTCCTTCATTGTATCTTCCAGCAGGTCTGCAGTCAATAATTACTCCCTTTTTCTCGTCAAAAATTTTCTTCATCTCACTAACTTTTATAACTTTAGCTGGGTCTACTACTACTGGGGGCTTAACATTGATTAATGTGGCATACAGTTCACCATTTTTCTCTACATAGGTAATTGCAATCTCTTTTTCTTTTGGAATCTTGTTGATTGGTTGATTCCAATTTTTAAGTTTTGTGTTTTGGTCGAATTTTACAGTCCAGAGTGCACCAGTATCGAGCTGAATCATTTCAGCTTTTGCTGAGACTGTTTTAAGATTCCCGTATAATTCATTTGGTTTAGCTGTATGACATCCAGGAAGAGAACAACTCTTTGCAATTATTGGTTTTTGCTGAGATATACTGTTAGAGATAAGAAATGCTAACGTCACACACAAAACCATGACGCTCAAAAGTAAACCTCGTTTCTTTTTCATGACATACCTCCTTTTATATATTTTCTATATTAATATATTTTCTATTTATACATTTTGTCAATAAATATATCCTACAATTTTTACTCGGAGTATAGTCTTTTAATTTTACTAAAAATATTTTTGTATTGACTTAGAGATGATAAATTAATAAAATATGTATAATATTAGAGGCTGTTCAAAAACAGGAGAAATTTATGTATATAAGCAGGGTTGAGAAAATTTTAAAAGGCTTAAGTAAAAACTTATCAGTTCATAATGTTTCATTTCACCCTTTTTTTGTCTTTATTTTAATAAAAAATCATTTTATTACCTACATAAGCTCAATAAAATCCCTTCTTTTAAATCTCTATAAAATAATTTTTCATTCTCTATACAGGCAAAAGCTCTCTTTTAAGCTTTACAGATGCTATCAGTCTGCATACATATGTCTTTTTAAAAGATTTACTCTGTCTGATTGCCTTCATAGCATTCTTAATATCCATGTCTTCCTTAAAATAAAAGGTAGGTCCATAGTCTGTTTTATAGCAGATTTTTTAAACAGCATCCTCACCTTTTTGTTTAAAAAGCCTGAAACGGAATTTAATTCTGCCTCTTTTATGCTCTCTGCCCCAGTAACAAAGTTCAATTCCTGCAGGGCAAAGCAGTTTACCCTGAGCAGTAATTGTAACCTGCCCTGTAGTTATAGAGTTTTTCCTGCTTCTTGGGTTTTCAGCAATAATTGGTGTAATGTTTTTCTGAAGAAGATATTTAGCAGTCTCTACACTGTCATATCCAGCATCTGCGGAAACTTCTTTTATATTTTTTCCTTTAGCAGAAAGGTGTTTACAAGCAGACTCTGTAAGTTCTACAAGATAATGCCCATCCCATTTATTACCTTCTGTAACTTTTACACTAACAGGGATAGAAAATGCTCCCTGAGGGAGTTCAAGATGAACCTTATAGCCAAAAAAGCTAAAATCCTTAGATTTATATCCCCACTTAGCATCTTTATCAGTATTAAATGCTTCTATATGAGAAGAATCTATGTATTGCTTAAGATTTTTAGCTTTAATAAGGCATACAGCTTGAGCTATAAGATTAAGAAGTATTTCGTAAAATACTTCCTCCTCAAGTTTCATTCTAAAGTATTGAAAGGTGTTATGCTTAGGAGTTTTTCCATAGGAGAATCCACAAAGATAACAGAGCCTGCCATCGTACCGGAGTTTTCTTGCAAGTTCTCTTTCAGAAGAAGCATAACCCAGATAAATAAGGAGCAAGGCTTTAAAGAGGCTTTGAGGATTAAATCCCTGTCTGCCACACTGAGAGTATTTGTTTTTGCAAAGTTCATAGATGAAGGAAAAATCAATGCTTTCAAAAATTATTTTAAGGGGGTCATCGGCAGGAATCATATTTGCAATTGTAAGGTCAGCAAAAGAAGGTTGAATAGTTTTTCTCATACAGAAGTTTGATTTTCAAACATCTGTAAGTTTTTGAACAGACTCTATTTTTACGAAAGGAGGTGAAGAAAGGTCTCTTATGTTACTTATCTTATTTAAATACTCTTAGAAAGGAGGTTTAATGTATGGAGGAAAAAAAGAAGGGTGTAAGTGAAGACTGGTTAGCGTTCTGGTTGGCAATTGTAATCTTTCTGATTTCTCTTCTAG